>Ga0101944_10000847_pt1 | contig 80100 bp, 36 predicted proteins | sample DewCreD2012metaG_FD_75245 | JGI IMG/M metagenome (GOLD analysis project Ga0101944, IMG submission 75245) | Hot spring sediment bacterial and archeal communities from British Columbia, Canada, to study Microbial Dark Matter (Phase II) - Dewar... ... | reverse complement strand
AGTTACCTGGTTGATCCACCGTCGGATTGGGCCCGTTGGCGCCCGATACGATGCCTGGACCGCTCCACTGGTAGATGAAGTTGGGACCTGTACTGGAACCTGCCGCACTTAGCGTAACCTGAGCAGCCGAGCAATTAAGGATGCCGGGTTGGACCAGCTGAACGGTGGGCTTGGCTGCATCTTCGAGCACCTGCACTGAATTAGCGCTGGTACAGCCGTTCTGAGTGTTAGTCACCAGCAACTGGTAGACACCTGCAGCATTGATTTGCGGCGTGAGTGTATTGTACCCCGACACGATGTTACCGCCGTTATCTGCTGTCCATTGGTAAGTAAAATTAGGGCCCTGACTGGAGCCCGAACCATTCAAGGTCAGCAAGGGATTGGTGCAGCTGAGCGTGAGGTTTGCCCCTGCATTGGCCGTTGGTGGCGTCAGGTCAGCATTTACCGTTACCGAAGCCGAAGCAGAACAGCTGTTGCTCGTGTTGGTAACTATTAGCGTATACGTGCCGCCTGCGCTAATGACAGGCTGTAGGGTGTTTGCTCCTGACAGAATTTGCCCGTTTTGCGTGCCCCACTGATAGGTGAAGTTACTCCCTGCACTCGAGCCTGTCGCATTGAGCGTCTGCTGAGGCTGATAGCAGTTGAGTAATGCTGGGGGAGCAATGCTTACCATCGGCGGTGTCAGATTGGATGTTACGTTGACGCTGGCTGAGTTGGTGCATCCGTTGCTCTGGTTGGTTACTACAAGCGTGTAGGTACCTGCTGTTGTAACTGTGGGCGTCAAGGTATTTGCTCCTGCGGCAATGTTACCGTTAGTCGTCGTCCACTCATAAGAGAAACTAGCGCCCACACTTGAGCCTGCGCCGCTAAGCTGGAGTACGGGCGTAGCGCAGTTGATGGTACCCGGTGCTGTCGCCACTGCTGCTGGTTGGGTCTTGTTTTGGGAGATGAGCGTTGAAGCAGCAGCCGTGCAGCCTGTTTGGGTGTTTGTTACCACCAAAGTGTAAGTGCCCGGCTGGTTTACCAAAATACTGGGCGTGTTGGCACCGCTAATAATATTGCCCCCCGGTGAAGCCGTCCATTGATAGGTAATGTTGGGCAGGACGACGGTCAGTGGGTCGCCTAGCTGAATCTGTGGCTCATTACACGTCAGCGTACCCGGCTCCCCAGCATTCACTGGCGGCGGTGTTGTGTTTTGGCTGACAAGCACTGAGGCTGATGCCGTGCAATTGTTGATCAGGTTGGTCACAACAATAGAGTACGAACCAGGTGCATTCACCACTGGCGTGTAGGTGTTCTGGCCACTGACAATATTACCGCCAGCCGTGGCCGTCCAGAAGAAGCTATAATGGGCCCCTTGCGACGATTGGGTAGCGTCGAGCGTAATCGTGGGCGTATTGCATGTGATTTGCTGATTCACCACAATAACAGCTGCTGGGTCGGTGAAATCTAAGCCGACATAGATGGTCGCTAAGCCCGTGCATCCATTCTGGTTGTTGGTAACGATGAGCGTATAGTCGCCCTCTTCAGTCACGATAGCACTCTGACTGGCCTGGCCGGAGAAAATACTGCCATTTATCGTCGTCCACTGATAGGAGTAATTCCCTCCAGACGGCGAGGCGCTGCCGTTAAGCGTAACCTGCGAGTTCGTGCAGGTGAGCATCCCCGGTGGCGCGGCTGTGATGGTGGCTGTAGGTGGAGTGTTGTTTAGGTTCACCATCACGTTGCTCGTACTGGTACAACCATTCTGCGTGTTGGTTACCAGCAGCGTATACGTGGCTGGGCTGGAGACAAGGGGTGTTGTCGTGTTTGCGCCACTCACAATGTTGCCACCCGGCCCTGCTGACCACTGATAGGTGATGTCACCCCCCGAAGAAGACGCCGAACCGTCGAGGGTTACATTCGTAATAGCGCAGGTGATGGTTTGGGGCGGGCCCGCAGAGGCCACTGGCGGAACCCTGTCTTCCAATACTTGTACGGTGGCTGTCGCCGTGCAACCGTTGACCGTGTTCTGCACCGTCAAGGTATAATCAGCTGGCTGATTGACTACAGGAGTAGGTGTATTGGCACCACTCACAATATTGCCTCCTGGACCGGGCGTCCATTGATATGTAAAGTTAGCTCCCGCCGAAGAGCCGTTGGCGTTTAGCGTCTGATTAGTAACCGCACACGTCAATAGCCCAGGTGGTGCAATAACGGCTGTAGGTGGCGTCAGGTCCCCCGGTACCGTGGCTGCGACCGTGTTGGTACATCCTGACTGATCGGTTACCGTAACGGTATAGGTGCCTGCCGATAGCCCCGATGGATCTTGCACTTTGGCGCCATTACTCCACAGGTAAGTGTATGGAGAAAAACCTCCAGCAACAGACAAATCAATACTTCCACTGTTGGGGTTGTAGCAGTTTGTGCCGCTGACACCTGCGATAGTGGGCGTCAGTGGGTTAGGCGCGATAACAGCAAAGGTCCGGGTACGCGTACATCCCGCAGCGTCGGTCACAGTGACCGTATAGGTGCCCGCCGACAAATTGGTGGGGTTAGGCGTATTAGGCGGGATAGGGGTCGGGCCACTCCAGCTGTAGCTGTAAGGCGCCTGACCTCCAGTAACACTTGTCTGAATGGAGCCGTTGGAGGCCGTAGCGCACTGCACATTAGTGGGTGTACCCGTCACGGCAAGGTCGGACAGCTTTACCTGGAGAGCGCCCTGTCCGGTACCTATACAGCCCATGGAGTCTTCTACCATATGTATCTGGTATAGTCCTGGCTGGTTGATGGTCAGGAAGAAGGGATTTTCAGTAATGTCGTAAAGCGTGGGCTGTACTATGTTATTGATTTTGTACTCCAAGTTGAATGGTCCTGAGCCAATGAAGTTGATGCGGATTTGCGCCGTCTGACCTGGGCCACACAGTACGGGAGCTGGCGGGAAGAGTTGCGCTATTGGCAGCGGGCGCACGTTAACGCGGGCCGTGGCAACTCTCGTCTTGCCGCAAGCATCCGTCACCGTTACACGCAGATTCGTGGACGTGCCTACAAAAACCGTAGTGGTCGTCTCAGTAGAGCCGTTTTGCCACTGGTAGGTGTAGGGGGGTACGCCATCGAGCGCCGTAACGCCAACCGTAGCCGAGCCCGAGCCGCAAATGGTTACCGTATCCGGAATGGCATTGAGCACCGGCAGGTCCATAATGATGAGCGTCGGTTCCGCTTTATCGCAGGAGCACGAATTGTTGATGGTAAGGATGATGGTTTCGTTGCCTTCTAAGATACCATCGCTTAGGATCCGGACGGTGTAGACCACTTCCGACTGTCCCGCAGGAATAACAGCCACTTGCGGCAGCCCGGTGTAATCCACCCCATTGGTAGCTGTCCCGCCAATGGTATACTGCACAGCTAAAGGTGTGTTCGGAGCCCCCCGGCGCCTAAAGCGAATGCGGACAGTCTCGCAATCTTCGAAGACGCGGTCCACCTCGGTGCTGCCATTGACTTCCCACTCTGCTGTTACATTGCCCCCTGCCGAAAACGAATTGGCTGCCAGGAATACGGCTGAGTCCCATACCCCGTCACCCACATCGGCTATTTTGAGCTTCATCCGGTAGGTTTCGCAGGGAATTACATTGGCTACGGCCGTAAAGCGTCGCGTAAAGCCGTCGTATTGCACCTCATTTACTGCCGGCCCTGTGGCTGGTTGCTGGCCACAGAGGTTGCCACTCGAGGCAGGCTGGTTGTTAACGTAGAATGCCGAATAAGACTGGTGATTTACGTTGTTAATAGCTATGGGAATACTCGTGTTCGGTATGAGGGCGATATTCGCCTGTCCTCCCGGGATGCCCGGCCCGCTGATAAAAAAGCCGAACACATCGTTATATTGCGTACCTACGTATTCGCAGTACTCTTCGGAGGCAAAGACGAATTGGAAACTAAGGGTAGACTGTGTGGGCTTGAAGTCGAACTCAAAACCACCGAGGTCGAAAAGGGCTCCTGCTGTCAGCGTAGCTAAATCGGGGTCTGGCGTAGATACACCATAGCCAGCGCTAGCGCCATCCTGGTTGTTGGGACCTGGAGCCACGCTGATATCACCAGTAGCAATAATGACTCCTGTGTTGATGCCGATATTAGTCTGGCCATTGGTAAACGTACCCACCTGGCCACCGTTACCCAGCGGAGTAATACCCGAGATATCGAAGCAGTCTCCGCCAATGAGAACATCCTTGATTAGATCTTCGGCCGAATAGCCAGACTGCACTTGTAGCACCGCTGCTGAGGACTCCAGGAACTCCTTGAGGGACTTCTTCACACAGGTCTGACACTGAATAGTCAGGTGATGCCTCGGTGGATTGTCGCCTGGCCATGTGCAGTCGTATTGTAGCCAAAAATCCATGCTTTTGGCGCTAGCTTTAAAGGTCAGCACGCGGGTTGCTTCGTCGTAACTTAGCACCGCAGTACTGGCATCAGCCGCGCTTGGTTTGGGTCGGCAGGTGCCTAATACAGGGTCTTCGGGAACAATGAGCGCATAGGTCTCGCCCACGATAAGTTGCTCGATGCGGAGCAGCTGTTTTGGCTGTTGCGCCGTGATGAGGTGCCGCTGCTTGTGTCCATCAAGTAGTAGAAGTGTTTCTTCCGCATCTTGCCCTAAAGCAGAGGACACCGAAAGCATAGCAAGACCTAAGAGAAGGCTGAAACGAGAAGTAAAGAGGCCCATAAGGATGTGTTTTGTGTGGTAAGCCTGGATATTAATTAAAAAAATAGAAAGTGAAAACCTGCATATTGCCGGTATTCAGACACTACAAAAAGAAAAACCGCTGCAAAAAGGGAAATATTATAGCGAGCATTCTTTCCTACAGTAAATTTAAGTACCTACATATGCCTCTTCATAAGAGTAATTCGCTCCGATTGCTCCAGATTCACGCATGGATTACGGGGGAAAGATTTGCCGCTAATTCGCGGGCAATATTAAAAAAACGTTGCCTAATAGTAGCCGAATTTTAACAAAAAGCCTCGACAAGCCTTGCTAACGCAGAGAATCTAACCAAAACTGCCGAAAGAACACTGCGTAAAGACAATCTTAGTAGGTTCAATCCAAAATGTCGGCTTATGTTTGCGCCGCCTTTCGTAAGGAGGGCTGTTTTTTTGTCTTGTCTTGCAGCTGCCTCAAAAGTATTTTTTCACTAGATTAACGCTCCATGGACAGTGATCCGCTATTACGCCCGCGAAAGACGACGCCTCGTGGAACTGCCCGAGCAGGAGCCCGGCTGCTGGGTAGACCTGACCCCTCCGTTTGCTCCGGATGAGCTGGAGGAAGTAGCCCGCTCGCTCGAGTTTGACGTTTCTTTTTTGACGGACTCACTGGACTTGGAGGAACGCGCCCGCTACGAACGCGATGGTGATGTGCGCTTTATTCTTATTAGCACGCCCGTCGTTAATGAGGCAGCCGACCACGCCAACGAGGCCATGTTCATCACGGCTCCCATCGGCATCATTCTGACCATAGAGCATGTGATTACTATCTCCGCTTTTGAAACGCCGGTGCTCGATGTGTTCCGTCAAGGCAAGATGCGTCGCTTTGACCCCGCCGATGAAAAACGCTTCGTCCTGCAAGTGCTGGAGCAAAACGTCTTCTACTTCCTGTCCTATCTCAAAAAGCTCAACTTGCGGCGCAACATCATTGAAAAGGAGCTTATGCACTCCAGCCGTAACGAAGAAATCAAGCAGCTGCTGGCCATTGAAAAGAGCTTAGTCTACTTCGTCAACTCTTTGAACGCCAACGAACTACTCAAAATGAAAATGAAACGCACGGATTTCCTCCACATCAACGGCGACGAAGATCTCAGCGACTTATTCGAGGATATCATCATTGACAATTCTCAGGCCCTCTCCATGGCTAATGTGTATGCCAATATTTTGAGCGGTACGATGGATGCTTACTCAAGCATTATTTCCAACAACCTAAACCTGGTTATTCATCGTTTAACCGTTATTACAGTGGTCCTCATGGTACCCACTCTGATTTCTTCGTTTTTCGGTATGAATATTGACAACGGTATACCCGACAAGCCCTGGGCTTTTTATCTCACTATTCTCACCTCAGGACTGGTGACAGCGGGTCTTTATTGGGTGATGAAGAAGCGAAAAGTCCTTTAAAGCCTATGCTCTCCTGCGTTCGAGCCCACACCTGGACGCGCGGATGGTGTGTACTCATGGCGATGTACTTGTTTAACATCTGTGCGGACGCTCCCGACCTTACGCTGCCGGGGAGTCCGGAGAACCTGGCGTACAACGATATGGAGTCGGTATTGGAGATTGTGTTAGAGCAGGGGCTACAGGTAGAAAATGCTATGCCCGAGCACGAAGATGCCGACGCCCAACATCCAGAGCACAGGGTGCCGCACAAGGCAACCGATCTTTTCTTGCCAGTAGAAGCATCGCTCACTATCAGAGAAAAAATCCCATTTTGTGTAGGCAAAGGACTGTTGTACCACGTTCTCCTTCGACTGCCTCTTTGCCCCGGGGAGGTAATGGCTCCTCCCCCTGAACGTAGCTGAGCACAGGATTCCTTCCGTGTTGCTGACGCTCGCCTTTTGCCGGCAGGGCGGCTTGGCTCTTTTCCTCAACCTCCACTCAAACAGCATTATATTTATGAAATACCCTGCTCCTTTCAGCATATATCTATATCTCCTCTATACCCTTACCTCTATCCTCCTCTGGTCCACAGCCAGCCCGCTTTTTAGCCAAACCTCCAATGAGATAGCCGACAGTTTGTATATTACTGAGGTGCAAGATCGCCTTGAGCCCGACAAGGTGCTCCACGCCGAGCCGCTGTTCGTGGATCTCATCCGGGATTTAGGCGCCCGCAAAGGCGAGCGCGAGTGGAACGTTGGCATGGGGCTTACCGACAACTATCAATACGACCGCTATTTGGCGCTGGTGGAATACGAATGGGCACCCATTCATCGGTTGGGCTTAGAGGTGGAACTGCCTTTTACGCTTTACTACGGGAACGGACAAAACAGCAACAATGATCGCCCCAGCAGCCAACTCAATGGTTTGAAGTTTGCCGCTCAATATACCTTTTTTGTCTCTCAACTGTGGAAGACCTCCTTAGCGGTTGGCTACCTAAATGAATTGAGCCTGCCCACCTTTCGAGAGCGTTCGCTGCGTCCTACCGGCAACTTGTACAACCCTTTTTTCGTGGGGGCTAAGCGTTGGGGCAACAATTGGCACACACTCATTTACGCAGGTCCGCTTTTTCATCAACACTTTCACTCTCGGAGGTGGGATGCGGAGGTGCAGTGGAACACTAACGTCCACTATATGATTACGGGCACGCGTAATTTTATCGGTATCGAAATCAACAAAGAAATCAGCAGTCAGCACTTACACACAGTTCTACGCCCGCAGATGCGACTGAGCATCGCCGACAACTTGCTCATCGGCATCGTTACGGGCATACCTATTAGCCGACAAAACGAGCGCTTGAGTACTTTCTTGCGCCTCATTTATGAGCCACCACACCATCATTAGGCACTTCCTTAGGCATTTTACCATTGCTTCCAGGGAGCCTGACCGCTGTTCCACAACCGGTCGAGGTTCATCTTGTCGCGCAGCGTATCCATCGGGTGCCAAAAGCCGTGGTGCTGATAGGTAAACAATTCGCCATCTGCTGCAAGCTTCTCCAACGGCGTGCGTTCAAAGATGGTAGCGTCGCCTTCCGTGATGTAGTCGAATACTTTGTATTCGCACACGAAAAAGCCGGCATTAATCCAGCCTCCTTGCCCTTTGGGTTTCTCCACGAACTGGCTTACCCGGCCGCCCTCGCCGATGTCCAAGGCGCCGAAGCGCCCTTCGGGCTGGCTGGATGTCATAGTGATGGCTCGTCCATGGCTGCGATGAAAGCGCAGCAGAGCGCCAATATCCACATTAGAGACGCCATCGCCATAGGTGAGCATAAAGGGTTCTCCGACCTCAAAGTAGGGCTTGGCCCTGAGCACGCGCCCACCGGTCATGGTGTCTAATCCGGTATCGAGCAGTGTCACTCGCCACGGCTCGCTGACATTGTTGTGCACCTCCATGTGGTTGGTGCGCAGGTCAAAGGTGACGTCGGAGTGGTGGAGAAAATATTGAGCGAAGTACTCCTTGATGACATACGCCTTGTAGCCACACAGGATGATGAAATCTGTGTGGCCATAGTGGCTGTAAATCTTCATAATGTGCCACAGGATAGGCCTGCCGCCAATTTCTACCATGGGCTTGGGGCGCAGGCCGGTTTCTTCGCTGAGCCGAGAGCCATAACCACCGGCGAGGATGAGGACTTTCATAAACACTGCGTTTTTGGGCTAAATAGGTAAGTAGCGAAACAGCAAAGGCAGCAGGTGTAGGCGCTGCCACAAGCGGGCGCGGGGCGCGCGGTACAAAGCCGATAGGGTTTTTCGGAAAAGGATGGTCTTCTGAGATGGGCTAAGCGGGCGGCGATTTTGACGGGCGAAATCCAGCAAAACATCGCCTAAGATGGATTGGTACTTCTTCTGGTTGTTCCGCGCCTTTTCCGCCGACTGGGTCACGTTGGTCATGTGCCAGCGGTAAGCTGTTGTTTGTTCAGGCAGGAAGTGCACTTTCGCGCGGGCCGCCACGTGTAGCCACATGAAATAGTCGCAGATGGAATAGCTGCGCTCAGGGTCAATGTGGAAGTCGCGCAGCAGGTCCCGACGAACCACCGCTGTAGAGTTGTTAATAAAATTACCCGTCAGGAGATGGGTAAAGATATCCCCCTCGGCATAGTTCTCGCGCAGCGACGAATAGTCGGGGGCATCCAAAGGCACGCCTGACTCCGAAATAACCTTCACGTCCGAGTAAGACACCCCGTACTCAGGGTGGGCTTCCAAAAAGTCCACTTGTTTTTGCAGTTTGAGCGGGTCTATCCAGGCGTCGTCACCATCGCACACAGCCAAGTATTTTGCCGTGCAATAGGGCAACATGCGGGCTGTGTTGGCTGTGATGCCCAAGTTTCGCTCTGAGGGTAAGAAAGCTATGCGCTCAGGATACTTGTCTGCGTACGCCCGAGCGATGGCTGGCGTGCTGTCGGTCGAACAGTCCTCTCCAATAAAAAGCTGGACGGGGAAATCCGTCTGTTGGGCTAAAACACCCTCAATGGCCTGGGCAAGGTACGGCTCGACGTTGTAGGCCAACATGAACACATGGACGGCAACATCAGACATAGGTAATAGGGGAGATGTTTCTACCGCTGATGACAAAATCAGCTTCGTTTATTGATGATTTTTAGCGTTTTGGGAATTAGCGTATGTCGGATAAAACGCACCTCTTCGGTCTTCGTCAGCCAATGTAAGGCTAAGTAGGTTAAACCACCTACAACAGCCAGAACAATCAATGACATCATTCCGGGTACGGCAGGTATATCTTTTAAGAAAAACAACACAACACCCATTAATGTGCTGAACAGCAGCGTTGGGGCAATGTCGCTTATCTGCTCGAGAAAGGAATAGCCCAATAATTGGCGCGAATACCAAACGTTGATGAGCAGGTTGATGTAGGAGGCAAACACTTCGCCGATAATTAGCCCATAAATACCAAAAGAGATGCCAGCCACGATGGCCAGCGTGATAACGACTTTTTTCAGCACCTCTAATCGCAGACTTAGGTCAGAGCGCCCCAACACGAGCAGCATGTTCAAGTTAACCGTGCTGAAGTGGATGGTTAGACCTGATAGGCACAACAGCTGCAGCATCGGCACACACGGCAGCCATTTTTCGCCAACGAGCACTCGCACTACCGGCTCGGCCAGCACGGCCAGCACCGTCAGAGCCGGCACGATAACGAAGGAGCTAATCTGTAACATCTTGCGATAACCCGTCTTTAGCTTCTCTCGGTCATCCTGCAATTTGGCCAGCACCGGATAAGTAACCGACTGAACCGTACGAAAAAGGGTATTGATGACCATATTAGTGAAATTGCCCGCCTGGCTGTAATAGCCTAATGCCGCTGCGCTGAAAAAACGCCCAATAAGCAGCTTATAGATGTGGAAGTAAAACTTGTCTAACACTGCCGCAGCCAGAATGCGCCAGCCAAAGCCAAACAAGCGCTGAAACGACTCGCGGCTAAACTGGCCTGAAGGGCGCCACCGTCCCAGCACCCAATAAAGCACCGTGGTTACCAAATCAAGCACCATAAAACGCGCTACCAAGCTCCAGACTCCCCAGCCCGAGTAGGCCATCAAAAGAGCAGCTCCACCCGAAAACACAACACCACCTAAGCGCACTAGCGTCTGCGTCTTGAAGTCAATCTGTTGGATGAGGACGCTGTGCTGCACAATGGACAGGGCATTCACGATCAAGCTTATGCCCATGACGCGCACCATCATTGTCAGCAGCGGTTGCCCAAAAAAGGCGGCAATGTTGGGCGCCCCGACGAACAGTAGCCCATACAGAACTACGGCCGCCATCAGGTTGAAGAGGAAGGTCGTGGACTTATCTGCTTCACTGATGGTCTTCTCCCGAATGAGGGCGGTAGAAAAGCCGCTCTCTACAAATACCGCCGAGAAGTCGAAAAAGACCATAACCATGGCCACTACGCCGAAGTCTTCGGGCGACAAGAGCCGGGCCAAAAGAACAGTGACAGCGAAGCTAAGTACGCTGCCGCTAAACTTGTCCAACACTGCCCACCCTACGGCCGCAAGCGAGCGCTCACTCAGGCTCTGAGACATGCTTCAGGCAGACAGTTAACTGAAGTTCGAACTTTTCGACTTGACTTTGCTCGTGTATTGTTGTTTCGTGCGCCGTTCCGGCTCGTAGTAGTTCTTGCTCTTGCCATTGGAACCATACCCATAGCCGTAACCGTAGTATGTTGAGCCGCCGTAGCCAGGCTTGTTAAATGGCACGCCATTGAGCACAATGAAGGGGCGGTTGAGCTTGTTGTTCTTTCCAATATCCTCAATAATCTGCAGCTGCCCTTTGTGAGTGTAGCCGGAGCGCACCACGTAAAGGGTGGCATCGGCTAAGTCGCGCAGCTGCAAGGCGTCGGCTACCAACCCCACCGGCGGGGCGTCCAGGATGATAATGTCGTATCGCTCGCGCATTTCAGCGATCAAATCGCGCAGGCGCGACGACAAGATGAGCTCGCCCGGGTTAGGCGGCACTGGACCGCTGCCGATGAAGTCCAGGTTCAAGTGCAGACCTGTGTTCCGGATGACCTGAGCAGATTTCATCGAATGATCTATAATGTAGTTGACCACCCCCTCTTCGCCCGGCTCGATGCTCATGTACATTTCCTGCTTGGGTCGCCTCAAGTCTAGTTCTACAATAAGTACCTTCTTGCCTGAAAGGGCCAGTGTCATTCCTAAATTTAAAGTTATGAACGACTTGCCTTCGCCCGAGGTGCTCGAGGTCATGAGGATGGTCTTGACGGCTCCTCCGGGTGCCACAAACGACAGGTTGGCGCGCAATAGGCGGAACATCTCGGCAATAGCCGTGCGGCTGTTCTCGCGCACGACCAACTTCTCTTTGCTCGTGCTAAGCCCTAAGACACCACAGATGGGCACGGAGGTCAGACGCCTGATATCGTCTTCTATCTGCACCTTGTCGTTCAGGCTTTCGAAAAACATAATTAGGCCGATGGGCAACGCCAAACCCAAGAAGAAGGCTATAAGCCATATTTGGTTAGGCTTAGGGCTGAGTTTGGCATAGCTAAGTGCTGGCGGTTCCACGATAAGACCCTTAGGGCTGGTGACCGCCATGGAAATAGCGGCCTCTTCGCGCTTTTGCAGTAGGTATAGGTAGAGCTTCTCTTTGACGTCCTTTTGTCGCTCAATCTCGAGCAACTCGCGTTCGCGACGCGGCAGACTGTACATGCGGCTCTCCAGCGCTGAGCGAGCACCCTTGCTGGAGTTGGTAGCGATTTCGAGGTCTCTCCGGATAGCTCGAATGTTCTCAATGATGGTCTCCCGCAGGTTTTGTATTTCCTTTTGTGTAAGCAATAACTGAGGGTTGGCCGGGCCGAGCGACATTTCCATTTTATTGCGCTCGTCGAGCAACTGGTTGAAACGCTGCAGCTGAGCCGTCAACGTCAAGTTATTGAGGCTCAAGTTAGTGGGTACAAACTCGAAGTTGTTGCGGTTTTTGACCAGAAAATCCTCGATGGCACCCAGAATTTGCAGCTGCACTTCGCCTGAGGTAATTTCTTTGTTGTACGATGACATTTCGGCCATCAGCTGCGTGCCTTCCGCACCCAGCTGAATGGCTTCGTTGGCGCGGCGGTAGGCTTCCAAATTGCGTTCGGCATCGGAGAGCGTCTCTGCAATCATCTGGATGCGCTGGTTTACCATTTCGATGGTGCTCTCGTAAGCCTTGTTGCGAAGGAGCACGCTGTTGGTGTTATAGGCATCCAGCAATGCAGCGATGACGTCGCGCGCGCGCTCGGCCGAGTGGTCCTTGAGAGAGACTTTTAACGTGCTGGACTGCTCGCCCATGATCTCTACCTTGATGGACTCCGCGTACCCCTTCGCCGTGCCGTACTCAGACAGGATAAGCACGCCAATTTTGGTATCGGCATACACTCCCGGCTTGTGCGCTAAGGTTAACGAGCCTACGGGCAGCTTTAATTCTTTTCCAAATTCGCCCTCATAGACCTGATCGTATTCTTCTAACTCAAAAGTATATCCTCCGCGCCCGTTGTCCGTAACGATACCGTAAATCTCTGTGTCCGGCGTTTCAGGGTTCCACGAAACCACATATATCGGGCTGTCTTTGTAGAGCACTTTTTTCTTAAAGCCGTCAATGCTAGTGTACTGGTAGTTGAGATTTAGTTTTTTCACCACCTCCAACATGATGGGCGTTGACGTGAGCACTAAGGTCTCGTTCTCGAGGATTTTGTTCTTTTTACCTAAACCCAGTTCCGTGAAGATGATCTCCGCGCCGGGCTGGCCAGCATTTTCATCCTCCTTTATCAGGATGAGACCTTCCGATTTGTACACTGGTAGAGCGTACTTTAGATACAAGTAGGCGCCTGTCAGGGACAGACCCAAGAAAACCACCAATAAGTACCAATACCGGAGGCCCTTGTACAGTAGTTGTTTTAAATCGAGTTGTGAATTATTTCCCATGGTATGAGTCAATTTTGGTTTGGCCAAATTACAGACATTCTGCGAATAGGGCAACAATCGTTCCGATTATTCACGCTCAAAGGGATGCGGACTGAGAGGCAATCGGGCGAAGGGATGGTAATACTCTCCGTTCAGCCCTACCGGCTGGGCATTCCGAATTTGATAGACAATATTTACAGCATGGGCTGCTTCTTCCAAGGAGAAGCCCTGCCCTTCCAAAATCTTTTGGTAGCTCAGCGTGTGCAAGTCCGTAAAGCCCTCGCTAAATTCAATTTCTCGGCCCTCGACGGTGATGGAGCGGAAGGTCCGCTTTCCGTTGTTGGAAGGTAAGGCCTGCCCGATAACATCGTAATTGATGCTCAAAAACCAGTTGACACGCGCCTTTTCTAAGCGCATAAAGCCACAAGCGCGATCGTGGGTATGCAGATAGACGCGATTTTCGAGCACCTCTCCAAAAATCCAGTGCAACATGTCAAAGAAGTGGATACCAATGTTGGTAGCAATGCCGCCTGATTTCTCGATGTTACCTTTCCAACTGGCGAAGTACCACTTCCCGCGCGAAGTAATGTAGGTGAGGTCAACGTCAAAAATCTTGTCTTTTGGCGCGCTGGCCACCTGCCGTTTCAATTCCTGCAGCGCTGGGTGCAGGCGTAGTTGGAGAATGGTATAGACGCGACATCCTGTCTCTTGCTCGATCTCGCGCAAGCCGTCCACATTCCAAGGATTGAGCACTAAGGGTTTTTCACAGATGACATCCGCATTATTGCGCAACCCGAAGCGGATGTGTGCATCGTGCAGGTAGTTGGGCGAACAAACGCTGACATAGTGTACTGGTTGACCATTGCGCGCCATTTTATTCACGTAGCGGTCAAAGCGTTCGAACTCGGTGAAAAAAGCGGCATCGGGGAAGTAGCTGTCTATGATGCCCACCGAATCGTTAGGATCGAGGGCGGCTGCTAGGACATTGCCGGTGTCTTTGATGGCGCGCATATGACGGGGAGCAACATAACCAGCAGCGCCGATAAGAGCAAAGCGTTTCATAGTTGAAATGATAAAGGGAAGATGATGGTGTTACGACGGGAAAATCCTGCCATTGTCCAAGCAGTAGCGTCTGGCGCAGCTCTTGCAAATGGCAGTTTCATGTTCATCAAAATGGAGCCGTTCGCCACAAGCACACATCCATCCAATGCGGCGAGCGGGATTGCCCACCACTAAGGCGAAAGGCGGAACGTCCTTCGTAACTACGGCACCAGCGCCGATGAAGGCAAACTCACCGATATCGTGACCGCAGATGATAGTGGCATTGGCTCCGATGCTGGCACCGCGCCCGACGAAAGTGCGGCGAAACTCGTCTTTGCGCTCCACGGCACTGCGCGGGTTGAGCACGTTGGTGAACACCATGGATGGCCCTAAAAAAACATCATCGGCACACTCTACGCCGGCGTAGATGGACACGTTGTTTTGCACTTTTACATTGTTGCCCAACACGACGCCCTTAGCAACAAATACGTTTTGTCCTAGGATACAGTTTCGACCAATACGGGCGCCCGACATGATGTGACAAAAGTGCCAGATTCGAGTTCCTTCACCAATTTCGCAACCTTCATCAATTACCGCGGTGGGGTGAGCGTAGAAAGAATCAAATACAGACACCGTAGAAGATTTTTAAAAATTCTGTTTTAAGGTGGAATTATCCAAAAAAAATGAAAACATGGTGAACATAAAACCAAAAGTCGTGCCAGCCAACGAGGAGCCTGACGGGATTTGCTAAGCTTCCCTCGTTTAAAACAGATAACAGTCGTTTTCTATCTGTTACCTCAACGTTCTACGACCATGCGCTGGCTATAAGCCCACCGAGGTGTGCGCAAAAAGACAACATAAGTGCCCGCGGGCAGTCGCTCTACCTCTAACTTTACCCAAACTTCATGTTGTGTTAAGGCAAGATGCCGCCGCACCATCAGTCGCCCTAAAGCATCGAATAGCACTATTTCTACGGGAGCCGGTCCATCAAGAGATAAGCCAACCCATACATAATCGCTGGCTGGGTTGGGGAAAAGATAAACATGTGGCGTAGAGGCGTGCTCTTTGGTACGCACTGTCCCTGTCAACGTCAAGGTTAGGGTTTGAGTGCAGCCATGCAGGTCAGTTACTTCAAGGGTATAAGTGCCAGCGGGCACGTCTCTCAACGCAGCGGTGGTAGCCAAGGCAGTACCATCCGCTCTGCGCCAGTGATAAGACCAAGGCGGTGTACCACCTGAAATAGACACATAGGCAGCGCCATTGCTCTGTCCGGTAGAGGGCTGTACCAACGAGTCGAGGGTTATCTTTAAGGCGTCGGGTTGGGTTAGGGTCACCTGGGCGCTGTAGGTGCATCCAGTTGTTTCAGACACCAGTAAAGTATAGGTACCGGCAGTTAGGCCAATGTTGTTAGCAGTGAAGATGCCATTTGACCATTCAAAGAAAAAGGGACCTTTACCACCACTTACACCAGCAGTTATTTGACCATCAGAGGCATCAAAACACGTAGGTTCTGTGAGGTCAAAATGCAGCTGTCCTGTGCAGGCATTTTGCTCGCAACGCTTCGCGACACCAGCCGTATACGCCTCGCAACCGCGCGCATCTCGCACGACTACGCCGAAGGGACGTTCGCTGAGCACCACTTGACCTAAGGTATCGGCTAAGAACGCGTACGGTGGTGTCCCTCCTTCCAGTTTCCCCCATAGGCGCACGCTGTCTTTCCCTATGCACAGCTGATTGACCTGGAGCGCCAGTGGCACCCACTGGTCGGGGAGCGCGCCATCCTCGAGGGATACGCAGACTTGTCCGCCGTTGGCCACTTCTGTTCGAGCTGCTATTTGCAGGTAGTACGTTTGGCCTGCTTTCAGTGAAGGCACCAATATCTGGCCTTCACAGTAGCGCGTTCGGCCGGAGCAGAAGACGGGAGTCAGCCCGCCACAGGCGCCTTCCCAAACGGCCACCACGTGGTCAAAAGCAGCACCGGTGTTTACCCGAACGGCTCCCAGGGCGGGCGCTTTGAACTGAAACCACACATCACTGGTCACTTGGAGCGCACAGGCCGGACGTAGCCCCGAAAACGTGGCCCCGAGGCTCGTCGTCGCTGTGCAAGGCTCGCCAAGAGCCACAGCAAGCGCCGTGGTACAGCTGTTGTTGGGCGGCGGCACTCGCTTTTCGATGCGCAACACTGGACATACATCGCCTTCCACGGTGGCAAAGACGCCAGCCACTTGAACGTAATATACCTGGCCAGAAGTCAATGGAGGCAGGCGCAGCGGACTGCCTTGGCGATTGGTGACCACCTCTGTCAGCGCCTGACACGTGCCGCGATACACGGTGAGGATGTGTGAGAAATTGGCTTGCGCGTCCAGCACCAGTTCTTCCCCGGGCGCAAGGGCAGGTGCATGAAACCGGTACCACACATCGGCGCGAGCCAACCTGTTGTGCGAGGGTTGCCACGTGCTCATGGTGGCGTGGCGGTTAGAGCTTTGCGGGCAAGGAACATCGGGCGCCAAGTAGTACGCCTGCGCACAATCGTCGTTGGGTGGCAGGAGAGGCAGCTGGGCTACTGGCGCTATACGTACGCACGCCTGGCCTCGTGGAACGCCAAAAGCACCGGCGACGCCAGCCACTCGAATAAAGTAGTCCTTGCCTTGTTGCGCTTGGAAGTGCGCAGTTTCGCCGGTGAAACCATGCTCGTCGCGGTTGTAGCATAGCACCCAGGAGAGATCACTGCAACTGCCCACGAAGACGCTAACTACGTCGTTGAATTGTGCGTTGGTCGTCAGCTCAGCGACGCCGCTAAAGTCTGCCGTCCAGCGAAACCACACACTGCCCTCTCCTGTAGCAACGCAGCTTCCTGTAGGACCACTGTAAAGCGCGTTATCATTGTTTATCGTCAAGCAGGGGGCACTGGTGCTTAGCGTCAGCGCTTGCTGGCAAAAGTCCACAGCATCGCCCCAACCGACGACTTTGACATTGTCGAGACCCACCCAGTAGCCGCGCGTGCCGCCGTCGTTGTATGCAAACACCAGGCGCCACTGTGCCGAGCGATAGGTCGATAAAGCGATGGAAAAACGCTCGTAATTGGGAAAAAACGGGCCGGCTACTTTGCCCTCAGGAGCAAACAGGGTGATGCGCTGCTGTTGCTCGTTTTCCAAATAAATGGCGAAGGATTCGTAGCCCGAGTAGCGCATGAGCGCCTCGAACGTCAGCTCGTATTCCATGAACTCCGCCCCTGGAAACCATGGCGAATACAGGCGGATGTGCGTAGGCGCTGCGGCGTCACCTTGTGCGTTGTCGTCAAAAAAGGCAAAGCAGGAGCCATTCATAGAGTTGCCCTCGTAAAAAGCCGAGGAGCCCAGCGGAACGAAGCCAAACGACCAGCCGGCAGATCCGGAGAGCACTTCGCTCGTCCAACCAGCGGGCAGCCCACACTTGTCGAAATCTTCAGCTAGGACAAACGTACCACTGCCGCTGCCGACCACCTGAATGTTGTCAATGCCAGCATAACGCCCCTGGCTATTTGCCGGGCTGGTATAGCGCACTATCAGCTGTGTCGGCCCGCTCCAGGGCAGAAAGGCAAGGTCCGACCGAAAGCGGAAGAAGTCGTTGCTGCCCAGAGGATCGTAATTAGTGCGGTAGTTGTCGTACCGGGCTAAGACGCGCTCCTGTGTTCCATTCGTGGCGACAATTTCCAGCGCATCGGCATCGCCAAATTTAAAGTGGATGTCCATGCGGCAATCCAGCGTAGTGAAGGCACCGCGGCTGAAAGGCGGAGACACCAGCTCCAGCACATGCGCGAGTGCTGATTTGCCACCTGCCCGCCCATCTACAAAAAAGAAACAGGTGCCGTCTATGCTCTGGTCGACGGCGTCTGGCACTTGCGCTAGCCCTACATACCACACAGGGGTGACGGTGTCGCCCTGAAGACGAACCTGCCACCCTGCCGGCAAAGCGCATGTGTTGAAATCTTCTCTCAACAGAAAAGAAGTGTCCGACGTCTGCGCTATTGACGCGCTCCACAGCGCTCCGAAGAGCAATACCGCTACAACTTGCTTTCGCATGGCCATGTAGTTCGCTTTTTCTGAGTCAACCTCTTGATGCTCAAATTTCCGACGCTTTTCACTGGCGGCGGCATTGAAATCATCTTTTGCCCGACAACCGACAAGAATTTCACCGCATCCTCGTCGTTGAGTAAAACAGGGTTGGCCGAAGGAGTAAGACGGCTGCTTACACCACTTGAGGCAATAGGCTGCGTCTCCATGGCAGCGCCACGCTCTCGGGCCTGGGTGCGGCGAGTAGAGTGCGGACGATACGCTCCGCCGCCCGACCATCCCACAACGGCGGATAAGCGGGCGCCGGCAAGGGAGCCTCCCAGAAGTGCTTGACCCACTCCAAGATAGCCTCCGGCTGTCGCGTGCTCACCAGCATATTAAAGCCACTTTGCAGCGTGATGGGGCGCTCTGTGCTGGGGCGCAGCGTCAAGCAAGGCACGCCCAAGACGACGCTTTCCTCTTGAATACCACCTGAGTCGGTGAGCACCACGCGAGCGTTTTTTTCTAAACAGACCATGTCGGAGTAGCTTAGCGGATGGAGTAACACCACCGCAGGCGCCTCGAATAGCGGCGCCCAAAGTCCCCACATACGCAGCCGTCGCTCCGTGCGTGGATGCACGGGAAAAACTACCGGCATCTCCTGACCGATGCGCACTATAGCGCTGACCAGTGATTGTAAGGCAGCGTGGCAGTCCACATTTTCTGCTCGGTGCAGGGTACATAGGGCATACCCTTCCGCCTCAGATAAGGACAGCAATGCCGGCTGACCGGCATAAGCGTTCCGACACACCACATCGGGCCATCGCTTTTTTTCTGCTTTGGGCAATATCTGGAACAAGGCATCGATGAGCACATTGCCCACTAAGTGAATGCGCTCCGATGGGGTGCCTTGATGCAGCAGATTGGCCACCCCGGCAGGTTCCGTCACAAAGAGCAATTGGGCGTAGGCATCGGCTAAAATGCGATTCCTCTCCTCTGCCATTTCTAAGTCGCCGCAGCGCAGGCCGGCTTCCACATGGGCCAATGGGATGCCCAGGCGGTGCGCTGCTATGGCACCGGCCGCTGTAGAGTTGACATCACCGATGACCACTACCCAGTCGGAGCGAAGAGAACGCAAGAGTATTTCGATGCGGAAACTCATGGCCATAGTGGCCTGCCATGAGCATTCGATGTTCGAAATAGGCGCACACCGCAATGGCTCGGGAAGGTCTAACTCTTCGAAGAAGATATCGCTCATGTCCGGCTGGTGGTGCTGGCCGGTGTGTATCAGCACCGGGCGTACGTGAGGCGATTGGCTCAACGCACGCCACAGCGGCGCCACTTTGATGAAATTGGGCCGAGCACCGGCAATCAGGGCAATAGTCATACGGCCAGGGCGCGCCGGGCTTAAGCTTTCTCCAGCGTCAGGCCAAAGGTAGAGCCTTGTCCTGGGTTACTGCGCACATGGATGGTTTGCTTGTGCGCCTCCACGATGTGCTTCACGATGGAGAGCCCCAGACCTGTGCCGCCGGCTTCGCGCGAGCGGCTCTTGTCGGCGCGGAAGAAGCGGTCGAATACGTGCGGAAGATCCTTAGAGTCAATGCCAATACCGTTATCACTGACCTCCAACAAGATTTGGGTGTCCATATCGTAGAGGCTAATTTTGGTGGTGCCTCCTTCACGGCCGTATTTGATAGAGTTGTCTATCAGGTTGATGAGCACCTGACGAATAGCTTCTTTGTCGGCGCGGACGCGGAAGTGTTGCGCTGCCCCGTCTTTGTAAGACAGGCGGATGTTGCGCTCGCGCGCTTTCATTTCCATATCAGCCAACACCTCGTCGGTGAGCGCGCGAATGTCGAACTCGCGCAGGTCGAGCAACATCTGCCCCGACTCCAGCTTGTCAATCATTTCCAGGTCCTGTACGATGGCTTCCAGCCGGTCGGCATTTTTAGCAGCGCGCTCCAGGTAGTTGACAGCCACCTCAGGGTCATGGATGGCGCCATCGAGCAAAGTGTGGATAAATCCCTGGATATTAAAAATGGGGGTTTTTAACTCGTGCGACACATCGCCCAGGAAGCGGCGGCGATAGGCAGCCAGCTTTTCCATTTCTTCCATCTCGCGCTCACGTGCTTCGGCCCACTCGTGCACTTCTTTCTCTACATCATCAAGGAAATCGGCTTGACTACTCCGCCGGCTGCTGATTTTTCCTGCGCCTTTTTGGCGGTGAATGATTTTGTAAATAAGCTTCACTCGCCGATAGATGTAGTACTTGACAAGGGAGTAATTGATAAGAAAGCCCGACACAAAGACCGCCAGCGCTACCAGTGCCAGCTCCCACGCGGGTAAATGTACCCTATGATTAAAGGCACCCAACACCGCCAACACAATAGTAACGACAATGGCCGATACAGAAGCCGTTATCAGGGCCAGTTGTTGAGGGCTTTGATTTTTAAATCGAAATGTCATAAATCTTTTTGCACTCCGAATGGCTGGTCGGTGTGCCAAAGGGCGGCTAAAATTCGAACTTGTACCCAATTCCTTTCATGGTTTTAATGTAATGCTCACCGATACGCTCTCGCAGCTTTCGCACATGTACGTCAATGGTTCGGTGGCCTACGATGACATCGCTCCCCCAAATCTTATCAAAAATTTCTTCACGAGTAAACACGCGGCCTGGCCGCGAAGCCAGCATCCAGAGGATTTCGAACTCCTTTTTGGGCAGTTCGATGGGCTGTCCGCCGCGATAAACCATTACTTTGAGCCGATCAATCACTAGGTCGTTAGCCTCGATGGTGTCTTGCTCTTCGTTCTGATAGGCAGCGCGGCGCAGTAGGGCGTTGATGCGGCTAATGAGTACGCGCGGCTTAATAGGCTTCGTGATATAGTCGTCGCCGCCTACATCCAGGGCAGTGATTTGGGAGAAGTCTTCGTCGCGCGCGGTAAGAAAGGCAATAGGGGTCTTGGCAAATGCTTTGTTTTTACGCAACATCCGGCAGGTTTCTACCCCATCGAGCTCTGGCATCATAATGTCTAACACAATGAGGTCGGGTTTTTCGCGATCGGCCACCTCTAAAGCGGCCTTGCCGTCTTGAGCCGTAACGACCTCGTAGCCCTCTTTACGCAGGCTGTACCTGACAAACTCCAGGATGTCCGGCTCGTCGTCCACTAATAAGATTTTGGGCGCCGCCTGGGCTTCCTTTACCGTTTTCATAGTGCAAATGTAAAATCCGCTCTTTTGGCGGCTATTTGAAGCGAGGTTTAAGTAAATATTAATTATCGCATGCGCTTGGCGTAAAGCCTGTCCATTGTGGCATCAAAATTTCTGTGATCTTCACCTAAAACGCTTCACTGCAAAATTTTTAGTGGTACCCTTGGGGTTGGCGGCGGCTCCTCTTTGCGACAAACTTTGCGTTCTTTGGCGCTTTATTAAATTCTTACTCATCAATCATGACAAAAAAACGCCTTTACCGAGTTCTCAGTTTAGACGGCGGCGGTATCCGTGGCTTGTTGACTGCACACCTATTGGCTGCTTTGGAACATAAGCTCAACGAAAAATGGACGGCTCAGCGCGGCAGCCCACCTGACAAACCCCTGCGACTGGCGCAGTTCTTCGACTTGGTAGCAGGCACTTCGACAGGTGGTATTCTGGCCTGTGCGTTGCTTTGCCCTGATGGAGAGGAGCCCTCTCGGCCGCGTTATAGCGCGCGGGAGGCTATTAGCCTGTACCGCGACTACGGGCGGCAGATTTTCTCCAAAACGCTCTCTGGTCGCACCGGCATTGCCGCCATTCGCTGGTCGCGCTACGACAATCGCCCTATCGAAAACATCCTCCAAGAGAAGTTCGGCGACATCCGCCTTAGCCAATTGCTGCGGCCGTGCTTGATTACGTGCTACGACATCGAGAAGCGCCGGGCCATCTTTTTCACCTCGCACGATGCTAAGAGTAAGGGCGACATGTATGACTACTACGTGCGCGATGTAGCACGCTCTACATCGGCCGCACCTACCTACTTTCCACCGCACCACGTTGTCTCGGTGGGTGGGTTGGAAACTTCTGGTATTGACGGTGGTCTATTTGCCAATAATCCTACGATGTGTGCTGTCATTGAAGCTATCAAAATTTTTGGCCACAAAACTGAAGAGAACCGCACGCGCCTCCTCGAAATAGACGATTTGTTCGTCCTTTCTATCGGTACTGGAGCCATTAAGAAGCCCTATTTCTTTAGAAAGGCCCAAAGTTGGGGTTTGCTATCTTGGGTGGCGCCCATTATTGACATTATGATGACCGGCGTGGCTGAAACGGTGGACTACCAGTTGCGCAAACTCTACTCTGCCCTGCAACGGCCGCAGCAATATGTGCGCATCATGCCTCAGTTGGGTACGGCCAATGACGACATGGACGACGTGTCGCCTGGCAACCTGAAAGCACTCGACCAGGCCGGTATCCAGAATGCGTATGAGGCCGATGATGTCTTGGAAAAGGTCGCTGAGATGCTGCTCAAGGATTTTGAGGGCTGATAGACGGCTTTTTCTGGCGCTAAGGGTGGAATTGCCCTCAGGTCGCTTACATTAGCGCCCAACAACGCGCCCATTTATGATAAAAATGATCTGCCTCATCCTGGGCGGCGGTGCCGGTAGCCGACTTTATCCACTCACGGAGAAACGCTCCAAACCCGCCGTGCCTATTGCGGGCAAATATCGCCTCATTGATATTCCGCTATCCAATTGCATCAATTCGGGTGTGCGACGCATGTTTGTACTGACGCAGTACAACTCTGCCTCCCTCAATGCCCACATCAAGAACGCCTACAATTTCGATCATTTCACCCATGGCTTTGTCGACATCCTGGCGGCCGAGCAAACACCGGGCGATTTCTCTTGGTTTCAAGGCACAGCCGACGCCGTGCGTCAAAGCCGCAAGCACTACGAGCGACACGACTTCGACTATATGCTCATCCTTTCGGGCGACCAACTGTACCAGATGGACTTCGAGGAAATGGCCCTATGGCACATCGAAAAGAAGGCTGACCTGACCATTGCTTGTCTGCCCGTCAATGCCCGCGATGCTGTGGGCTTCGGTATCATGAAGGCCAATCACCAGGGGTATATTTCCAGTTTCATCGAGAAACCCAAGGCCGAGCAACTGCCCGATTGGGTCAGCGACGTCAGCCCGGCTTACCAGCGCCGGGGCCGCATTTACATGGCCTCGATGGGTATCTATATTTTCAGCCGAAAGGCCATCACTGCCCTGTTCGACAGCCAACCTCAGGCCACCGACTTTGGTAAGGAAATTATCCCGGCGGCTATCCAGAGCGGCTATCGCGTGGCTGCTTATCCTTTCGACGGCTATTGGACCGATATCGGCACCATCCGCTCCTTCTTCGAGGCTAACCTGGAGTTGACTGACCACATCCCGGCTTTCAACCTCTTCGACCGCCGCCGCCCTATTTACACGCGCGGGCGCATGTTGCCCCCGGCTAAGTTCTACGGCGGCACGCAAGTCAACCGCTCCATCATCGCTGAAGGCTCCATTATCCACGCGCGTATGGTTGATTTAGCCGTCATCGGGCTTCGCGCTCGCATCGGAGAAAATTCCGTCATCAAGGAAGCCATCATCATGGGCAATGACACGTACCAAACCCTTGAAGAAATCGCCGCCCGCCCCGATGATATCCCCATGGGCGTGGGCAATAACTGCCACATTGAACACGCGATCCTGGACAAAGACTGCTGTATTGGCGACAACGTCATCATCAAAGGCGGGAATCACCTGCCAGACACTGACGCAGAAGCCTACTGCATCCGCGATGGCATCGTTGTGGTGAAAAAAGGCGCCGTCATTCCCCCCGGCACGCGCATCATGTAGGCTTCGCCGCTCGCTTAGCGCAAGTAAACAGCCACAAAACGCGCTTGGGCTGCCGTGCGAGCCTTGTAAAGAGAAAGCGTGTCGTTTCTGAGCGTATAATTGTCCACGTTTTCCAGGACGCGGAGGAACTCGCCCTCATACTCCACGTCTTGGCAAGCCATTAAGGTGGAAGCGATCTGACGGAAGCGCAGCTGATAGCCCTCGCCCAGGGTGTAGGCGCCCATAAGGCGATTGCAGCCGGTGCTGCCGATTACCCTGCCGCTGAATTTTAAGATAAGGTGCGGCTCGTGCAGCTGGCCTTCTTTCATACGTATCGGCTTGCCGGACAGTTCGATGAGTTTCCAGTATTTCTCCCGCACATCGGCATTAGCATCGTGTTTGACCAACCGATACATGTCGGCCATGTCGCCTTCGATGCGCTTACCTTGAGCATCGAGCTGGATAAGGGCATTTTCCACAACCTGGTAGCGTATGTCGCCGGAAGGAGTGCCCGCACCTGAAAGGCGGATGGTGCGCCCTTCGGCATCCCATTCAAAATTTCCTTTCTTTCGGTGGGTTTCCTTGCTCTTACTGAGCCATTGAGTGGCAACTTCGTAGGTGCCGTTTGTCTGAAGGCGTACTTCGGTCAGGGTGCCTTCGCAGTCGTTGCAGGGCAGCACGCCGATGTACGTGCCTGGCCAATCCAACGAAGTTCGGCTGTTGTCTGACATACTTCTGCCCGTCTCGGGAATGGACTTCTGGCTCGTACGGCAAGCCATCAGCACCATGGCGAACAGCAGCCATGCGCCAATTTTTTTACTCGCACAATATAACATAGGAGGCATTTTTTGTAAAAAACCGAACGTGTTCCCTTTCTTCGGGTTGGGTTTACGCATCTTATCTACTCACTAACGGCACTTCTTCTCTTAACCACTCCCCCTACCTTATGCGACAACTGATATTCCTACTAACGCTTGCCGCCATGCTGATGTGCTGGCCTGCTCTCTGCCAGCAAGAACTGACCGACGCACAAAAAAAGGACATCTTGCGCAATCAGGACCTCTTTCTTTCCTACAACATTCTACTTTCGGATTATGCCTTCGATAATCCTGAGTTTAACCATGTGCTCTACCAAGCAACCAAGCACCGGAGGGCGAGCAGTGCGCTTTGGACGGCGGGTGGGATAGTGGTGGTGGCTAGTGTAGGGCTTACTACCTCTAGCTTTTTATTACTTAGTGGATTAGGGATAACACCATCCACACCCCTTGGCTTTGCGGCAGCGTTAAGTACTCCTGCCGTTTTGATAGGAATACCGCTGCTCATCGCAAGCCACAGCCAAAAAATCAAAATGAAGCAGAGCCTGATAAAAGCGCAGCAACTTAGACCTTAGCCTATAGCCCACTTGTGCCGGTGGGCGCACTAATGACCACACACGCACTTGGCCTCATGGCAAGTGTGGAGCATGCCAGCACCATTGAGGTCGCTGCCGGGCAGCTCGAACCAGAAAGGCTCGCGCTTGCGCGGCGTAGGAGCTATTTCGTCCAGCGTCTCTGCATCGTAGAGCCGACCGTTGACCATGACGTAGCGGATAGCCTCCGTATGGCGGATGTTCTCTAGCGGGTTTTTGTCCAGCACAATGAGGTCAGCCAGTTTGCCCGGCGCCAGCGAGCCAATTTCACGCTCCATGCCAATGTATTGCGCGCCATGCAGGGTAGCACAGCGTAGGGCTTCCATCGGCGTCATACCGCCTTGCGCCAACATCCACAGCTCCCAGTGGGCACCCAGCCCTTGTAGCTGGCCGTGAGAGCCGAGGTTGATGCGGATGCCGGCATCGAGCATTTTTTTCAACTGGCGACTGACCAGGATATGCCCATTGTCGTATTCTTCGTCAGGGATCATTGTGCGATGGCGCGCGCGCTCGTTGAGGATGTGGCGTGGGGTAAAGCGCAGCAGGCGTTCTTTTTTCCAGATGTCTTCTTTTTGGTAGAAATAGTACTCACCGTTGACAGCACCATAGCAAACAATAAGCGTGGGGGTGTTGTGAGCTTGAGTACGGCGCCACAGCTGTAGAACGTCGTCGTAAATAGGAGCCACCGGTAAGTTATGCTCTACGCCCGTGTGACCATCCACGACTTGCGAGAGGTTGTGGAAAAAGAAGGAGCCGCCCTCGGGCACGACAATCATACCCAGTTCGCGAGCGGCGGCCATGACTTGTTGGCGCTGGTCGCGGCGCGGCTGGTTGTAACTTTTTACCGAGAACGCTCCCCACGCTTGCGTGCGGCGCAGGGCGCTGCGGGCATCATCGAGGCTGCTGATGGGAGCTTTGAAGTCGCCATCAGCGCCGTAAAGAATCGTGCCTGTGCTGTAAAGGCGCGGGCCAACCATGCGCCCGGTGCGCAGCATTTCGGCGTTGGAGAAGGCCATTTCTGAGTTGACCGAGGGGTCGTGCATAGTGGTGACGCCGTAGGCCAAGTTGGCGTAGTATTCCCACTGCTTCTGGGGGTTGAGGCCGTAGCGGAAGTTGCCTGAATGCGCGTGCACATCCACGAAGCCGGGCAGGATGGTTTTGCCGCGGCAATCTATCCGGCGCGTACCAGGAGCGCGCCATTTAGCCATTAGGCTGCTGTTTTGCCGTAGCTCTGCCGCCGTGCCTACAAAGGCAATGCGGTTGTTCTCAACCACAAGGATGCCGTTTTCTATGACGCGGTCGCCTTCCATAGTGATGATGCGGGCGTTTTCGAAGACAATGAGGCCCTCTGGGTAGTCTGCCCGGAGCTTGAGGCCAATCTTCTTGCCTGTGCTGGGCAAGGGCGGCAGGCTGTCTGGTGCGCCGGGCAGGAAGGCGAAGCGCTCAGTCAGGTCTATGGTGAAGTACTCATCGCCTAACGTGTAGTGTACCCGCCTGCCGTCGGCGCTCCAATGCAAGGAATACCCTGCATCGGTGGAGATGAGGCTCACAGGAAAGGCTTTGGTGTCGGCGCTCAGGTCGAGCGTTTGACCTGCGGGAGGCCAGGCACACACGTAAGCTTTGTGCAGTTCGGTGAAAGCCAGCCATTGCCCATCGGGCGATGGTACCCACTGATTGACGTACTTGCTTTTGAACAGCTCGCGTCGGTCTTGTCCATGGAGGTCGAAGGAGATGAATTTTTTGTCCAAAGGACCAAAAAGATAGCCGCCCGTCTGTACGTAGATGCGCTCACCCGTGTGGCTAAAGCGCGGGTTCTCGCCTTCCTCAGTGACGAAGCGCGGTTGATTAGGGTGGTCAAGGTCAACGTAATAGATGCGTGGCTTTTCGACTTTGGAGATACCCAGCTCGTCGTCGCCCTGTTGGAAACGGAACACTACGCGCTTGCCGTCGGGCGAATAGCGCGGCGTGCGGAAGATACCGCCGCGTACGGGTATTTGCTGCGGGCGACCGTCAGCAAGACGCACCTGCCAGAGGGCTCCGCCATACACATCATTCCAAGTGACAAAGAGCACCCTCTGCCCGTCGGGCGAGAAGTCTGGTTCAAACTCCAGCATTTCTAAGTTGTCGGCCTCTGCATCTATGAAAAGGCAACGGCCGTAGGGGCCTTTCACGAGCGGCTCAGGTACACCGTCGGGCAGCTCCTTGCGGTACAATTTGCCGGCGGCATTAAAAACCAAGGTGCGCCCGTCGGGGCTAGTGATGGCGTGGCGGATAGCGCGAGCCGTGAATTCCGGCTCAAAGACGAGATTTTTGAATCGCACCGTTTCAGCCACGCGCGTGTTGACGGTGCAGCGGAAGGGAATGTCGCGCACAGTCGCTGGCTTGCGGTCGGACAGGCGTTCTACATCGAAATCGAGGCGGCGGATTTTCCCTCCTGCCCAGAGGACAAGGCTACGCGCAGCGCTACCGGGTGAAATGGGCATCCAAGCAAAGCCCGGATAGACGCCAAAAATCGTCCAGGCTTCTTGCTGGTCTTTGTCGAGTTGGTCATAGAGGGGGTATTCCTTGCCGCTGGACAATTCGCGCAAAAAGAGCACGGATTTGGCATCCACTCGGCGCACAAAAGCTAGCCATTGACCATCGGGGCTAATCTGGGGGCGACAAGCACCGCCGGAGCCACCGGTCACAGTTTCTACTTTGCCCGTTTGACGGTCGTAGCGCCGAACGGCGAATATCTGCTTGAGAGGATTTTTGTTGTACTGAAAGTAGCCTCCTTCGTAGAGGTCCTCGCTGAAGTAAACGTAGCGGCCGTCGGGGCTAACCGAAGGTTCGTTCACGTCTTGTTGATCGTTTTTTCGTTTCGTCAGCTGGACGCCTTCACCACCGGAGAGGTGGTAAAGCCATATTTCGCCAGCTCCTAAGGAACGCGTGCTGGTGAAGTGTTTGCGTGCCACGAAGTACTGGCCGTCGGGCATCCAGGCGGGGTTGTTGAGTAGGCGAAAGGTCTCTTTAGTCACTTGGCGCGCACCGGAGCCGTCGGCGTTCATCACCCAGATGTTGTCGCCACCGCCAGCATCGGAGGTAAACAGGACTTGTCTGCCGTCAGGAGAAAAGCGCGGCTGCACTTCCCAGGCAAGACCGGCGCGCAGGCAGCGGGCTTCTCCGCCGGCTATGGGCAAGGTATAAATGTCGCCCAACAAGTCAAACACGAGGGTGCGCCCATCGGGGCTGACGTCTACGTTCATCCAAGTGCCTTCCGAAACCACAAAGGAGACTTCTTGCAGCGGCAGTCCCTCTGGGGCAGAGACATCCCATTTTTTCGCCTCCTTTTGGGCTATCAGGGGCGGGGCGCTACAAGCCAGTAGGGCCACGCAAAGCAGGGTTACAGCACAACAAGAATTAGACGCGGCGAACGCAGTTTTCTTTTTCATAGCTATTTTCATTCAAAACCAACTTTTCCGAACAACACACCAAACACCGCAGCGAAAGCCGGCGGCTTGGCGAGGTGCAAACTTCCGCCATAAAATCCTAACCGCAGGCGAGATGGGCTGAAAAACGCGAGCCAGGTCACTCCCACTCCTTTTTTTCTCTAAGGCCGCTTTTACTGTTGCCGAGAGCGTTTCCGCCGGAGTTTGCGCAGCGTTCATATGGATTTAATGCAAGTGCGCCTGAGGCATCGCCCTATCTTCGCCCGTCGAAAAGGCGCGCCTGCCCTTGTTTTCCTTTGGGCGCACATTCGTACTATCACTTTTCCTCATTGGCTATGCGTTCTATCTTTTCTTCGCGTCGTGCTGTCACCCTGGTGGCGCTTGTGTTAGCTGCTGCGCAGTTGTTGTTTTCTCAGCATCCGCTGCTCAAATCCGGCCCTATGTTAGGCTATGTGGAAATGAAAGAGGTGCTCTTGTGGGTGCAAACTACGCAGGAGGCGGTGGTTTTCTTTGAATATTGGGACAAGGAAAACCCGCAAGAGCGGTTCCTCACCGACCCGGTGACCACAGCAAAGCCAATGGCTTTCACGGCTAAATGCATAGCCGATCGCGTAGAGCCTGGGCGCGCGTACATTTATCAGCTATACATTAATAAGGAGCCAGTGCGCCTACCCTATCCGACCGAGTTCAAGACGCAGCCGCTGTGGCGCTGGCGCGCTGACCCGCCGGTATTCACTGTGGCTGCAGGCAGCTGTGCTTATGTCAATGAGCCGCGCTATGACCGCCCCGGGAGCCCCTATGGCAGCAATTACGCTATCTTCGACGCCATTGCCCAACAAAAACCCGAACTCATGCTTTGGTTGGGCGACAACATCTATCTGCGGGAAGCAGACTGGTATACTCGCACCGGTATCTTCCACCGATACACCCATGCCCGCTCGCTTCCGGAGTTACAGCGCCTGTTAGCCGCTACTCACCATTATGCTATTTGGGATGACCACGACTACGGCCCTAACGACAGTGATGGCACCTGGATAAATAAGGATATTGCTTGGGAAGCTTTTCAGGCCTTTTGGGGCAATCCCACCTTTGGTTTGCCTGGGCAAAAGGGCTGTACAACGCAATTTCAATACGCGGATGTGGATTTTTTCTTGCTGGACAACCGCTACTACCGCACGCCCAACGACTGCAAAACTTGCCCCTGTACTGTGTTAGGCAAAGCCCAGCTCGATTGGATACGAGGTGCGCTTGCCGCCAGTCAAGCACCGTATAAGGTGGTGGCTATGGGGGGGCAGTTTCTCAACACCTACGCCGGTTACGAGACCTACGCGAACCTCTGCCCAGCAGAGCGGGACAGCTTGCTGGCTTTCATCGAACGAGAGGGCATCCAAGGGGTCCTCTTCCTTACAGGCGACAGGCATCATAGCGAGCTGAGCGCTTATAAAAATGCTCGAGGGCACTGGGTGTACGAGCTGACCACGTCGCCGCTGACGTCAGGGGTGAACACCGGCGCTGCCCGGGAAATCAACCGCAATCGCGTGGAGGGCACCCTCGTCACGCAGCACAACTTTGCTCTGCTGCGCTTTAGTGGCCCGCGCACGCAGCGCCAGGTAGAACTTTCTCTCCTAAGCACAGCAGGCGAAGTATTGTGGAAAAGGACTATTTTGCCCAGCGGTGAGCTAGCGCAGGAGTAATCTGCTCGGCCAACTACTGAACACATGAAGGCAAGTGACACCAGATCTGTCGGCGTCATCGGAGCCGGCTCCTTCGGCACCGCTGTAGCCAACTTGCTGGCCCAAAATTGCGATGTGCTGCTTTACAGTCGCAAAGAGGAAAAAGTGGCTCACATCAACGAACACCACCAAAATGCCGGCGTTGTGCTGGCTGACCGCATACGCGCCACCAATGATGTGGAAGAGATAGCAGCCCGTTGCACTTTAGTGTTTCCTATCGTCCCCTCCGCCAGCTTCCGTCAGATGATGCGCACCTTTGGGCCACATCTGAAGCCCTACCACATCGTCATTCACGGCACGAAGGGCTTCGACCTATTGCCTCCTTTTCGGGAGGAAGAGCTTGACGTGCCGGGCATGCTGCTCTCGCGGGCGCATGTGCGTACCATGAGCGAGGTCATTTTAGAAGAGAGCAGCGCCGTGCGGGTGGGCTGCATTGCTGGCCCTAACTTGGCCCGCGAGATTTTAGATGGCAAGCCCTCGGCGGCAGTGGTTGCCAGTCGGTTTCGCGAAGTCATCCAGGCCGGACAGGCGGTGCTCAGTTGCCACAAGTTTCGCGTTTTTGGCACTTATGATCTGTTAGGCGCAGAGCTGGCCGGCGCTTTCAAAAACATCATTGCTTTAGGCTCCGGTATTTTGGATGGTTACGGGCTGGGGCGCAACATTCAGGGGTTGCTCATCGCTCGCGGGCTGGCTGAGATGGTCAATTTGGGCAAAGCCTTGGGCGCGTCGAGCCAGGCGTTCATCGGTGTTGCCGGCATTGGTGACTTGGTTACTACTGCCACCAGCCCGGATAGCCGTAACTACCAGTTCGGCATACGGCTGGCCCAAGGCGAAAACGTCGAGCAAATCCGCAGCACCTTGGTGGAGCCTGCTGAGGGCGTTCGCACGTTGCGCGTGGCGCGCCAGCTAGTTCGCCAATATCGCCTGCATTCGCCCATTATCGAAGTGCTCCATACAGTTGTTTTCGAGCGCTTCCCTATAGACCGCGCCATCGAATATCTGATGTCCTACCCGTACTCGGTGGACGTGGATTTTTTGTAGCTACATCGCCGGCGCTACATGAGCTGAAACTCTGGCTGGCGCGCCAAATACTGGAGCAGCTGCAACACCTGATAGGGAGCCTCATCCCAGTCGAGGTTCCAAGAGCCATTGTCAAAATAGCCCTCTGGAATCCCGCTTTTAAACGAATCTACGGCAGCGCTTAAGTGGATAGCGTCAAGAGGGATACCGCAGAAGAAGCTGATTAAGGCTGCGGTGATGGTCTGTGGGTCTTTGCTGTTGTTGGTCAGCCCTTTTGCCGTAGTGCGCAGTGTCTGGCGGACTTGCTCGTTCTTGCTGATCAGCATTGTCAGCAAGGCGGTGAATTTCCAACGGTTAGCCAGGGTACTTTCATTGATCCAGGCGCGATGTCCGGGCCATCCGGCCACGTTGGGCGGGTCGAACATGGTTTGCCCTAATTTGTCCAACCAGAAGGCCACGTCGTCCCACCAGGCCGGTTCGACGTGCTCACTGGCGCGCACTCCGCACATTTTGAGGACGCCTATTAGGAGGTCGAGCGGGCTTTTAATTTGCACGTGGAAGAAGCGCTCCTCGAAGAAATGCTCGCTCTTGAGCAGCTGCTTGAGCATGGGTAGAAGTTCCCAGTTGCTGCCTCGGAACGTCTCCGCCATTTCCGCGACGATGGCGGGATCGGGCGTGTGGGCCACCAGGTGGCGATACAACTTGCCGGCAATGAACTCGGCCACCTGATGGGGGCGCTGTTGGAAGATGAGAAGGTGGGCCTCATCGAAGTCAAACGGCCCGGTGGCTCCGAGAATGGTCTTTACTCCGTTATCGTGTTTGGAAGGGTCGAAGTAGTGCGGTGTGCAGTCGTTGAACGACGCCCGCCAGCCTGTCATCGCGCGGGACATTTCTACGACATCCATCTGGGTGTAGCCCTTCCCTTCTCCTAAGGTAAACAGCTCCATCAGCTCGCGCGCGTAGTTCTCGTTAGGATTACCGGCTTCGTTGACATTGCCGTTTAGGAAGACCAGCATGGCTGGGTTTTTACCCATTTCCACCGCAAAATCTCGAAAGTTGCCCAACGCGAAACGGTTCAGCAGTTCGTAATACTTCCACGTATAAGCGTTGCAGCCAACGATATAGATTTTGGTAACGAAGTGGTTCAGCCAGAAGTGAGCCATTTTGGCGCGCACACCTTCGTCGAGCATTTCCGACAGCCAGCGGTGGCGTAAATAGCGGCGGTGCTCTTCCACCTTGGTGAAACTCCCGGCGTAGTCGTCGGTAGTCCAGTTGCTCCAGTCTTCTGGCTGAGGTGGCGCAGGCGGTGGCAGAGCGGCAGCCTGGTCGAGCAGGTGATCTACCAATGCCGCAGGGTGCATGGTCAACCCTTGTTGGATGTCCTCGTACGACGCGCCGAAGCCCAGGCGACGATACAGATGTGCTACGCGCTGCGCATCCCAGGGCTTGGCTGCGGACGGCTCGTAGGGCTGCAACGACGCTGCGCTTGTGACGCCGTTCGAGCGTTGGAGCAAGGCAAATACGGCATCAGGCATAAGCACTGGTTTGAATGGTGGAAGATGGACAAAGGTACTTTCTCTTCTACGGGTTTGTTCAAGAAAAAGCCACATTGTCCGCTTCCCTACGCTTTACCTAAGCAGGCGGACGAAGAAAAAGGCCACACACCCTCCACCTGCAGTGAGGGTGCCCTTACTGTTCTTGCAGTGCTTCTTTTAATGCCTGCCTGAGCCTTTCTACTAGTTGCCGCCGCAAGTTTTGGGCGCGGGCAAAGGCCTCTGGCACCTCTCTAGCCCAATGCCGAGCGCGGGCAGCGGCTTTCTCCAGCTTAAAGGCGTCGAGGTAGTGCTCTACCAACAGCCCTGACGCTGTCAGGGCGAGAAGTGCTAGCCATGCCAATACTTTCGAAAGCCCCCACCATAAGGCCGTCCGGAAAGCCGCCCAGCCATAGAGTGGAAACACCACAATACCCGCTGTTATCATGACCGTCGCCGAGTAGCCAATGTAGAGGTCGAGCCGGCGGTTGAGCCAGTAAGGGATGTAACAAGGTAAAAACCAGAATGCATAGCCCACTGCAAACAGCGGAAAACTCAGCACCAGACCTATTCGTCGCCACAGCCGGCCTTGCTGCTCGCGCTGGCACAGGGCTGCGTCGGGCAAACCCGCCTCGTCGAGCAGTTGGCGGTACTCGATGGCGGCATGCACCAGCGCGGCATCGGTCAGGTGGTGACGGGCTAAGTGTTGAGAGCGGTTAAAAGCGGCTTTTTGCGGGATGGGCAGCTCGTTTTGCAACACTTCCTCCCACAAAGTCAGCGCTTGCTCACCCGTCTCGTCGCAAGTGTGAATACTCAGGTGCTTTAGTTGCGCCTCCAGGTGTTGGGTCAGCCCTTCGATGGCAGCAGCAGGGTCTGTCTCCCAGATGTCGCGCCAATCGGCCACGCGCACGGGCAATCCAGCGTTCACTACAACGTCGCTGCGGAAGCGGTGGGGAGCGGAATACGACAGCCCTACGGGCACAACCACGACGCCTAACCGCCAGCCGTTTCGGGCCTCAGCGCCCAAGGCGATGCGGGCTGTACCCGTCTTGAGCGGGCGCACGAAGCGATTCATCCAGCTGGTGCCCTCTGGCGCGATAAATAACACGCCGCGGCGTTCTAAATGCTGAAAAGAGGCCTCAAAGGCTTGACTATTGTCGCGCTCCTCGCCTGGTCGAACATCCTCTGGGCGCATTACCGGAATGCAGAATAAGCGCGACAGAAGCCATCGGCTCACAGGATGGCGAAACAAACCGTAGTTGGCTAAAAAGAACATTTCTTGGCAAATCTCCAGTGCTGGATGGAACACGTCCATGAGTGTGCTAGGGTGGTTGGCCACCACAATAGCCGGCCCATCGAAGCGAAAATGCGGGCGCCCTAACACCAGCCGCCGCCGGTAAAAAATGCGCACGCTAACCCATACAACGAGGCGTAGGACAGCATAGATCAATCGCAAAAAGAGCGGAATGGGAGCGTTTCGACAGGCCACGAGCAGAGACAAAACGAGATGCGGCAAATGTAGCAGCCGCTTTTCAACTCCGCAGCGCCTATGCTCACAAGGCCAGCTCCACCACCTCACTCACTGCATAGCCAATGCAGGTGTTCACCCAAGCGCCAGGTCCCTCGCGTTTCGTTTGCTCCACGAAGTTCACATCCACCTCGCCGCGCACGCAGCGGGCCAGACAGCTCAAACAGACGCCGCTCTTACAGGTATAGGGCAACGAGACGCCCTGCCGTAACGCCCCCTGGAGAATGGTTTCGCCTTCGAACGTCTCGAACTCTTTGCGCTGCCCATCGCGCAGGGTTACAACGATGCGGTGGCGACGAGAAAGGTCAATTTCGCGGGAGCGGAGCCGCACATCAGGCGTAAACGTCTCCTGGTGAATGCGCTCTTCGGGGAAGCCCAGCGCGCGCAAGGTCATGCGGGCCATGCGCATCAAGGGCATAGGTGCACACAGAAACGTGTGCAACTCCCGGCGGGCAGAAGACCTCGTTTGGCCTCCAATGAACGCCAGCAGATGCTTTTCAAAAAGCCCGTTGTTCAGGTGAGCGTGTTCAGCATGCGCTCCGCCTTTCTCCCCGCTAAAGAAATAGGTAACCCAGAACCGTTCGGGCCATCGGGCTATCCAAGCATCTATCTGTTTTTTGAAAATCGTGTGCTCGCTGTCCCGATTGGCGTACAGCAAGCGCACAGGCACCGTTGCCCAGTCTTTTTTTTGAAAAATGGCCTTCAGATGGCTCAACACCGGTGTAATGCCGCTGCCAGCGGCTACATAAAGCAGGCGGCCGGGCTTCTGCTCCGGTAGTAAAAAACGCCCCGCAGGCTCTGCCGACTCCAATACATCGCCCTCGCGCACCTGCTGCACCAGCCAGGTAGAAAACAAGCCGTTAGGTATGCGCTTCACTGTAATGGCGGGCAGCGCATCCACGCCCGGACAGCTGCTGAAGGAGTAGGCGCGGCGCTCCTCGCGCAGGTGAAAAGTGCGCACCACCGGCAGATATTGGCCGGGTTGGTAAGCGATGGGGCCACCCTCGAGGAGCTCCAACTGCAGCGTTACTGCTTGAGGAGTTTCTTGCCGCTTTTCGGCGACGCGCCACCGCCATTTTTTTTCCATGAAATACTCAAAAACGACCTTGAACGGCTCGCTGCAGGGTTTTCAGGTAAGGGATAAAGTGTACCTCCAGGGCATGTCGCGGCCGCTTCAGAAAAGCGCGCTCAATGCGCTGCCCTTCGGCATAGGCCTGCCGGCGCCAATCGGTGGGCAACTGCACACGCCCGGTGAGCACGCGCGCCACCAACTGAGCCTGCACCTCGGACAAGGGCCAGATACATCCCTGTGGCTGTACCAGGCCGATAAAGAAGAGGGTCGGATAGTCGGGGTGAAATATGCGCAAGTAGAGGGGAATGGCTGTAGCTTCTTCCCACCAGATAATCTCGGGCCGGAAAAAGGGGAAATGCACGCGATAGCCTGTGGCCGCTACCACGACATCATAAGCAGAAGCGCTGCCGTCGGCGAAATGCACCGTTTGCCCTTCGACGCGAACGATGCTCGGACGCGGTCGCACTTTACCGTGTCGGATTTTTTCCAAGAGCTCCGAATTAAGCGTTGGGTGGGCGCGCGTGGGAGAAAAGGTCGGCTCGGGCAAGCCATAGTCGCGATATCGGCCTATTTGAATGCGCAGACTCAGCCGTTGCAACACGTCTTGTACTGGGCGAGGCAACCCGTGCATAGCCGCAGCAAAGGTATCTGTCGGGCGGCCCATGAAGAATTTGGGAATGATGTACTGTGGCGTCCGCAAGCTGAGGTCCACCTGCTGGGCTACGCGGCTGGCCTCTACAGCGCAATCGCAACCCGAGTTACCGCCACCGACGACCAGTACGCGCAAGCCCGCCAGCCCACGTGCGCTCTTCAGGCTGTGCGCGTGCAGGTAGCGCCCTCGAAAATCGGCGTGCCATTCGGGGTGCCTGGGTGCGGCGTGATGCCCATTGGCCACCAGCAGCGCATCGAACTCCTGCTCGCTACCATCCGAAAGGCGCAGGCGCCAACGCCCACCCTCAGCAGGCTCCGCAGCCTCTACGGCAGTGTTGTAGCGGATGTATTTTTCCAGGTCAAAGCGTCTGGCGTAAGCCTCAAAATAGGCCAGCACCTGCTCATGGCTCGGGTAATCGGGGTAATCGCCGGGCATGGGAAAGTCGCTGAACTGCGACATGCTCTTGCTGGAGATGAGGTGGGTGGTCTCCATGACGCTGCTATGCCCTTCCTCTGGAGAAAAAGCCCAGTTGCCGCCCAGGCGATGGTGCTTTTCCAGACAGACCACGTCCGTCAGGCCAGCCTCTGTCAAGGCTTTGATGGCCGTTAGCCCTGAGCATCCTGCACCAATGATGGCTACGCGCATAGCAACAAAGTGGCGTCGTTTTGTGAAAAAATCTGCGTTGAAACGGCGCGAGCAAAGAAAAGGTTTTTCGCTTCGTCGAGGCGGAACTTAAGCCCTTTGTTGAGAACCAATATTTTTAAAAATGGGCGCCATAGCCAGGTAGCTGCCTCTTCAGCAGGCGCATGTTACGGGCAGATTATCTGCGCTTTCTTTGCAGGAGCAAAAAACAGTAGCTTATGAGACTACGCTTGACTGCAGTCCTTTGGTGCACGTTCTCGGTTTTCAGCCTGCTAAGTGCCCAGTTGCCTCCCTGCTCTTCGGCTCACCGCCCGGTGGTCATGGTACACGGTTTTTTGGCAGCTGGCGATTCCTGGGCGCGCTTTCACAGGGCCTTCGTTGAGGCAGGCTATTGCCCAGGACATCTCTATGCACACGACTGGAATACCCTAAACCAACAAACCGACCACGTGCGCGCCCTGGACGAGGCTATTGATGCCGTGCTGGCGAGCACAGGCGCCCGGCAGGTGGATCTCATCGGTCACTCTGCAGGTGGCGGGCTGGCTTACCGCTACCTCTCCGATAGCCTCCGAGCGGCTAAGGTGGCGCGCTACGTGCACATAGGCAGCATGCGCCAAAAGCAGCCGGCAGGGCCTAATGGCCGAGTGCCTACCTTGAACTTGTGGTCGGATGGCGACCGCGTTGTCCCGGGTGGCGACATTGAGGGGGCTACTAACCGCATGCTCCCCGCCCTCGACCACTACCAGGTGGCCACTCATCTAGATGCCTTCCGCGAAGTGTACCGCTTTCTGAACGACTCGCTGCCTGTTAGCCGCCCAGCCGCTGTAGCAGCGCAGGTAACTATCGGTGGGCGAGCCGTCTATTTTGGCGACAACAAACCGGCAGCAGAGGCGCGCATCGAACTGTACTACCTAGACCCAACCCACGGCGAGCGCCAGACCGCTCAGCCACAAGCACAAGTGCGCACCGACGCCGAAGGGCGCTGGCAATTGACAGATATCCGCACTCAAACGCCCGTTGAATTGGTGTTGCAAGCCTCGGAGACAGCCCGTCCGGTGCACTACTTCTTTGCCGGCTTCACACAGGCGCAACCGTGGGTATACCTGCGCGCGCTGCCGCCAAGTGGGAACATGAGCATGGTCGGCCTATTGTTAGCGAGCCTGCCCGATACCTCTACCCAGGCGGTAGTCAACCTTTTCCTGTCGGATCAAGCTGTTGTGGCCGGGCGCGATAGTCTGACGGTGGACGGCTTGGAGTTGTCCTCTACAGCCCTTTCACCTCCCGAAAAAACGGCCATTTCATTTTTCCTCTACGATGACAACGGCAATGGGCGAACGGACGGGACAGCGCTCACTCGCTTTGCGCGTTTTCCCTTTTTGGCTGGGGTAGATGTGTTTTTTGACCCAAACCAGCGCTCTTCCGTAGAGATATACTTCAATGGTAAGCGCCAACAGGTGCGCAAAATACCCGCCAATCAAGGAGTACAAGTGGTCGTTTTCTAAAACACCGCTTTAACCCGGACAGCGATACCATAACCCGGCAAGCCTGCGTTTGGAGGCAGATTTTCTCGCTCCGGGCTGCTGTGGTGGAATGCGGTCTATTTTTGCGCACTGTTTTTTTAACAAACCACCCAAACGGATTACCGCCGGGGCGCGCTTTCTTGTTTGCTCTGCCGGCAGCTATTCACCACGAACATGAGACCTGTTCAATTTCTTCTGTTGTTTTTTAGTGTCCTGGTGGCCAACGTCTCTCCTTTGCTTGCCCAGATGAAAGGCTGGGAACTCGGCGGCTGGATAGGCGCCTCGAATTATTTCGGCGACCTGAACACCAATTACCGCCTCAACCGGTTGCATCCAGCCGTGGGGCTGCTGACTCGATACAACTTCAACGAGCGCGTGGCGGTGCGCTTGGGCGCCAGCTACGGCCGTATCAGTGCCTCCGATGCGGACTCCAAAAACATCTTTGAGCGTACGCGCAATCTGTCGTTCCGCAGCGACATCGTGGACGGCGCGCTGCTGCTGGAGTTCAACTTCATGCCCTACATGCACGGACACCGCGATTATTACTTTACCCCCTATGTCTTCGCCGGGCCGGCGCTCTTCTACTTCAACCCCCAGGCGGAATACGAAGGCCGATGGTACAACTTGGCACCGCTGGGCACGGAAGGGCAGTTTCGCGGCGAAGAGTACAGCTCCGTGCAAGGCGCCCTGGCTTACGGCCTCGGGCTTAAACTCGATTTCTCTTACCGCTGGAGTTTGACGGCGGAACTGAACAGCCGCAAGGTATTCACCGACTACATAGACGACGTCAGTGGAGTGTATGCCGACACGCGCGATATCCGAGCGCTGCGTGGCGACCTGGCTGCTGCCCTGGCCGACCGTTCGGGCGAGGCCCGCATCGGTGAGCCCGGCCGTCAACGCGGTAACGGTAAAAGCAACGATGTTTACCTGTTTCTGAGCGTCGGCCTGCAGTATTACTTCGGCGAAATCCGCTGCCCAAACTATCGGTGAGAAAAAATTTAGCCACCCGCTGACTGGTGAAATGTTTTTACTTTCGCCTCGGCAGTTAACTCTTTTAAGGCTTTTCGACTGTATTTTTTAGCCTTTTGTGAGAAAAATTGTTTTTTCAATCCTTCCTTGTCTTTCTCTCCCGTTCAATTTCTTGAGAAGAGGTTTAGTGTAGGCGGCTTTTTTCCGCAATCGTAATCTATTCTCTTCCCGTCCCCGCGCCTGGTTTTGCACAAGCAAACCCACGTTCATCCCATTTCTTAAATCGCGCCTTAAATATGTTACAACGGGAAACACTACTTCAAGTGCTTGGCACGCTTCTTCTTTTTTCGACCGCCTCGTACGGACAAAACCAACCGCAGCACATTTCGCTACCTACCCTACCCTATCGAGCGCCGCTGAACGTTTCTCCAGGAAAAACAATACTGCAGGTTTGCGGTCTCGTTGCTGGCCAAACTTACCAGCTGATTGCTAACCCGGCTTTTGCCGGACAAGAGGCAACACTGGTGCTTCGCTCCGCCACACCGGGAGCAACTGCGCAAGCGCTGACAGGACGCCCGGAAGCCCTCCGTATTCGCGCTACCGGCGAGTGTCTAAAGGTAGAGGTAGAGGCCGATGCTTTCACAGGCTCGATAACCGATATACCCATGTATCTCTCAGTGGGTTGCCTGGATTGTCCTGAAACGGGCCAGTCTCGTCAGAAGTTAGTGGAGCAGTTAGCCGAAAGTGTAGCAGCCAACTTAGTCACAACGGAAGGCAACAGCGCCAAACAGCTGGTCACAGATATCCTCATCGGCGGTGACTGTTTTGATGTGAAAAACATCAAAAACAGTGGAGAAAGTCGCTCGCGCGGCACGTTCTCGCAAGGACAGAGCACCATCAACATCAGTCAAGGTGTCGTTTTGTGTACAGGCCCTACCAGCATTCTGCCCGGACCAAATAACTTGCCTAATGCTAATAGCGGCTTTGGTGTGGATTCTCCCAACGACCCTGACATTGCCAAGTTGACTTCGGGCAATCAGTATGATGTAAGCATGCTCGAGTTCGACTTCAGGCCTACCACAGATATGGTACAGTTTGACTTTGTATTTGGCTCAGAGGAATATTGCGAATACGTCAACAGCCAGTATAACGATGCGTTCGGGTTCTTTATCAGTGGCCCTGGAATAACCGGTACGCTCAACTTAGCGGTTCTGCCAGGTACTAATACCCCAGTCACCGTCAACAACGTCAACCATTTAAAAAATCAGGCTTATTATCGCAACAACAACAATCTCGGCATTTGCACTAACCAACCGGTCGTGAGTTTGAGCAATATCCAGCTGGACGGATTTACTACCGTGCTGACGGCGGTAGCGAATCTTATTCCGTGTTCCACTTACCACATCAAACTGATCATAGCCGACGTTGCCGATGCTAACTTTGCCTCAGCAGTTTTTTTGCGGGCTAACTCCTTTAGTGCGGGTGGCCGAGTGCTTGCTGAGGCCGTTTACCCTTCGCCGCTCGTGCCGGCAGCTCGTGAAGGATGTGGGAACAGCTTCATCCGCTTCTATCGAGGAGCGGGCGATGTGAGTCAGCCACTGACCGTTAATTATATTTTGGACCCCAACAGCACCGCCAAGATGGGCGAAGACTTCCAGCCCTTGCCCTCGAGCATTATTATCCCCGCAGGGCAGACGGAAGTATTAGTACCGATAAACATCATCAACGACCAACTGAACGAAGGTGCTGAGTGGTTTAGGTTGCGCGTCGAGAACTCATGTAGCTGCGAGCAGCAGGAGGTCACCTTTGTTATCGAGGACAGCGTACCCGTCTCCGTCAATCTGTCGAACCAGCTGGGGTGCAATGGGACTGCTACGCTGACGCCTGTTGTTTCGGGTGGTTTGCCTCCACTCAGCTACCAGTGGAGCAACAACACCAACCAGCCTTCGCTTACTCAGACAAGCATGGGAAGTGCGACGTACACGGTCACGGTAGCCGATGTGTGTGGCCTGACAGCCGTAGCTACGGGCACCGTCACGGTAGATGTGCAGCCAACGGCACAAATCAGCGGTAACACAGAATTTTGCACCGGTGCGCAAGGCCAGCTGACGCTCAACTTCACGGGTAATGGTCCGTGGTTAGTGGGCATTAACGCCGCTGGCACGCCGACGAGCCAAACGTTCACTTCTTCGCCGGCTATCTTCCCCGTCTCGCAAAGCGGCAATTATACCCTCACGTCGGTTGTCTCGCAGGCTGGGTGTAGCGGCACCGTCAGTGGAAGTGCTACAGCGAAGGCCATATCCGTTGCCGTTAGCTTAGTTCCCACGCATCCGAAGTGCTTTGGCGGCCGCGGTACCCTCCAAGCCAACGCCACCTCGAATGCCAGTTCGCTGACCTATCAGTGGAGCACGGGCAGCCCGCTATCTGTACTGGTCAACCAACCTGCCGGAGTATATGCTGTGACCGTCAGCACGCCACAAGGCTGCACGGCTACGGCAGTGGCTGCCTTGACAGAGCCACCACAACTACTTGCCTCTATACAGAATGTGGTGAACATCAATTGCTACACGCCGACGGGTAGTGCTGCCGTCAGCGCGCAAGGGGGGGTGCCTCCGTATACGTACAGCTGGAACAACGGCACTTCCGGTACAGCCACCACCTTTACGGAGAGCGGCACTTACACAGCCACTGTTACGGATGCTAACGGATGCTCTGCTGTGGCTAGCGCTGCCGTCTCGAAGGATGTCACACCGCCTAGTGCGCTTGTCCGGGCAGCGGGAGAGTTGACCTGTACAACAAGGGAGGTTGCCGTAAGCAGCCAAGGCTCTTCGTCAGGGTCAAACTTTACCTACGCCTGGAACACAACCGGAGGACGCATCCTTGGCCCTACGAACGGTCCTACCATTGTAGCCGGCGCTGCCGGAGAATACAATCTGCTCGTTACCAATACAATAAATGGTTGTACCGCTACTGCTCAAGCTGTTGTGAGGGAGAATACCAACTATCCTACCGCCCTCCAATTAAAAATAACCCAACCTGCTTGCAATAATAAACCTGGAGCGGTGCAGGTGTTGGGAGTTACAGGAGGAGTAGGGCCTTTTGTCTTTTCCATCAACGAAGGGCGCGACTTTTTCGCTCAGGAAACGTTCAGCGGTCTCTCACCTGGCGCTTACAACATCATCGTACAAGACGCCAATGGCTGCGAACATGAGATGCCCTTCCTTCTTAACCCGCCTGTTGAACCAGAAGTGCGGGTCGTACCAGAGGTCAACTTAGCCTATGGAGAGAGTAGCCAGATTTTCTTAGAGATTAACATACCGCTTAGCGAAATTCAGAGCATCACCTGGGCTCCCCCTACAGGCATTACGCCTACCGATCGCCCCGATGTGTTCTTGGCCCGGCCATTCCAATCGTCGCGCTACAAGGTTACGTTGCTGAATAAGGACGGCTGTTCGGCACAAGCTCAACTCGTCATCCGCGTGGGCGACCCGGATATTTATGCTCCTAACGTCATCAAGCCCGGCGCCGCCGATGGGCTGAATAGCACCTTCATTCTCTTCGCCCGTGAAGGTGCGGTCAACACCATACGCCGCCTACAAGTGTTTGATCGCTGGGGCAATCTCATCTTCTCACGCGACAATGTGTTGCCTAACGATATGCGCGCTGGCGGATGGGACGGCACTTTCAATGGCCGCCGCCTCAATCCGGATGTGTTTACTTGGTGGGCAGATGTCGAACTGGCCAGTGGAGAGGCGCTTCAGCTTCGAGGTGATGTAACCATCGTGGACTAAAAGCCCCCCAACTGTTCATGGCAAAACCCCATGAAGCCGCTCTGGACTTCATGGGGTTTTTTACTTAAAGAGGCCAGAAAGTTCGATTAATGGCTATGGGTACGGTATTGCTGCATTCAGTAACCGCTCCAGTTGTTGTAGTGTTCGTAACCACCTTTTGAAAAAGGCCTGCTCCTACCTGACAAGCAACAGGTCGTCAGGCAAAGGCAGAAGTAGCCTGTGTTTGGGTTATGGTGCCACAGCTTTCAGGAGCTGCTGAGCGCGCTCGTAGTGTGGGCTTTCAGAAGGAATGCGCTCCAATTGGAGACGACAATCATCCAGGCGATTTTCGCGCAAGTAAGTTAGGGCGATATACCAGCGCGCCTCTTCCATCCAGGCCGGTGTATTTTCTATTTGGGCAAAGGCCGCTCTAGCTTCTTCAAAACGGCGCATTTCCAGCAAGCAAAGACCAGTAAAATAACGTGCCTCTGCGTCGTCAGGCGCCTGATGCAGGTGCTGCTCCAGCAAAGCGAGGGCTTTATCGTAGTTCTTGTTATTAAAAGCCTCAGCGGCCTCTGCAGCAGCCGAGCCATTGTCGACACTTCGCACAGTAAAAGAAGCCTCTGGCAGGTGCTTATATTGGGCGTAAAGGCGCTCATGATATGGCGGACGCAAAAAGAAGAGCCAAGCGGCTGTAAGCAACACCAAGACGGCCGCCGCAGCCCATACCACGCGCTGAAAGAATACGACGCGATGGCTCTTAGGCGGCGTAGTGGTCGCAAGGGCCTCGCCCTTGAAGTGCTCTTTCCCTATCTCGCGCAGGGTTTCCATAAGGGCGGCATCCGCAGGTTCGCTTGCCCACTGGCGTACGAGTCTATCGCGTGCTTCGCGCACCAGGGCTACTGTCTGGGCAAGCTCTGGGTCAGCGCGCATTTCAGACTCAAACGCGAGGCGCTCGGCGGGGGAGAGGGTGTTATCGAGGTAGTCCTCGATGCGGATAAATAATTCTGGAGCCATAGTTCAGATTAGTGCTTCAGTGTTTTATAGAGTGGAGAGGCCTGTATCCAGGCCGTCATCTGTGCGATGCACTCGGATTTTCGCTTGCGAGCATAAGCGTACGTGACGCCTAATTGCTCGGCAACTTCTTGCATGGATATTCCACTCCAGGATAGCTTTAATAAGCTCTGGCAGGAGTGAGGCAGTTTTTCAAAGAAATGCCGGAAGAGTCGATTGCGCTCATCTTCGTTTAGCGTAGCGTCGGCCAACACTCCGGCGTCAGTAACATCCTTAAATCGCTCCGTCTCCTGAATTGTTACCCCCATTCGTTTACGGCGCTTGAGTTCATTGAGCCATTGGCCTCGGCAAACTAAGTAGAGATAAGCTTCGAAAGGGCAAGTGAGCACCAATCCCTGATGGCGCGCCTGACGGGTAATGATGAGCAGAGCTTCTTGAAATACGTCGCGCGCATCCTCAGAGGTGCCGTTATTGGCGCATACCAGTCGCTCCACCCGTGTGGCAAAACGACGATAAATTTCCTCAATGAGACAGTGATCATTTTCCAGCAGCGCTACGATGTAGCGATGGTCTGCGTGTGGTGTCTGATTCATAGCGATACCCTTCAGAATTAGCGGAAGCGCTCGGCAACAATCAGTTCCTTGCTGCCGGGCGTGTAGGTGTAGAAGCCTTCGCCGCTTTTTACTCCGAGCTTGCCTGCTGTGACCATGTTGATCAATAGTGGGCAAGGTGCGTACTTGGGCTGACCAAAACCTTCGTGCAAGACGCGCAAGATGGCCAGGCAGACATCTAAGCCGATAAAGTCGGCCAACTGAAGCGGCCCCATCGGGTGTGCCATGCCTAACTTCATGACCGCATCAATCTCTTGCACACCGCTCACGCCTTCGTATAGGGTGTAAATAGCCTCGTTAATCATGGGCATCAAAATGCGGTTGGCCACAAAGCCGGGGTAATCGTTCACTTCGACAGGCACCTTATCCAATTGCCGGGAGAGCGCCATAATGGATTGGCAAACAGCATCAGAGGTGCCGTAGCCGCGGATGACTTCGACGAGTTTCATGACCGGCACAGGGTTCATGAAGTGCATGCCAATGACCTGGGCAGGGCGCTTCGTCGCCGAGGCAATTCTGGTGATGCTGATACTACTGGTGTTTGTCGCGAGGATGGCGTTGGCGGGCGCGTACTGGTCCAGGTCAGCAAAGAGTTTCAGTTTTAAGTCCACCTTTTCAGTGGCTGCTTCCACTACTAAGTCTGCTCCGGCGACACCTTCGCGCAAGTCGATCATAGGGTGAATGCGTTGTAAAGTAGTGGCTTTGTCGCTCTCCGTAAGTACGCCTTTAGCCACTTGGCGGTCTAAGTTTTTGCCAATGGTGCCTAAGGCCTTGTCCAACACTTCCGCAGAAATGTCTACCAGGCAGACTTCGTAACCGTACTGAGCAAAGACGTGGGCTATGCCATTGCCCATGGTGCCGCCGCCAATAACTGTGATGTTTTTCATAAAAATAGAAGTTGAAGCATCATGAGAATCATGGGCAAAGTTCACCTTTTGGCCTGAAAGCGCGCAATTCCTGAAAGCGTCACTTTCCTAACAGCACACTTAAGAGGTTTCGCATAGACAAGCCGCCCTACTTCGGTTTCCCGAAAGCAGGGCGGCCACTTCTCTATCCCTCAAGCCAGGGCCTCGCCCTCGCTTACTTCGTCTGTATCATCTTCCGAACCGCGCTGTCCGTCGGCGTCTCTACTCGGTAGTACATCACGCCCGACGTCTCCAGCAGCGACCGGTCTATCGTAAACGCGTTGTACCCCTTCGCAAACTGACCGCGCTGCGTCCACAAAATCCGACCCGACTCGTCAAATATCGTCAGCGTCGCCTCCGTCGCCTCCGGTACGTGGAAACCTATCTGCGTGCGGCCCACCCACTGGTTCGGACGGTTCTGGTACAACTCAAACCCTACGCCCGATACCACCGAGCCACTCGCGCTGTTGAAGCGAAGTCCCACGCCCTGACGACCCAGCGCCGCACTGTACGATTCCGCCTTCGTGATGCGGCTCGACACCTGCACCATCCGGCTCAACTCGCCCGACGCCTTAGCACGGAACACCACTTCAAACTCGCCGCGTACCCACTCGTTGTTGAACGACGTCGTCAGGCTCTGCTCGCTCGCAAACACACCAAAGTGTCCCAGCGTCATGCCCTCCGACAAGGGCTTCACTTCCACTACTTCTAAGTTCGGGAAGTGCAGCGTGAACTGGTAGCCTTCCACCAACTCCGACGCGCGGAACCGAACCGAAAACACTTCGCCCGCCTTCACCCGACGATCCTCCACATCGAACAACAGCGTGCCCGCCGTCCGTTCGCTCGCGCTCGTCAGGGTGCTCGTCACCGCGTTGCCGTTCACATCGCCCACCTTGATGGCCACAAAGTCCTCACCCAACTGGCTGCCCGTCAAGCCCGCATACTGCTTCGTCTCCGGGAACAGCGTCTTGAACGGGTTCTGTGCATCCGGGAACGCAAAGTCCTTGTCCACAAAGCGCCACGACGTGTTGTTCGGCAACTCCGTGTAAATGCCCAAGATCAACTTCCGCAACTCCACTATGTCAAAGGTCGTTATCGAGCGGCTGTTGTTCGCATCCGCTGCTATCATCTTGTACGGGCTGCCCAGCGGCTCCAGACCCAAGATGTGCTTGTTGATCAGCACCAGGTCGAACGTCGATACGCCGTTGAGGTGATCGTCATCCTTCAGCGGAGCCACCGTGTAGTCGCCGTTGAGCGGCACTCCACCTATGGCATAGTCACCGTTGACATCCGACTTGTCGCTCAGGTTCACCGATGGGTTGGTCGGGCTGCTGCCCGTCAGGTTCACCGTAGCGTCTTCCAGACCCTTGTCCGTTTCCGTCTTCAGTGCACCCGCCACCGTCGCCGACGTCGCCGTGCAGTTACCCATGTTGTCCTGAACGTTCACCCGAGCCACGCAGAAGTCCGCATTGCCGGCCACATCGCGCGACCATACCTCTACCAAACGCTCGCCCAACTCCGCACACGTGAACGTCACTGTCTTCTGCGGCTGACCGTTCGGAAGCGTCGGGAACACCGTACCCGCGCCCGCCTTCTGGATAGCCGTCACCAACAGCCCCGTCGGCGTGCAGTTGTCGTACGTCTGCTGCAGAACGTCCGTCACGTTAATCGTTATCATCTTCGTCGGCATGATGTTCACGCCGATGTTCTTGCAAATAATCGTCGGCTTCTTGCAATCCTTCACTTCAAACACATACTCGCACTCCCGCTCGTTGCCGCAGCCGTCGTCCACAAACCACTTGATCTTGTGCTTGCCATACGGCAACTCCGGCACCACAAATGTATTCGGGTTCTGCTGCGTGTTCCAACGAACCGCTGCCGTCCGCTTGTTGCCGCTCGTCGTCACTTGCAGCGCAAACCCATACTTCTGGTTGGCCGGTACCGGGCGGAAGTCAAACTGACGAGGCGTGCCACCACCGTAGTTCGGGTTGTTCGCGTTGCCAAAGTTCACGTTGTTGAAGCCCGGCAGGTTCGTGCTGCTGACCACCGTCTCCATCGTACCGTCGCCGTCCAAATCCAGGAACAGCAGGTAGCGGAAGTTCACCAGCGCGCCAGAGCACAGGTCCGTCGCCGTGATGTTCAAATCCGTCGGCGCTTCGCACAGGTCGTGGCTGCTCGTGGTGTTGTCCCACCAGAACATCGCGTTCCACAACTGCGCGTTGTTATCCGTCAAATCGCACACCGTATCCGGGCTGCTCGGGCAGTCCTCGATGATCGGCTTCTGATTGTCTATCACCCATATCAACTGCCTGTAGCGGTAGCAGTTCGCATTAGCGCTCCAGAACGTCGAGTAGTTCGTCGGCGTAGCACCCGGTGTGATGGCTACCACCGTCGGGTTCCATGGCGCCGGTGTGCCCAGAGGCGACACGATCGGTCCGGGCAGGTTCGCCGGGTTGAGCGTCGTCGGGTTCGGCTGCGGGTTCGGTACCTCCGTGCAGCCGCCGTTCGGGTTGTACGTGCACCAGTTGACAATCGTCCACGTGCGCTCGATGAGGTAGCACGCATCCGGAACCACATTGTTGATCTTGTCCGTGAACGACACGCCCAGGGCTTCGCAGTCCTTGCCAAAGAAGGTCGGCTCGCCGTAGTTGCCCGTGCCGTCGCACACCGTCACCACCACGTCGTTGGGGAAGCGCACAAAGTAATCCTGTTCGTAATTCACAAAGACGCGCTGCGAGCAGGTCTGCGTGTTGCCGGCGCAGTCCACCACGCGGAAGGTGCGGGTGATCGTGCCGCGGTTGCACAGCGTGTCGAACAACGCCAGGTTAACCGTTTCCACAATTGTATCCACGCAACAATTATCCGTGCCCTGCGCTTTGCCGTAAGCCCACAGCGACGGATCGAAGTTCTCGCACGATACTGTTGTATTAGCTGGAGCCTTGCAGAAGGGCTTGATCTTGTCTTCTACAAGTACCTCAACCATGCAATCGTTCGAGTTCTGCTCTTCATACGTGAGCGACACCGAGCCGGGTATTACGGGTACATCGTATACGCGCAACACTACGGTAATAGTCTTGCCGATGTCGTCGCAACAGAATTTCACCTGGTCGTGGAACTGGCTGTTGGACTGGCAGCTGTTGGACTGCATGCGACGAGCCTTAAACTCCACGGTGCCGCAATTATCGTAGGAACCTTTATCGAACGTAGAAGCGTTGATAAGTGCCTCGCCGCTAGCCCCTAAGGCGACTTGCGTCACTTCTATACAAGCCACAGCCGGAGGTGTCTGGTCGTCCACCGTCAGGCGGAAAGTGCAAGTCCGTGTATTACCGCAGGCGTCCTCAGCGGTATAGGTTACCGTGTGTGCACCCAGGGGCAAGCATGGAGCAATACCGAACACCGCCAACGTATCTGGGTCCCAGTAATTGTTAGCCGGGAAGTCTTGCAACGAAGCATCCAGCTCATGCGTAGCAATAATCTGGTTGCTCACCGGATCACGTACCACAATTCGAGCGGAGGCGGCTGTGATGCGCGAGCAGGCGTCTTCTACCACCACATCCGGAAGGTTAGGCGAGCCACAACAGGTGAAGGGATCGGTGCTTACCGTAAGGTTAGCCGGGCAGGCAATTACCGGACCCGCATTGTCCTCTACCCGAATGACCTGGATAAAGTAGCGCGGGTTCTGGTTAGGCATGTCTGGCTTGGTAGGCAAGCACCAGTCGTACACCGTCCACGTGCGGAGTATCCGACGCGTACCATCGCAAACGGGCAGCACCTGATCTACATAAGCCGATTGAATTTCGCAGTGGCCGATCGTCGGCAGGATGAGCCAGTTCTGGCCATAAGCTGTGAAGTACGGAGCTCCAGTAGCGGTTGGCTCTGTGTTCACGTTGCCAGCACAGCTGATGGTTACATCTGGCGGGAATAATACGTTGTTGATGCCGCGGCGCTCCAGGTTAATGGTCTGAATGCACGAGCTCTTGTTCCCACTGCCATCTGTTGCCGTCCATGTGCGGCGGATGCGCGCGCTAAATTGTTGCGAGCAGTCTAAGTCCGTAAAGTCGTCTATGTACGTTAGTGTTGCTGGTGGGCAGTTTTCCTCTACTACTGGGAAAGCGTTGGCAATACCCAACGTATTCTGGAGGTAGTTGGGGTCGTAGTTAGTTACCACGCATACCAAGTTGTAGTTGTTACACGTCAGTTTAGGCGGCAGTTTGTCTTCCACCAGAATCTGGCCCCAACACATATTGTTCGTACAGATGTCGGTTACGCGCACCGTTAGCGTCTTACCCACATCGGCACAGGTCAACTCATTACCCGCAGGTAGGCCGTTGCGAATGATGTTAACCACGTAGAAATCCTCATCGTAAGTGCCTTCGAGCACCATATCCGGGCGCACGATAACTACGCTGGAGTCGAGTGAAATTTGCACCTTGTCATTGCACACGGGCGCCTGCACAGGTTTGAAGTACAGGAACACGATGTCGCTCACCGAATTGCAGGGACCTACCGGCTTAGCGCTCGTCAGGCGTAGTTGCACAAAACCAGCGTCGTAATCTGCTTGGCTTGGTACGTACGTCGTAGCGCCTGGGAAGGAGTTATTAGGCAAGAACGTGCCCGAACCCGAGGTGCTCCACGTGCCTGTAGTTACGCCGCTGCCGTTGTCCACGATAGAGGCTCCTAGCAAGGATAGGTCGAGCGTAGCACCTGGACAGATGGTTTTGTTTTGGCCAGCGTCCACAATAGGCAGCGTATTCACTTGCACAGTCAGCGAGGCCGACACTGCAGGACACGGACCCGGCGGGTCATTGGTTGTAAAGGTCAGAGTTACCGTTGTACCGTACTCGCTCGGCGCCGGTGTATAGGTAGTGCTCAGCGCGTTAGGGTTGGCAAAAGTACCTGCGCCACCACTCCACGAGCCACTGGTAGCTCCGCCGCCAAGGGTAGCCGTAACTACTGCTACCTGATCCTGACAAATGGTCGTGTTCGGGCTGAGGGTTACCGTTGGGCGCGGGAACACCGAGTAAGTGAACGTAATAGCTGTACCTGCGCAGTTCGTGTTGCCCGTAGTTAGCGTAGGCGTTACCGTAATCGTTGCCGTTTGTGTAGTTGTGCCGTTGTTGATGGCCACAAACGATGGAATATTACCCGTGCCACTGGCAGGTAGGCCAATGGTTGGGTTGCTATTCGTCCAGCTTACGCTCGTAAAGTTACCCGTGAAGTTCACCGGCGCGGTGGCATCCCCCCCGCAAATGGACTGGTTAGGTACCGAGTTCAGCGTGGGTAGCGGGTTTACCGTAATAGTAAAGGTGCGCGGTGTGCCTGGGCAGCTCACGTTGTTGTTTGTGTAGTTCGGGGTTACCGTGATGGTACCCGTGGTAGCGGCGGCCACTACTGCTGCTGTGAACGAGATGTTGCCCGTACCACTCGCCGGCAGCCCGATGGCCGTATTGCTGTTCGTCCAGGAGAAAGTCGAACCCGGCGTCGTGGTTGTAAAGGTTACCGTCACAGGCGAGCCACTGCACGTGCTCACATTGGCCGGCTGGTTCACCTGTGCCGTTGGGTTCACGGTAATCGTTACCGTCACAGGCGTACCCGTACACGTTACACCGTTGTTCGTGAAGGTAGGCGTTACTGTGATGGTTGCCGTTACGGGCGCGCCACCCGTATTTATCGCGGTGAACGTCGGGATGCTGTTGCCCGAGCCGCTGGCAGCCAGGCCAATACTTGTATTGTTGTTTGCCCAGTTGAACACTGTACCCGGGACTGTACCGGCGAAGTTGATCGTCTGCGTCGGCGAGCCGTTGCAGATCGTCTGAGCCGCAGGCGTAGCGGATACCGTCGGCGTCGGGTTCACCGTGATGGTCACTGTGATAGGCGACCCCGTACACGTCACGCCGTTGTTAGTGAAAGAGGGCGTCACGGTAATAGTCGCCGTCACCGGCGTCGTGCCCGTGTTCACTGCTGCGAACGACGGAATGTTGCCCGAGCCGCTGGCAGCCAAGCCGATGCTCGTGTTGTTGTTCGTCCAGTTGAATACCGTGCCTGCTACCGCACCGGTGAAGGCAATCGCCTGCGTGGGAGCGCCGTTGCAGACCGTCTGTGCTGTGGGCGTAGCCGATACCGTCGGCGTTGGGTTCACCGTGATGGTGAACGTAATGGGGGTACCTGTACACGTCGTGTTCGAAGGCCCATGCGATACCGACGGCGTCACGGTAATGGTCGCCGTCACCGGTGCATTGCCCGTGTTCACTGCCGTGAACGAGGGTATATTACCTGAACCACTAGCGGCCAGCCCAATGCTTGGCGTGTTGTTTGTCCAGTTGAATACCGTGCCCGGTACCGGCCCGGAGAAAGTTACCGGAGCTGTACTCGAGCCGTTGCACACGGTTTGATTGCTGACAGGATCTACAGAGGGAATATCCAGTACCGTCAGCGTGTAGCTCGCCGATGGACGACAGCTCGGGTCTGCTGGAAGAATGTCCAGGATGGCTACGAGATAGTATGTCCCTCCTGTAGCAAAAGAGGTTGTCGTTGTAGCGGTTGTACCACCGCCGCCTAAGCCACTATTAGGTACGGTAGCGATCACAGTACCGCCGGCGTACGGGTCAGCGGGCGGAGCCAAATAATACTTAAAGGTGATGCCATAGGTATTCCCCATGTTAGACAGGCCGGAAGCCGTGAGGGTTATCGTCGCACCCGCACATGCTCCTGCAGGCGTCGTGCTTAGGCTACCAATGGTGGGGCAAACGTCGCAACCACCCGGCCCTATCAAAGCGTACTGCGCTGTAGCTGTACAGCTATTGGCATCCGTTACGGTTACTGAGTATGTGCCTACAATCAAGCCGCTCTGATCCTCCTGACCCTGCTGAATGCCGTTGCCGCTCCAGTTGTAGGTGAAGGGGCCATTGCCGGTGACCGTTTGGTTGATAGCACCATCAGCCGAGACGCAGGTCGTCGGTTGAGTAACCACGGCCGTTATTGAGGGCACTGGGTTTACTATCACTGTTGCGGAGCCGTTCATCGTAGCCGTGCAACCCGCACCTGACGTAGCAAGCACAGTGTAAACACCACCCTGGGTTTGTGGACCAAAGTTGAGCGGACTGCCCGTACCGGCTACCGGCGCCCCCACGTCAATCCCATCGCGGCGCAATTGATAGTTAACCCCAGTTTCCGACCCGCTTAAGCCTACGGGCACGCCATTACCGCCCGCACAGAAAGCACCACCACCCGTTACGTTAAATGCCGTCGGAGAGGGCTCCGCAACAACGTCCACCGTGCCTGTCATGTCAGCCGAACAGGCCGTAGCTGGCGAGGATGCAAATACCGAATAAGTACCTGGTACTGACTGTACACCGAAGCTAATCGGGTTTCCTGTGCCCGCTACTGGCGCGCCTACATCAACACCGTTGCGGCGCAGCTGATAGTTCACGCCGGTCTCTGAGCCACTCAAACCTACCGGAACACCTGCACCAGGCAAGCAGTAAGCACCGCCGCCCGTCACCGTGAAAGCAGTAGGCAACGGATTCACTGTAATAGCGGCCGATACCGATTCAGTGCAGCCAAATAGGTCAGAAACCGTAACTGTGTAGGTCGTGGATGCTGCAGGCGTCACGACCAATGGGTTGCCCGAAAAGCCTGTACTCCAGGTATAAGCATTACCACCGGAGGCCGTAAGCGTCACCTGGTCTTGTGCACAGATGATACCATCGTTAGGAGCCACGCCGGAATTTTCAGCAATGGCGATCGCTGGAGGCGTGTGCGTAAATTCATCAGCCCCTACGTCGGGTGTTACCGGGTTGCGAGTGTCGCCATCAATGTCTATCGGAACCGCTGCCAATGGGGCGCCACCGCCGTCAAAACACAGGTTGCCGGTGTTCTGCAAATGCAGGTCAGTATTGCTCGCAAAGTTGGGCTCAGCAAAGAAGGAAGCGCCATCTTGGCCTGTGGCAAGTCTCCAGCTATCTAACGATGTCTTGTTCTGACCGTCAAAGCCAACATGGTACGTCGTGTTGGCGCTGGATACTCCATAGTAGGCATTGTTGTTGCTCGCAGCTAATTGAACACCTGTCACATTGTACACATTGTAAATAGCAGAGCCTGAAACAGCAAAACTGTGCGTGTTGCGGAAGATGTTGTTAATGACCTCTGTGCCTTGTGCTAACGTGGTAGATATGTTCAAGTTAGCCGTGAATCCCGCTGAGGTACCTCCCACTACTGGGCCAAAGAAATTCACTGAGTTATTGTATACCTTAGTGTAATATCCACCCGACAACCGAATACCGTAAGCATTAAACGTACCGCCCGGGTAGTTCGCCCCTACCATATCTGAAATAAAGTTGTTAGCTATCAGCGTGTTGGTGATAGCTGTCGTGCTACTGAGGAATATGCCATAGCTCCCCCATCCTCCTGGATTGGTGTTTTTAATACCAGTCAGGTCGTTCCGCACTACCTGGGCGTTTGCTACGCCTATGCCCACGTCAATACCAGCAATACTGGCACTTAGCGTGGAGGTAATCATGTTGAAAATCTTGTTCTGAGAGATTAGCGGAGCATTGGCATACTGGATATCCACACCGCGGAATAATACATAATCTGTCGCATCGGGGGCGCCTATCTCATTACCAATAATCTGCAACCCATCGTTATGTCCGATAAAAGAAGAGGCGCGCGCATATATACCATAGTAGGCGCGCTTGATGGTATTGTTTTGAATAACTACATTATCGTTATTGTCTCCCGTGCCCGTCGTAGTAATAGAGGCGCCTCCAACATAAATACCGAAAGTAGAAGTAGTCGCATTGCTTCCTGCTGTGAGGTTGCAGTTCTTGATTGTGTTATTGGTAGCTCCATTCAGCACGCTAACACTCGACAGCCAGATAACCGCAGTATTGGCAGCCGTCGAGTTGTTGATGATATTCAAATTGCGGTCTGTCCCGCCCGAATTGGAGCCATCAATAATAATCCAGTCAGCGCCATTGAGGCGGATGATGCTTGTAGTAGACGTTCCACTGATAGTGGCCGTATTAGCTGCCGCCGGGCGAATAGTCAGCGTATTTACAGCGCTAGCGTAGGCATTGGCGTTGACGGTAATCGGGAAGGTTTCCGACGGATAAGAAGCGTCTATCAGACTAAATACGATCGGGCCAGCGATACAGCGGGTATTGTAATCGGCTACAGCGGCCGTAAGTGTCGTGTAATCGCCGCCGACGCCTACGGTATAGACGCCGCTTAAGGCCGCTTGCACCGTTGCCGTGTTTGGCAAGGCCGGATGAGTAGTAACGTTATTCACATCTACAGCCACAGCACCACCGGCATTGGAGCCTATGTTGCCCAAATTGTCCTGTGCAATGACGTAGTAAGAAATAACATCGCCCGGAGCAACGCCACCCATGTCAGCCACTATAATCGTGAAGTTCCACGTGCTGTTGGTAGCCGTACCCGTTACCAGCGTACCAGCATTGGAGAACCAAGTGCCTGCGCCTTTGCGGTAGTAGATACGCGGTATCAGAGCGCCTGCGAGTGGGATACCTGTGCCATCGGTTATCTGCACGTTGTTCAGGTTGATGTTCCCTGTGCCACAGGCACCAATCAGCGGCGTGTAAGCAATACCCGGCCCCGAAGCATCAGCGAGCAAGAAATTGCCCGCATCTGCTCCAATGTCCGAAGGAGTGAGGCTATTGCGCACCTGGCCATCAAAGTCATCTGGAGCAGCAAGCACCGGTTGCGCACCACCTTCCACTACGGTCGGAGTGGTTGTTTGAATGTGGAGGTCCACCGTAGAGGAAGTACCCGTTGGCGCCACAAACTGCGGGTCGCCGCTCACACTCTGAATGTCGTTACCAGTTGCCGTACGCCAGGCACCCAGCGTCGTTTGGTCTACAGCGTTGTACAGACCAATATGACCGCCCGTACCTGTTACATATAGGTCGTTGTAGTTGCTGGCCACACCTGCAGGGTTGGGCGCCGTCCCGGCAAATGCGATGGCGTAATGCTTACCCGAACTCGTATTGTTCGAGCGCGCATTGTAGAAGATATTGCTCAGATAATTACGCGTGCCCGTAGTAACTATGCTCGTAAAAGCAAAAGTGTTGCTCGAGCCGCCATCCACGCCCGTACCACCGATGTACACGCTGTTAAAGTGCACATTGTTGTTACCCGCAGCCTCCCGGATACCAAAGATGCTGTAACCGTTGGTGATACTATTACCTGCAGCATCTATACCCAAGCGAACCATATTGTTCTGAACATTTGCAGTGCCTCCGTTCAGCTGGATGCCCGTAATGTTGGCCGTCAAGTTGGACGTCTGCAAGTTAAGGCTATGAATAAAGTTGCGCGCCAAGGTATTGCTCGTCACCAACGGCACACTATGGTTAATACCCGTTACTGAAGCTGCTGCCGACGTATTGGTGTTCACCAGCGTGTGGATGGTGTTTTGAGCAATGTTGTTGGTACCTGCCGTGGAGGACGTGGTAATAATGGAGATACCCATTATAGACGCCGAACCACCCGTACCTGTCGCGCCACTTGCCGACGATAAGTTCCGGATAGTATTGCCAGTAATGGTAAAAGTACCAACATTGCTAGAGCCCTGGGCCATAATGCCCCACATGATATTGGATGTACCTGTACTACTTGCTGTTAAATTAGCAATAGTGTTGTTCGTGATCTGCTGATCCGGTGCATTCGAGAACGATATAATACCTGTAATAGCGCCGGTTGCGTTGGCATTGCTCGTAATGTTATCAGATAGCGTAGCGCTCCCTATGGCATTACCCGTAACAATGTAGTTGTGACCTACCGTGGTACCCTGAATCGAAATAGGCCGCAGTACTGGAGGTGTCGCCGGGGCGCCCGATACCGTCATACTCAGCCCACCAATAGAGTTATCGCTAATAGTAGTAGTATTAGTCGGAGAGGTACCACCTGCAAGGATACCGGCAAAGCCACTACCTGAGCCTGAGAAAGTTAGCACAATACTGTTGTTGGCTGTTAGGCTGCCAATGGTGTTTTCCGTGCATAAGAAAGTGCCTTGGCCTAACAGAATAGCACCGTTAAACAAGGTGGCATTGGAAGTAGTCAGATCAATGTTGCGAATCGTGTTGCCTTGTATTAAAGTTGTCGCTCCGGAAACAGTAAAGTTCATAGCCCGGAAATTACCGGAGCCGGTCAGCACCATCGGACTACCGCCACACTGCGGCGCCGTACCACCGATAAAGTTGTTGGTAATGACAAAGTCGCCTGTGATGGTGTTATTAAAATTCAAGGCACCAAACTGGGCTGCGGGTAAGGTGCGAGCAGCCGTCTGGTAAAAGCTATTGCCCGTAATCGTCCAAGCTCGGTTTCCCGTAGTAACAAATACGCCAATAGCCGTGCTTGTGCCAAAGAAATTGTAAATATTGTTGTTAGCAATCGTATTGTTGCTGTTCCAGGTCGCAGCAGAAGAGGTCGTACCCGAGCTGTAGATGCAGTTCGCCGGGGTGCCTCCTGCCGTTTCGTGGATATCGTTGAATTCAATCAGGTTATTATCGTTGCCAAAACCTGAGGCATTCGCTGTGGTCGAAAACAAGATAACCCCACTAGCTGTGGAGGTATTCTGTCCCTGAATATCGCAATAACGCACAATATTGTTCGATGCTTCATTGATAAACCGGATAGCGTTACCCGTAGTACTCGTATTGATAATAGACAATTCTTTAGCTGTTCCCACACCGCCGGGGCGTCCATCAATGCGCCACCATTGCCCCCCGTTGATGTCTATCGTCTGGGCTGCTGAGCTGGTAATAACACGGCCTGTTACGCCCGGTGCTGGTCGTATAGTCACTGTGCTGCCGGGGGCGGCGCACAGAAAAGCGGGCAGAACAATCGGGAAAGAAGGCTCCAATGCACTCGTATATGTACTTAAAAGTTCGAGGAAAATATTGCCATTCGCACCATTCGCTACTACATCGGCTACTGCTGCGGTGAGGTGCGGATAGTCGCCACCCGTACCTACTGTTTTGGTTCCCGATATAGAGCAAGGCAACGTAGTCGCTGAGGCCGTCAGTGGATTCGAAGTCAGATACACTGGCCCGGCGTTACAAGCAGAGCCATTGAACGCATAAACCCAGAAGAAATAGGTGGTGTTAGGAGTAAGCCCCGTCGCGTTAAAACTGGTCGAGGGACCTGAAGCAACAATAACTCCTCCTAAAGCACTGGCGCCAGGGCTATATGAAGTCCCGTTAACCGGAGGCAGCGGCGGTGTATTCGTAAGGGTCCGAACTACCAGGTAGCCGTCGGGAGAACCCGCGGCAGGTGTGAAAGTGCCATTAATATTCGATTGTCCCGGTGTAAGCACCAGATTGGTCGGCTGATTGGACGGAGCACTAGCCGCCACACTAGTGGATATCAAAGAGATATTATCTATAGAACCGGGAGGTTGGTTATACACAGAACCATCATTCGACCACATAAACACCAAGCGCTGGGTTGTTCCAGCAAAAGAGGCCGGAAGACATATTGTCTGCGTCTGGTAAGTAGCCTGCAGATTGAGATTAGGCGGCGAGCACAAGATGACTGCACCAGGATAGCTGACTGGTATATTATTCCAACTTTGAAAACCTCCTGCTGGTACGTTTACAGTAGGCGTGAGAGACGTAGGCATAGCATAAACTGTCAAGTAGTCATAGCTACCCTCTCCCTGGGCCTTCCATTGAAAAGATAGGGTAATAAACGTTTGTCCCGCGGGAAAGGTAATGTCCCTGTAAAAGTGTACTGTGGAAGCTGCACCACTGTAATTATAGGTGCTACCTGCAGGGTTGTCGGATATATAGGCACAGTTGGCACCCGTAGCGGGAACGCCAACACTACCTACAAACCACTGATTTGTAGCGCCGTTTACTACCGTCCAGCCATTGGCAGTAAAGGTGGCGCCATTTTCAAAACCGCCGTCGCCATTAGGGTCAATCAGGACGGTGGTCTGCGCCCAAATATGACCTGCACATATGAGCCCACAGGCGAGGGCCAATAAGCGAGTACCCACGAGTAATGTGTTTTTCATGAGATGGAATGATTAGTTGTCTTAAACAATAAGCGAGGCACTTCTCTGACGGAAGGACCTACTGATGATGTCTAAATAGAAGTTTATTGTCCGGAGAGTTGTGGTTGTTGAACTTCAGTAAGCGCCTCTACCAAGCCAGGCAGATAAGTGAAGAGAATGCCTTCTGGCATTTCCTTCAACTCCGGATCGGTGGGTGCCTCTGTCATCACCTTTTCATAACTCTCCACAATAGCGTCATCCAGGGTCTTGCCGCCTTGGAGCGCCTGCTCCACATAGTCGAGCAGCTTTATGTAAGCTTTAAACAGCGCTTGGTCAGCTCCCGGGATACCACCGGGCCACGAAGCAGAGAGAAAATTTCTATAACGATCCCGCTCCGCATCTATCACAGAGACGGCATCCGAAGGTTCCCGCCATGCGATATCGCGAAGGCCGCCCAGATCTTCACGGACGGTACTGGAGGAAGACTGGGCCAAAGTTGATGCCATCTGGAAGAGGCATCCCAACAGGATAAGCGCGCACAGCTTCGCCTGCGACGAGAAATAAGTAAACTTCATTTTCATGAGAGTCAAGATGTTGTGAAAACCTAAATTAATGTAAACACGGATTAAACTGCAGCAAAAATAATAGTTTTTTTTAACAAAGGTAGGCTACAAAAAAATCTTAACCTTTTACCACACCGCAAAACACAACTATCAAGAAAACTGAGCGGAATATAAACAAGCCGCCCTGCCTCGGTTTCCCGAAGCAGGGCGGCCACTTCTCTATCCCTCAAGCCAGGGCCTCGCCCTCGCTTACTTCGTCTGTATCATCTTCCGAACCGCGCTGTCCGTCGGCGTCTCTACTCGGTAGTACATCACGCCCGACGTCTCCAGCAGCGACCGGTCTATCGTAAACGCGTTGTACCCCTTCGCAAACTGACCGCGCTGCGTCCACAAAATCCGACCCGACTCGTCAAATATCGTCAGCGTCGCCTCCGTCGCCTCCGGTACGTGGAAACCTATCTGCGTGCGGCCCACCCACGGGTTCGGACGGTTCTGGTACAACTCAAACCCTACGCCCGATACCACCGAGCCACTCGCGCTGTTGAAGCGAAGTCCCACGCCCTGACGACCCAGCGCCGCACTGTACGATTCCGCCTTCGTGATGCGGCTCGACACCTGCACCATCCGGCTCAACTCGCCCGACGCCTTAGCACGGAACACCACTTCAAACTCGCCGCGTACCCACTCGTTGTTGAACGACGTCGTCAGGCTCTGCTCGCTCGCAAACACACCAAAGTGTCCCAGCGTCATGCCCTCCGACAAGGGCTTCACTTCCACTACTTCTAAGTTCGGGAAGTGCAGCGTGAACTGGTAGCCTTCCACCAACTCCGACGCGCGGAACCGAACCGAAAACACTTCGCCCGCCTTCACCCGACGATCCTCCACATCGAACAACAGCGTGCCCGCCGTCCGTTCGCTCGCGCTCGTCAGGGTGCTCGTCACCGCGTTGCCGTTCACATCGCCCACCTTGATGGCCACAAAGTCCTCACCCAACTGGCTGCCCGTCAAGCCCGCATACTGCTTCGTCTCCGGGAACAGCGTCTTGAACGGGTTCTGTGCATCCGGGAACGCAAAGTCCTTGTCCACAAAGCGCCACGACGTGTTGTTCGGCAACTCCGTGTAAATGCCCAAGATCAACTTCCGCAACTCCACTATGTCAAAGGTCGTTATCGAGCGGCTGTTGTTCGCATCCGCTGCTATCATCTTGTACGGGCTGCCCAGCGGCTCCAGACCCAAGATGTGCTTGTTGATCAGCACCAGGTCGAACGTCGATACGCCGTTGAGGTGATCGTCATCCTTCAGCGGAGCCACCGTGTAGTCGCCGTTGAGCGGCACTCCACCTATGGCATAGTCACCGTTGACATCCGACTTGTCGCTCAGGTTCACCGATGGGTTGGTCGGGCTGCTGCCCGTCAGGTTCACCGTAGCGTCTTCCAGACCCTTGTCCGTTTCCGTCTTCAGTGCACCCGCCACCGTCGCCGACGTCGCCGTGCAGTTACCCATGTTGTCCTGAACGTTCACCCGAGCCACGCAGAAGTCCGCATTGCCGGCCACATCGCGCGACCATACCTCTACCAAACGCTCGCCCAACTCCGCACACGTGAACGTCACTGTCTTCTGCGGCTGACCGTTCGGAAGCGTCGGGAACACCGTACCCGCGCCCGCCTTCTGGATAGCCGTCACCAACAGCCCCGTCGGCGTGCAGTTGTCGTACGTCTGCTGCAGAACGTCCGTCACGTTAATCGTTATCATCTTCGTCGGCATGATGTTCACGCCGATGTTCTTGCAAATAATCGTCGGCTTCTTGCAATCCTTCACTTCAAACACATACTCGCACTCCCGCTCGTTGCCGCAGCCGTCGTCCACAAACCACTTGATCTTGTGCTTGCCATACGGCAACTCCGGCACCACAAATGTATTCGGGTTCTGCTGCGTGTTCCAACGAACCGCTGCCGTCCGCTTGTTGCCGCTCGTCGTCACTTGCAGCGCAAACCCATACTTCTGGTTGGCCGGTACCGGGCGGAAGTCAAACTGACGAGGCGTGCCACCACCGTAGTTCGGGTTGTTCGCGTTGCCAAAGTTCACGTTGTTGAAGCCCGGCAGGTTCGTGCTGCTGACCACCGTCTCCATCGTACCGTCGCCGTCCAAATCCAGGAACAGCAGGTAGCGGAAGTTCACCAGCGCGCCAGAGCACAGGTCCGTCGCCGTGATGTTCAAATCCGTCGGCGCTTCGCACAGGTCGTGGCTGCTCGTGGTGTTGTCCCACCAGAACATCGCGTTCCACAACTGCGCGTTGTTATCCGTCAAATCGCACACCGTATCCGGGCTGCTCGGGCAGTCCTCGATGATCGGCTTCTGATTGTCTATCACCCATATCAACTGCCTGTAGCGGTAGCAGTTCGCATTAGCGCTCCAGAACGTCGAGTAGTTCGTCGGCGTAGCACCCGGTGTGATGGCTACCACCGTCGGGTTCCATGGCGCCGGTGTGCCCAGAGGCGACACGATCGGTCCGGGCAGGTTCGCCGGGTTGAGCGTCGTCGGGTTCGGCTGCGGGTTCGGTACCTCCGTGCAGCCGCCGTTCGGGTTGTACGTGCACCAGTTGACAATCGTCCACGTGCGCTCGATGAGGTAGCACGCATCCGGAACCACGTTGTTGATCTTGTCGGTAAACGACACGCCCAGGGCTTCGCAGTCCTTGCCAAAGAAGGTCGGCTCGCCGTAGTTGCCCGTGCCGTCGCACACCGTCACCACCACGTCGTTGGGGAAGCGCACAAAGTAATCCTGTTCGTAATTCACAAAGACGCGCTGCGAGCAGGTCTGCGTGTTGCCGGCGCAGTCCACCACGCGGAAGGTGCGGGTGATAGTACCGCGGTTGCACAGCGTGTCGAACAGTGCCAGGTTACGCGTTTCGATGATGGTATCGACACAGCAGTTATCTGCACCCTGCGCTTTGCCGTAAGCCCACAGCGACGGGTCGAAGTTCTCGCACGATACCGTCACGTTGCTCGGCGGCGTGCACGCAGGTCTCAGTTTGTCTTCCACCAGCACTTGTACCATGCACTCGTTGTAGTGGCCAATGTAGTCATCCTGACCCACAGGTCCTGCCGGCAGCGGCAGGTCGTATACGCGGAGAATGACTTGGATCGTCTTACCGATGTCAGAGCAGCAGAACTGCACCTGATCGCGGAAGAATTCGTTGTTCTCACAATCGTTCTGCTCCATGCGGCGTACTTTGAAGGTCACGTTTTCGCATACGTCGAACGATCCTTTATCAAACGTGCTCGCATTGACGCGGTTTTTACCATCGCCACCCAGAGCCACTTGCGTTACCTCGATGCAGGCTGCCACTGGAGGAATCTGGTCTTCTACGAAGAGCCTGAAGGTACACTTCGAAACATTACCGCACTCATCCGTTGCCGTATACGTTACCGTGTATTCACCACGTGGCAAGCAAGCCGTCAGACCGAAGCGACCAAGTGTATCCGGATGCCAGTAGTTGTTACCCGGGAAGTCAGTCAGGAAGCCGGTGCCTTCGTGGATAACCAGATTACCCGTAGCGAAGTCCGTGCCTACAACGCGATACTCTAGGCTCGTCACGCGCGAGCAAGTCTCTGTGATCAGCACATCCGGCAGAGCCGCTGTGGCGCAGCAAGAGAACGGATCGGTGCTGACAGTGACATTGGCCGGGCAATTGAAGGCTGGGCCTTTAGTATCTACTACCTTAATCACCTGCTGATGCTCACGAGGATTGCCTGGGCCGAGCGGCAGGCACATGTTGCGTACGCGCCATGTGCGCACGATCTCATAGCTGCCTGGGCAGATTTCGTAGCGGTCATCCGAACGGCTGATGGAAGCCATGCAGAAGCCACCTTGGCCAATTGGCGAACCACCGATAGTCGGGCTGCCCGTAGCACTCGGGTCAATGTTGCCCGAACCATCGCAAGCCACCGTTACGTCAGCCGGGAAGACCACATCGTTCAAGTCAAGGCCGCGGATGGTAATGCTCTGCGTACAGCTGCTCTGGTTGCCCCAAGCATCTGTCACCAACCACGTGCGAATAATCTGAGCACGAGGATTGGCGCAAGCGCCGAAGTCCGTCAAGTCGTCGGTTACTACCGATGTCGTATTGCTGCAATCCGAGATAAGTATCTGACCCGTGAAGCTCGGAGCAGTTGGATTGCTGCAGGAGATGGTAATATTCGATGGACACGTCAGCTTCGGAGCCAATTTGTCTTCGACCTTAACGAAGCCCCAGCAGACGTTACCACTGATGGAGTGCACGAGGCTGTAGCGAATGACGCGGCCAATGTGCGTACGGTCAAGGCGATTGGCTGGATCATAAGTATTGGTGCCCGCCGGGTAGGTCAGCACTACGCGATAGTCGTCGTCGCACAGGTAAGAACCTTCCAGCACATCGTCTGGACGGACAGTGTGCAAGCAATTACCACCGTCGTTGAAGAGAGAGATATGTACTGTATCATTGCAGGCAATCGTAGTCGGTGTATTCACCACCTGAACCACTTTCGTAATCTTCTGCTCGCAGCCCGGGTCGGCCAGCGCCTGGTCAATCGTGCCACCCACGAGGTTGCCGTTGATAATCAGGTTCGTCGTTGCCGAGCCAGCGTCAAACGTCGCCATCACTGTGTGCGAGCCAAGACCCAAGGCCGCGGCGTTGAACGTATTCGTCGGTACGCCATTGACCGTGATGTTCTTCACCGTGCCCGAGGCGCCATACGCTTCGCCCACTTGAATGGTAAACGGCGGCGTGTTCAAGCAGAACGGACCGTCCAGGTTCAGGAACACCGGCGTCGGATAGAAGGCCTTGTTCGATATGGTCGCCGTCACGCCCAGGTTGTTCTGGATGGTAATGGAGTAACCCACTCCTTCCACATGTACCCCGCGCAGCGTGTAGAACACCATCTCGTCGGATTCGTCTACCACACCGTTGCCGTTGTTGTCTATGCCGTCCAAATGACCCGCCGTGAATTGCGTGCCTACTGGAATGGCATTCGGAGCCGCCGGCGGTGCCGGGCTGGACACCAGGAACAGACCCGTATTCGTCGTCAGCGTCCACGTCTGCATGGCCAGCGAGCGCACCGTGATGAGGTCCACAAACTGACCGTTGTCCATCGTCGTGGCGTTGTTCAGGCACGACGTAGCCACTGTGTACTGCGGCGTGCAGAAGCCAATGCCCTGAACCACCGTCACTATCGCCGTGCACGTCGCGCTGTTGCCGCACTCGTCGGTTACTGTGAGCGTGACTACGTTGTTGCCCAAGTTGGCGCATGTGAAGCTGTTCGGCGTCACCGTCAGCGTCAGGTTGCCCGGTGCCGAGCAGTTGTCGAACGAGCCGTTGTTTATCTGGGCAGCCGTTATGGTGGCGTTGCCGTTCTTATCCAGCGTGACCGTGGCGTTGCGGCACAGGGCGGTCGGAGCCTTCGTGTCGCGCACGGTAACGATTTGAGTGTGTACGCGCTGGTTGCCAGCCTGGTCGGTTACGCGCCAGGTGCGGGTGAGGATGTAGTTGAATGGACAGTTGCCGTTGGTGCGCACTTCGGTGAAGGTGATGACCAACAGGTTCGACGGCGTGCAGTTGTCGTTCACGTCGGCAGTGGTCAGAACGAAGGGCGCCGGAACGGCGTCGCACTCTACAGTAATATCCGCTGGCATGACCACGTCGGCGTCAAACTCAGGCTTCTGCGTATCCATCACCATCACCTGGAAGGTGCAGAAGGACACATTGCCCTGAGCGTCCGTAGCGCGGAAGGTTATCGTGTAGGTACCCACCGGCACTACCGAGCCGGAAGTTGGGCCGGCAATTTGCACCACGGTCGGTACACTGCAGTTGTCCACCGCCACTGGGTTAGGCCAGTTAATCTTAGCCGAGCACTGGTCAGGGTCTGTACCGAACACCAGCTGAGTCGTCGGGCAGTTCAAGAACACCGGAGCTTGTGTGTCAAGCACTACCACTTGTTGCGTGCAAGTGGCGCTGTTGCCACACTGATCAATGACGCGGTAGGTGCGCGTGAAGATGTTACCCACGCCTACTTCGCTCACCAATCCAAAGGAATTCACATTCAGTCCGCAGTTGTCGGAAGCCGTGCCACCTGCCGACTGGAATTCCGTCAGGTTAGCATATGGCGGCTGTTCAGCTGGCGAGCACTGCGCTTGCAATTGCGGCGGACAGGTCATCACCGGCGCTACGTTATCGTCTACCGTGATGATTTGCTGACGCGAGGTACCATTACCGCAATCGTCTTGCACCGACCAGGTGCGGATGACCGTGAAGCGGTTCAGGCAGTTACCCGGTTGAATCACTTCGCTAAAGTCAGCAATGATGGGCACTCCACAATTATCCGTGGCCGTTTGTGTCGGTGCTGACGGAACGTTAGCCGCACATGTCACTGTCACATTGGCTGGTGCAGGCTGATTCCACACAGGCGCCTGCGTATCGTTCACCGCGATCGTTTGTGTGAACACCGTCGAGTTGCCCGCGAAGTCGGTCGCCCGCCACGTACGTCTCAACGTGTACTGATTGACGCAGTTACCCAACAAGATGGACTCGCTGTAGTCAAAGTCAATCGTACCCTGACAGTTATCCGTAGCCGTTACGTTAGCCACTGCTGGCAGCGGGTCGGAGCACTCAATCGAGATGTTAGCCGGTGGCAAATTGCCGAGTACCGGCGGTTGCGTATCGTTGATGGTGACGCGTTGCGTGTGCTGAATGGTATTACCACAAGCATCATAAGCCGTCCATGTCCGCACTAACACTGCGCCATCGTTCGGGCCGGCGCCTGGCAGCAGATTTTCATTGGTGTCAATGATCACCGTACCGCCGCAGTTGTCGGAAGCCGTCAGATTTGCCGGCTGTACCTCCTCGCCGCACTGTACCGTCACGTCGGCCGGCAGCGCGCTCGTCCACGTCGGAGCCACGTCGTCGTTCACATTAATCGTCTGTGTATAGCGCGTGCTGTTGCCCGCAAAGTCCGTGGCCGTCCACGTGCGCACCAGCGTGTAGCGGTTGACGCAGCTACCCAGCACCACAGTCTCGTTGAACTCCAGCGTAACTGTGCCTTGGCAGTTGTCCGTCGTCGTCACGTTCGCCACCGCAGGCACTTGGCTGGAGCACGTTACGTTCACCACAGCCGGAGGAACACCCACCAGCGTCGGAGCAATCACGTCGTTGATGGTCACCCGCTGTGTGTACTGAATCGTGTTGCCGCACTCGTCGTAGGCCGTCCACGTCCGCACCAACACCGCACCGTCATTCGGGCCGGCACCCGGCAGCAGCGTCTCGTTGGCTTCCACGATGACCACGCCGCCGCAGTTGTCGGAAGCGGTCAAGTTCGCCGGCTGCACGTCTTCGCCGCACTGTACCGTCACGTCGGCCGGCAGCGCGCTCGTCCACGTCGGCGGAACGTTATCGTTCACATTAATCGTCTGCGTATAGCGCGTGCTGTTGCCCGCAAAGTCCGTGGCCGTCCACGTGCGCACCAGCGTGTAGCGGTTGACGCAGTTGCCCAGCACCACGGTCTCGTTGAACTCCAGCGTAACCGTGCCTTGACAGTTATCACTCGTCGTTACGTTCGCTACCGCAGGTACCTCGCTGGAGCACGTTACGTTCACCACAGCCGGAGGCAGACCCAGCAGCGTCGGAGCAATCACATCGTTAATGGTCACCCGCTGCGTATGCTGAATGCTGTTGCCGCAATCGTCGTAAGCCGTCCACGTGCGTACCAGCACCACCCCATCGTTCGGGCCAGCACCCGGCAGCAGCGTCTCGTTGGCTTCCACCAAGACCGGACCGCCGCAATTGTCGGAAGCCGTCACGTTCGCCGGTTGCACGTCTTCGCCGCACTGCACCGTCACGTCGGACGGCAGCATGCTCGTCCACGTTGGCGGAACGTTGTCGTTCACATTGATCGTCTGTATAAATTGCGTGGTATTGCCCGCAAAGTCGGTAGCTACCCACTTCCGCGTGAGCGTGTAACGATCCGAGCAGTCAAAACCAGAAAGCGTCTCGCTAAAGTCTACATATACTGTACCCTGGCAGTTATCGCTCGCCGTCACATTAGCAACAGCCGGCACCAGGTTGGAACAAGTCACCGTCACTACTGGTGATGGCAGGTTCTGCAAGATAGGCGGCGTGACGTCGTTGACCAGGATATTTTGTGTATGGGTAATTGCATTGCCGCACACATCAGTTGCCGTCCAGGTGCGGATAATCCGCACACCATCGTTCGGACCAGCGCCCGGTAGCAGCACTTCGTAGTACTCCAGATCCACCGGAGCAGCGCAGTTGTCCGTAGCCGTCAGAATCATCGGCATAGGCACATCTTCGCCACATTGTACCGTGATGTCTGCAGGCAAGGCAAAACCCGCCGGTGGGGTGAAGGATTGACCTGCATTAATATTACCCGGCGATTCTGCCGATGGGGCAGACCAGGTAAAGTCGCTGTACTGATTACCCGAGCCCTTCAGCTGGAGCGAGAGGCCTATAGGATCACTGCCAGACTCTGACACACCAATATCCACGGCGGTCATGCCCGCTGCCGGACCATCGGCAGCAACAAAGGAGCCCTCATAGCTGAGCAGCTGCAATACCATGCTTCCGCGCACTAACGCTACACCATCGTTCGGGCCGTTCTGAATGCCGTTAGTCGGATAGAAGAATGCCACTGTTCCGAAACCGTTACCACTTTGGTTCGGGATGATGCCCGAAAGCGAGCGAACATCGTAAACCGTTGCAGCAGAAGGAGTAGCTCCATTATAGAGCACCAACTGGTATGCGGACAAATCAACGCCTGCGGTGCCGGCTATCTCAATAAATTCGCCGACGTCCGTGCCTACATTATCATAGTGGATTTCGTTAATCCAGACCACGGGCACCACCGTATTCCATTGAGGAGCCTGGGTATCGTTCACGTTAATCGTCTGCGTGAACACCGTCGAGTTGCCGCAGTCGTCCTGGGCGCGCCACGTGCGAATTACCGTGTAGCGATTAAAGCAGCCACCAGGAGCCTCTACCTCACTGAAGTACAGGTCTATCGGAGCTGCACAGTTATCCGTCGCGGTCACGCCAGCAGGCGCCGGGATGGATTCCGAACATGCTACATTCACCGTCGCATCAGGCAGGTTCTGCAGACCCGGCGCCACGTTGTCGTTCACCACAATCGTCTGCGTGAATACCGTCGAGTTGCCGCAGTCGTCCTGAGCGCGCCACGTGCGCACTATCGTATATTGGTTCATGCACGTGCCCGGTACCTCTACTTCGCTGAAGTACAGGTCTATCGGGTTATTGCAGTTATCCGTCGCCGTAACCGCCGCAACCGCCGGAACTTGCTCAGCGCACGATACATTCACCGTCGCTGGAGGCAGGTTCTGCAGACCCGGTGCCTCGGTGTCGCTCACTACAATCGTCTGGGTGAACACCGTCGAGTTGCCACAGGCGTCCTGCGCACGCCACGTGCGCACTATCGTGTATTGGTTCATGCACGTGCCCGGTACCTCTACTTCACTGAAGTACAGGTCTATCGGAGCATCACAATTATCTGTCGCCGTCACCGCCGCAACCGCTGGAACTTGCTCAGCGCACGCCACATTCACCGTCGCCGGAGGTAGGTTCTGGAGCGTTGGCGCCACGTCGTCGTTCACCGTGATGATTTGAGTGAACGATGTGCGATTGCCGCAGTTGTCCTGGGCCGTCCACGTACGAACTATCTGATATTGATCATGGCAGGTGCCCGGCCATTCTACCTCTGAGAAGAGGAGCGTCACCGGCTCTCCGCAGTTGTCGGAAGCCGTCACCGGAGCAGGCGGAGGTACGTTTTGTGCACACGAAACAGTCTCTGTAGGTGATGGCAGGTTGTGCAGCGTTGGGAGCACATTGTCGTTCACCGAGATAATCTGGAGCGTTACCGCACTATTGCCACATAGGTCAGTGGCTACCCAACGGCGCACCACTGTAAACTTGTCGTGGCAGGTGCCAGGTTGTGTCTCTTCCGAAAAATCTACAAACACCTGGCTGCAGTTATCCGATACTGTCGGATGTACCACTGCAGGCACATCTTGAGCGCAAGCCACAGAGGCGTTAGGCTGAACATTGCTGAACATCGGCGGAGTAGAGTCGTCCACCGTAATGCGCTGCTGGTGGTAGTCCGTGTTGCCACACAGGTCGGTTACCACCCATGTGCGGACTACAGTAAACTTATCTTCACAGCCACCCGGCTCCACCGTTTCGGAGAAGTCGAGGAAGAAGATTTCGCAATTCTCCTCTACCCGTTGTTCTGGAGCGGGAGGAATGAGCTCTGAACATTCGAAGGTAGCATCGAGCGGCGTAACCAGTAGGATAGGCTCGATATCGTCATTTACTGTGATGGTCTGCCAGTGAGTGGCTTTGTTCCCACAGATATCCCACGCCGTCCAACGGCGGCTGATGGTGATGCGATTCGTGCAATCGCTCGAATCTATGGACTCGGAGAAGTCTATCACCGGCATATCCGTGCAATTGTCCGTTGCTCTTTGGATCGGCGCAGGCGGAACGTCAGCCAAGCAATCGAATTGGCGATCCACGGGCGTTACTTCCAATACCGGCGGTACATTATCATACACCGTGATATATTGCCAATGCGTGTTTTTATTACCGCACAGGTCGGTGGCTTCCCAACGGCGAATAATGAGCACCTGGTTGTCGCAGGAGTCCATTCCACGCGTTTCCATGAAGTCCACAAAGACCACTTCGCAATTGTCCAGCGCCAAATCGGCGTGCTGGTCAGGCGCAGGCGGCACTTCTTCCAAGCACTCATACGAGCGGCTTACCGGTGTCACCAGGAAAGTAGGACGAATGTTGTCGTCCACTATGATCGTCTGGATGTGCACCGTGGTGTTGCCACACAAGTCCCATGCTCTCCATTTGCGCGTGAGGACAAACTTATTGGGGCAGCTCCAGTTCGGGTCGCCCGGCGAGCCGCCTTCGTAGGATTCCGAAAAGTCGAAGTCTACGACGTTACAGTTATCCGTAGCGCGCTGCTCCGGCGCGGCCGGAACCTCATCGGCGCATTCCAGCGTAAGATCCAGTGGCGTAACATCCAGCACAGGAGGAGTCACATCGCGCACCGTGATGCGTTGCTCCCAGTCGGCTGTGTTACCACATAAGTCGGTAGCTATCCAGTAGCGGACAATTACTTGTTTGTTCTGGCAAGTGTCATCTTCTACACTCTCGCTGAAATCAATAAACACCGTTCCGCAGTTATCCGTAGCCGTCTGTACGGGTACCGATGGCACATCGCTGGCACAAGAAACAGTGATATTGAAAGGCTTCACTGTCAATTCGGGCGCCTGCGTGTCTTCCGTGTAGGTGAACACCTGCGCACAAGTAGCAGAGTTACCGGTAGAATCCCACACCGTGTAGTAGCGCGTAATAACACGCACGCCGTCATAGGGGCAGTGGGTCAGGTCGTTGTCGTAGTCGCTGAATTGCAGCTGCGTCACCCCACAGTTATCGTCAAGGAGACTAGCCGCAGCGGGGCTATCCAAATTTAACGGAGCAGGCAGGTCCTGCAGGCACGTTAGGGTTTGTGGAGCGGGGCAAGTAATCGTCGGCGGTTCACAATCGTGCACCGTGATGTTGAACTGACACAACACGTTGTAGCCGCTGTTTGACGTATAACTATAAACGATAAGTGTAGTACCCACAGGGAAGGTCGAACCTGAGGGCAGGCCCACCTGGAGCGTCCCTGGATGCTGGCTACCACAGCCGTCGTTGAACGTTGGTGTGTCGTAAGTCACTGGAGCACTGCAAGCACCCGTTGTATTGCACACTATTATATCAGCAGGGCAGGATGCAATACCTGGCGACTGCATGTCGAACACACGTACTTTCGTGATACAAGTATCTTCATTGGGTATAGGTTCAGAGCAATCTACCACACGCAACACTACGTCAATCGTTTTGACCGGCGGATCAAATGGATTCTGCGCTGGGTCTAAATCATTACAGGTCAGTATGACCTGATTGCCATAAGATATCGTCGTGCTTGGCGGATAAGCGCGGCCCACCTCTTTCACACACAGACCGCAATTGTCTGTGCTACCCGCATCCAGGTTGATAAAAGTGAGGAAGGCCAGGCCGTTAGGCTCCAGATTAACGTTCAGCGTCGGCACGCACATGGCCCTCGGCTCCTGAGTGTCAGAGATTTGCACGGTGATGGTGCACGTGGCCGTATTACCGCAGATGTCCGTAATGGTGTAATACACGAACGTCTCGCCTACCGGGAAGAGCGCGCAGTGGTCATCGCCAATGGTGTCCACCATGACGGTCGAGTCACTTGAGGTAACCACCAGCGTCGGGCGGGGGCACTCGCCACTGCCATAGGGAGGCTCAAACGGATACTGGCAGTTGTCGTAGAAGTAGATGGCTGGCCAGCACTTCATCTGGTAGCAATCGCCCGTTACTACCGAGGCGATAATGGGCGCCGTCGGGCAGTTAACGAACGTCGGCGCTTCGTCGTCGCGCACCTTAATCATATACATGCAAGTGTCGCTATTGCCGTGCTCATCGCGAGCATAATAGATGATCTTATAGTCATCATCTATCTGGTCAGAGTTGCAAATTGGACCTTTCGAAAGCTCAATGTCCAAATCATCGCCCGGCAACACTGGTGTACGGAAGCCTACTGCTGGAGCACCCGTAGCAGGATTGATGGTTGTCAGCACACCATTGATTTCTTTCTGCACTTCGAGTTCGTAGCAGGGCACTGTGCAGTTGTCTATTACATTGGGATGGGTCAAGGTTACTACTACCGAACAATCGTAACCTCCATCACTGCTGGTGTTCACCGTCAAGTCTGCCGGACAGTCGACAATATTTGGTGCGATGCTATCTACCAAGACCAGCGAGGTCGTGCAGAAACCAGAAACATTACCGCACGCGTCAATAGCCCGGAAGCGAACGACAATGGTTTCTGAGTTATCTGTGCCCGCCGAGCAGTTAGCGATATTTTCTATATCTGCGCAAGTGAATGTCTTGCAGGTTGTATAAGAATCAAATGTCGTATTGAAAGGCGGGTCTGTAGAACGGGCAAACTCAAACGTCAGCGCACCGCCGCAATTATCAGCGCTGTTATCGTTGAATTGAGCGGCGCACACTTCCACCGTGCCTGCTGACGTCAAATAGGCCGTCACACTCTTACAATTTGCGTTGGGCGCGAGGTTGTCCTCCACGGTGATGGTTTGGGTGCGCGTAGCCGTATTACCGCTGCAGTCCGTTATTAAGTAGGTGCGCGTAACGATACGCGGGGTACCCGGGCACCCCAGCGCGACGCCGTTGTCGGTATCGCCTGCGTGCGACACTGTAATCGTTCCGGCCGGCGAACAATCATCCATCACGTTCGTCACTACGCCGATGTTGGCCGGCGGTTCAACGCACTGCACGTTCAGCGTCGGAATAGGATCAGCGGTAGGCGGGGTCATATCCGTCACCGTAAGTGTAGCCGTGCGCGTGGCCGAATTGCCGCAGTCATCCTCCGCCACAAAGGTTACGACGAGCGTTCCCGCTAAAGGACCGCAGGTAAGCATGTTCACCATCTCGCCAGACGTGGCGGGAATAGTGCGATAGGTTGGCCCTGTGCAGTTGTCCGTAGCCGAACCACCCCCTGCCGTATTAATCCAGTTGTCAATCGCAGCAAGGTTCCCCATGCTATTCGCCGGGCAGGCTAGCGTCAGTGGGCTTGGGTCCGTTGTCCACATGGGCGGCTCGTCATCTGCCACCTCGATGATTTGTGTAACATAACGGAAATTACCTGCGCAGTCTTGCAATAGGTAGAACCGCATTACAATATACGGCGACCCAGGACAGCCACTACCCGTTCCTAAAATTACATCACCTGTGTAGGTTACTGCTACACTGGCATTGGGTGTGCAATTATCGCGTACGTTAGGCACCACGGCCGGGTTAGGCGGCGGCAGGGCTGAGAGGCATTTTGCGGTAGCATTCGGTATGGGGTCTGCCTCCGGCGCTGTAAGATCATATATCGTTACGTTCGCCGTGCGGGTAGCAGTATTGCCGCAGCCATCGGTGGCTGTGAATGTTACCGTCACCGTGCGCGTAGGTCCACCCGGTGGACACCAGGCCGGCATAGCCGCCAATACTGCAGCGGCATTGGCGTAGTTAGCCGTGATGGTTACACCATTACAGTTATCTGTGGCGTTCCCGCCGCCGTTATTGGCCAACCAACTATCAATGGTAGCGGAGAGTGTAGGCGCATCACAGGCCAAGAAGAGACCAGTGGGGTTAGGCCCCCAAGTCGGGGCGACATTGTCATTCACCGTGATGGTCTGGGTAGCCGTGGCAGAATTGCCGGCGCAGTCCGTCACCCGATACGTGCGGATGATGGTCTGCGCACCGGGGCATCCCGTCACTGTTGCTGGCACATCGCTCACGTGCTCGCGAACCAGCTGGCCCGAGGGCGTACAGTCATCCGTGGCACCTACCGCTGCCGGGTTGGGCGGCGGTATCAGGTTGGCGCAAGTGAACGGGCCGAGCGTCGGACCACCCGGCAAGGAAGTAATGGTTGGTGGGGTGTTGTCCACCAGAATAACCTTAGCCGTGGCAAAGGTCTGGTTGCCGCAGGCATCCTCGATATAGAAGCCTACCTGCACCTCGCGCGGTTGCGGAGCACAGGCGGCGGGCATTTGGGCTAAGATGGTAGCTGCCGTTGCTGGAGCCGTCGTGGCGCAGCCCACGATAGGGAACGGATTGCCTGGACCAAGTGCAACACACACAAGCACCGACGTCGTAATAGCCGTCGGACAGTTGTCCGTGTAGGTAGCACCGCCAAAGCTGGCAAGCCAAGCAGTTATTGCAGCAGCATGAGTTCCCGGCGGTGTGTCTTCACAGTTCAACGTCAGGTCTTGTGGCAGCGTGGTAAATTGGGGCGGAATGTTATCCGACACGGTAATCAGCTGCGTACAGGTGCTTGTTAGACCATTGACGTCTGTTGCCGTGTAAGTGCGCAGCACTTGATAGCCATTAGCGCACGTAGGGGGGCTTACCAGAGAATTCGTATATGTCACATTCAGAATCCCGCAATTGTCAGATACGTTTCCTCCCAGTGCATTGAATTGCGCTGCCGTCATAGGGTTTGGCGGAAGCGCAGCGGTGTAATCTGCATCGCAGGAGAAAGAAGCCGGCGGCGGGCAGGTGATGTTCGGCGGCGTGCAGTCCACTATCGTGATGTCGAAGCGTATGGCTGCACTCCTGCCTGTCCCGGAAGGCGGAAGGTTTACCTCGCGGGTTACCCAAACGGTGTAGGTATTCCCCACATCGGTGCAATCTACGTCATAGTTGGGGTCGGAAGGCTCCAACGGATCTGTCGCCGCAGCGTTTTCCCACACCCTCACTACGCTACAACACCCCGGATTGGAGGTCGTCGTAAAGGGCGCTAAAAAAGCAGCGTTGATCTGCCCCTCGCCCAACGCATTGAGGCAGAGGTTGATGCTTGTCGAGACGCCCGGAGCATAACCGATATCGCACGACACGCCCGAACATTGGGCATGGGCGAGGTTCGCCCCTAAAAGCGTCAAGCAGAACATTGTCGCCCAGCGGGGTAGGACCGACATGGTTCTGCTCGAAAAAAAGTTGGCCAATCTGTTTTCAACATGGCCACAACCAGGCTTAGAGGCCTCGTAGACTTTTTTCATGAGATTGCTAATTTAAGTTAATGTTATTAGAGAGATAATCGGTAATTCCTTACATCTCAACGGATTAAAAGCACCTTACTGAAAAACGAAATTCGATTTTTGTTGCTTTGGCATGGTGCTGTGTGCAGCGTCCTCTTTCAAAACAAAAATAATGCCTGTCTCACCAAGAACGCTGATGGCGATGTTTCATCGCTCTTTTACTGGGCGAAGGTACACACGCCTCTCTTTATAATGCAAGCGTTGAGTTAAAAAAAATTTCCACAACGCTCCCTCTGCAAAGAACTGCAGCAAATATAGCGCAGAGTTTCAGGCTAAGGCCTGCGTCCGTATTTTTTTTACTTTAAAAAATAAATCAGCGAGCACCGCAGCGCTGTCGTTCGCAAGTGAGGGCCGGGTGCGGCAAAGTCTAAGTAGTCGTACAGGTTCTTCATGCCCAAGTAGTAACGAGCGCTGGCGCGAAAATGGCCTTCCCCTAAAGCGATGCCAATGGCAGGGCCGTAATCCAACCCAGAGAAGGCGTCGTTGAGGTCCACCGCCCGCGTGGCGCGATGGATGTTTTCGTAGTCGCCAATCATGAGTTCCCGCTGGTCGCGCTTCATATGGTCGAAATTAGCGCCCAAATAGGCGCCTGCCTGCAGCCACAGGGGCAGGTCACGGGCGGCCCTCCAGCCAACGAAGAAAGCCGTTTCGAAGCTGTAGAATTTGTAAGCATACAAGTGGTTTTCGGGAGGCTGTTCAGCGCGAAAGTACACCGCGTGCGCCTGGGCGCCCCCCTCAGTGAACACAACTTCCTGCGCCAGTTCCCATCGCGAAGAAGGACCGACGACAAAAGCAAAGCCCAGCAAAGGCGCCACTCGGCCAGAAGCAGTGGTGAACATATCAGAGCGAAGCAGGCTGTACTGCACCCCGAGTAAGGGCCCTACCTGATAACGCACCTGCCCACACAAGAGGAGAGGCAGCAGTAAGAACCCACAAAACAACGCCGAAAGTGTTTTCTTCATACGAGAGCTGCTCAAAGGTATGCAGGACTTTTCACCACCACAAGGGCACCCTGTCTTTATTCGCGCCGCTTGGTTCGACGCCGACGGCGTTAATTATTAATCATAGGTGCAGCGCGCGACCAGCCCGACGCAGCAGGCTTTTCTTTTCACATTTTTTTTCGCCAGCGGGTAACAACCTATCTCCCTGGTGGATATCAGGGCGTATTTCATCCAACAACACATTATCATTCCATCTTTAACTTTTAAAAATTAATCGCACTTATGAAAAAGCACATTGGGAGCTTTGCCCTACTCGCGTGCCTGATGGCCGTCCTGTTCACCGCTTGCGTAAAAGAAACGCCGGAACCTAAGCCCACAGCCCGCCTCGGCTGGTGGATAGGGATTGCCAAGGTATTCCAGGATTGCCGCGATGGAAGTTTTATTTGCATCCGTCCCGACCTAACGCCCTACCTTGACATGCTCAATGTGAAGCCCAACACGGACGAGGTAGCGGCCTTGCCCATGGCTCAAAAAGACGGTTCTATCCTCGTTACAGCCCAAATGAATGGCAACAACCTTAGCCAACGCGCTCAGTCGCTCCTGTTAGACCGTCGCCTTCTGGAATTGGGCGGAGATATCGTCTTAGGCGAAGAGCTCCTGCGCACCGCCTACGAGAATGCCGGCCTGCCCTACCAAGGCCAGCAAATAGTAGTGCCAAAGGGCGCCTATGCGGTCAAAGTGGAAGAGGTAAGCGGCAACGGCACGGCTAACAGGGAGATTAAAATTACCATTACTATTGGAAAGGTAACCGTCATTATCACCATTAGGTTTTAAACAAGCCTTCTTCTCGCAGCACAAACGCTGCTGAAAGGTAAACACCCGAGATATCAAACTTTCTTTTCGACAGCCTTCACCCTTTGGGTTGAGGGCTGTTTTTTTAATAAGGCGCCCGCCTCGCTTATCTTTATCTATATCTGACTATCAAAGATTTATCATCTAAAAACAACCCGCCAACGATCAAAAACTCATACTCATGAGCTCCTAAGGGTAACAACGCCAACCCACAGCGGATTTTAGGATGTACTTAACCACAAACACCCAACAATTAATTTTCTAAAATCCAATTCAAACATGAAAGCACGAGTAATTGGGAGCATTGCTCTCGCGGCCATTCTGCTAACCATTCCGTTTAGCGGTTGTAAGAAGGACGACCTCAAACCAACGCCTGATGTCCGTAAACCTTGGCATATTGGATGGCGTAAAGACTTCTGGACATGCAAGAGGGGCTATTCTATCTGTATCCAAACGGATTTCCCTTTGCCCCTCCCTATGGACACATACAAGGCCATACCTGTGGCTAAGCAAGATGGCTCTGTTGTAGTTACAGGAGAGATGAATATGGATAACCTCAGCCCAGAAGCCCGCGCTACTCTATTGGAGCACCGCGTATTGGAATTCACCGAAGATGCTGTCCTGGGTGAGGACCTTCTGCGCTCAGCTTATGAAAACAGTGGGCTGCCTTACAATGGCCAGCAGTTGGTTATTAAGAAGGGCAGCTATAGCATCCATACGGAAGGGGATCCTGGAGCAAGACCTATTAAAATAACTATTACCATCGTCATAGAGAAGGACCGCATTACCATCATCATAAAGTGGTAACATCCCAAAATACCTGAGGGGGCTTTCCGACAGTCTCTACCGGCAGGGTAGGGGCTGTTTTTTTTTTATTTTCATTTCAAGGTAGTCCTTCGATGGCCTGCACCAGATACTTGTTTTTTCGGCCGTTTTCTACTAAAAGATAGCGACCGTGCAGTAGATAGTCGGGCGTGACCTTTGCTTCGAAAGAGCTGACCTTCACTTTGTTGATGCTGATGGCATTGTTTTGGATGGCACGCTTGGCCTCTCCGCGGCTGGCCGCGATGCCGGTATGCTCGCTCAAGAAGTCGAGAATGTTGCAATGCTGGTGAATGACGGTGGCATGCACACGAGGAGATGGTATTTCTTCGGCGACTTGGGCGAGGGTTTTCTCCGAAAGGCCGTGCAAAGTGTCTGGGCCGGCCTTGGGGTCGAAGAGCAAGGCCGATACCGCTTGGACGGCAGCGTACTCTTCGGGGCCGTGTAGGCGTACGGTGAGCTCCTCTGCCAGTGCGCGTTTGGCCTGAAGAGGGTTGGTTTCCAGGGCCTCCACTTCTTCTTGGCTTTTGAGCGAGAAGTAGCGCAACAATTTGGGCACGTCGCGGTCGTCGGCATTTATCCAGAACTGGTAGAAGCGGTACGGGCTGGTCAGCTCCGGGTCGAGCCAGATGTTGCCGGTGCTGCTCTTGCCGAATTTAGTGCCATCGGCTTTGGTGAGCAGCGGAGTTACGACCGCATACAGGCGCTGGCCGTCTATCCTACGGGCCAGCTCGATGCCCGTGGTGATGTTGCCGTACTGGTCGCTACCGCCCATTTGCAGCGTGATGCCGTGGTGCCGATGCAAGAGGACGAAGTCGTACCCTTGAAGCAATTGGTAGCTGAACTCGGTGAACGATATGCCCGATTCCAAGCGGCGCTGAACGCTTTCTTTGGCTATCATGTAGTTGATGGTCAGGTGCTTGCCCACGTCGCGCAGGAAGTCCAGCACGTTCATGCCGGCGTAAAAGTCGTAGTTGTCCACCAGCAGGGCGCGGTTAGGCGCCTGTTCGGAGAAGTTGAGCAGACGCTGCATTTGGGCTTTTTGGTGGGCCATGTTGCGCGCCAGTTCTTCGACGCTTTTCAGGTCGCGCTCGGTGTCGCGGCCGCTGGGGTCGCCGATGCGTCCGGTGGCGCCTCCCATGAGCACGACCGGCTGATGACCGGCGCGCTGAAACAACACGAGCAACATAATCTGCACGTAGTTGCCGATGGTCAGGGAGGGTGCCGTAGGGTCAAAGCCAATGTAGCCGCGCACCCGACCGGAGCGCAGGTGCTCTTCTGTGCCGGGGGTGATTTCGTGGATAAGTCCTCGCCAGCGAAGTTCAGAGATGAAGTCCATAGCAGCGGCAAAGGTAGGACACGGCGTTGAGGCATTCCCAACGGCGCCTTGTGCCGCCCATACAAAAGCGAAGCGAGGCGCCGGCTGTTGTGCCAGTGCCCCGCTTCGCGCTGCATCGAGCCGCATCCGAGTAGAGAGGGTTATTGCCCCTCTTCCTTTACTTCTTCCTCTATGGTAATGCTCGTCGGACCGGCGATAATCTTGAACTCGGTGCGGCGGTTGAAACGGTGCTCCTCATCGGTGCACTTGACGCCGTTTTTGCATTGGTTCAGGATGAACTTTTCGCCATACCCGACCGCGACGATGCGCTCTGCCGCGATGCCGCGGGCAATCATCCAGGTTTTGGCACTATCGGCGCGGCGCTGCGAAAGGCGCTCGTTGTACTCGTCGCTGCCCTGTGCGTCGGTGTGCGAGGAGAGTTCAATCTTCATGTCAGGGTAGCGGTTCATGAGATTGACCAGGAACTGCAGGTCTTTTTCCGCATCGGGCAGGATGTCCGCCTTGTCGAAGTCGTAGTAGATGTTGTTGAGGCGGATAGGTTCATCGCGCTTGACGATGCGCGACTTGGGTGGTTGCTTAGCGCGCAGCACCAGCCTTTTTTCCACTTTGGTGGTTTTTTTGATGCCGGTGGTGTTGAAGCGCACGGTATCGGGCTGAAAGCCTTCTCGCTCAGCAATGACGACGTAAGAGCGGTCGGGCGAAAGCGTAAAGTTGAAGTCGTTGCCCGCCGGGTTGGTCTTAGCGTCGAGGTTGAGCGGGCTGGCTTCGGTCATGTCAATGACCTGCACCGTGCAGCCCTCGAGCGGTGGGTTGGCTTTCTCGTCTTTTTTGCGCAAGCGGAAGGTGGTGGCCAGCAGTTCCACTTTGATGCGCTCCTGCTCCCAGTAATAGATGTCGTCGCAGCAGGTTTTGCTTTTGAGGTTGTTCACCCCTGGGCGATTGCTCACCAGGAAGCCCGAGTAGCCATCGGGATGGCGGGTGTAGAAGAGGTCATCCAGGCTAGTATTGATGCCCATGGGCAACGGCTCGGG
>Ga0101944_10000846_pt1 | contig 80176 bp, 73 predicted proteins | sample DewCreD2012metaG_FD_75245 | JGI IMG/M metagenome (GOLD analysis project Ga0101944, IMG submission 75245) | Hot spring sediment bacterial and archeal communities from British Columbia, Canada, to study Microbial Dark Matter (Phase II) - Dewar... ... | reverse complement strand
ATCTGGTCAAGGCCGGCATCATCGACCCGACGAAGGTGGTCCGGTGCGCCCTGCAGAATGCGGCGAGCGTGGGCTCCCTGCTGCTCACCACAGAAGCCCTGGTCGCCGAGATCCCGGAAGAGAAAAAGCAGCCGCCCATGCCTCCGGGAGGCGGCTATGGCGGCGGATACTAAGCCGGAGGATTCTTCCCCGCTGTCAGGAGGGCGTCCGGGTTTCCGGGCGCCCTCTTTTTTCCTTCTGGGCCAGTCGGGCCGCTTCCCTTCTCCCAAAAACCATGACTTTGACGGCTCGATCCGCCAAAATGCATGAGGAGAACCTGACAAGAGATCTCTGGACAGGCAGGCGGTCCGGCGAAAAGACAGGAGGCGGCACCCGGACTCAACGATCCTTTTGAGGGAGGGGACAACCTGTGGCTTTGCGTTTTGGCACGAGCGGAGTACGGGGCCTCGTTACGGAAATGACTGACCGCGAATGCTGGCTCTACACGAGGGCCTTCCTCCAATACTTAAAAGCGATCGGCTGCTCTCCTCGCGTCGTCGCTCTCGCCGGAGACTACCGGGAAAGCACCCCCAGAATCCAGCGCGCCGTGGCCTTGGCTGTCCGCGACGAGGGTTTGGAAGTGGACTTCTGCGGGGCTGTTCCGACGCCGGCTATTCTCTATTATGGAATGCTCCACAACATTCCATCCCTTATGGTCACGGGAAGCCACGTGCCGGAGGATCGAAACGGGATCAAATTCAATCTCCCCTGGGGCGAAGTTCTCAAGTCCGACGAAGCCGGCATCACCCGCCTGTACGAGGAATTGAAAAAGCTCGAAGCCTCCGCGGCCGCAACCGGATCCGGTCGTTTCGACGAGCAAGGAGCACTCCTGCCCGACACCCGCGCCGAAACGGGACCGGCCAGCGATGCAGCCCAGAGGGCCTATCTCGACCGCTATCTTTCCTTTTTTCCCCCAGAAAGCCTTGGTGGATCGAAAGTCGTCCTTTACGAACATTCCTCGGTCTCCAGGCAAGTCCTTCGCCACCTTCTAGAGTCCCTTGGCGCGCAAGTCCTCCAGGTCGGCAGATCCCCCCGATTCGTAGCCGTGGATACCGAGGCGGTTGAAAACGAAGGCCAGATCAGACAATGGGTGGAGCAGTACGGTGCCGACGCCCTCGTTTCCGCCGACGGCGACGGAGACCGTCCTCTTGTGGCGGACGAAACGGGAAAGATCGTTCGAGGGGACATTCTCGGGATCCTGGTCGCAGCATTCCTTGGCGCAGACACCGTTTGCGCTCCGGTGAGCTGCAACACGGCTTTGGAGACTTGCGGCCTCTTCTCGAGCGTCGTGCGCACCCGGATCGGCTCTCCTTTCGTCGTGGAGGCGATGCAAGAGGCTCTCCGACAAGGCCGACAGCGCGTGGTCGGCTTTGAGGCGAACGGAGGGTTCCTGACCGGAAGCGACCTTTCGGTCCCGGGGCTTCGGGGTTTCCTGCGCGCCCTGCCGACCCGGGACGCCATTCTGCCCATCCTTTGCCTTCTGACCCGGAGCCGGCGCGAAGGCAAACCCATCTCCAAGCTCTTGGGCGAACTGCCGGCTCGCTATACTTCCAGCGGCCTCCTGCGGCCATTCGACACAGACCGTGGCCGCGCGGTGGTGGAGACCTTGCGAGAAGGGGGAGAGCAGGCCGCCCGGGAGTGGTTCGAAGAGCGGTTCGGTCCGGTCACGGCCATGGACTTCACGGACGGCGCCCGCATGACCTTTGCGGACGGCTCGATCGTTCACCTGCGGCCGTCCGGCAACGCTCCCGAATTCCGCTGTTACACCGAGGCCGCCAGCCCAGAACTGGCCGAAACGATGAACCAGGCCGCGTTGAGGATCGTGGCCGAAAAAGCCTGAACGTCCTCTTGGGCTCTGAAGCCCCGTAAGATCGCTTGAGGTTCGAACAGATGCAGCCCTCCCTCGTTTCCATCGTGCGCTACCAAGAACCCTTCGAATCGGTCCGAAAGGCGATCGAACTGTGCAAAGGACTGGAGCAGTTCAGAGCCGGCGACAGGGTCTTCCTAAAGCCCAATATCGTGTGCTGGACCCGCAAGACCTCCTTTCCCAAATGGGGCGTGATCACAACGAGCCGCGTCGTCGAAGACGTGATCGTGCTCCTCAAGGACCTGGGGGCCCGGGAGATCCTCATCGGCGAAGGCACGGTCACCCACAGGCCTGGAGACACAGAGACAACCGCCCACGCCTTCGAGACCCTGGGTTACAACACCCTGGCGCAGCGCTACGGCGTCAGGGCCGTCAATCTCTTCGAGCGCCCGTTCCGAAAGGTGGATTTGGGAGCCGGGGTGGAGCTGAGCTTTGGCGTCGATTTCCTCGAAAGCGACTTCCTGGTGAACCTGCCGGTTCTCAAGTGTCACGCCCAGACCATCGTGAGCTTGGGGATCAAGAACCTCAAAGGGCTCCTCGACATCCAGTCCCGCAAGGCCTGCCACAGCGCCGATCCTGCCAGGGATCTCCACTTCATGGTCTCCAGGCTGCATCGGGCCCTGCCCCGCTCGCTCACCGTCATTGACGGAATCTTCTCCCTCGAACGCGGCCCGATGTACGATGGTTCGGCGCGACGAACGGACCTTCTTCTGGCATCCTCCGATCCTCTTTCGGCCGATCTGGTCGGCGCCCGCGTGCTCGGCTACGATCCGGGGAAAGTCCCCCATCTCGCCCTTACGGCTCTAGACCGGGCGAGGCCCGCAGACCTTTCGGATCTTCTGATCCTGGGCGAACGGCTTGAAACGGTCGTTTCCCCCCACGAGTACGATTTTCCTTACACGCCGGACGGATGCCTTCCGATGCCCATGGAGAGAATGGGGATTCGGGGCCTTTCGTATCGCAAGTACGATCTGTCCATGTGCACCTACTGCTCCCACATCAATGGCTTGACCCTCTGGGCGATCTCGAAAGCCTGGAAAGGCCAACCTTGGGATGATGTGGAGATTCTGACGGGCAAAGCCATGCAGCCCACTCCGGGAAAAAACAAGACCGTCCTTATCGGCCGGTGCATGGATGAGGCGAACCGAGACCATCCCCACATCCGGGAGAGGATCGTGGCCAAGGGGTGTCCCCCCTCTCCGGCGTCCATCGCCCGGGCGCTGCGTCAGGCCGGCATCGAGGTGGATCCCGGCCACCTGAAGAAGCTTGACGAATATCCCGGCTTTTTCCAGAAGCGCTATGAAGGCAGGCCTGGATTCGAGGAATCCTTTTTCCGGGTGTCTTGAAGATGGGGGAATCGGCCGAACCGCGCCGCCTTCCGCAGGGGTTTCAAGACCTGCGCTCCGCATCGAAGGTGTCGTCCGTGACGCCGATCGCCTTCAATTCGTGCTTTTTCACCCGGAATGTCTCGGTCCTGGGGAAGTCGTCGACAATGCGGATGTAACGAGGAACGGCGAATTTCGCCAGCTTGTCCTGCAGGAACGCCCAAAGCTCCGCCGGGTCGAGTTTCATGCCCTCCACGACGCGAACCGAGGCCATGATCTCGTCCTCGGTGAGTTCCGATGGCACGCCGTAAACCGCGCATTCGAGAACGGCCGGATGCTTGAGGATCGCCTTCTCGACCTCGAAGGCGGACACATTCTCTCCTCTTCTTCGCATGGAGTCGGTCTTGCGACCCACAAAGTACAAGTACCCTTCTGCGTCCCTGTACAAGAGATCTCCCGTGTACTCCCATTCCCCCCGCGTCTTCCGGCTGGTGGCGTCTGGATTCTTGTAATACTCCACGTTGCTCTTTTTGTCCGGGGGAACCCTGAACAAGAGCTCCCCGGGCTGCCCGACTGGAACGTCCTTCCCTTCGTCGTCCACCAGCCGAATGTCGCTGAGCAGGGGTTTTCCCACGGAGCCTTTGGGCGCATTGCCCAGGTTCATGAGCGTTCCAGACCCGTCCACCGCCCCGTATCCCTCCCAGAGGGTCACGCCGAACCGTTTTTCGAACTGCTCCCACATGTCGGCCGGGCATCCAGCGGACAAGACCGTCTTGACGCGGTGCATTTTCTCGTAAGGACTCTCGGGCTGCTTCAGCAGAATGGGGATGATGGCCCCGATCGTGTTAAAGATGGTCGCCTTGGAGCGATAGACCTGCTCCCAGAATCTGCTGGCGCTGAATTTCTTGCTCAACGCCACGGTGCAGCCCGCGATCAGGGATTGGGTCGTGGTGATGAAAAGAGCATTCCCGTGAAAAAGCGCCAGGGCCGTGAAATAGACCGAGTCGGGCGTAAGCATGAAGGCTGCCAGGGGGCGGATGCGGTCTACAATGTTCTTGTTGTAACGCGAAACCACTCCTTTGGGGAGCCCGGTGGTACCAGAGGTGTACATGAGCAGCAGAAGGGAGTCGGGATCGATATCCATTCCGGGCGCTTCGGGTGAGACGCCTGGCCCGTAAGCATCCCCCCAGTCGGCAAGATCTCCCGGCACATTGAATCCAGGCGGCGCCTCCCGGGTGTTCACCAACACGCGCTTCACCTGCGGCAATTCCGCCTGAACGCTCCGATAGAGGTCGACCAGATCGTGATCTACGACCAGGAACTTGGCGTCGCTGTTGTCGATGATATACGCAAGGCTGTCTCCCCGAAGAGAGGTGTTCACGGGCACCACGTACATTCCGATCTTCTGAATTCCAAAGAACACATCGAGGAATTCGGGCGAGTTGCCCATGAGGGTCGCCACGCCGTCCCCGGGCCTTGCCCCCAGCTTGAGGAAGAAGTTGGCTGCCCGATTGGCGTTTTCGTTCATCTCCCGGTAGCTCACATACCGGTCCGCGTATACCAAGTAAAGAAACGGCTTATCTCCGAGCTTTTCTGCCTGTTCTTCCAAGAGAGTCGCCCAGTTGGACACCGCTGCACACATCGGTCTCTTCGCTCCTTTTTTAGAGGAAATGCCCCTCACAGCCTCGGAGGCTGGATGTCGCCGTGATCGATGGTCTTGTAAAAACCCGTATAGTGGTATCCCTTGACGACCCGGATCGCTCCCTCCGGGCAGATCGCCACGCAGTCCCCGCAAGCGATGCACTCGTTCTGCGAGGGAGGTTTGAGCCGAGGTCGCTTGTCCTCGAAGAGGATCGCCTTGGCCGGACAGGCCTGGGCGCAGATTCCGCACCCGCTGCACTTGTCTCGGTCGAAGGCGACCTCCCCGGGCTGGATCTGTTCCGGATCCCCGTAGGTGGGCACACGAAGCCTGTCGCGGAAGCCTAACCGGGCCATGGACTCCTCCGTCAATACAAGGTTTTCTTCTGCCCGTTCTCGTACCAATCCACGGGATGGGTCTGCCGGCCGACCATTCCGTCCGGTTTTCCCACAGGCCACCCAACAGAGAGGCTGCTCGCGAACCTGTAGGGATATTCGATGCCCAGCCGCTTCTTCCATTGATCGGTGTATTCGAAAGCGAGCTTGGCGAATCCGACCCAACACGTGCCGAGCCCCATGCTGTGAGCGGCCAGGACCATGTTCTGCCCGGCGATCCCGCAGTCGAGATCCGGGTTTGAAACGCCTCGAACGTCCTTGAAGATCAGAATGACCGTTGGCGCGCCGTGCCAAAGGCCCAGTCTGCCGTCCGCGATCATGCCCATGGCGCTGAAGGGCGTCGGGTGGAGCTCGTTGGGCCTGAGCCGGATGAAACCCTTTACCAAAGGCCTCCGCCACGAAGCCCCGGCGCGCCGGTATTCGATGATTCCCGTCATCTTCTTGCAGATATCGACAACCGTGCGGGTGATGCCCTCGATGAGCTCCGGATCCCGCAGAACCACGAACTTCCAGGGCTGCGAGTTCCCGGCGGACGGAGCGAACCTGCCAGCCTCGAGGATTCGTCGGACCATGAATTCCGGCACTTGCTCTTTCCGGTACAGGCGGACGCTCCTGCGGCTCAAGATGACCCGCTCGGTCTCGGTCCAGTTCTGCCTGAGTGCCTCGACGGCCTCGGCTTGAGCAGCACCCTTCGTCTTCTCTACCATCTTCCCTCCTGGATGCACAGGGCCTTTCCTTGACTCTACGACTCGCCCCTCAAACCTTTTCCAGAATATGGATTGTCATGGCCGCCTCCCCCAGACCCAGAAAACCTCCCCCGTTTTCCGCCATGGCAATCCTGGCCCCGGCCACCTGCCTCTTGCCAGCCTCTCCCCGAAGCTGCAGGACAAGCTCGTAAATCTGGGCCAACCCGGAGGCCCCGATCGGGTGGCCCCGTGCGATCAGACCGCCGCTCGGGTTTACTGGGATCCGGCCTCCCAAAGCCGTTGCACCGCTTTCCGCGAAAGGCCCCCCCTCGCCGATCGGGCAGAAGCCCATCTGTTCGGTCTGATACAGCTCCCCAAAGGCCGTGGCATCGTGCACCTCGGCCACGTCCACATCCTCGGGGCCCAAGCCAGCCATTTCGTAGGCGGCCTTCGAGACGCGGCCGCAGATGTCGTTCTCCCCTTCCCTCCTGCCCGACCGCAGCACCGAGGCGCGGATGCGCACCGCTCTCGAACTTCCTCCCCGGGACCGGAGGAACCGCTCGCTGCACACGATCGCCGCTGCCGAGCCGTCCCCGATCGGAGCGCACATGGCCCGCGTCAAGGGGTAGACGATCTCCCGGTCCGCAAGCACTTCTTCCACGGTCATGGGAAAGTTGTACTGGGCCAGAGGGTTCAAGGTCGAATTGTTGTGGGCCTTCGAAGCAATGACGGCGAGCTGGCGCTGCGTGGTTCCGTACTGTTCCATGTGCCTTCTGGCTCCCATGGCGTACAGATCCATGAAGGCCGAATGCCCCCCGGGTTTCTGCTCGACCTGAGACCCACCCTGAGCCTGTCCCAAACGCTCTTTCCGCTTTGCCTCGGCTGCCTGAAAATCGGCCAGCATTTTGGTCGCCCCTTCCACGTCCGTTCCGGACAGAAATCCCATCATGACCTTGGCCCGGTCCGTGTCATAGAGCTTCTCAGCCCCAATCGCAAGCACACAGTCGTAAAGGCCGGCCCGGATCGAGGTCCAGGCAGCATGCAACGCCGTGGAGCCGCTGGCGCAGGCGTTTTCCACGTTGGTGATGGGAATTCCCTCAAGCCCGTTCGCCGAAAGAGCGACCTGCCCCCGGATGGAGTGCTGGAAGCTATAGTACCCCCAGTTCGAATTCGAGAACCACGCGGCCTCAAGGTCCCCAAGGTCCAAGCCAGCATCCTCCAGAACCAGCCGGAGCGCTTCCCCCGTGAGCTGCTTGACGCCTTTTTCCAGATACTTCGAAAACCGGATCATCCCGATCCCGAGGATGTACACATCGTCGCCCATCCTGCCCCCCTTTTTTGCGTTCGCCCTGGCCTGCTCCTCCGGCTCTCACGCCTCGAACACCTCGGCCGCGCTTCTCGGGTACGTTTGGGCCACGATATGCCCCCCGGCGGCCAGCAGGGCCTCGTTGGCACCGTCTTCGATGAGAGAGGCCCGGGCATCCCGGAACAGCTTTTCGGTGAGGTATTCCTCGGTCAGCCCGTTGCCGCCAAGGATCTGCACGGCCTCGTGGGCCACCTCGAAGCACATTTGGGTGCAGCGGGTCTTGGCCGCAAGGGAATATTCGGGGAGGGGCGGAGAGACGTTGAAATTCAGGTTCACCACCGCCCGGGACAAGGCCCTGCAGGTTTCCACCTTGGCGAACATCTCGAACAGGCGTTGCCGCATGGACCGGTGCTGCACGATCGGAACACCCCCCTGGACACGTTCCTTGGCGTATTTCAGAGCCTCCTCGAAAGCCGCCCGCGCGCAGCCCGTGGCAAAGATGCTCATGGCCGCATTGGCCGAAGAGAGGATCATTTCAAGCATCTGGGAATAGAAGTCGGGCTCGCAAAACATGTAATGTTTCGGGATCCTCACTTCGTCGAAATAGATCTCCCCCTGGTTCAAGTCCCGCTGTCCCATCTTGCGCAAAGGCTTTCCGCGGGACACACCAGCCCGGTCCAGAGGGCAGACACAGATGCCCCCGCCAGCCATTCCCTGACTCGGATCGATCTGGCAGAAAAGAAGAGCGTGCGTGGCGATGGACCCGCCCGAAACCCAGGCCGACTTCTGGCCGCTGATTACCCACTCGTCGCCCGCAAGTCTGGCTTGTACATTGCCCCGGATTTTTGGATCCCGGAAGAAGCTCTCATAGGCGAGGTAGTCCGATCCGTGTTCGGGTTCCGTGATGGCCCAGCAGCCTCTCATGCTCCCGTCCGTGCACGCGCAAAAGGGCACCACGAACTCCTCGATCAGTCCTTCGTCTCCGGTCAGGCATGCGGCGAAGAACGGAAACGCGCAGACGCCGAGCAGAACGCTCAGCCCGAAAGACCCCCAGGCCAGCTCCTCGTTGATGAGGTGGATTTGCGTTGGCGTCAGGCCGAGTCCCCCGTAGACTTCGGGCAGAAGGGTCTTGTGGTAGCCGAGTTCGTAAGCCTTCCGGAGGAACGTCCATAGGGGCGATCCGGCATCCACCACCTCGTCCGGACTCATCCGATCCAGCTGCTTGGCAATGGGCCTCATCACCTCTTCTGCGAACTTGTGGGCCGCGTTGCGAAGCTCGATATCCTCGTCCGTCAACTGCAGGCTGATATCGAAGTACTCCATGGCCGACTCCTCCAGGCTTTTCAGGAAAAGCGGAAAAGACCCTCTCAAAGGCTCTGTCAAACATCCGTGGGAATGTTGTACTTGCGGCAGGCCTCCTCGTACAGTTCGTAACCAGGCTTGAGCAAGGGCAGCAGCTTGAGCATCTTGGGAACCGGCCCCTTGGCCTTGATCTGCCTGAGCGCCAGGGCCTTCGGAACGTTGAGCTTCTTCAGCCAGAACTTGTGCACCGTGTCCCCGGACATGGCCATGGTGAGAACGGCGTCCCTGGCCTTGGCCTCTTCCCCAAACAGGACGCCATTTCCGTCCACGTACATATAAACCTCGGGGTCTTTGGTGACATACAGGACCGAAAGATCAGCCTCCCGCATTTTGGCTCCAAACTCGGTCTTTTCAATCAGATGGGTCCAAAGATCGACAAAAACCTTCCGGATCACCTCCACGTCCTGAAAAACGGCCATGGCTAAACTCCTTTTTCTTTACGATTCGCGTCATTGGAACAATTTCTTAAAGCTATTTATCAGATTAATTGACTAGGATCTTAGCAGTCTTTTCCCCTTTGCTGTGAGGTAGTGCCGAAAAAGGGCTGTGCCCACCTCGACGAGAGTCTCAAGGGCTTCTTCCCGCGTAAATCTCTTCTCCACAAGATAGGAGTGAGCCACCTGAAGGGTCATGCCGTTCACCATGTGCCCCAGCAGCCGGGCGTTGCACTTTCTGAAAACCCCCCGCCTTTGCCAGTTCTCGAAATCCTCGGCGATGTCCTCGGCAAAACGGTTGAGGTACCGCCAAGCCGCGCCGTCCATGTCCTGGTCCACACCGAAGGTTCCCCTCAGGACCATGAGCATCTGCTCCGGGTGCCTCTCGACGTAATCGAAATACGTTGTGTACGTGTCCCGGATGCGCCGAAGCCTCTCTTTGAGATCCCCGGAGGTCTCGGGCTCCCTAAGCCGCCTTAAGGTCTGGCGCACCTCTTCGAGACTCTCCCGTGCGATCTGCTCCAGAAGATCCCTTTTGTTCTTGAAATGAACATAAAAGGTGCCGGCCGAAATCCGGGCCTCCCGGCAGATGTCCATCACCTGGGCATTGTGATAACCCTTCTGGCTGAACAGGCGCCTCGCCACCGCAAGGATCCTGGCCCGCGTGAGTTCCCTTCTCCTCTGTGAGCCCTTGGACATCGCGATGCCCGACCTCCTATGGGATAATGAAATTTCATTACTCTATTCAGCGCCAACATAGCCCCCATTGTGCGGCTTGTCAACAAAAAAATCCGCAGGGCCTTACCACCCGCCCCTGAAGGGTCACGTCAGGCCCGAGGGCGCCCTAGGAGACTCGTTCGGCGCCCCGAAAGACCTCGTAGTTCCAGACGCCCCCCCTCCAGCCTGGGACCGAGAAGGAGGGAACGATCATCAACGGATAGAACAGCTTGGGATGCCTCAGGCTGAATTCCATGAGCGCCGGGCTTGCGGGCAGCTTTTTCTGGAACTGCTTCAGATAGAAAGCCACTCGGAAAAAGCGACTGATCCTCCGGAAGGCCTTCCATCCTCGCTCGGGATCCTGCGCCGCAACAGCAGCGACTTTGCCGGAAAGCAGCGCCCCGTGAATCCCAAAAAGGGCCACGGGGTCCATGGCTCCTGAGAGGGTTCCAGCCAGGATATACCCATCCTGGAAGAGCCTTGGATTGCGGGCGGACGCGGTCGGGACACGGACGGTGAAGTATTCCCAGTGCTCGAGGTCCAAACCGAACTTCTCGCGAATGTCTTGCTTGCAGGCCTCCAGGTTCTCGACCGTAATCTTCTTGCGGCCGAACAGAAGCCCGTACATGAGATGATTGACGCAGTTGGCGTAAAAATAATCGTCCGTATACGAGGCGAGGCTGCTGGCGCACCAGGTATCCCAGTCGGTCTTTCGGGTGGAGGAAAACCCCCTGGGGGTTTCGTAGGGAATCGCAAGGAAGTCGAACATTTCCGAGTGGAGGCCCGTGGCCACGATAGAGCCTTTGGGAATTTCCCGGAGATCTTTCAAGTAGACCCCGAACTGAAAGGACACGCCCGATTTTCGGGCCTCTTCGTAAAGAAGCGTGTCGATCGAGGTCGGCCGCGGCCCCCTCTCTACGGTGTGCATGGGGCCAGGGTTCAGCTTGAAGGTCTTGTTGCCAAGGCCCAGAAGAAAATCCTTGGGCCGGTGAAAGGCAGGAGTCACATCAATCCCGATTTCGGCGCTCATCCAGGCCGGGTCGATGGGAGTCGTATGGACCGAAGGGTGCAGCCCTCCCATGCCTCCGATGCCTTTGGCTCCTTCCAGGACCAGCACCTCAAACCCCTGGCGCGCCAGGTTGATGGCCGCAACCATGCCGGACAGACCGGCTCCGAGCACATGGATTTTCCTTGCCATGAGCTTTCCCCCTGAGAAATGCTTGGGCGTCGCAGCGGATCTACCAGCCCCGCGGGATGTGGATTGCCCTTTCGACCCCAAAGAGCGAGAGAACACCGCCCAGCAAATAGATCCAAATCCAGATGACCGCAAAAACTGCGAACGGCACGGTGAGGACCATGCCGAAAAACACCCCCGTCGCTCCCGTCCGTCCCAGGCGGAGTTCGAGGCCCGGCAGGGCTTCCCAGAAAACCGCAAACAGGAAAATCAACAGAAACCACCCGACGAAGTTGTACTGGGGAATACCGAACAGAAGCAGGGAGTCTCCTTTGGCCCAGACCCAGGACATGATTTCCGGAGCTGTCTGGACCGGATCAACCCAGAGATCGATGCCCATGGCGATGAGCCCGCCCGCAGCCGCTCTGCCCCAGAGGCCCATGCGCGGGAAGACCTTGCCTGCAGTCAGCACACACGCATAGGCGATGAAGAACCAGCCCATGCAGGCCGTAAGGGGTGTTTCCAGGAACCAGAAGATTCCGCGAGTGAACCAGTACGTGCCGAGAAAGGGTTCCCCCAACGGATTCTTCACCATGCCGCCCAGGAACCGGCCCGAAAGGATCCAGATGGTTTCCTCCAGCCCGGTGAAAACGAAAGACCCCACAAGAAAGCACGAAGCCTTCCAGAACCCGTGGTGCCGAAGGGCATGAAGAAAGCAGATCCATCCCATGAGCAGGCCGAACAGATCGCCCGCCAGCTGAAAACCGTGTCGGTCCTTGAGGACCACGCCTTGAACGAGAATGTTTTCACGCTGCTCTTGAGTCGCATGATCATAGAGCAGCGTTTCCTCAAAGGATGGGTGCCGCCAGGAGGAGACGTCTCCGTTGTCCGGGACTCTGAGGAGGTGCGGCTCGAAGTGATGGATCCAGGTCGAAGCGGCAATCACGAGGACCAGAAGGCCGTAAGCTGCGACTCCGAAGGGCCAGTCCGGGGATGGCCCTTTCCGAATGTCGCTTCCGTCGTCGGTTGGCGGATGCATCTGCCGGCAGCCCTTTGCAGCGGAGGCCGGGAACGGGAGGGAACTCCCTATTCTTTCCTGAGCGCAGAGTCCCGAGCCGCCTCCCGGTCCCGGATTTCCCGCCACGTCCGGACCGTGGCGATGGTGATGAGAACGATCGAAGGAACCGTGACCAGCCCCAAGGCCACGATCCCAGGGCGGTTGCGAACCTGGAAAGAACCGAGGAACGCACCCAGAAACCAGAACAGATAGATGGCCAGGTAAGGGTAAAACTCCACACGGTGTCTCCAAAGGGTCTTGAGCATCCTGCGTCCTTCTCTATCCGAGGTCCTTGTGGGCGGCCTTCCGGCCGATCTGCGAACCCCGGCCCCTACACATAATCCTCGGTCACGGGCAGAACGTCCGGGTGCATGAGATTGGCCGGATCGAAGGCCGCCCGCACGTCTCTCAAGAGGTCACGGTACACCTCGAGCCTCGGGATGAGCAGCTCCCCGAACCCGAACATGTTGCGGATCGGGATGACGCCGTAACGGAACATCATCTCGGTGGTCTTTCGAATCATGACCGCGGCGCGTTTGACCGATTCCGGGTTCCCCTGGTCCCACCAATAATCGAACTCGACCGTGCCCATCCGCGCGTAAGGCAGAGGCCCCTGGATGTCAGTTCCGGTCAGCGCACCTTCCAGGGACGTAAACACATCCGAACTCTTCCAATACTTCCGGATGAGTTTCTTGTACTCCTGGTTGATCTCCGGGACCTTGTTGACCTGGATGTACCCGGCCTGCCACTGAAAAGCCCCCCGGTAGGACCCCACGGTGTTCCCCTTGACCCCCAAGCTCGCCTTCATCGGCTCCGTGGACATGAACTCCGCGAACTCGGGCGGGACCATGCTCATATCGAATTCCAGGACCTCGTGGCGTGCAAAAATCTCCCGGACGAGTTCTGCCCGAATTTGCACTTCCTCCTCGTCCATGCCGGTCACGATCATGAAAAGGGGATGTTTCGGCGACATCATGAGGTAGTCCTGCGGCTTGCCGCCCATGATGCCGGCCAGGGTCACGCACATGACGCCCGGATGGCTCTTATAGATGAACTCCACCAGGTTTTCCTGACAGACATCGTACATGATCCCGCAGGCTTTCCGGCAGCCTTCGGGGTCTTCGTCGAACACGGCGGTTTGAAGAATCATCTCCGAAGGCAGATCCGGATACAGCTTGGCCGTGATCTGGGTGCAGATTCCAAAGGCGCCGTCCGCATTGAAAAACATCCCGGTGATGTCGGGCCCCGGGCCCCAGTTCAACCCGAGATCCCCCACCTCCGGAACCGACGACGGGCCGGTCCGCAGGATCTCGCCGTTCGGCAGAACCCAGGTCATGTTTGCCGTCAGGTCGCAACTAAAGCCGTACTTCACCGCGCTGCCGGGACCGCCTCGGGAAACGTAATTGCTCAGCAGCGAGACGCTCCCCAAGGTCAAAGGCAGGATCGGTTTGAGCCGCAAGCCCTGGAAGGTCGACACCTTGTGGGTCTCGTACCAAAGGAAGCGCATCCGCACCCCGGGCTCGAACGTTGCGGTCATGGTTTCCTCGTCGATCCTGACGATCCGGTTCATCCGCTTCAAATCCACCAGGATCCCGCCTTTTCTCGGTATGGTGAGACCGCCGTGGTTGAAACCCGTGCTGAGGGGCACCACGGGAATCCGGTGGTCATAGGCGATCCGGATGATGGCCTGCACTTCTTCGGTGCTCGCCGGCAGCACCACGATGTTCGGCCTCTCTCCGGAGAAGATCGTGAAGTCGCGGCCGTAGGCCGCGAGGTCGGCACGGTTCGAACTCACCCACTCTGGGCCGACCACGGCCCGGAGTTTCTCTTCCACCTCCGCCAAATTCTCTTCCACGATGCCTGTATCTCCAGGCCCCCCGTAGCCCGCGGTGGGCACCCGATACCCCTGTTCGTCCATGCGAACGTACCGGCCAGGGTTCAGCACCCCCCTCGGATCCACCACTCCCTTCAGGGTCCGCATGTGTCTGCGGAGGTTCTCTACCTTTGCCGAGACCACGTCCCAGACTTCCTCGCGAGGCCGATCGAAAAAGGCTCCCTTGCAGCACAACTCCCGCTCGAGATCCGCTACCCGCTCTGCCCCGTCGGCGCCGAACACCTCGTAGCGGCTGTAAAGGCAGCGGCCGCGATTGACGGAGAGCAGGCAATGGCCAATCTGTTCGGCTGCAAGGCCGGCCTGGGCCACGTGCCTTCTGACCGCGAGGTCCAGGCTCGCCATCTTGTCGCAACCGCAGTAGAAGCCCGTGCCGAACGGAGACCCCTCGTACCAGACCTCGTCCAGCAGAGTCTCGAACTCCTGCCGGTACGTCTCCGCATCCACAGGGCGCAGCCCTTTGCCCGCAAGAAGATCCAGCACCTTTCGTTTTTGGTATTCCACGAGCTTTCGGCGATGATCGAACCCCACCACCACGATCCACGGGGGGAGATCGTCTCCCTTGCCCCCGAGCAAGTGCTGGGCGTACCGCCTGTTCATCGCCAGCCATTCCCAGCCCAGCTCGCACCGCGGGACGTCCCGCAGCACGGCGACCGCCTCCTCTAGACGCTCGGCAGCGAACAGCAGCGCGTCCCGGCATTCCGTTTTGGGATACAGCCACACCACTCCACGCGTGACAATCCCGAAAATGTCGTCGCTCCCCAAGTACCAGCGACTCAGGCTGGGGCCGCCGTCCTCCCGGCAGTCTTCTTTTTCGTTCAAGGCATGGCTGCCCGTCCGATGAATCCTGCCGTCGGCCAGCACGACCTGGAGATTGTAAAGGTGAACCTCGGGATAAAGAGTCGCCTTCTTGACCGGCACGCGGCAGAGAAAACTGGAGAGAACCGAATCCGTGGGGGCGCCGATCGGCGCGGCCAGCTTGAGCCCCTCTTCGTCAAGAACACGCCTGAGGGCATCGAACGTGACGCCCCGTTCCACGTGGGCGAGCAGGTTTCGCTTGTCCACCCTCACGATGCTCGCCATGTCCCGAAAATCCAGCACGACCCCCTTTCCACCTGACGCCCATTCCCCCAGAACCCGATCCTGGAGGGTGAACACCGCCTTGCCGTTCTCGCCGGCCCACTGCACCACTTCCTGCACGTGCTCCACGCAAGAGGGAAAGGCCGCCACCAAACCACTCGTGTCCGCATGGCCTCTGAAGTACTTCGCAAGATCTTCCCGGTTCTCCCGCACGCGGTCGGGTCCAAGGATCCGTTTGAGCCCCTCGGTCCAGCTTTCCCTGGGGCCGTTTCCCCTTCGGCTCAGGACTGCGGCTTCCTCCATGACTGATTCTCCTTCCCTCTCGAACGCCGCCCGGATGGGCGGGACTCCGAATCGATTTTCCCGGAATTTTCGCAAGTCCCTCTCACAGGACCTTCTCCCCCTTTCCCGAACCAGGCTTGCCCTGTCCCGCGGCCAGCCCTTTCACGCGCTCCCGAATCGCTTTCAAATCGCTCTCCACAGAGGCGTAGGTCGCCTCGAACTGCTCCAGTGGAATCTGTTTGATTTCCACCTCCGCGGGCTGGGTCCACCAGTCCGGCCGGATCTTGAGGTCCGGCCTTCCCTCCCCCGGAAAGGTTCCAAAGAGGGTCGGGTAGTTCTGGTGCATCCGTCCAAGCCAGATGTCGTATTCCATCATGGCGGTGACAGCATCCCGGGAATACCAGTGAAGATCCGTGCAAGGCCCCAGGGGGAGGCCGTGCACGACGTCGCACTCGTCCAGATACCCCACCTCGCGGGCTGCCCAGCCCGTCGCGATCTCGATCCGGTTGGTGATGTTGTACTGCCACGCCGCGGCACAGGCCCAGTCGCAGGCGCCTGCGTAGTCGATGAGCCGCCAGATGCAGACCGGTCCTTTCACCATAATGTAGGGCGGAGGTTTCACGGAGCGGGAGTATTGATTGAACGCGGCGCACGTCGGAAAGCCGCAGGCCCCGCAATTGTAATTGAGATCGCTCTGGCGAACGTCCGCGCCGATGAGAAGCAGGACCGGCATGCGGCCCTGGGCGGCCGCGCTCTGCCACGTGGCGAAGCTCAAAAAATTGAACATGTCGATCCGTCCGAGCACGGTCAGGGCCTCCAGGACCGGATTCAGATCCTCTCCGGTCAGGATCTGCATTTTCAGTTCCACCTTTCCGGTGATCTGAGGCGCCTTCAGAGCAGACTGCGCACAAAAAACCGCGATGTCGAACAGTTTTTCGTGGGCCAGAAGGTTCGCGTCATAAACAGGCATGAACATCCTCCTCTCACGCCTACGGGGTTCCGTCGTCCTGGGGATCCGATCTTTTTTCCCTTCGCCGCGCTCTGGCGGCCTGAAGCCCCGGATCGCTGAAACGATAATCTCCTCCTGCCTGACGGCCCAGGGCATAGTGCTTGCGCACGCCGTCGACGAGTCTTCCGAGATTGATCACGTGATAGTCGGTGTTGACGTCCACATAAGGATTCTTGGCCAGGGATGCCGCCAGCACGCCCACGCAGATGCACGAGTCCCTGAGATACCCGAGTTCCAGGGCGGCCACGCCCACGGTCATGTACGCCCTGGCGTCCACCAGAAGCCTGTTGGCCATCCACAAAGCCGATCCGATCGCGTACCCAAAATCCTGACACCGAACGCCGCACAAGGGTCCGTCGATGAGCGTCTCGTGCTGCCGCCGGGTAGGATCGATCAGCCCGCTCGGCGCTTCACGCCTGCTATACAGGAACGAGCAGTCCCGCCGGCCGCCGCAGGCGCCGCACTTGGCGTCCATGGGCGTGTCCTTGGCGCGGAAGTTGCCCAGGAGCAGCACGGCGTCCGACTCTCTCACCATCACGGCCTCGTAGAGGAACCTCCGGCCGAGCAGGGTGTCGGCGTAACGGGTGTTTCCGATCTCCTCCATCTTCCGGGCGATCTGTTCCTGTTCCCGGTATCCGTACACGATCGAAGCTTCGATCTGGGAAACCCCGCCGGCGTTGGGAGCCGTCTGGGCGGCGTTGGCCATGAGCTTGACCGCTACCAAGGTCGCTTCCCTGCGGTTCTGATCGTCTGGCGCGAACGGCGGCCAGTCGTTCATGTAGATTTCAGGCATGGTCTTTCTCCCTTGCGCGAACTCGATTCCCTGCGCAGGTCCCGGCCCTCGGGTCGTCGGATCCCCGTCAAGCCTTCGTTTCTTTCTCGTAAGCTTTTTCGATGAACCGGGTCTTGTGGGTGGACCGTTCCAGCGTCATGGGCGGCACCCAGGTGATACGGGGCCGGACCTTGAGCTTGGCGTGCATCTCCGCTTCGATCTCCTTGGCCAAGGTGTCGAGTTCCTCGGGCCGAAGGCCCTCGCCGTACTCGATCTTGAGCTTGAGAGGCGGTTCCACCCTGGGGGGAGGGCCTTCGAGAACGATCCGGAACTCGCCTGTCACCCGGGGCACGAAGCCCGTGATCACGCCGTCCACGGCGGCCGGGTACACGATGACGCCCTTCACCTTGAGCATGTCGTCGGTCCGACCCCGCATCTTGACCCGCCAGCCTGGCTCCCCGCAGCGGCAGGGGGCCAGAAAAACCTGGCCCACGTCCCCGGAGGAAAAACGGCCCGGAGGGATCGTGTACCCCTGCAAGGGCGTCATGACGAGTTCTCCGACCGCCTGGTCTTCCCAAGGAATCGTTTCCTTGGTCTCCGGATCCACGAGTTCAAACAAGAACATGTCGTCAGTGAGGTGGTGCATGCCCGCGTATTCCTCCTCTCCACATGAGAAGAGGGTCAGGCCGCCCACGAGCCCCATGCCGTCGTAAAGGCGCGCCCCGAAGCCCGCCTCGATCTTCCTGCGCACCTCGGGAATGCCCGCGCCCGGCTCGGCGCCGCAGAACACATATCGGAAACCGATGGCGCGAACCCGGTCAAGCGCCGTGTCCACCATATATTCGGCCAGGGAGGGGGTGCACCAGATGCAGTTCGCCGCGAACCGGTCTGCGAATTTCAAGATCCGGTCCGTGCCAGCCTCCGCCCCCACCGGGATGCAGCAGACGCCCAAACGGATAAGACATTCGACGAGCGGCACACCGGCGCCGAACATGCTCAGCCCGAAAGCCTGCACGGCGCGCATCCTGCGGATTTCCTCAACGTTCCCTTTGGTGACCATGAACAGGCCCCGGCTTGTTCCCCTGGGCATGATGTCGAGGTCCTCGGCCGTGAAAAAGTAGGGCGTGGGCTCACCCGTGGTCCCGGAGGTGGCGCACATGAGCACGTACTCGCAAGGATCGATGCCCACCATGCCGGCCATCATTTGCACGATAAACCCGGGTTCCCGAGGCCCCTCGGCAGCCATGGATCCCCTGAGGGTGCCCTGGCCCAACAGCGGAAAAGCCTGTCGGAACTCCTCGAGGGTGATTCCCTCCGGCTTGAGCCCCTGGGCGTCCAGGAACATCCGGACCGCAGGACTCCGCAGATAAAAGTTTGAAAGGTGGCGACGCAATTTCTCGATCTGAATCTTTCTGACTTCCCCCGTGTTCTGGAGCCGGTAGAGGGTCTCGTCGAAGTAATCGGAAAATCCCATCCGTCCCCCCTTGATTTGCTGCCGAGGAGTCGACAACCGGAACGCAGAGCCGAACACCTGCCCGCGCAGACCTTGTCCTCGCCCCTCGTCAGACCTTGAGAATCGTGATGCTCATGGCGCCTGGCTCATTGCCCGGCCCGAAGCCGCCCCCGTTGTGGGTGAGACCGACCTTGGCGCCCGGGACCTGCCTGGCTCCGCAGAGGCCCTGAAGCTGCCAGACGATTTCGACCAGTTGAGCCACACCCGTGGCACCGATCGGGTGTCCTTTGCAGAGGAGTCCGCCCGACGGATTGACCACGACCTTGCCGCCGTAATCCGAGAGTCCCTCGTCGATGAACCGGCCTCCTTCGCCCTTCGGGCAGAACCCCAGGTCCTCGTACGCAACGAGTTCGTGGATGCTGAAGCAGTCGTGAAGCTCCACCACATCGACGTCTTCGGGACCAATCCCGGCCGCCTCGTAACACTCGCGCGCAGCCCTTGCGCACGCTTCGATTTGCACCGCTCCTTGCACGGATGCCTTGTACTTCCCAGAAGTCAGAACCGAGGCCGCCACGTAAACCGGTTTGGTGGTGTGCCTCCTCGCGTTGGCCGCAGTCGTGACCACCACAGCAGCGGCGCCGTCCCCAATGGGGCAACACTGAAGAAGCGTCAAGGGATCGCAAACCATCCGGGAGTTCAGGATTTCCTCCAGGGTGAAGACCTTGCGGTATTGGGCATAAGGATTGTGGGCCGAGTGGGCATGGTTCTTCACGGCAACCCGCGCGAACTGCTCCCGGGTCGTCCCATATTCGGCCATATGCTGGCTTCCGAGAAGAGCGAAAACCGCAGGCATCATCATCCCGTTGTCCGCCTCCAGATTCGCGCCGTGGGGAAGGACGAGGGGCCCGGAAGGCAGGCGGCCGGAGGCGATGTGGCACGTCATGTTCTCAACGCCCACGACCAGCACGTAATCGTGCATCCCGTGGCCCACGGCAAGCACGGCCTGCCGAAAGGCGGCAGAGGAACTGGCGCAGGCGTTCTCGTGGTTGAAAGCCGGGATACCGGTGATCCCGATCTCGCCGTTTACTCTCTGGGCCAGATTCGGAGCGTTTCCTCCGGTATTGCCCAGGAAGGTCGCCTCAATGTCGGTGGCCCGGATGCCGGCCTGCCGGAGGGCCATCTCGGCGGCGTCCCCTCCCATCCGAGCCGCCGGGTAGTCCGGAAACTTCCCGAAAGGAATCATGCCAGCTCCGATGATCGCGACCTCTCTCATGGGCTCTCTCCTCCTTGCGCTGCCGAGACGCGAGCAGGATCCGCAGGCCGGAAGCAGTACGAGACGACCTTCTCGCCGTTCGGGAGTTCCCGGATCACCCTTGGAACCATGACAAGATCCATCCCCACCTCCACGTCCTCCTCTTTGACGTCTACGAGTTGCGCCGTGACGACAAGGGTAGGATCGTCCTTCATCCGGACCTTGGCCAAAATGTATCCAGGGAAGAACCCGGGCATGACTTGCCTGGCCACCGTATACCCCAAGAGGACGGCGCCATTGCCCAAGACGACCTCGACCGTCTCCTTCTCGCTCCCGCAGAGCAGGCAGTGCCGGTAGGGAGGAAAGGAGATGTCGCCACAATCTTGGCATTTCCGGCCCAGAAGATGAGGCATGCAGTCGCCCGGCTGGCGGGTGAAGATGCCGGGTCGGATCAAGACCTCCCCGGGTTCCAGAACAAGCTCGCCGTCTTCTATTCGCATCGATGGACTCCCTGGTGGGTTTGCTTGAATTTCCGTTCGAATTATTCCAAAAGGCAGGAGAACGTGTCAACAAAATTCTTGGTCTGAGACGTAGGAAGAATGCCCCATAATATCAGGACGTTAGCAAAATGGACCCCCGGGTCCTCTTGACAAAGGAGCCACCAGACCGCAACATTTGAACATCCGTTCAGGCTATACAACCCGTCTCCGCGCAGGGTCTATCGGCTTTCACCCTTTCCCGGTTCCCCCACGAAGGAGACGCCATGCCCCGAGTTCCCACCCGAGCAGGACGAGCCAAGCGCCCCAGAAAGGACGGGAGTGGGCCGCCGCAGGCCACCGAATCACGGATCCTCGCCGCGGCCGAGCAAATTTTCGCGGAAAAGGGGCTTAAAGGCGCAAGAGTCAAAGAAATCGCAGCTCTTGCACATGTCCCCCCTTCCCTGATCAATTACCACTATGGCGGAAAAGAGAACCTCTACCGGATCGTAATCGAGAATTACTATGTCACGATGGAGCGGCGGCTCTTCCCCATATTCGCGCAGGAAGGACTCTCCCCCCAGGAGAAGCTCAAACGGGTATTGTGCGCTGCCGTAGAGCTGCTGGCCGAGAAAGATTCCGCAGCCCGGATCCTCCTTCGGGAATCCATCGACAAGGGCAAGTATGTCAACGAGCTGCTCTCTAGGCCTTATCTGCGGGAGATGTTCCAGATGGCCGAGAGGTTCCTCTTCTCCAACTTGAAGCCGGGCCGACGCTCCCCCAACGAACTCATCCACATCCTGTCCAATCTCCTGGGCTGTCTTACCATGTTCTTCATCGCTTCTTCCACGATCCGGGAGCTCTGGAAAAAGGACGTTTACAGCCGGACCCTGATCGAGGAGAGAAAGAGAGAGGTCGTTGACTTCGTCTTCAACGGCATCGCCGGCCGTTTCAGGTGAGGCCTCCTCCTCCCCGTGCCCTCGATCCTCAGTCCTGGCTGATCTCCCGGATGCGCCGGGCCATGAGCCGGATGAAGCCGCGATAAAAGGGCGGCGCAAAACGCTTAAAAGCGTACACAACCTTCATCTCAGGCCCTGGGATGATGAGGAACCGATTCTTCCGGACGGCCCGCACGATGTCCCGTGCGCAGGTCTCGGGGGGGATGCCAAGCCAAGAGGGCAGTTTCCTCGCCTCTTCGGGATCCTTGGCTCCCCGGATCACAGTGGTCTTGAAAATATTGGTCCGAACGAAACCCGGGCACACGACCGTGACCCCGATCCCGAAACGGGCAAGCTCGGTCCTGAGCACTTCGGAAAGGCCCACGATTCCGAACTTGGTCGTCGAATAGGCGGACATCCCGGGACTGGCGATCAGACCCGCCGAGGAGGCCACGTTGACGATGTGTCCGCTCCTCTGGCGGATCATGTGAGGCAGCGCGAAGTGAATCCCGTAGATGGGCCCCCACAGGTTGATCCCCACGATGCGCTGCCAGTCCTCGAGGCTGAGGAAGCGCATTTCGCCGGTCAGGCCGATGCCGGCATTGTTCATCAGAATGTCGATCCGACCGAATTCCGAAAGGGCCTTGTGGATCATGGCCTCGACGTCGCCGGCCTTCGACACGTCCGTCCGCACAGCAGCAACCTTTCGGCCCAGATTTCGAATGGACGCCTCCACATCGCCAAGGCCCACCTCATCGATGTCCGACACGAGCACATCCGACCCGCCAGCGGCGAAGGCCAGGGCCGTCGCGCGTCCGATGCCGCTGGCAGCTCCCGTGACCACCGCGACCTTGCCTGCGAGATCCTTCATTTCCTCCCCCTTTCCTGCGCGGGCCCCAAAACGCCGAACGCCTGGCCCTCGCCTCCTTGCGAAACCCTTCCGTGCTCCCTCGCCGCGAACACCACCGCCCAGCCTGCCTCCCGCCCGGCCCAGTTTTCCTTCCCAGGGCCGGTCCCGAGGCAGATCTAACAAGGCGCACAGGACGGTGTCAATTGACCCCCGGAGCAGAACGTATCCCAGGATCACTTCGGTCCGGTTGACGTCGAGGATCCATTTGCTATACGAAAGAGAATCGGCAAGGTGGAGCCCGCTCCGGATCGCGGGTCCCGAAACAGGCTTGCGATCCCACCCCCTGATCACTGGAGGGAAGCCATGGCCTCTTTCCCGCATCTTTTTACGCCCATCACGATCCGCAACGTGACCATTCCCAACCGCATTCTCATTTCCGGACACTTCACCCACTTTGCGGAAAACAACCTCCCCTCGGAGCGGCTCAAAGCCTACTATGAACGAAGAGCCCAGGGAGGCGTGGGGCTTATCATCACAGAGGCCCAGAGCATCACCCGCCACTGCTGGCCTGTGCCGAACACTTGCATGGCGGACACCGATGCCATCATTGAGCCTTACCGGAGGATCAGCGAGGCCGTGCATCGCCACGGCACAAAAATCTTCGCCCAGCTCTGGCACAACGGACACCAGAATTTTTCCAAGGTCTCTTTTCTGCCCGTCCAATCCTGCTCGCCTGTGCCTGGTCCGGCTTCAGGCGAGGTCCCAAAGGAACTCGAGGAAGAAGAGATCCAAGAAATCCTCCGTCTGTACGCGAGCGCGGCTGTGCGGGCCCGGGAGGGAGGGCTTGACGGGGTCGAAATCCACTTCGGTCACGGGTATCTGCCGCAGCAGTTTCTGTCCCCTTACTCCAACATCCGCCGGGACCGTTACGGAGGCTCCTTTGAGAACCGCCTGCGCTTCGGCCTGGAGGTGATCGACGCGGTCAGGCGGGCGGTCGGGGAGGATTTCGTCGTGGGCCTCAGGGTGAGCGCCGACGAGCTTCTCGAGTGCGGCCTCAAGCTCCCGGACATGATCGAGGCCGCCCAGAGGTGGGAGCAAACCGGTCAGGTCGATTTCCTTCACGTCACGGTGAGCACGTACAAGACCGGCGTGGTGGCGATCCCCCCCATGGGGACTCCCCCGCGACCCTTTGTCTGGATGGCCGCCGAAATCAAACACGTGGTCGACATCCCGGTCTTCGCCGTGATCAAGATCACCGACCCTCACACCGCCGAGGAGATTTTGGCCAACCACGAAGCCGACATGGTGGCCATGACCAGAGCCACGATCTGCGACCCGGACCTTCCCCGAAAGGCCCGAGAAGGCCGCGAGGATGAAATCCGGCTCTGCATGAACTGCAACGAAGGCTGCTGGGGCCGCTGCCAGGAGATGCTTCCCATCACCTGCGCCCAGAACCCAGAGGCGGGCCGCGAGAGAGAATTCCATATCCTGCCGGCCCCCGGCCGCAAGCGGGTCATGGTCATCGGAGGCGGGCCAGCCGGTCTGAGCGCCGCCAGGGTCGCGGCTCTCCGCGGTTACGAGGTGACCGTGTACGAAAAAGACAATCAGCTCGGAGGCCAGATCCTGGTAGCGGCAAAAGCTCCCTTGCGGGCGGACCTCCTCGAATCGATCCGGAATCTGGAAAAGGAACTCAGGCGCCTCTCTGTTCCGATCGAACTCGGGGTCGAAGTTACGGAACAAATGGTGCTCGAGAAGGATCCGGATCACGTCATCGTGGCCACGGGCGCCCAGCCCATCACAGACCCGAGCCCCGAGGTGGTCGGCCCGGACCTCGCGGTCCAGATCGAGCCCGGCGCCCATGTGGTTTCGGCCTGGCACGTGCTCTCCGGCGAGGCGGAGACCGGCTCCAAAGTGCTTCTGTACGACGTGCAGCCAGGCCTGCAGGGGTTTGCGACTGCGGATTTTTTGAGCGGCCAAGGCAAACAGGTCGAAATGCTCGTCATGGGCATGCGCATGCTCTTTTCGCCTTTTGACATCGATGGCCCCACCCTGGCCCTGCACCTGCTCAGCCTGTTCAACAAGGACGTGAAGGTGACGTACTTCACGGCCGTCAAAAAGGCCATGGCCGGAGCGTGCCTGTGCTACAACCCGGTCTCCCTCCGAGAGCACGAGATCCCCTGCGACACCCTGGTCCTGTCTTACTGGAGAAAAGCTGAAGATCGACTTTACAGAGCGCTGAAAGGCAAAGTCCGTTCTCTTGTCCGCGTGGGAGACTGTGTGGCTCCGAGATACCTCATGCACGCCATTTACGAGGGGTACGTGGCGGCCAACAAGCTCGGGTGAAGGCAGTCGATGTCGTCCGGTGCATGCTGGGTCCTTGTGGAGAGCCAAACCGGAAGAATCTGCCGGGAGTCCCTGGAGGCTCTTTCCGCAGCCCGGGTCCTGACCCAGCAGACAGGGTCGGAAATGGTCGCCCTTTGGGTCGGGGCCGAATCCCCCGAGGCGCGATCAGCGTATCTGGCATCGCTGGGGGTCCGCAGAGTCCGCTGGGTCGGGAAGGTCGCGGATGGGGATCCGGCGTGCGAAGGTCTTCTGGCACGCATCGAGGCTCTCTATCGGTGCGGTCCGCCTCTCTTCTTTCTCTTTGGCCCCACTCCTCTCTCGCTAAGTCTTGCTCCCAGGCTCGCAGCCCATGTCGGCGCGGGCTACGCCTGCCGGATCACGAACCTGCGCAGCATCGGCGGCCGTCTGGTCATGACCCGCCCCCTCGTGCAAGGAACCCTTTCCGAGCTGCTGCGGTTCCCCTCCGGTCGTCCGGGCCTGATCTGCCTTTCTCCAAGGTCCTTCGACCTGCCCAAACCGTTCTCCGACGCAGAGCCGCTGCCTCTTGCCATAGAAGACACGGCACCCTTTCTGCCCGCCCCACCTCCCAGCTCCTTGCTCGAGATTCTCGAGTCCGTGCGAGAGCCGGCTTCCCGGGTTGCGATCGAGGACGCAGAAATCGTAATCGCCGGTGGCAGGGGCATGAGGTCCAGAGAAGGTTTCGCTCTGCTGGAGCAGTTGGCAGAGCTTCTGGGCGGAGCCGTAGGCGCTTCGCGGATCGCCGTGGATCTCGGTTGGGCACCGAAGGAAAAACTGATCGGCCAGACTGGGGCCAAGGTGGCGCCGGATCTGTACATCGCCTGCGGGATTTCGGGCGCCCATCAGCATTTGCAGGGCATGAAACACTCCCGCGCGGTCCTGGCGATTAACACAGATCCCATGGCGCCGATCTTCCGGATCGCCACGTGGGGAATCGTCGCCGACGCTAGCGAGGTCGTCCGAGAAATCCTCCACCGAAGCAGAGAAACGGAAAACCACCATGCCGCAACCCCCTAGCGAGCCGCAGGCCACACCGACGATTCTTAGGATCGTGGCTTTTCTCAGGCCCGTTCACAATCCGGCCTTCTCGATCGAGCCGGCCCAGGTTTCGAAATTCGAGGAATTGCCTGGCTACCGCCCCATGCCCGACCCTTTGTCCGAAATCGCCCTGGAGGGGGCCTTAGGCTTGCGGGACTCCAGCCCTGAACCTGCCACGGTCATTGCGTGCTCGGCAGGGGGTACGCCGTGCCAGGCCGCGCTTCGGGAAGCCCTGGCCTGCGGCGCGGACGAGGCCCTCTGGATCCACTGCTCCACTGGGGAACCGGACGCCTGGATTGTAGCGGCCCACCTGAGTGCATTCTTTCGCCACTCTCGCATCGGCTTGGCCCTTTTCGGCGCAAGGGATCTCGATACCGGAGCCGGGGCGGTCGGCCCCATGTTCAGCGCCCTGGCAGGCTTGCCTTTTCTCGACGGCGTCACCGGCCTGAAATGGACCGGAGGCGGCCGCCTCGAGGCAACCCGAAGCCGGGGCTCGATCCGGGAGCGGATTCGTCTGACTTTGCCTGCATGCGTCAGCATCCACAGGGGCCCTCCCCTTCGGTATCCCACGCTAGAGGGAAAAATCCGATCAGAACGGACGCCCTTGCAACCCTGCGCGGTCGATCCAGGTCCCGTTGCACCGTCTCTCGAGCGCGAACGATTCAGCCCGCCGAAGCCCGCAAGGGCATCGGCTGCTGCCGACTATGCCAAGGTGTCCAGCCTGGACCGGATCCGGCAGGCATACGGCATGTCCGGCTCCGGCCAGAAGGCAGCCGGCTCCCAGGTCCTCCGTTTGCCGCCCGACGAAGCGTCTCGCAAGATTCTGCAGATCCTGAAAGAGGAGGGATTCCTCGACCCCGGCCGGGCGGAACCCCGGCCGAGACCGGGCGAAAAAGAGTGAGATCTTTCCCTTTCAGCCTGCCGGGAGAGATTTGCCAGGGCTCCCGGGAAGGGTCCTCTCCTGGAGCAGTTCAAGCCAATCCGCGATTCTCGCCGGAGGCGGTTCGGCGAGGCGTCTGGCCGCGTCGTCGAACATGGCGTGGCAGAATCCGCAAGAGACGCTTAGAACCTCGACCCCGAGCCCGAACAGTTCCTCAAGTCGCCTGGAAGCGGGCCGCTCGCCCGTGTCCAGATCCATGAAGAAATGGCCTCCCCCTCCGCCACAGCAGAAGGAGCCCTTTCGATGCCTCGCAGCTTCCAGGGGATGCCCGCCCGAAATGGCTGCGAGGATTTCCCTCGGCGGGTCATACAACCCCTGATAGCGGCCCAGAAAGCAAGGGTCGTGGTAGGCTACGCGCCCTGGGCTGCGCTTGCCTTGTTCCTCGGGCGAGACCCGCAGAAGGCCCTCCTGGAGAGCCTGCCGAAAGAACGCGCTCGTGTGGACGACCATGAAGTCCGCCCCGAGCGCTGGATAGGCGTCCCTCAGGATCGAGTAGCAGTGGGGGCAGTGAACCAGAATCTTTTTCGCCCCGGCCTGGACAAGGGATCGAATCCGGGATTTCGCCACCGCCTGAAAGAGATCCTCGTCTCCCAGTATCCTCGCTGGTTCACCGCAACAGGAAGCCTGCTCGCGCAGCACATAGAACGAGACGTCTGCCTTTCGGAGAAGGGAAACCCATGCCGACATCACCCGCAGCTTCAGATCGTCGCCGCTCGCCAGACACCCGATCCAGAGCAGCCAGGAACTCTGGCCGTCGACAGGCTTTTCCGGAATCCCCTCGTCCTTCAGCCAGCGCAGCCTCTCCGCAGGGGGCGCGCCATAGGGATTGCCGGTCCGCGCCAGATTGCGCAATGCCTGGGCGGCCGCCTCGGGCAGTCTTCCCTGACAGAGAACTTCGGCGCGTCTTATGTCCAGAACCAGCGGCACATGCTCCACTCCGGCCGGACAGGTCTCCTCGCAGGCCCTGCATAACCGGCAGGCCCACAGTGCCGACATCGACACCGCCTCTGCCGGAGACACCTCGGATTGGCCGATGCCGAGCCCTAGACGGCGCAGAAGTCTCTGCGGCCCTGAAGAGCCAGCGAGATCCCGAATCGCTTTTCTGGGAGACAGGGGCTGTCCGGTCTGAAAGGCCGGGCAGAGCCTTTCGCATCGCCCGCAGTCCATGCAGGCAAGGAGGCTCGCCCTTTGCCGGGGCGTAAGATCCCGGCTCGCTCTCATGCCCAGGCGCACGGGCTCCAGGCCGGGTTCAGCCAGTCGCACGGAATTCAAATCCACCTGGGGAGGCTGGCTCACCGGACGCAGCGCCGACTCCGCCCGCCGGGCCGGGGCGAAAAGAAGATGACGGAGGCTCGACGAAAAAGGGATCCACGCAACAAAGCAAAGGGAAACCACGGCGTGGAACCACCACAGCGTCTCGTAAGAACCCATGGAGACGGCCCCTCCGGAGGTGGCCAGTACATGGGAGAGAAAACTCCCGACGAAGCTCCAGCCGCGCCAGGGATCCGCGGCAAGGGCGATCCGTTCCGCCTCCACAAGAAAGCCGCTCAGGCAGATGAGTGCCAAAAGACAAAGGGCACAAACCTTTTCAAAGCTTCTTCGTCCATCCCAGGGCCGCCTCGAGGATTCTGCCAGGGCGAGCAAAGCTCCAGCCAAAAGGCCCACACCCGCCACCTCTGCCAGAAGCGTCAAGCCGAGATAGATCTTGCCCCGAAACAGAAAGGCCACTCCGGCGTGGGAAGCCATCACGCAGAGAGTCACGGCGAGAAGGGAGAGGAAGCCGTAAAACACGAGAAGATGCCAGATCCGGGCCGCCAGCCCTGGCTTCAAACGGCTGTGAAGAGCGACTTCTGCCAGGGCTCGCATCCAACCCAGCCGCACAGCCGGCAGCTCGCCAGCCTGGCGACCTGTCCGGACCCAGACCAGAAGGCGGAGCCATCCCAGCCCGAAGACGACGACAGCAGCCCAGCGCAACCAGGAAAAGACTTCTTGGGGCCTGATCTGCCAGAACAGCTCCCGTCCAGCCGTCATGTCCATGGTTTTTCCCTGCAACCTTCCGGAAGGACCGCCGCAAGAGGATACCCCCTGAACACGGCTGTTTCAAGAAGAGCGCCCCTTGGCTTCATACCCGGCTATGCCGTATGATGAAAGGCGTCCACAAGCGAATCCGATGGAAAGAAGCCAGGAGAAACGCATGGACGGCCGCGAGAGTCTTTCCGGAACAGAAGGAAGCCCGCAGCCTTGCCGGTGCCCGAAGTGCGGGGGCGATGTGGAGGTGGCGGTCGTCTCGAGCGGCCTCTTCTGCGGGCTCCGGGCCGCGGCGTCATGCAAGAACGGTTGCCTGTGGGACGCGGACGAGCAGCTGCGGATGGACGCGGCCGCGACCGATTTTCTTTTCGGGTAAAACGACCGAAAGTCTATGCCGGCCGCCTCAAGTTCGGTCACGCCCGCCGGCGATCGCCCGGATCGCCTCGACGATCTCTCGCTCCGTGGCCCCGGGTCCGAACGCCTGGGCCGCTCCCATTTCCACAAGTTTCTTCCGGTCTCCGGGGGTGATAACCGATCCGCCTACCACGACCGGGATGGTGACCCCTCTCTGCCGGAGCAGTTCGATGATCTCCGGAACGTAGAACAGATGCTCCCAGGAATGGCAGCTTACCCCGATGACATCCACGTCCTCCTCCAGACATGTCTTGACGATGGCAGCCGGCAGGTTGAACCGGCCCCCATAGACGACCTCCATCCCTGCGTCCCTAAGCATCCGGGCGACCGCAAGAGCACCGAGTTCGTGCTGATCCAGGCCAAGGATACCGATATACACTTTGATCTTCTTCATGGCGGCCCGCCTCTCAGAAGGGACTTTCCACGAGCCCGTGGGGATCGTAGGGCCAGCCGTAAGCCAGCCTCAGCATGCCTCCGATCTCGCCCATGGTGGCCCCGGCCCGAAACGCCTCGATCACATAAGGCATGATGTTCTCCCGCTCCTCCTCGGCTCTTTTCCGCAGAGCATCGAGAGCCAGGCGCACGGAGTCGACGTTTCGGGTCTCCTTGTACCTCCGGATTGCCTCGATCCTTTCGCGGCAGGGCTCGATCTTGCCTTCCACGATTTCCTTGAGAAGCGTGTCCTCCTCCTCGGAGATCCGGAACACGTTATGCCCCACCTTGGGAAGCGTACCGGCCGCAACGGCTGCGGCGTATTCCGTCATGGCCTGCTCGAAGAACCTCCGAAACCACCCCTTTTCGGCCAGATCGGCCGGGTCGCCCATGGACTCGATCTCGCGGATCCTCTCCCGGATCCTGTTCTCCATCTCGTCGGTCAAGGACTCCACGTAATACGAGCCCGCCAGCGGATCGACCACCTTGGACACGTTCGATTCCAGGTAGACGATTTGCTGGGTTCGCAGAGCCACCCGATGAGATTCCGGGCTCGGTGTGCGGTAGGCTTCGTCGAAAGCAGAGATCTCCAGAGCCTGGACGCCTGCCAGCACCAGAGCCAGACTCTGAATCGCGCCCCTGACGATGTTGTTCACAGGCTGTTCAGCCGTCAGGGAAAGCCCCGAAGTGTGACTCGTGATCACGACAGACCAAGAACGCCGATCCCGAGCGCCGAATTCCTCTCGCATCATGCGCGCAAAGAGCCTCCGGGTGGCCCGGATTTTGGCGATCTCCTCGAAGAAGTCCATCCCGCAGTTGACCAGAATGGCAATGCGGGGCGCAAAAGAATCGATCGGCACGTTTCGCTTGAGGAGTTCCTTCACCACATGGCGGATTTCGACCATCCCGAGAGCGATTTCGTCGACGCCGTTCAGTCCTGCCTCGCTGAAGAAGTAGGTGTCCTCCACGAACGAGTGGAACCGGGGCATCTCGCGGGCACAGAAGGCAATACAGTCGCAAGCCATCCGGAGACGGAGCTGAAAGGGCATCTGGATGGCATAGCCGCAGTCCTCGGCATAGAAAGGAGCCTGAATCACCGAACCTCTCAGACGGTCCGGAGACACGCCCCGCTCACTGGCTACAAGATAGAGGCCCGCCACCGCGATAGCGGGCGGCAGAGACCCTGAGACCACAATGGAGTCCAAGGGCAGGTCCTTGTAAAGGACTCTGTAGTCATCGAGGCAGCAAAGAGAAACGCCTTGGGTGCCCACCGCGTGGGCAGCGATCGGATGATCCGGGTCCAGAAAGGCCATGGTGGGGCTGTCCCCGATCACGTCGAGGCCGATTTGCCCCTGGGAAAGGAGGTACTGAAGCTGCGCGTTGGATCGAGCGGGGTCCCCTTCCCCGGACAGCTCTCTCTGCATCCAGCCGCCTTCGGCCTGAGGGCGACGGCCCCGGGTGTACGGATATTCCCCCGGCGCGCCGAGCTGCCGTTCGGAATCGAACCCCGAGAGATCCTCGGCGGTGTAAAAGTCCTTGAGCGGGATGCCCGATCTCGTATGGTTCCGCGTCATGGGTGGATTCATCCTCCTTCCTGCAAAGGGGTCGCGCGCGACGAACTCTCAAAGACCCGAATCAGAGGTTCCCCGTCGATTCCTTCATCTCTCGCCGGCTCCCCAGGCTCCCCACGTTCAGGCCCATCCCGCCGTCGATGCGGATCTCGGCTCCGTTGATGTATGCCGCACGGTCCGAGGCCAGAAAGGCGATGAGCTCGCCCACCTCCTCGGTGCGCCCGATTCGTCTGGCCGGGATCGAGGCCACGGCCCGCTCCCGGATCTCTTCGGGCATCATCTGCACGAGTTCCGTGCCGATGAGCCCGGGCAGGATGGCGTTACAAGTGATGCCGTCCCGGGCGTGCTCCAAGGTCACGGTCTTGGTCAGGCCCAGCAGACCGGCCTTGCTCGCAGCGTAACCGATCTGCTTGTGAAGCCCGCCGGTCGCGGCTCCGGATGAAATGTTGATGATCCGGCCCCACTTGTTTCTCACCATGGGCCCGATCACCTCCTTGATCATGTTGAACGCGCCGGAGAGATTCACCGAGATTTCTCTTTGCCAGGCCTCGTGGGTCATCTTTTCGAGCCGGGCAATATTGGCCACGATGCCGGCGTTGTTGACGAGTACGTCGATGTCGCCCAGATGCTCCCGAATTTGCCCCACGCCCCGGGCCACTTCCGCAGGGTTCGAAATGTCGAAGACCGCCCAGGCGGCGCGCCTTCCGAGCGCGGCCACCGCGCGGGCCGTCTCTTCCACCTCGGGAAGGATGTCCGCGACACCGACATCGGCGCCCTCACGGGCCAAGACCAGAGCACTCGCACGGCCGATGCCCCTTGCCGCGCCTGAGATGAGCACCACCTTTCCTTCGAGCAGCATGGCGAAACCTCCGATCGCGAAGCCTCACATCTCCTTCAGGGCGCTCTTTAAGATTTTGCCCCCGGGGTTCCGGGGGAGCAGGCCCTTGCTGAAGACCACGTACTTGGGTTTCTTGTAGCTCGCGATCAGCTTCTTGCAGTGGTCGATGATCTCCTGTTCGGTCGCGGTCGATCCCGGCTTAAGAAAGACGAACGCCTTGACCGCTTCCTGCATCACCGGATCCGGCACGCCCACGACCCCCACTTCCAGCACCGCCGGATGCTGCATGATCGCATTCTCAACCTCGATGCAATAGATATTTTCTCCTCCGGAAACGATCATGTCCTTGATAAGATCCACCACGCAGACATACCCCTCCTCATTGTTTCTGCGCCTCTCCGGGCCTCAAATCACCTTTCGCCTTTTCAGGAAATCCAGGAACACCTCAGCCAGTGCCTCAGGCTGCTCGAACATCGGGTAGTGCCCCATTTTCCTGAGAATCCTCTTCTCAGCGAGTCCGTCCGGGATGCCCGCCACCGTCGAATCGACGAAGGCCTCCGGGACGAAGAAATCCGCCTCCCCGGCCAGGCAGAGGACCGGGCACCGAATGTCTTTGAGCTTTTCTCTTACGTCGTGGTTCACCCAGCACTGGAGGTCTCCGGTCGCTACCTGCTGGCTTGTGTAGCGATGGAGCCACCGAAGTTCCAGGGCCTTATCTTTTGGCGCCGGGTGGTACATGGAGGCCACGGCGACCCTTTCCATCACGTTCTGCCATCCAGGGCACGCGTGGGGCTCCTCGTAGGCCTGTACGTCGATCATGGGCGTTACCGCCGCTCCCTCCAGGACCACGGCCGCCCGCAAACCGTCCGAATGATGGCACGCGAGATCGAGAGCCATGTTGCCGCCGATGGAGCAGCCCGTAATCACGGGTTTCTCGCCGGGGCAGATGACCTGGACCACCTTCCAGACGCACTCCGCGTATTCGCGCATCACGCGGAAGGGCTGCCAATTCACGGGATGGGATTTCCCGTGGCCCGGCAGATCGAGAGCAATGGCCCGCAGGCCGTGGTCCGCCATGAGAGGCAAAAAGCGGTAGTACTCGAGCGAACAGGCTCCGGCCGTGTGGATGCAGACCAAGGGAACCCCTCGGCCAACTTCCTCGTAGTAAATCCTCGCCCCTTCCACCACGACAAAACGCCCCTGGATGTCTGTATGCGAAAATGCCATTTCTCAACCCCTCCTGATGGAATTCCTTGCTCTCCCTCTGCCGCGGCCGCGACCCCTCCGGAGCGGCACTCCGGGTTCGAAAAGAAGCTCTTTCGTATCTTTCGGCTTCGTCAACACGGAACCTCGCGCATCACCTCATCGGCGAGCACACAGACCGCCTCGGTCATGCGGTTCGCCTCGAGCATGTTGCCGTCAATCAGGATCTCTCCGCCGAGAACACACTGCCACAGCAGCCTTCGGCCAGATGCAATGCTCTTCCAGGTCTCCAAGGAGCCGCTCACCAGAATGTCGTACCCGAGCGGATTCGACAGGGGCAGGTACTCGAGCACGTCAATGATCCGGCCCCTGTAAAGCTTGAACCAGTACCGATGCGCTCCGAGAGCCAGAACCAACTTCACATCGGACCACAAGGAGGCCCTGCGGAAGGATTCCGACTGATTGCTCTTTTCCTGGAGCGCCCGAGCCCATTCGAGACTTGGAAATTCCATGAACACCCTCCTTGCCGAATCGATGGTCAACGGCAGCCTCCACAAGGGCAGAAACCTATCCCTTTTCCCTTGACCTGTCCACACCCGCTCCAGAGCCCGTCAGGAAGGCGTCATCCTGGACTCGATCCGCGAACCATTCCTGGCGGGACGCGCTCCGTCGCGTCCGTCTCCTGGGCCTTATCTCTTCGGCCACGACACAGCGTGGCCCTCCACGAGAAAGACCGGCCATGACGGAGCATGGCCCTCCATTCTCCCCCAATCCGTAAAATGAAGGACTGACCCCTCTGGCTTCCTCTGGCTCCTCTCCTCCGGCTCCCCCCCCGTTGGCCCAGTACAGGGGTCCTGGATCCGGCGGATCAAGTTTGCGGCTCTCCCTTGACAAAACACATCCTTGGTGCTACATAACTAGGATTGATGCCACAGACTGCTACGATTCTCGTCTTCTTCCTAGATTTCGCTTGTAAGCCGTCCAAGAAGACGTCTCCAGAATCACTTAAAGATATTTATAGGTGTATGTTCGTAACATATCGAATTAGAAAGCAAATCCAATTGGACACGGCAACACGGACGGACAACCAGGACGATCCTATCCGGGCTTTTTAGATGTTACCTTCTAAACCAGAGTAGGAAAGGAAGCATGACCATGAAGAAGGCGCTCCTCCTGGTCGCGGGACTGTTGGCCATTTTCTGCAAAGTCACTTGTTCCCCTGCACCGGTTTTCGCCTCAGAACCCGTGGAGTCCCAAGCATCCATCGCCCAGAGCAGCGCCGTAGAAAATCCAGCCGGTGCTGAGGCCCAACCCCGGCAGGCCGAGTCAGGCCTCAGGGAAGAGATTCAGGAGCGCCTGGGAACCCTTTGCATCCACGGAGGCGTCGTCGGGTTCTACCAGGGCATGACGAACGCAGACATCGCAGGACGAAAGTTCAAGAACCCGGACGGCGTGGGGTTTGTGGCCGATCTGGAATTCGGCTTTTCGCCAATTGAAAGCGGACAACTGACACTGCGAATCCACGCGGGCGAGGGGGACGGAGCCGACCGGGACCTCGAAGCCGAGGGAGGGCTTTTCGCTGACGTCAACACGATCAACGACGACAACCCTGGCGACGACGGGGTGCGCCTTTTAGACGTTTTCTACACGCAAACATTTCTGGAAGGGAGATTGAGCGTATCCGTTGGCAAGACCGAACCCCTGGCCTTCATCGACGACAACGCCTTTGCGAACGACGAATACGCTCAGTTCGTGGGCAAGCCTTTTGTCAACAACCCGGTCCTGGACAGCGAAAACGAGTACGCTCCTCTCGTGGCCCTTTGGGCGGCTCCGACCGAAGCGTGGGCCGTAACGGCCGTGCTCCAGTCATCTTCCAGACCGTTACTGGAAGAAGATCAGCAGAAGGGATCCTTCGAGCGGGTTTTCGACAAACCCTTTGTGGCCGCTCAGGCGGCATTCAAACCGGCACCGGCCGGACTCGAGGGAAACTACCGCATCTATGGCTGGGCCCAGACATACGATCATCCGAAGATCGAAGGGGAGGGATCTGAAGAGGGCTGGGGGATCGGTCTCAGCTTGGATCAAAAAATCCACGAAAAGGTGGGCCTCTTCGGCCGCTTCGGTTATCAGAACGAAGGCGTGTACAAAGTGCCCTGGTTCTGGTCAGCAGGCACTAACTTGAAGGGGCTGCTGCCCGCCGGAGAGGAAGACGAATGGGGCCTGGGGATCGCGGGCCTGAAAGCCAATGACGACCTCGAAGAGGACGGAATGGAGCTTCATCTGGAAACGTACTGGAGGTTCCGTCTCGGCGAGCACCTGGCCTTGACGCCCGATCTTCAATACGTCCTGAATCCCCTCGGAGATGAGGACAACGACGGTTTGCTTGTCGGCATGATCAGGGCCGAGGCGTATTTCTAAGGGTGCCGCAACCCCGGGACGCGATTGCGGCATCCGAAAAGACACAGGGGAGGATGATCCGATGCATATGGCAGACGCGCTGATTTCACCGGCTGTGGGGGGAACCATGTGGGCCGCCACGGCCGCCCTTGCCGCCTACAGCGGGAAAAAGCTCCGGCAGGTCCAGGACGATCGCAAGGTCCCTCTCATGGGAGTTTTGGGCGCCTTCATTTTCGCCGCCCAGATGATCAACTTCACCATCCCGGCCACGGGTTCGAGCGGCCATCTGGGAGGAGGAATGATCCTGTCCATTCTCCTCGGGCCTCACGCGGCCTTTCTCACAATGGCTTCCATTCTGACCGTTCAGGCCCTTTTCTTCGCGGACGGAGGCCTGCTCGCCTTGGGCTGCAACATCTTTAACCTGGGCTTTTTCCCGTGCTTCGTAGCCTATCCGCTCGTCTATCGAAAGATCTCGGGGGACAACCCTACACCCGGCCGGATCCTCGCAGGGTCCCTGGCAGCATCCATCTTGGCGCTTCAGATGGGTGCATTCGGGGTGGTTCTTCAGACGACCCTCTCCGGTGTCTCGGAGCTGCCTTTCGGCACTTTCGTCCTGCTCATGCAGCCCATTCACCTCGCCATCGGAATCGTGGAAGGTCTTGCGACCGCTTTCGTGGTCACCTTCGTGTGGAGAGCCAGACCCGAAGTGCTCGAGGCTGCCGCGACCGGCAAAGCCAGAACGCCCTTCCCGCTCAAGGGCGTGCTCGCCGGGCTGCTCGCAGTGACCGCGGTGACGGGCGGCGCCCTGTCCTGGTTCGCCTCGGCTCATCCGGACGGGCTCGAGTGGTCCATGTTCCGCACCTCAGGAAAGGAGGAACTCGACGCCCCGGAGCAAGGACCGCACGCTTGGCTGGGCCGCTTTCAAGAGAAGACCGCCATCCTCCCGGACTACGGATTCCCCGCGGGCGAAGAAACCGAAGAGCCCACCGAGTCCGGAGGCACACCAGAGACAGCCAAAGCTGAACCCTGGCCTTCCATCAGCGCAGGCACCACGGTTTCGGGTCTGGTGGGAGCGTTCCTCACTCTGGCCCTTGCTGGATTGATCGGCTTGGGGCTCAGAAGATATCATTCCAAGAGCTAACGGCTCGGAACACGACGGCCTGCATCTCTGGCGGCCGCCCGTCGAAGGCCGACAGCAGGATGGCCATGGCCGGAATCGAATCTTCCTTCTTCGACCTGACCCGTTTCGACGCGCTCAGTCGTCTTGACACGCCGATCCATCGCTTGGAGCCCCGCGTCAAGGTGCTGACCACGATGGTTTTCATCGTCGCGGTGGTCTCCTTCGACAAGTATCGGTTGAGCGCCCTTCTGCCGTTCGTTCTGTACCCGGTGGTTCTGATCACTCTGGGCGATCTTCCCTTGCGCTACCTTGCGGGCAAGGTCTTCCTGGCGTTGCCCTTCGCCTTTTTCATCGGGGTGTTCAATCCCTTCTTCGACCGGGAGGTCCTTGTGCGGTTCGGCCCTGTGGGAGTCTCGGGCGGCTGGATCTCCTTTGCGTCGATTCTGATCCGTTTCGTGCTCACCGTGACCGCAGCCCTGGCCCTGGTCGCCACAACCGGCATGTACGATCTTTGCCATGCTCTGGACAGGCTCGGAGTCCCCCGGGCCTTGACCGTGCAGCTTCTTTTTCTCTATCGGTACCTCTTCGTCCTTGTCGACGAGGGGTCCCGAATGCACCGGGCCAGATCCCTCAGGAGTTTCGGCAATCGGGGGACCGGACTCAGGGTCTACAGCCACATGATCGGCCAGCTCCTGCTTCGCACCCTGGACAGAGCGCAGCGGATCCACGCAGCCATGCTGTGCAGAGGCTTTGACGGAGAACTGAGACAGGCCAGGAGCTCCTCGATCGGCAAAAGGGACATCCTGTTTTTCTGCGGGTGGACCGCAGCGTTCACTCTCATGAGGATCTACGACTTGCCGGCTTGGGCCGGCAAGATCGCAACGGGAATGGTCCGATGAGCCACCATATCGTGGAGATCCAGGATCTCCGGTACACCTATCCTGACGGCACCAAGGCCCTGCGGGGGGTCTCGCTGCGCATCGTCCACGGTGAATCCGTGGCGCTTGTCGGCGCCAACGGAGCCGGCAAATCCACCTTGCTCAAACACCTAAACGGCTGCCTCGTACCGGAGGCGGGAACGGTGCGCATCGGCGGGTTTCCCCTGACAGCCAAGACCCTTTCCCAGGTTCGCAAGACCGTGGGCATGGTTTTCCAGGATCCCGACGACCAGTTGTTCATGCCCCTTGTGCGGGAGGATGTCGCCTTCGGTCCTTTGAACCTGGGTCTTCCCCCAGAAGAGGTGGAGGAGCGCGTCCGGCAGGCCCTGGAAACCGTGGACGCCGGCCACCTCGCCGACCGACCCCCGTACCGGCTGTCGGCGGGCGAGAAGAGAAGCGTGGCCATCGCGTCGGTTCTGGCCATGGAGCCCAGCATCCTCGTCATGGACGAGCCCAGTTCACATCTCGACCCCCGGGCACGCCGTCAGCTCATCCGGCTACTTGGCTCCTTCCGGCATACCAAGATCATCGCCACCCACGACCTGGACCTTGCCCTGGATCTCTGCCCCAGGACTGCCGTGCTGCGGGAGGGAAGAATCGCGGCGGACGGCCCCACCTTGGAAATTCTCCAGGACGAGGAACTCCTTGAGTCCTGCCGCCTCGAAAAGCCCTTGCGCCTCCAGGGCTGTCCTGTCTGCAACGGCAAAGGAAGAACCGTTTCTGCCTGAAGCGGCTTTGTTTGCACTTCTCCGGACAGTCGTGGCATCGTATAACTTGGATCCGGCATGGATCGCGAGGGGGGATCCCGTCGTGGCCCGTCTCAAGAAACGCCTGAATCAAAAACCCCGGAACTGGATCGAATCGCTCATGGAGAAACCTCCCGTTCGCTATCCTCACGGCAACCCCAGCTTAGGCAAAGTGGAAATCGGCATGAAATGCGTATTCAACAAAGGCGTGGAGATCGACGGCACGGGATTTGTTGAAAAGATATGACCAGCCGGAAAATCGATGATGCCGAGGGTTCGCATGTCTTCTCAGACTTATCGTCTCCCTGTCCGATGAAGAGGGAGAGGAATTCGGCGTCTCGCCAGACCGCCAACGCCTGCGCGCGTTTTGGCTTCTTGGCGCAAGGGGAGGATCAGCCCAATTCGACACCCGGGGAGAACGTCTTGACGACCCACGTCTCTTCATGCAGGAAGGCAGCCTATCTCGGCCTGGACGTGGGCGCTGCCAGCCTCGTCCTCGCGCTCATCGACGACGAAGAGAACATCCTCGACAGCCGCTACTGGCTCGTTCACAAGGAGGGCCCGCAGACCGAACGGGTCACAGGGCACAGGTGCCAGCGTTCCTGCGCAAGTTGCCGCAACCCTTGCGGGGCCGCGCTGATCGTTCAGAAGACCGAGGAGTTCATCCGTTCGGCCACAGAATCCCTGGGGGTTGAAATTCGCGGCTTCGTCGCGACGGGCAGCCAGGTTTTCGGGAGCATCCCCTTTCCGGTCAAACTGGATATGCAGGTAAGCGAAATCGGAGCCCACGCGCGCGGCATGCGACGGGCCTCGAACACGGCCGGCGTCGAGGCCGTCATCGACGTTGGCGGTCAAGACATCAAGGTGATCCGACTTGCCAGCCCGCTCGACTTTCACATGAGCGGCCTTTGCGCGGCGGGCACCGGAACCTACCTCGACGAAATCTCCAGAGCAGAAGGAATCTCGGTCGCCGAGTTCGGTGAAATCGGCGGTGTCTACATCCGCAGGTATCTCGAATCCCTGTCCTCGTCGAAGCCCTTGCCGATCGAGGAATTTTCGTCCACATGTACGGTCTTCACCAAGTCCTCGTACGTGAGGAAAAAAGGAACCCTCAGCCTGGAGGAACGGGTCGCCGCCATCTGCTGGGCCCAGGCCAAGCAGATCTACAATACGGTCATCCCCAGCCTGAGAGGATATTCGGGCCGCATTTCGTTCCAGGGCGGAGTTTCGTTCAACCTTGGTGTCCGCCTCGGGTTGGACCATCTTCTCCGGGAAGGATTGGGTGCCCCTGCGGACTCCGGGCCGATCCTGGTGATCCCAGAAATCGAGGGTTACTGCGACAGCGAGGGCAAGCCGCGACCGGTCGCCCACCTCATGGGCGCCTTGGGTGCAGCCCTGCTGAGCAGGGAGTATGACCAGCTCGGGAAGCCATCCAAGTCGCAAAAGAAACACTGCCCTCCCCTCCGGGGCTCCATGCTTCGCAAAGAATTTCTCAAGGAGCAGATTCGGCTCGCGAGCCTACCCAAGTCCGAGCGGCCTCAAAAGGTGGCATGGAACGGCACCCTCTTCCCGAGCGAGATCTGCTATCTGTTCGATATCATCCCCGTCCCGCTGCCTGTCCTGGCTGCCATCGACAACCGGAACGCCCAGCAAAATCTTCTGATGGCAGCCCGAGAGGAAGGTGTGGACAGAGCCAACTGCACGATCCTGTCCGCTGTTTTGGGCCGTATGGATCGGGCGCCCGCCCCGGATTTCATCTTTCATACCACCGGAAGCTGCGACTACTACCGGCAGCACATGCTCCGGGTCATCGACCTGGCTGCCGAGAAATTCGGCATCGATCCGGAAAGACACGTTTGTTCGGTCGACCTGCCCACCTATACTTTTGAGGCAGAGGCGGGCATTCGGTTCCTAGCCGAACAGTTCAGGGCCGCTGTATCCAAGATTGAGTCAGCCCTCGGAGTGCGCCATGACCCCCTGAAGCTTCGAAGTATCCTGCAGCACGTGAATCAGGCCAGGCAGTATCACGTTCTGACCGAGGATCTCAGGGCCCGAAGCCCGGCCCTGGCCCGGGGTTCAGAACTCCTCAAGAGATCCGTTCTTTACGCCTCGGGCTGGGGATCGCCGGAATTCGTGGAAGTCGCCCGTGCCTATTACGAGGAACTCAGCGAGCGGGCCCAAAGCCTCCAGCCCGGCCGAACGCCCCTGTTCCACCTGGGCGAGAAACACCGCATCCTTTGGGTGTATCTGTGGGACTACAACGACAGTTCGCTCTTCGCGTATCTCGAAGACGATCTCGACTGCGCGATCGTGGCCGAGGAGTTGAACCATATCCACTGGCCGCCCATGGACCTGGACAAGCCCTTCGAAAGCATCGCCAGAAGAGTCGTCCAGCCCATCAATCATCTCAACAGCCGCATGGCCTACTTGATGGAAATGGCCGAAACGTACCGCGTGGACGGGATCATTCTGTTCGCCCACTTTTTCGGCCACTGCCCCTTGGCGAGCGAAAGCCTTCAAAACCTCCTGCGCAAGAGCGGATACCCCACTCTGTTCCTCGAAGGGGACTGCCTGGACGAAACCCGCCGGCCGAGCAGTACCCTGACCAAAGTGCAGGCCTTCGTGGAGCAGTTGAACCAGAGGAGCTTTGGAAATATCTTCGGGATCGAGCGGCCTCCCGACCTGCCCCAAAGAACGGCACAGGCAGGCTGAGAGCATCCGCCGCTTGCACCCGGGCTGGCCGCGCCTCTGGGCTACCTCAGCGCATACAACCAGTCCGGAACGCGCAGCCGAACCGCTAGGCGGGGCCGGCCCACACGCCTTGTGGTATCAGGAGCAAGAGGCCAAAGGACCGAGAAAAACACAAGCCCGAAAAGTCCCAAGACCACTTGTTCCCGAAGCCTCGTGCACCCCAGGGCGGTCGCGAGCCTCTGCATCGGCTCGTTGTCCACTCCTGTGACGCCCCACATCCTTGCAACCCGATCCCCGTAAAGGGCCCGCACGAGCTTCTGCATTTCAGCGTGGATGTGGAACCCGACCTTTTGGCGCCTGTATTCGGGAAGGACCTCCGCACGCCCGGACATCGCTTCGCCCGGCTCGATCAGCTCGTGGCACAGGAGGGAGGATCCCCTGTCGCAGCGGACAGACGTCCAAAGGAAGCCCACGACCCGTCCCTCGTGAAGGGCATAAAGCCCCACAAGGCCCCTCCTCAGAAGAGCCCTGAATCTCCTGGCGGTCCAAGGCCCCTTCCAGGCCCGCACCTTTTCCAGATTGTCTACGGAAATCCGCTCGAAGGAGATCCCTTCGGGCGCTGATCCGAGGACGCGAACGTTCTCGGGCCAAAGGTACCCGTATTGGCGCTGCAAGGAAACAAGACGAGATCCAACAATCCGCAAGACGCTCCGGACGTCCAATGTGCCTCCCGGGCGGCTCAGGACCTTCTCCGTCCGGAGACCCTAGGCCCCGGCTCGGCTCTTTCCTGCTAACAGAACGCGCGGGCGAACCTTGCGCCCGCATCGAAGAAGCCCAGGTCATGCCCGGGAAAGCAAGGCGCGCCGAGTAGCGCGCCGAGCATCTTGAGCCGCCGCACGCTATAAAAAGATTCCAGGGCATTCCAGGCGTTCCCAGCCGGCAGATCGCGCTCTAAATTCTCGACCAGATAGGCGGCGTCGGCGCAAAGCACGAAGCAGCCGCTTTCCGGAAGCTCGGCCACCAGAGCCTGAAGGCCCAGCGTGTGGCCCGGGGCTCGGACCGCAGCAAGCCCCGGAAGGATCATGGTGTCCCCCTCTAGGAGATTCCACCGGAGGCCCGGCACCTCGAATGTCTGGGCCTGATAGGCCAAAGCCTGAAAGGTGACCGGATGCCTCGCGCAGGCCATCTCGTCCTTTTGCGCGTAGACCCGCGCCTGCGGGAAAAACAACAGTCCGCCCGCATGGTCCACGTGGAGATGGGAAAGAACGACTCCCGCCACCTCCGAAGGCTCAACGCCGATTTTCTTGAGCTGCTCCGGCGCCGCGTTCTCCGGCCCGATGCGCGGCTGCCAGCCCATGGCCTCCAGAACAGGCACCGCTTCCTGCGGCCAGCCCGTGTCATACAGGAACCAACCTTCTTCTGTGTCGAAAGCATAGAAAGGAGTCGCCACGGGTTGCTTCTTCCCAAGGTCCATGCCATGAACCATGAGACCCACATCGTAAGAAAAGGACCCACCGTCGAGCACAAACATCCTTCTCACCCGGGTCTTTTCCCGCATCAGCCCTGCCCTCACCGCGTTTTCTGCCTTCCCCCATCCTCGCCGAGGGTCCCGGCCGCCCCCCGGCCCCTTACGGCCCTAGCCTGCCCTGGAGGCGCCGTCCAAGAGCAAATACGTGCCGCTCACCAGCCGGGACTCGTCCGAGGCCAGGTACACAGCCGCGTAGGCAACGTCCGAAGGCTCGCTCAGAAGCCCCAAGGGGACCGTGGCAGCGGCGAATTGCCGGGCCGTCTCGAAGTTCCACTCGGGACCCACATCGATCCCGTAAAGTTTTTGCGCCCTCTTCAGGAACCTCTCTCCCATCGGCGTCGTGGCGACTACAGGGCAGATGCAGTTGGACCGGATCTTGTGAGGCGCCAGCTCCACCGCCAGAATCTGGGAGAAGGCCAGCACGCCGGCCTTGCTGGCTCCGTAGCAGGCGTTCCCCATCCTTCCCTTGAGGGCTGAAAGCGAAGAGGTGTGGATGAGCGACCCGCCTCCGGCCTCGATAAGGTACGGAATCGCGAACTTCGAGCAGAGAAAGACGCCCTTCAAATTCACCGCCATGACGCGGTCCCAGTCCTCCTCGGTCACGTCCACCACCCGGTCCATGTGCTCGACGCCCGCATTGTTGAAGAGGACGTTGATCTTCCCGAAGGCTTTCGCCGTTTCCGTCATGATCCGCTTTGCGTCGTCGGCTTTGGAAACATCGGCTACGACCGCAATCGCCTCTCCGCCCTTTTCCCGGATCGTGCGCACCACCTCTTCGAGTCCCTTTGCGTTGATATCCACCGCGGCGACCTTCGCGCCCTCGGCGGCAAACATCTCCGCCGATCCGCGCCCGTACCCCGAAGCCGCCCCGGTGATCACCGCGACCTTTCCCTTCAGTCTCATGGTCGGTCCCTCCCTTGGTCTGGCATAGACGCCTTCAACGAAACCTTCGGTCCCTTCCCCGCCAGGGAATTGGCTTCACTTCGGAACAATGAGGTCGTACCACGTTCTCTGCCTGCGCGTATGCCCCAGATCGATCTGGACGCTCTTGATCTCCGTGTAGTCATTGAGAAGCCCGTGAAGGCCCCGTTCCCGTCCAATCCCGCTCTGTTTGCACCCTCCATATGGAAGATCCAGGCTCATAAGATGCACCTCGTTGATCCAGACATTCCCGACCCTGAGTTTTTCACCCACAGAGATCGCCCTCTCGATGTTTGGGGAGAAGACCGCCCCCAGGAGGCCGTAGCGGGTATCGTTGGCAATCCTCACCGCCTCCTCGTCCCCCTGGTAGGGGATCACGCACAGGACAGGCCCGAAAATCTCCTCCTGGGCGATCGTCATGCGGTTGTCCACGCCCGTAAACACAGCCGGCTCCAGATAGAAGCCCCTGGGCAGCGACTCCGGCCTGCGTCCTCCGCAAGCGAGCGTGGCGCCCTCCCGGAGTCCGATCTTTACGTACCGCTCCACCCGGTCGCGCTGCTCCCGGGAGACGAGCGGTCCCATCATGGTCTGCGGATCCATGGGGTCGCCCACCCGGATCCGCTTCACCTTGGCAACGAGCCCCTCCACGAAAGGTCCGTATAGGGATTGCGGCACCAGGGCGCGCGTTGTGGCGTAGCAGATCTGGCCCGCATTCATAAAGCAGCCCCAGATCGCCGCGTCGACGGCGAGTTCGAGGTCCACGTCGTCCAGAAACACGATGGCGGACTTGCCGCCGAGCTCCATGGTGGTGTTCTTCACGGTGGAGGAGGCCAGGCAGAGGACCCGCTTTCCCGTTTCAGAACTTCCGGTGAAGGAAACCTTATCGACCAAGGGATGGGTGGCCAAAGCCTCTCCGACGGTCTCCCCGGCGCCGACGACCACGTTTACGACCCCCTTGGGGATTTCGGACTCGTGGACGATTTTCGCCAGTTCCAGGAGCGTGCAGGGCGTGAGCACGGACGGCTTGAGGACCACGCTGTTGCCCGTGGCCAAAGGCGCGGCCATCATGGCAGCGCCGATCAGGAGCGGAGCGTTCCACGGCACGATCTGGGCGCACACGCCGACCGGCTCCCTGCGCACGTAGGGGAACGCCGCTGCCGGAGCCCGGTACAGAGGCATGGGCTCTTCGAAGCAGCGATTCGCCGCCTTGGCGAACCACTCGAAGCGGTTCTGGGCGCTCGTCACCATCGTAAAGAGACAGTGGGACAGAGGCGAACCGAGGTTCTGCGTCTCCAGCAGGGCGAAGTCCATGGCCTTTTGCTTGAACCGGGCCAGAATGTCGAGGAGAATCCGGGACCGTTCCGCGGGATCTTTGTCTCTCCACAAGCCCGCGTCGAAGGAGGCCTTTGCGGCCCGCACCGCTCTGTCGACATCGTCTGCCGTGGCCAGGGGCACCTCGGCGAACGCCTCCTCAGTGGCCGGATTGACGACCTGAGCCGTCCGGCCATCCGAGGACTCGCACCATTGGCCGTCAATGTACATCTGAAATTCTCTCATTTCCGGTTTCCCCCCGCTATGTCGTGAATGAATTGGACGATCTCCCGAAAACTCGCGCTCTGCGTGAAGACCCCCGCAACGCCCATCTGCTTGAGCAAGGGGATGTCTTCTTCAGGTATCACCCCGCCCATGATCAAAGGCCGATCGCCGATTCCCTGGGCCTTCATCCGGGCCAGCATCTTTTCGGCCACCTTCCGGTGTGCGCCGGAGAGAATGCTCACGCCGACCACGTCCACATCCTCCTGCAGGGCCGCGTTCACGACATCGTCGACGGTCCTGCGCAGGCCCGTGTAAATCACTTCCATGCCCGCGTCCCGCAGAGCCGACGCCACCAGGATGGCCCCTTTGTCATGACCGTCGAGCCCGACCTTGGCCACGAGCACTCGGATTTTCCTGCCCCTTTCCATGGCTCCGTGCCCTCCTGCCGCAAACCGATTCCTCGGTCCAGCCTGCGGACCGCTTCAATGAACCTCGCCGAAGACGCCCCTCAAGACGCGGCAGATCTCCCCCACGGTCGCATACGCCTTGACCGCATCCACGAAAAACGGAATGAGGTTGGCCTTTTCGTCCCTAGCCGCGTTCCCGATCCGCTCCAGGCACGCCCGCACCTTCTCGTTGTCCCGCTCGGCCTTGATCTTGCGGAGCTTGGCGATCTGGCGTTCCTCGGCGTCTTCCCTACGCTCGGCCTTATAAGGAGAAGTCCTCGGGATGCGGATTTCGATCTCGTCCGGCTCCGTGTATTTGTTCACGCCGACCCGCACCTCCTCGCCGCTCTCCACCCTTCGCTGGTACTCCCGGGCGCTCTGGATGATCTGGTCCTTCATCCAACCGCTCTCGACGGCCTTTACAGCGCCTCCCATTTCGTCGATCTTGGCGATAAGATCCACAATCTCCTTCTCGTAGCGGTTCGTTAACGACTCAACGTAGTAGGAGCCCGCGAACACGTCCTGCACGTCGCACAGCTTGCACTCTTCCACGATGATTCGAGACGCGTCCGCGGCCAGTTGCCTCGCCTCGATGCTGTGTCCCAAGCCCAGGGGCTCGTCGTAGGGCGGCTCGCAGGCCGGCGGCTCGCCGATCATGGCGGCGAAGACCGCGCCGATCACCACCCGCACCAGGTTGTTCAGAGGCCTTTGGATCGTCATGGGCCAGTAGCCGGTCAGGCCTCCCCCGAGTTCTTTGTAAATCCAGTTCCGGGGATCCCTGGATCCAAACCGGTCTCGCATGATCTTGGCCCAGACCCTTCTGGCGGCTCTGCGCACCGCGGCTTCCTTGAGGACTTCCATTCCGCCCCCGAAGTTCAGAAACGTGGTCTTGGGCGCGAAGGCGTCGATCTCCAGGCCAGCCCCCAGAGCCAACTCGAAGTAGGCGATCGCATTCGCGAACGCAAAGGCCACGGCCTGCACGCGGGTGGCGCCTGCCTCTCGCATGTGGTAGCCGCAGATGCTGATCGTGTTGAGGTTCGGCAAATGCTCGGAACAGTACGTGAAGGTGTCGCGCACCATCCGCATGGAGTGCTGGATGGGGAAGATGTGGGTGCCCCGGGCCACGAACTCCTTGAGAATGTCGTTCTGGGGGGTTCCCCTGAGCTTGTCCAGAGGGATCCCCCTCTTCTGCGCCAGGGCCACATACATGGCGAGGATGATGTTGGTCGTGGCGTTGATCGTCCAGTTGGAGGCGATCCTGTCGAGCTCCATATCCCCCACGAAGGGCTCATAGATCGTCTCGAAGTCCTGGAGGGTGTCCACGGCCACGCCAACTCTGCCCACTTCGCCCTCGGCCAGCTCATCGTCCGAGTCATAGCCGGTCTGGGTGGGCAGGTCGAAAGCGATGTTGGGACCTCCTCCCCGCACACCCGTTTTTCCTCTCTCGATGTAGTAATCCCGCATGTCCTCGGCCGTGCCGTAACCCGCGTACCCAAAGGCGTGGCGGATTGTCTTGCCGCCTCCCAGCGTCTTTCCCCTGCCCCAGAAGGGCAGATGGATCGGGATGGCATGCCTTCCGGCCGTGAAAGGAAACTCGCCTGGGAATCCGACGTTCTCCAGGAAATCGTGACCCTCAAGATCCGCGGGAGTGAAAAAGGAGACCATGGGCTCCTTGAGCCCCAGCCGCTCCATTCCTTTCCTCAGTGTGCCCCTCTCCCACTTTTCCCTGGCCTCGCGGATCGCCTTCAGTTCCTCCTTGTCCGCCGGCATGGGAGCCTCTCCTTGTTTGCGTTATGCGAGTGGCCGGCCTCTTTCCAGCCCGTCGTCCCAGAATCCAGCCAGCCCCTAGGGTTGCATTGCCCTTCTACAATAAATTAATGTGGGCGCGCAACCGCGGGCGCACTCCGGGCCAGCGGCCAGAACCGGCCAGGGGCTGGCGTCCGAAGCGGCTGCAACGCCCCTGGGTCGGATTGGAGCACTCTTTCTCGCCGCGGAGGATCGAATGGAGGAGAACGACATACTCAAGAAACAGCTCGACGGTCACGTCGGCACGCTCACCCTCAACCGCCCGGAGCGCCAGAACGCCCTGTCGCCGGACCTCCTCATCAAGATCCACCTGGCCCTCAAGGATTGGGAGGCCCGGGAAGCGGTCCGCGTGGTCGTCATCACTGGGGGCGAAGGCAGGGCCTTCTCTTCCGGCTACGAGATCGCCGCGATCCCCACCCGGGTTACCGAGGAAGAGAAGGAACTCCTCAAGCAAGCCAATCCGCTCGAGCTTGCCCTGAGCACAGTCAAAAACTTCCCTTACCCCACAATCGCCATGATGAACGGCCACGCCTTCGGGGCCGGACTGAACCTCTGCATGTGCTGCGACATTCGGATCGCGGCCGACGATATCAAGGTCGGCATGCCGCCGGCCAAACTCGGCCTGGTTTACCACCCGGAAGGTCTCAGGCAGTTTCTGGAGGTGATCGGCATGGCCAGGACGCGGGAGGTGTTCTTTACGGGCAGAACCTATGAGGGCCGAGAACTTCGAGAGATGGGTCTTGCAGACCACCTGGTCCCCAGGTCAGACCTCAAGGCGACCGTTTACAAGATGGCGGATGAAATCGCAGCAAATGCGCCACTTTCCTTGAAGGGAATAAAGAAAATTCTTAACTTTTTTGGAAGCTCTCTGCGCATTGGCCCAGAGGAACTTCAAGAGGCGGAGAGGATCATCACCGAGGCGTTCAACAGCCAAGATCTCAAGGAGGGCCAGGCCGCCTTTTTTGAAAAAAGAAGGCCTGTGTTCAAGGGAAACTGAACGGAACGAGGGTCTAGCACATGTCGGTCCAGTGGGATGTGGGGTCCATCCCGCGCAAGCGCGCCCAGGTTACCCCTGAAAAAACCGCCGTTATTTACGAGGGCGAGCCCGTGAGCTATCTCAGGCTCAACCAAAGGGTGAACCGATGCGCCCATCTTTTCCTCGAGAAGGGGATGGTCAAAGGCGATCGGGTCGCCGTGATTCTCCTGAATTGCATCGAGTTCCTTGAAGCGTACTTTGCAGCCGCCAAGCTCGGGCTGATCTTCGTCCCCCTCAACTGGCGACTGGCGCCTCCGGAACTCCAATACCAGCTCAAGGATTCCGGAGCCCGGATGCTCCTCTTTCACGACTCTTTTGTCGGGCCGGTGGAGTCGATCCGAGGCTCGATCGAAGTGGATCCGGACAAGTTTCTTTTCGTAAAAAGCGGAGGCCCCACCCTGCCAGGCTTTCCGCCACCTGCCTGCCCGGACTGGGCCGAGGACTACGAAGGCCTTGTTTCGGACCGGCCCTCGAACGAGCCCCAACCTCCGCTCCCTGTGGAACTGGACGATCCCCTTGCCATTCTGTATACCTCCGGCGTCACCGGCAAGCCCAAAGGAGCCGTCCTTTCCCACCAGCAGACCTTTTTCAAGAACTTTCAGATCTCCCTTTACATGGGCGCCCGGCCGGACGACGTGCTCATCGCGCAAGTCCCTCTTTTCCATTCGGCCGGCCTTTTCATCGTGTCCACGCCAGCCCTGGCAGGCGGGATGACCCTCGTGATGCGAAGGGGCTTCGACCCGAACGAATTCGCCCTCGACATTGAGCGGTACCGGGGCACGATCATCTTCGCCCTGACCACCATGTGGCGCATGATTTTGGAGACAGGCAGGCTCGACCAAATCGACCTGAGCGCGGTCCGGTGCGTCGTGGGAGGAGGTGAACGGACCCCGCCCAGCCTGTTCGAGGAACTGGCCAAGCGGGGCTTGTACATGCAGCAGGGATTCGGCCAGACCGAGAACTCAGCCATGACCCTCCTTCCCCGGGAGGATATCTTCCGCAAAATGGGCTCGGTCGGAAAGCCGGGCTTTTTTACAGACCTCTGGATCGCAGGGCCGGATGGCAGCAGGCTCCCGCCGGGCCAGATCGGAGAGATCATGGCCCGGGGCCCTACCGTAATGAGCGGCTACTGGAACCTGCCCGAGGTCACGGCCCGAACCCTTGTCAACGGAACGCTCCGAACCGGAGACCTGGGGTACATGGACGAGGAGGGTTATCTTTACGTGGTGGACCGGGTCAAGGACATGTATCGCAGCGGCGGCGAAAATGTGTATCCGGCTGAGGTCGAAAAAATCCTGGCGGGGCACCCCAAGGTTTCGAACGTAGCCATCATCGGCGTTCCGGACGACAAGTGGGGGGAGGTGGGAATGGCCTTTATCGTGCCGGCGGCCGGCCAAACCCTAACCGAGGAAGAAGTCTTCGACTATCTCAAAGGCAAAGTCGCCCGGTTCAAACATCCCAAGCACATCCGGTTCGTTCCAGAGTTGCCCCTTACAGCCACCATGAAAGTCAAGAAGGAGGAACTCCGGACCTGGATCCGGGCGACCCCTGAGTCTCCCACGTCCTAAAGACAGGAAGAACACCATGTCTGAATCCCCAGAGGGCATGACCCGGAGAATCGCCCGGTTCGTAGTGGAAACCGATGCCTCATCCATCCCGGCCGAAATCCGCGAGCACGCCAAGATCGCTCTCTTGGACTGGTACGGAGTCGCCCTGGCCGGAAAGGACGATCCCCTGGTTCTCAAGCTCGTCCGTCTCGCGGACACGCTCGGAGGCCGTGAGCAGGCAACCATCCTGGGCCACGGCAAGAAAACACAGGTCTGCCAGGCCGCTCTGGTCAACGGCGCAGCTTCCCACGCCCTGGACTACGACGATACGCTCGTTTCTTTCCTCGGCCATCCTTCGGTCGCCCTGTTTCCAGGCTTGCTGGCCCTGGCCGAATGGAGGAAGTTTGCCGGAATCGATCTCCTGACTGCTTACCTCGTCGGGTTCAAGGTCGGAGCGGTCCTCGGCGCATGCTCGGGCCTCAGCCATTATCTGGCAGGCTGGCACAGCACATCGACCATCGGACACCTGGCCTCGGCCGCTGCCTGCGCGCGCCTGCTCAGGCTCGACCTTCAGGCCACGGTTCACGCCATCGGGATCGCCGCCACCCAGGCGTCCGGGCTCAAGCGGGTTTTCGGCACCATGTGCAAGCCCTTTCACGCTGGCAAAGCCTCCCAGGGCGGGCTGCTCGCCGCGCTCCTCGCCGAGGAGGGCTTCGATGCGCCTCACGACACCCTCGAAGGACCCCAGGGTTTCTTCGACGCCTTTAGAGGCGAGAAGAACGAACAGGCCCTGGACACGCTGGGAGTCACCTGGGACATCGAAAATCTCGCCCAGAAATACCATGCCTCGTGCCACTTCACCCATTCGCCCATCGAGGCCGCCTGGAAAGCCGTGGGGACGAGCCCTCCAAACCTGGACGAGATCTGCTCGATCCGCGTGCGCACCTCCAAGGCGGCTCTTTCAGCGGCGCACCACATGGACCCGACGACCGGCCTTGCCGCCAAGTTCAGCATCCCGTACTGTGTGGCCAACGCGATCCTCAGAGGCGACACGGGCCTCGCGGCCTTCCAGGACGAAAGGGTGAACGACCCCTCGGTCCGCTCCCTCATGAAAAAGATCTCGGTCGAGGTCGAGGAGCAGCGAAGCGATCTGGGTGCCACGGTGGAAGTCGTGACCCAGGCGGGCGATGTCCGCTCGGCCTCGTCGGACATCCTGGTTGAGGTGGTGCCCCTGGAGGTCAAGCGGAAAAAGATCCTGGCCAAGTTCGAGGATCTTTCCCGGCCGGCCATCGGGCCCGGCCGAGCCGCGGCTGTCGAGGAAGCCATCCTGGGTATCGAGAGGCTGTCGAGTCTCGAGGTCTTGTTTTCCTAACCCCACCCTCCAGGCGTTCAGGCCCGAAAAGGAGCATCCCATGCCCCTGAATCATCCCGAGGCGACCAGCGAGGCCCTGCGGATTCTCAGAAGCGGCGAACTCTTTCAGTGGCACGTCGTCACCCTGCTCGTCTTGGTCTTGTATGTTTATTTCAACGAAATCGCCCGGAGGAACTGGAAGGCTGTGGCGGCAGGGCTCGCCCTTTACATGGTTCATTGGTTTGTCGAAATCGTGAACGCCCTGATCCAGCACCTGAGCGGGCATGCCCTCTGGACCGTGCCCTCGGGCACCGCGTTTCTTATCTTTGTAGGCGTGGGCGTGGAGATCAGCCTCATGTTCTCCGTGGCCGGGATCGTGGCGACCAAGCTCCTACCCGCGGACCCCAAGGTGAAAATCCTCGGCGTGAACAGCCGCCTTTTCATCGCTCTGGCGAACGCGGCCTTCTGCTCGATTTTCGAGGTCTTTCTCGTGCGGACCCCGACCTTCGTGTGGGTGTATCCCTGGTGGGGGGCTTTCCCGGTCTTCGTGACCGTCTACATTCCTTTCTTTCTGGCCGCGGTCTACGCCTATGACGCCTCCGGCCGCACTCAGAGACGCTTTGTGGGAAGCCTGTTCTGTGTGAACGCCCTCCTCATCGTGATCTTCGCGGGCGTGCTCGGCTGGATCTAGAGCCGGTAAGCATACGTGTTTCGATGCCACCCCTGGCGTCAGCCCGAACCGCACGCCGAATCCGCAATAGATGGCAGCCCCCCGTTTCATAGATCCGAGAGTTTGGGCACTCTCCGGGCGCAGGGCACCCGGGTCTGGCATTTGCCGCACCCGCCCACGACCACGTTGTACTTGGGCACGTACTCGGCCATGACCTTGGTCACGAGAAACTCCAGGCACTTGCCATGGTCCTTCTTCTCGCCCGAAATGGCCCCTGCCGGGCACCTGGAAATACATTTACCGCAGGTCCCCTTTTCATCATAGAGGCAGTTGGAACGAAGACCCAGCGTTCTGGGGCTGGGCTCGACTTCGAGGTCGGTTACGACCGTGCCGAACCGGCCCGCGCATCCCTTCTCGGTGATGAAAGAATACGAAAGGCAGAAGCTGCCCAGACCCGCAATATAGGCCGAGTGCCGCTCCGACCAGTTGCTCGAGAAAAGCTGCATCTCGAATTTCTCCGAGCGGGAGGGCGCCAAAGCTCGGTACCCGGCCTTCTGCAGCGCCGCCACGACATGATCCCGGACGGCGTTGTTCACTTCTTCACCGTAGTAGCGGGCGTAATACCACTCCTTGGACGGCATGCCCTCGGGGTGATTGCTTTCCACGACCTCCCGCGTGAAGGGAAGAAAAAAAACGATCACAGACCGAGCGCCTTCCACCCAGTCACCGGGCATCCAGTGGTGGGGCCCCACGATTCCATCCTTCTTGAGCTCCCCATAAAGGGGATCCAAAGCAGAAGCGAAGCCCACGAGCGGCTTTGGATCATAGACCGGCATGCCGTCGCACTCGGGCATGACGTTCAGAGAGGTTGTTTCCATGAAGTTTTCGATCAGGCCAACGATCTCTTCTCTTCTCATGATGGCTCGCTCCCATCCACTCAGGGGTTGTTCTCAAGCCTGCTCCGTCCGCCCCTTGCATGAAGCACGCCGAGCTCTTTCCTTGCGGCCAGCCTGGGCGCGCTCAAAACCGGATCGCTCCGCCGCACACGTTGATGCATTGCCCGGTCACGTAGTCGCCGAGATCCGTTACCAAAAACTCCACGACTTTCGCGATATCGTCCGGCTGGGCCAGGCGGCCGAGAGGAATCTGCGCCAGAAGCTGCTCCAGAGCCCCGGGGATCGCATCGAACACCCGCACGCGCAAGCGCCTCGTGTCCACATAGGCCGGCGCGATACAGTTCACCGTGATTCCGAAAGGGCCAAGTTCCTGCGCGAGGTAGCGCGTGTAGGCCACCACGCCCGCCTTGGCCGCTCCGTAAGACGCATACACGCCGCCCTGCTGGGCCTGGAGTGCAGCCTGGGAAGCCGTGTTCACGATCCTGCCCCAGCGTCTCTCCTTCATGGACCGGGCCACGGCCTGGGAGCAGAAAATCGTTCCCAGGAGGTTCCGTTCGATCGTGGCCTTGAGATCCTCCTCGGACACGGTCGAAGCAAAGCTCGCCAGGACTTCCCCGGCCAGACCTCCCGCGTTGTTCACCAGGATGTCGACCGGGCCGAGCGTTTCCGCTGCCTCCTGAACCATGGCCTCCACCTGGCTTTTCGACGTGACGTCCGCCCGAATGCCGATGCACCGCACGCCCAAAGCCTCGACCTCTTCCACCACGCTCGCAGCGCCAATTTTCTCCCCGAATTCCCGCCAGGACTCCAGGTCGATGTCGTTCACGACGATGTTCGCCCCCTGCCGGGCCAGCCTCAGGGCATGGGCCCTGCCGATGGCCCTGGCCGCACCGGTCACCAGTGCCACCTTTCCCTTGAGTTTCATGGCGCTCCTCCTCAAGTTGAAGTGCTCAGCGTCCCTCCAGACATTGGGCCAGAAACGCCTCGATTCTTCGATTGGCCTCGATGGATTCAGGCGTGGGGTCCATGCCGATGAACCCGTGCACACCGCCCGGATACACGGCAAGCTCCGCAGGACTTCCGGCCGCAATCCAACGGGCGAACAGGAACAAACTGTCGTCAAGAAGGGGATCGAGCGTCCCGACGGTGAAAAGCGCTTTCGGGAGCCCCGCGAGATTTGCATACAGGGGGGACACATCCGGATGCCTCCGCATGGATGGGTCTGGCACGAACCGATCGACGATCCATCGGAGAAACCCTGAGTTCAGGATGAGGGTGCGATGGTCCTGGCTCGTGTGGCTCGGCAGGCCGGAGAGATCGTACATGCCGAAGACGAGGCTTGCGCCCGCAAAGGCGCCTCCATGCCCCCTGTTCCGCATTCTGAGAAGCGTAACGGCTGCCAAGTGAGCTCCGGCAGATTCTCCTGCGACGAGGAGCCGCCCGCTCCCGAATACAGAGCGGGCATTCTCCGCCAACCACCTCGCCGCCACCTCGCAGTCGTCTGGCGCCGCAGGATAGGGATGCTCTGGAGCGAGCCTGTATTCGACGCTTGCGACGGCCACATCCAAACTTTCGGAGTACCCTTCGAGCAGCTCGTCCTGCATGTCCGCCGTGCCGGCCCACCAGCCGCCCCCGTGAATGTGAAGAAGCACTCCTCTCGGGCGGTTTCTCGGGAAAACCCGCAGTGCGACCTTTTTCTCATGGTCTGGTATTTCCCACACGACAGCCCTTTTGGAAACGTACTTGACGAGCTGAAAGCCTTGCATCATTTCTTCGCGGGCCCGGGCAATTTCGGCTGTCGTCTTGCCTTGAGGGATCCGGATAGGCAAAGTCTCTTCCACCTTTCGAATCAGAGCCTCCATTTGAGGACTTCGACTCTCGGGCAGATAGAGCCTCGGATCAAACGGATCCATGTACTTCCCGCGTCGTCCCGCGGACGCTGGGCTCTCCGTCCGAAAGGGGCTCGAGGCGCCACCCGTCTTCACGGCCTGGAACTCCACTGTCTTTGCCTTTCCGTACCGAAGCCGACGGGTAGAAACAAGTGCGGCTCAGAGGGCACAAAAACTAAAGGTTACCTTCTCTCTTTAAGAACTTGGGGGTTTTCGTTCCGACCAGGGCAAAGCCTGTTCGAGCTGGCTCGCAACTCGGATGAGCACATCCTCACGGCCGTATGCCGCGACCAATTGAACGCCGATCGGCAGGTTCGAGGAATTCCAGTGCAAGGGAAGCGACACCCCGGGCTGCCCGGTCACGTTGAAAGCCGGCGTGAAAGGCAGGATTTTCTCGACTCTCCTGGCCGCAGCCATGGGTTCCGCCGGAGTGGAGACGAACTCCCCCAAAGGCGGAGGAGGCTCGGCGATCGTGGGCGTAAGCAAAAGATCGAAGCCTTCCTCGCTCCACCAGGCTGCGATTTTGCGCGTGGCGACATGAAGAGCGCCCACAGCCTGAAGGTACTGTAAGGCGGAAATCGATCGGCCCATCTCCACCATCATCCAGTTGTGAGGCTCCACGTCCTCGGGGCGGATGGCCCTGCCGATCCTTTTCTCCCAGAGGCTGAACAGGCCCGCCAGGGAACCAGCCACCACGACCCAGAGCGGGTCCATCCACTCCTGAACCTGGTCCAAGGCTGAAGGGTGAGATTCCTCAACGTGATGGCCCAAGCTTTCCAACAGGCGGGCCGTGCGCTTCACTGCGGCCAGGCAGTCCGGGTGCACCTCCACCATCCCTCCCGGAGCCCGGCCCATGAAGCCCACCCGGAGCCTTCCGGGCGGAGCGCCTACCTCGCTCGCAAAAGGCCGCGCCGGAGGTGGTGCGAAATAGGGGTCACCCGGCATCGGACCTGAGACCGCGTCCAACAGGGCCGCCGCGTCCCGGACCGTGCGCGTCAGGACAAATTCCACGGCCAGCCCTTGCCAGATCTCTCCGAACTCAGGTCCCCAGGACACCCTGCCCCTCGTGGGCTTGAGCCCCACGATGCCGCATTCGCTCGCAGGGATCCGGATCGATCCCCCTCCATCGTTGCCGTGGGCCAAGGGAACAAGCCCGGAAGCGACTGCGGCGGCCGATCCACCGCTGGACCCGCCCGCCGACCGGCCCAGGTCCCAGGGATTGCGGGTCGGCCCGAAAGCCACAGGCTCTGTCGTTGGAAGGGAGCCGAATTCAGGCGTGTTCGTCTTTCCGATCAGGACAAAACCCGCCTGCCGGAATTTCTGCGCAAGGTAGGTGTCGTCCCTGGCAATCCATCCGGCGTCCCGCACGAAGCGCGATCCCTCGTAATACGGGTCGCCGGCAGAGTGGCAACCCAGATCCTTCATCAGAAACGGGACGCCCCGGAAAGGTCCCTCGGGCAAATTCGGCGAACCGGCCTCGGACAGAGCCCGTTCGAAACGCTGGGTGATCACGGCATTGATTCGAGGGTTCAGCTTTTCCACCCTTCGAATCGCGGCCCCAACGAGTTCGACCGGCTTGACCTGTCCGGTGCGGACAAGTTCGGCCTGAGCAGTCGCGTCCAACCAAGCAAACTCTTCTGACATGGCATGTTCTCCCTCCTGGGCACGGGACGTCTTGAGATCTTGAATGGCCGAACCTCTTCTTCAGGACACGAACATACGGTGCCGCCTTGAAAACATCAAGGCTCACTTCCATAATGGCGCCAACAAAGATCCGAGGGGGTTCCCATGGAATCCTTGCAGGCAGACGTCCTCGTCGTGGGTGCAGGCGGTGCTGGCGTGACCGCGGCGGTGGAGGCCCGGAAGGCCGGGGCCGCGGTCGTTCTCGTGTCCAAGGAGCCGGTCGGCTATGGAGACACGCGCATCTCCCTGGGCGCCATGTCCGCTTCGCCGGACCCTGCCTCCGGCGACTCCGAGGAAGCCTTTATCGAGGACATGATCCGGGGAGGCGACTTTCTGAACGATCCGGATCTGGTCGCCGCGCTCGTCCGGGACGCCCTGGACGCGGCTCTGACCTTCGAAAGTTACGGCCACCTGTTCTTCCGCGACGAAGCCGGGGTCCTCAAACGGCTTGAGGTCCCTCCCGGCGGACACCGAGCCTCGCGCACGATTACCAGTCCGTCGGTCGGCGTTTCCATGGGGCACGTCATGCGTGCTGCCGCAGCTCGAGCCGATTTTCCGGTTTTGGAGGAGGCGATCTGTTCTGAGCTTCTCCTGCACGAGGGCCGCGTGGTCGGCGCAGCGGTTTTGCGTCTCGCCACGGGAACGCCCCTTGCGATTCTAGCCAGAAGCACGATCCTGGCAGCCGGCGGAGCCGGTGCTCTCTATTACCCGCACACGGACTGCATGCCATCCGTGGTCGGCGACAGTTTCGGTCTGGCCCTTTCCGCCGGCGCCGAACTCGTGGACATGGAGCAGGTACAGTTCATCCCCTTCGGCATCACCCATCCGCCCGCCATGCTGGGAGCACCTTGCGGCGAGCCGTCCATGGCCGGCCCGTTCGGTAGGCTCCTCAATTGCCGGGACGAGATCGTGCTCGAAAACATCATGACCATGACCCGAGCCCAGGTTGCCAGGATCATCATGGAGGAAATCCGAAAAGGCGGTGCCACCCCATGGGGCGGGCTCAAACTCGATTTGAGGCCCAACCTCGACAGTCCGGTCGGGGAACTTTTCGTCGGCCTGCTCAAGAAATTCGGCGGGCCCTTTCTGGATGTCATCCGGAAGGCTTACGGCGAAAAAGCGGTTCGCCTAGAGGAACCCTGGGACGTGCTCCCTTCCGCGCATTACAACATGGGAGGCGTCAAAACCGATCCGGACTGCCGGACCTGCCTCCCGGGGCTCTATGCCTGCGGCCAGGCTCAAGGGGGGGTGATGGGCGGCAACCGCCTTGGGTCCACCTCGCTCACAGAGATTTTCGTATTCGGAAGACGCTCTGGAAGAGCCGCAGCACGTGAAGCCGCCCGCCTGGGCCGCCTGCCGGAACCCGAAGTCGCGCGGCCCGCCTTCGATTCCCTTCAATCTTTGCCCGGCAGAAGAGGAAGCTTCCGGCCGATCGAACTCAAGCGCAGTCTTCAGCGCCTCATGTGGGAAAACGTGGGCCCTCTGCGGGATGCAAAGGGCCTCGGGACCGCCTTGGAAGAGATCCGCCGGCTGCGCGAGGCAGCGAGAGAACTCAAGATCGCCGGGGTGCGGGCTTACAATCAGGAAGCCGCGGACGCGGTCGAGCTCCGCCACATGCTGGCCGCGGCCGAGGCGATCGCCCTTTCCGCCCAGGAGCGGCGGGAATCCAGGGGCGCCCACGTGCGGGCCGATTTTCCGAACCGGGACGAAACGGAACCTGTCCGGAACATGGTGGTCCGGCTAGTCGACGGAGCGTGCACCGTCCGGGCCGTGGAGAGAGGCCGATGAACATTCGGATATCCGTAAGACGATTCCATCCTGACTCGGGCGAACCGCCCAGATGGCAGGAGTACGAAATTCCCCATGCTCCCCGCATGACCGTCCTCGAGGCCCTCCTGCACATTTACGAGCGCCTGGACCCCACGCTCGCTTTTCGGTTCGGATGCCGCTTCAGCAAGTGCGGCCTGTGCGCAGTCGAGGTGAACGGCCGGCCCCGCATGGCCTGCTTCACAGAGGTCCGGGACCGCATGCGAATCGGGCCCCTCAGCCGGATGCCCGTTGTCCGGGATCTGGTCGTGGACAGAGCCGGGTTTCTCGAGTCCCTTCGGGCCCTGGAACTGTACCTTCCGGACAGCCAGACTCCACCCAGCGCACCTGCCGTGGTCCGCTGCCCCGAGGCGCGGGAAAAACTCCTTCTCTGCATCGAGTGCCTGGGCTGCAATGCCACCTGCCCAGAGACCTGCCCGTTCGATCCAGGCCGGGCCGGACCGTACGTGTTCGTCAAGCTCGCCCAGCTCCACTTCGACCCGCGGGACGGCAGGGACCGTCGTGCCCAAGCGCGAAAGTTGGGCATCGAACGCTGCCTGGAGTGCCGCAAGTGCTATTGCATCAACGGCATCGACATCCAGCGACACGCGATCGCCGTGCTGGCGGCAGCCGAATCCGTGCATCCGGAGCAGCCGTGCCGGTCCTGACCCTCGCCTTCTCCTCCCACTGGATCGAGACGCTTCCGGCGGCTTTTGAACTGATGCGCCAACACGACGCCATCTGCCTCGAGGAGCCTCCGGCCCCCGACTTCCACTCGATGCTTGAAGGGAGGATATCGATCGAAGACTACCTCCTCGGAATGAGCCCGGGATTCCCTATGTTCTCCGAGCGCCAGTGTGTCCTCCTCCAACGCCTCTTTGCCCTGGGCAAGGTCGTGCTCCAGGTGGATCCCTTCCTGGAGATTCTCTCCGGCATCCACGATTTCTTCGGCGACGGCGGCAGGCCGGACGATATCGAACCCTTCTCGGACCGGCGAGCGGTCTACGACGCAGAAAAGGCATGGACCGCGGCCCTGCTCGCCTACTACCGAGCCTCTATGGCGGAGGATTTCGAACAGGCTCTCAAAGCCGTCAAAGCCTTTGCCCGAGCCGACGCCGCCAGGGGAGTCCTCCGGGACAGGTTAAGAGCCCAAAAGCTGCTCAAAGTCATCCAGCCTTTCGAGACAGTCTACGTCGAGGCCGGGTATATCCATCTCGCTCTCTGGATCGACTTGAGAAGGGGACTTCCCGCAGATTGGAAAGCCAGGCGGGTCCATCTGATGGCACCGGTCACTCGTCCTCTTGGGGGATCCCACACGGTCCTCGGCCCGGGCGACCAACTGACTCTCCTTTACACGTTCCGCCCGGAGTTCGAAGGCCCGAGGGCAGATCTTTTGGCGGCTCGCAGTCTGCTCCACCTAAGGCTGCTCGACCAAGAGGAAGAAGGAGCGGCCGGCCTGCCCTACCCGCACACCCGAAACGAGATCGAAACGGCCCTGCTCGTGCGAAGCCTCTCCCTGGAGGATTGCAGGCGCGTTTACAGTCGTATCCGAGGCAAGCCAAAAGACGAAGCCAGGCTCATCATCCGGGCCGAGGCGGCCAGGCTTCCTCCCGGTGGAAACCCGTTTCCCTGAGGGCCTGCGCTCCTGGCTTCCTACCGAGAGGGGAGCCGATAGGGATTCACCGTTAGGACCGGCGCAGGGGACATCTTAACCACGTAGTCGGCCACACTTCCCATGAGAATCTTCTGCAGAGTCTTTTTCCCGTGGGTGCCCATGATCACCAGGTCCACGCCTTCTTCGGAGACATATCGCACGATCTCCTCAGCAGCGTCCCCGACGCGAACCTCGGCGCGATCGACCCGCAAGTCTTCCTGAATTTCCTTCACGAATTCATCGAGGCGCTTGCGGGCTCCTCGAACAACCTCCTCTTCGAAAGCGCGGGTCGAAACAGGCGGCACATAGATGTTTTCGTAGTATTTCATCGCGTGCGCGACGAACAGAACGCCCACCTCCGCGCCGAAAGCCTTGGAGACGGCCCCTACGTAGGGCACAACCTTTCGGCACACATCGGTGAGATCCACGGGAAACAGAATTCTCTTGAACAACGGCATCGAAGCTCTCCCCCGCTACAAGTTTTATCAGAGTTTCAGAATCCGCTCTGCGTTTTGCCGGAACACCAGATCCTCCAGCTTCGAGTCTCCCCGGCACGCGATCCGAACGGCCCGAATGGCGGGCGGCCGGTTCCCCCAAGGCCAATCGGACGCGTACATCACCCGCTCCGGCCCGAATACGGCCAAAAGCTCCCGGATCCCGCCGGGCGGCTGAAAGCTCACGTCCACGCACACGTTCCGAAAGGGCCCAAGCAAATCCATGACCTCTTTCACCTGAAAAAGACCAGCATGGCCCGCAACAAAGGTCACCTTGGGGAAGGCCGAGACCAGCGCCCGAGCGTGCTCGATCGACCCGTACAGCATGACCTGGTTTCGCGTTTTTTCCGGGCCCAGGTAGTACGAAGAAACCCCGCAATGGAACAGCACAGGCAGCCCGTGCGGGGCAAAGGCCTCGACCGCTTCGAAGGTGCGCCGGCTGTTGAGGGGTTCCTTCTGAATGATGGGATGGAGCTTGAGCCCGCGCGCGCCCGCCTTCACATCCCTGTCGAGCCGCGCCTGAACGTCGCCCCAATGCTCGAAGTCCACCCCCGTAAACGGGATGACGGCCGAATCCTGCCTCGAAGCTTCCAGGAGGTCCTCAAAAGTCACGTGAGGCGGAACCGGCAGACACACGGTTTTGTCCACCCCGGCGTCTTCCAGAGACCTGCGCATGTTTTCCAGCGTGGCGGTTTCGTTCCGGGCCCGCTCGCACCGCGTGACGAGATCCAGGAAGGTTCTGTAGAAGAGAGCGCCAGCCTTACCGGAAAGGGTTTTGTGAAGGCCCAACTCGGAGGTGGTCACAATGTCCAGTCGGATCCGCTTCTTCACGCCCCGTTTCCAAATGAGCGCCCCTCCGCCCGGATACAGGATGTCTCCCAGATGACTGTGGGCGTCGATGATCATCTCTCCATCTCCTCCTGTAGACCCTCGCCGCATTCGGAGTCGAGCCTCTAGCCTCTTTCCCGCAGAACCTGCCGTCCCAACGGCCTCCGTCCACGCAACTCTTCCAGGACTCTGTCAAAATCCGCCGAAACTTTTTCCACCGTGAAGCGTTCCAGAACCGTCGAACGGGCGGCTCGACCCAGTTCTCGCGCCCGGTCGGGGTTCTCGCACAGTTCGACAAGAGCCCGGCCCAGATCTGCCGGCTTGCGGACCGAAAAAAGCAAGCCGTTCACCCCGTGCGCCACCGCCTCGTTGTTGCCCGGAATATCGGACGCCACCACAGGAAGACCGGACGCCATGGCCTCGAGCAGAGAGAGGGAAAACCCCTCCTTTCGAGATGGAAGCACATAGACATCCATGGCCGCATAATAGGGCCAAACATCCTCCACGTAGCCTGGAAAGACCAGAAGCTCCTCCGGCACTCCATACGAGCGCGCCAGTTCCGCGGCCCGTCTGCGCCGTTTCGGATGAATGCCGAGCAGAAGAACCCGATAGGGAAAAGGAACATGAGAACCGAGGGCAGAAAAAAGGATATCATACCCTTTGCGTTTTTCATGGAACGCGGAACTCGTCCCGACCAGCTTCGCGCCCGCAGGCATGCCGGCGCGGGCCTCGGGCGCAGGAGGCGGCAGCTCCGGCGGCGGATCGATCCCGTTGTAAACGATTCGGACCTTGGACGGAAGAATCCCCCGGACGAACAAACTCCGGGCAACGCCCCGGCTGCACGCCACGTTCAGGTCGAGCCACAGGTTGTACGGAATCGAGCTTACGATCGGAAAACTCGCGGATGCGATGCTCCGAAATGCGATCGCGTAGAATTTGCGGCCCTCGGCACGGCGGTGGCGCATGAGGTACTTACGCTCCCTTGAGTCGTGGGCCACCACGAACTCCGGCCGGAAGGCGTCCAAGACGCGGCGGAAAACTCGATACCCTTCCCCCCGATGCGCCGGGAGCACTTCGACATCGAGGCCCGCCTTTCGGACTCTTTGCTCCGTCAGGGAACCCTTGGAAGCGACAAAGAGCGTCTCGTGCCCGAGACGCCTGAACCCCAGGGTGGACAGAATCGCAAATTTCGCGCTTCCGGAATAGCCGACTCCCAGAGAGACCTGGATAATTCGTTTTCTGGACACAGCCCGCACGCTCTCTCCCTCTTTTCCTCTAAGAGTCCCCGGTCGCGGCAGCCTTTTCCATTTCGGCAAGGACGATCCTCGCGTCCCGCAGGTAGGGCTTCCATCGGGAAAGGCTCAGAAAGTAATGACGCAGCACAGGCTCGGGCTCGGCACGGAAGTGCGGAAGGTTTTGGTAGGTCAGCGGCAGGGGCTGGACCCGGTAAGGCGAATTCGCCGCGCAAAGAGCCGCAATCGTCTGGGCCCGGTAGAGGCGGTCGTGACAGTTTGCCAGCACGTAGGAGCAGTACCGCTCGATTAGATCAAGGTCGAAGGTATCCGTGTACGTGCACACAAATCCACCGCACAGGTGCGGCGCGAACCGGAAAGGCGTGCCCGGATCCAAGGTGATGTTCTTTTTCCGGATGCGCGGGGATCGTGGGTTTTCCTCGTAAGCATAAAGGATCTCGCCGGTTTCGCTCTCGATCCAACGGACGATTTCGGCCGGCGGCCGGAACACCAGAGTATCGCTGTCCAGAGATACGATCTTTTTGGTTGCCGCGAATTTCGGGAAATCGAACACCTGAGCGGTCAGGATCTGCTTTCGGCGGAAGCGAAGACAGGAGGGATGGTTCCGGAGCGAAGCCTCGACGATGGCATCCGCATCCTTCTTGGGCACGATGCGGACATTCGGCACCCGATCTTGAAGGAAGCGGATGTCTCGTTCGTCCATCGTACCGTCGTCGTGAACGACCACTCGGACGCGATCGTAAAACCGCAGGAAAGACCGGATCGCAAGCAGGTAGATCTCCAAGTGGCGGTGAGAGACCAAGGAGTGGATTTCCGCAAGGCCATCGCTCGAGCAGGCCAAGGGAGCGAGACGTCGCAAGGGATCGGAAAGAAAGCGTGTCCTGCGCCGGAAAAACCAGTCCGCGCCCAGGCGGCGCCGCAAAGTCTTATGAAAATCTATTCCCAAGTTCAGCGCCCCCACACCTCAAGGCCCTCTCAAATGCCGGCCGCGGTTCTCTTCCTCTGCAGCCGGAGCGACCCGAGGAGCGACCTGAAGAGCTTGACAGCGACCGTCCCCCACGCCCCGTTTTCGTCCATCCTAATGTTTCGAGCGCCCGAGTCAATCCGACCGATCCAACCGAATTGACTCCTATTCTCGTCCCGAAAGGCAGTCAAAAAAGGATCCTTGACTCATATGTCATGCTACCCAGGGATTGCCCCCGCAGCACAGAGGCAAGCATAAGTCAAAGCGAGAGCGTCTCGAGACGAGCGCGGTACGGAACAAGAGGGCGAGCAAGTAGGCCGAGAAGGGCATTCTGGATGCGTTCTGTCTTACCTTCGGCTCTCACCGCAAACGCGCTATTCGCCTCTGCGGCGCTATGGGCGTTTCAGCCTGCCTTGGCCCCGCAAGCTGAGCCCCAAAGCCGCTCTACCGTAGCCCGAAGATCCTGAAGCCCCTGAAGGCGATCTGGCTGGGGGCCAATTTCCCCTGCTCGAAGCGCCCCTCTCGGGCCAAGTTTCGACCTCAGCGAGAAGCTCGGTCCAACTGGATTCCGGGGGACAGGAAATCCGGTCGACGGCGGTCCTGGACCTGGCAAGTGAACGGCCTCTCAGAGCCGCCTCATGCCTGATGGCGCTTCTTGGGCCGACGGGTTCCGAGCGCGGGACCCCCGGCCAGCCCCTCTTCTTGACGTTCCGGCTCCAAGGATAGATTCTAATTGATAAGGATCCAGCCCCGGAGTCCTCTTTGATTCCCGATGTCCTTAGACAACGCTTGTTTTTTCGCGCCGAGGATGTCGCAACGGCCTGCCAGATCAAACTGCCGTCGGCCCATGTCTTTTGCAGCCGTTACATGAGGCGCGGGGAGTTCGTACGCGTCAAGAAAGATTTCTATGTCCTCGATCGAAACTGGGAGAGGTTCGCCCGGGAGGATTATTTCCGGCTGAGCAATTTCCTTGAGGTGCCTTCCTACGTATCCTGCCTGACCGCTTTAAGCTTTTTCGGTATCACGACGCAGGTTCAGCGTGATCTTAACGAGAGCATCAGTATCAAGCGTTCCGCCACAATGGAAGCAAGAGGGGTTGCGTTCCATTACCACAAGGTCAAATCCCGGCTTTTCTTCGGCTTCACGAGGCAGGAGGGCTTCTTCATCGCCTGTCCCGAGAAGGCCTTTCTGGACGGCGCATACCTAGAGGCGATCGGCCGATATCCCTTGGACTGGAGTTCTCTCGATTTGGATGCCCTGGACAAGGCCAGAATCAAGGAGTTCGTAGCGATGTTTCCGGAAAGGGTAAAGGCGAGGCTCACCCAAACATGCGGGATCTGATCCAGCAAGAACGCTTCGAGATGGCAGTCCTGGACTCGCTGAACAGCGCCCAATTCCTCAGATTTCTCGTCTTTTGCGGGGGCACGATGCTCCGGCTCTGCCACGGCCTGGACCGGTACTCCGTGGACCTCGATTTCTGGTTGGCAGCTACGGCCGAAGGAAGACGGCTTTTTCGAAGAATATCCTCCTCTCTTGCAAAGACTTATCGGATCAAGGACGCCGCAGAAAAACATTATACATACCTCCTGGAGATCCGATCCCCGCGCTACCCACGTAGCATCAAGATCGAAATCCGCAAAGAGAGCCGATCCGCTCCCCACGGAATACGCTATCGCCTATAGCCCCCACTCGACACGCCAAGTCCTGGTCCGGGTCCCGACGCTTGACGAAATGATGGCGACCAAGACCGCGGCATTCCTGGACAGGGGGGAAATTCGCGACGCCTACGACCTGGAATTCTTGGTCAAGCGGGGCGTGGAGCCGGTCGCCGACAAGGCAACCCTCGCCGAAATGCTCGTCAGGATTCAATCCCTTTCGAAGAAGGAATACAGCGTCAAGTTGGGTTCTCTCCTTGAGGCATCGAAGAGAGCCTACTATCGAGAGCAGAACTTCAGGATTCTCCAGGCCGCGATCCAGGACAGGCTCCGATCGCTGTAAACCGTCACGCCTTTGGGGCTGATCGATGAACTCCCGGGCGGGTAAAAATACAACCTTCATCCTGTCGGGCAGCTCGCCTCCGATCCGCTCCAGCGCAGGGTCACGGCAACCTGGCAGTTGGCCTCCTTCGCCGGTGGATCGCAATATTGACGCACACCCCCCACCAAATCCTTGCTCGCCTTGACAAAAGAACTGTCATCCAGGATCCAGACCTCGGCCTTGCTCAGAAGATCCGTGATCTTCAGGGCCAGCCGCCTTTGAACTTCTTCCACGGCCCAAAAGCTTTGGCCCACAAAGGGCCGCACCGGCCGGACATCCGCCCTTAAATGCGCTTTGCCCCGGGCTGAATGCGTTTGGTTAAATGGCTCTCTGCCGCCTAACAAGGACGCATCCCGGCTCACCCTCCCAGACACTCCAAAGCGTAGGCCAGCAGGGTGGGTATCGAGTCCTTGAGCACCTCCCATTCGGGGTCGTGCCGTTTTCCCCGCCTGTGCAGCATCAAGTTAAAGCCCGTGATCACAGCGAACTTGTAGGCCGCGAGCGCCCGGAACCACGCCACGTCGCGAGGCTCGGATCCAGAAGCTCTGGCGTACATCCCGAGAAGGTCCTCGGGCCCCGGTAGAACCCCGGCGCCGAACAGAGCCTCTGGCAGCGCCCATGCCCTGGGGTCGCTGAAAGTGAGGATCCAGCCCAGATCGTTCAGTACGGCGCCGATTCCGACCAGCTCCCAATCGAGAACGGCCAGGAGAGTGCCGTCCGTCCCATACAGGAGGTTGCTCCACTGATAATCGCCGTGAAACATCCCGACTTGGGTCTTCCCAGGAAGGCGCTCCAGCAACCCGTCCCGCACCTTCGGCCCCAGGACCATGGCTTCGGGCTCGGCAGCCCTTTCCCGGAACCGTTCCCAGCGCATGACGTCCATCGCAAGGTCGAGGGGAGGCCCAAGAGGCCGGGCCTTTTGCTCCCAGTCGATCCGGTGAATGCCCGCCAGGGCGGTCATGGCCTGTTCCGCCATCCTTCTGCGCACCTCAGGAGGCGTACCCTTCAGCCAACCGATCCCCTCAGGGGCCAGGGTCTGTCCTTCTAGCTTGCGGGTCACAAAGTAAGGAGTTCCGAACCACTCGGGATCTTCGCCCCACCACACAAGGGGTGGCCTCGGGACATCAGTCCCCTCCAAGGCCTGAAGGGCGCGAACCTGGCGCATCACGTCCGCCGTGCCCTCGAGCTTCACCCCGGGCGGGGGCAGACGGATGACGTAGCTTTCCGTCAAACCGCGGGACTTGACCTGGAAAACATAGGAGAACCCGGCATGGCCCGGCGCCCTTTGAACGCCCGTGACCTCAGCCCCCGCGTCTTCCAGATGGCTCTTGCAGAACAAGGTCAGCCGTCGGTTCAGCTCTTCTGCATCCATCATTCCTTTTCCCTGGATGGAGAAACGATAGCGACTGGGAGTATCTCTCCTCCAATTCACGTTTGCCTCTCGGACCACTCCCACGACCGACAAAGAGGGGGTGGACATCGACTCCACCCCCTCACTCGACGGCAAGGTGCCCTTGTCGCAGAGTTTCGCTCTTACTCCCAATACGTGTGGACCGTCCAAAAGGAGCCGGTCTGGAACCCCGGCACCTGGCCCACGTTGAAGACTGAATTGCTCGTGGCGATTCCGCCCAGGAGACCCTGGGCCGGATCGGGTTCGACCTTGAGATTACAGCCCGTAAGCACAATGCCCTGCACGGGGATGTCGCTCGCCGTAAAGGTGCACTCGCCCGCGGCCACGAACTCGAAGCCCCCAACGTTCCCCTCCATGTAAAAGGGACCCGACTTGCCGGGGCCGATACCCTCCACGAGGTAGCCGCAAGCGTCGGCCAGTCCGATCTTTCGGATCTTCTCCTTCACGACAACGCCGTCCGACGCCCTGCTCTGAAGCGACCACAGGCTGGCTCCGAGTCTCACGATGGCAGCATCCGGCAGAAGATGGATCGGAACACCCTCCGGCGCTACGCTCCTGCACCACTCGATGCTCGGGTCCTCCACTGCCGGGTCGTGGACCGAGCGAAACAGAATAACCTCTTCCTCGAAGGCCAGCGCTCCGGGCGGAAGAGCCGCCCACAGGGCTGCGACTCCAACAATGACCATGAGACCGACTGTCTTTCCCATCGCTCTTCCCTCCTGTGCCTTGCATGGTTTAGGGCCTGCGGATCCCATATCCGCTCGCCCGTAGAGACCATATAACGATCTTTGTATTGATATGCAGACACTCTAGTTGTCTTCCTCTCCCGAGGTCAACAGAAAAACCCATTCGACCCAGATCGAGTTCCCCTCAGGAGATCCCTGTGGAGGGATGGTGCGGCAGGTTGCCAGGCTGTCTGGACAGATCGGACCGCAACAAAATATCAAGTAAAACTTTAAATAATTTAAATAACTGTATGTTTTTATTGGTGCCCGGGACGGGATTCGAACCCGTATGAGGGTTACCCCCCGAGGGATTTTAAGTCCCTTGTGTCTACCGATTTCACCACCCGGGCGCAAAGACAGGCATAGCCACTGGATAGGGGGAACTTCGCGAGAAGTCAACCAAGGGTTCTCGGTGCTCAGGACCTTCAGCCCATCCTTTCAGGCGCGAAGCGCCCGACGCGGCTGTTCCGGCTCGGTCAGAAAATCCTGGTACAGGTGCCTGTACAGGCCCCACGCATCCTCTAAAAGCTCTTCGTGCGTGCCTTCCTGCACGATCCTGCCCCGATCCAGGACCACGATCTTGTCCGCCCGCTTCACGGTGGAAATCCGGTGGGCCACGATCAGGGTCGTCCGTTTCTCCATGAGTCTCTCCAGAGCCTCGTACACCAACCGCTCGGACAGGCTGTCGAGCTGGGATGTGGATTCGTCGAGAACGAGGATCGGCGCGTCCTTGAGAAAAGCCCGGGCGATGGCGATCCTCTGCTTCTGCCCGCCGGACAGCCTGACTCCCCGTTCCCCGACCATCGTCTGGAATCCTTCGGGAAGTTCCTCGATGAAAGGAAGCGCGTTCGCCCGCTCCGCCGCCAATCGGATTTCCTCTTCCGTGGCGTCGGCCTTGCCCACGCGGATATTGTCTTCGATCGTTCCGCTGAAGAGCACGAGGTCTTGCTGAACCAGAGAGATCTGGGAGCGCAGCGACGCAAGGCTCGCCCCCCGGATATCTTGGCCGTCAATGGAGATCTTTCCCTGCCAGGGATCGTAAAATCGGATGAGAAGCTTGATGAGCGTCGATCTTCCCGCTCCGCTCGGACCCACGAGGGCCACGCGATGTCCGGCCGGGACGACCAGACCGAGACCCGCGAAAACCGGACGGTCGGCCCGATAGCCAAAATGGACGTACTCGAACCGAATCTCCCCGGCCGTCACCTCTAGGGAAGGGTACGAGTCGCCGCCGGTCTCGGGTTCGAGATCGAAGAACTCGAAGAGCCGGTCGATGGCCGCTCGAGACTGAGCGAGCTGGATGTTCAGCTCGCTCAGCCGATTGAGGGGGTTGTAGATCATTTCGAGGTACGCGTAGAAAGCCATCAAGGATCCTACGGTAAGCTCGCTCCGCAAGACCAGGTGCCCGCCGAGCCAAAGGACCAGTATCGGCGGAATGCGCGTGAGAAGGGCCGTGATCCCGAGCGACTTTGCATGGGTCCGGATGTTTTCTTGAACGGCTTCGAGGTAGAAGCGGCACCGGTCCACGAATCGTCGCGCCTCCTCGGCCTCGAAGGTGAAGCTCTTCACTTCGGCCATGCCTGAGACGGTTTCGTGCAGGGCTCCCTCGATGGAATCCATCCGGCTGCGCGCTTCCCGGGCGCTCTGCTTCATGGTCGTGCTGAACCGCTTCTGAACGATTACGTAAAGAGGGAGAGAGCAACAGGCGACGATCGCCAGTTTCCAGTTCATCCAGAACGTGGCGACCGTGATCGAAGCCAGGCTCGTGACGTCCATGAACACGTTGGTCCCGGCAAGACCGACGAAGTTCTGGGCCGCATGCACGTCCGTGATGAGCCGTGAAGAAATCACGCCGGTCTGGTATCTCTGGAAAAACTCGATGGGCAGGCGCTGCAAATGCCGAAACAGATCGCTCCGAACGTCGAACATCATTTGCTGGGCCAAACGATCCGCGATCAGCGTGCGTAGATGGCAGACGGCCGCATAAAAAACAAACAGCAGAGCCGAGATCGCCATGAGCACATCCAGGCCAAGGCCCGTGCGGCCCGGTCTGCCCGATAGAGGCCCGTCGATCACCTCCTTGAGGATCCACGGAAAGAAGACCGGCAGGTTGTACTTGACCACGCCCACGACCGTGGACAGGACGAGCCGGCGCCGATACGGCCGCACGTAGCCTAGGAAACGCCGCAAATTGCCGGGCTTGGGCTGCAAGGCGAGGGCTCTCGAAAAAACGAGACTGGTGCTCGAAAGGTTTTCTTTTTTGCTTAAGAGGCCATCGAAGAAAAGTCAAGAAGGGACGCTGTTCCTCTCTCCAGAAGCCCGGGACCCAAAGGTCCGGGTTCGTGAGCCCGGGCCCCGTGGGTCAGAATGCCTGTCGCTGCTGCAAAGCTGGATCCTCGACGAAAGACGGACGCGATCGAGCGCGTCCCTCCAGAACAAAAGGCCCGCCTGTTGGGTGCCTTTAGAGGAGCCCCTTTACGATTTTCACTGCGGCTGCGATGGGGTCCCGATCGTCGCCCAAGCCTGCCGGGTGGGCGGAGAGTTTTTCGCCGAGGGCCATTCGAGCGAGATTCGTGAGAAAGATGGGCTCCAGGCCGGCCTGGGCAGCCTCTTCGCGCATCTGGAGGGCGCAGAAGGGACACATAAAGACCATGGCACGGGCGCCATGGTCCAGGGCGTCCCGGATGTTCCGTGCTTTGTAAGATTCTCCTGCTTCATGCCCGAGATGGGGCGAGACCGTGGATCCGCAGCAGAGAGCGTTCAATCGATCGTAGGTTCGGGCGACCCGCTCGACGCCCGCCAGATCGAAAAGCTCGTCCAGACAGCGGTCCATCCAAGGCGTGTATCGGCTCGAACAGGGCTGCTGATAGGCGATTTTCCAGCCCAGAGGCTTCAGCCGGCTGCGCCGCTGCCTCAGGGCGTCCCTGAGGTATTCCACGTAGTGGACGACCCGGAAAGGCACGTCGATCCCGTACTCGAGGGCCTTGGTCGTATAGGCCGCGTAACAATCGTCATGGAACATGACGATTTCCGTGTAGCCTGTGGCGGCCAGGGCGTCGACCTTCCTCTGCAGGGTCTTGCGCAGAGGCGACTCCCGGCCGACATGGATCCAGGCGAGCAGGCTCTCGTAGGCCCCTCCTCGAAGAAACGTACAGCCCTCGAAAAGCTCTCCCTCAAACAGCCCTGGAATCACATCCACTGCGCAGAGATTGAACACGGGCCGACCCGGCTCTCCTCTCTGGATTTCCCCGGGCGATTGATCGATGCTTTCCACAAGCTTGAAATACGAGGGCGTCGTCCGGTAAAGACCGCTTTTTTCCTGCCGCTGAAGAACGAGGTCGAACGGATTGGCGCCTTTCGAACAGTAGGCGTTGCAGGCCGCGCAGGTCACGCACTCCGTAACGATCTCTGCGTCTTCGCCCCGCACAAGTCTGCGGATCTGGTCTGCACCGCTCGTCCGGTCGTAGGGCGTGTATTTGCACAGATCCAGGCAGTCTCCACAGAAATCGCACTTGGCCAGGTTGAAGGCCATTTAGAACCTCCTTGTCGCGCTCTCCTAGAAGAAAGGGTAATTCCCGAAGTCCGGCAGGGGCAGACCGAGCCTCCTCGCTTCCTCGATTCTCGGGATGTTTCCCACCTTCTTGATGAGAAACCCGAGGTTTCGGGCCACGTCGGCTTCTGTCACGAGCTCGGCCGCAACATACCCATCCGAGAGGGCACCGGCGAAAAGCTCCTCGCCGGCGCGTGTGCGGACCACGGTGTGGGAACGCTGCGCCCCGGCCTTGTGGAAACCGAACTCGTCCACCTCGTCGCCACTCGAAAGGTCGGCGACCTCGTTCGCCCAGTCGTAACAGAGACGGCACCGGGGACGGTCGTAGATGCCTCCGAGAATCACGTACTCCTGAAGAAGGGGCATCGAGCGCTTGGTCCCGTCCGCGGCAGAAACCGAAAATTGTCCCGGGAACGGAACTTCCGAAGTGTCTCGCCAGGCCACCGATGCGGCTTCCTCGGGTTTGAGGCCCACAGCCTGAATCAGGGCCTCGGTTCCTTCCGGATAGAAATTGAAGGCGCAGTGGTGGCCCAGGACATAGCGGATCTTGGACCCGATTCGGGTTTTGAGATACCCGTTTCCGTTCGTCTGGATCTTTCGGATCGCGTGCACATGACAGGGACTGCCGACAACGGCAAGCCGATCGACTCCCCGGTCGATCACGGCCTTGCCCAGGATCGAAAGGAGTCCTCCCGGCACAAGCATGTATTTCGTTCTCTGACTCACCAGAACCTCGTCCCGCGAAAGAGCAAGGACCGGCGCCGGCTTCCAGGGTTCTGCCGCGCTCATGCCGGTCACGAGCGCGGCATCGATGAGACCCCTGTCGAACGCATAGAGCAGCAGAGCGGTCAACACGCCCCCGCTCGTGGCGTTCCGTCGGACCGCCTGGTCTACCGCGTGGGCAGCATAGCAGGATCTGTGAATCCCAATCCGTCTTTCTTCGGGTCTCCGGCTCCGGCTCATGACCTTCCGCTCGAGATCGCCGAGCCGGATCTCCTTGCCGGGGCAAGCCTTCCAGCAGCTCCCGCAGCTCTCGCAAGGCCCGACGAGCTCTGGGACGACCCACTCCAAGGCGATGGATTCGTTCGGGCAGACACCGACGCACGCCCCGCAGGCCGTGCACAAGCCCTGGCTGATCACCTCCCGGTAGAGGCGGTTCGTAAATCCGGGCCGTGGAGGTCCTACTTTCACCATGGGCAGTTCCCTCCCCTATCGCGCGCGGCCCGGCCCGCGCCGGTCATTCGCTCCTGTTCGTCCCGGATTTCTTCCTCGCCCAAACCGCGGCTCCCAGGGCGGCCGTAATCTGAGGCTCTGCCGGGACGAAGATCGGCTTCTTCAGCTCCTGTTTCAGGGCTTCCACCACGCCCCCGTTGAGCGCCACGCCCCCTGAGAAGCAGACTGGCTCCACAAAGGTCACGCCCTCGCCAAGGCCCATGGCCACAACGCGCCTGGCAATGGCCCGACTCAGCCCGCAAGCGATATCCTCCCTCCTTTTCCCCTGGGAAAGAAGGGAGACGATCTCGGACTCGGCAAAGACCGTGCACACGCTCGTCAGGCTGCACGGGTCCCGGCTGGAAAGAGCCGCGCGGCCGAGCGCCTCCAGATCCAGCCCAAGAATCCTCTCGGCCAGGACTTCCAGGAACCGGCCCGTTCCCGCAGCGCACTTGTCGTTCATCTGGAACCTGCGCACCATGCCTCTGCCGTCCAGGTCGATAACCTTGCTGTCCTGACCTCCAATATCGATGATGCTTCGCACGTCCGGAAAGATCTGCCTCGTTCCCTCGGCGTGGCAGAGAATCTCGGGGCGGGTCTCGTCGGAAAAGGTCACAGCCTTTCGGCCATAGCCGGTCGACACCACGTACCGGACCCTCGCCTCCGGAACGCCGGCGTCCTGCAGGGCCTTGAGAAAAGCGAGCCTCCCGGAAAGCCCCCGGTCGTGAGTCGTCGGCACCTTGGAGAACGCCGCGATCCTGCCCTCGGGGTCCAGCAGAACCGCCTTGGACGTGACCGATCCGACATCCACCCCTGCGACGAACACGGCTTCAGCCCGCCTTGCGCATCTTGAGAATCTCGCAGATGCTTTCCACACGGGTCCTGAGAGACTCCGGGCTGTAATCGCGATCCTCCCAGAAGTCCCCCTCCACGTAGAAGACCGGCAGCCCCGTTCTCTCCTCCACCATGCGTGCAATCAGCCGGTTGTCGCTGCCGAGCCAGCGGTCGAAATCAAGAAAACCCAGCAGAAGGCCGTCGAACTTGTACCGCAACAGGCGCTCGCAGATCTGATCGGCCTTGTATCCTGCGTTCACCGTGACAGAGCCTTTGAGCCACGCCTCGGCCGCGACCATGTAAGGATCCTCGAAACGAGGCGGCTGGAGCTGTTTCTGGGTGGGGCCTCCCGGCATGACGCCCACACCGTTCTCCATGAACATCTTAACGAGCCAAGGCTGGCAGTAGGGAATGATTTCGTACATGAGAACCGGAGCCTGCCTCGGAAGAACGCCCCGCCCGGCGGCGACCCTTCCCCTTACGTCCTTCAGGGTCTGCTCCAGGGCTTCGGCCATGGGTTCCAGACCCGTGTTGAAAGGCATGTCCCGGGGCATGCCCAGGATAAAAGCCTCCACGCCGCCCAGAGGCGGCGGATCCACGGTGAGCAGATCCCGCAGTTCGCCCATCTTTTCGACGAAGCGCTGGCGGATCTCGAAGGCCTCTGCGATCTTTTCCTCCGGCACGGAAATCCCGACCACCCGTTGGACCTGCTCGAAGCCGTCCCGCATTTGGAGAGCCAAGTATTCCACCCGCTCGTCCACTTCGTCCTCTTGGGTGCCCAAAGGCTGATCGTGGGGGAGCCGGGTGCTGTAGTTCCGCCAGTCGCTGTCAAAGCATTCTTGAATGAACTCGTCGGTCTTGGGGCCTTCATCGCAGACGAATCCCCAGATCCAGCTGATGTCCGGGGACGGGATGATCCCCAGCCTGCGCGCCGTGAAGCGCGCCTTGTTCAGGGCGCAATGGCGGCATCCGTACGACATGCCGGCCGCTTCGGCGATCTCGAGAGTCGGATTGAGTCTGTGAAAGAACATCTGGAGAAACGCGACCAGGAACAGATCCGGGAAGGCAACATACACGCGGTCTGGCGCGGTGCGTTTGAGGGCATAGTAATAGACCGACATGGCCGGCAGGATCCCGTAAACCAGCTTGACGCCCTGTTTTTTGTACCGGGGAGTCCTGGTGAGATCCACGGCTTCGCGCACGATGCAGCCCAGGCCGCGCCGCACGCCTTCCAGCTCCGTATCGAACTGCGAAGGGATCCACGTCTCCACGGAAAAGCGCACGTCTGCCTCGGAGAGATTCAGCGCGCGGCAGGCCTCGATGAAGTCCGGCAGAAACCCAGGGATTTCGCTTTCTTCGAATCCCGTGAATCGGAGAAACTCGGCGCAAACATCGCGGTTCATGGCCCAACCCGTCTTTTCGCCCGCAAGGATTCGACAAAGCTTTCCAGCCTCGTGGCCAGAGGGCCAGTGGATTCCCGGGCGTACTCATAGGAGGATTCGACCTTGAGGATCGGAACCTGCATCTCGCTCATGGCCCGGGCGACCGCGGCGTATTCCATGTCGTAGACCTCGTCGAAAGCCAGTTGATACCACACGATCCCGTCCACCCGGTTCCCCAAAACGCTTTCTTTGAGGTGCCGAACCCTGATGCCCCAAGAAGGCTGGAAGATCGAAGGAGGCAGGCGCCGCAGAAAGTACGTCTCGACAAGGGCATCCATCGGATCCCCGCCCTCGTCCACTTTCCAGGCACAGTGGCGCACTCCCTCGTCGAGCACTTCGGCTACGATGACGCCGCCGCTTTCCTCGATGAGCCTCGGAACCGCGTAGTCTCCGACCGCCACGACCCGGCCGGCGAGCAAAACCCGTGGTGCGTCCGGAGCAAACAGACCTGGCCCCTCTTCCAGAGCCTCCAGCAGGCTCGCAGCCTCGGCAGCGAAAAGATCCGGCTCCTCGTAAAAGGACGCATGGTTCAGCCTGAGGAAATCGAGTCCGCCTATGGGGGGATTTTCCTTCTTTCTCAGGTCTCCGATCTCCTGGAGCACGGTCCTCACCCGATTCAGGCTTTCTATGGAGGCCCGCAATCCGGCCTCTGTCACTCGCCGGCCCGTGAGTTCTTCCAGACGGCCCTTGAGTCTTGCCAGGCCCTTGGCGTAGTACCGGACCGACAGCTCCTTCTGCCAATCGGGTGGGATCCCGATCCGGAATGCGGGCAGGCGAAGATACTCCATCAGATCGGCCAGGCGGCTGGCGTGGCAATCGTCACACTGCGCAACGATCAGGTCCAGCATGGGCACAACCGGATCCATGCCGAGAAGGTGATAGCCGAGCTGGGCCCTCACGAAAGGATTCAGGAACCGGTGCATGTACGGAAGCGAGGCCTCGACAGGTTCCGGGTCACCGCCCCGGCAGAGAAGATACGGAATCGCGCCCGAGGCGCGCACGAGCTCCTCGGGAACGAACCTCCCGGTCATCCCCACGATCTTTCGGCCGCCCCGCTTCTCCCTCCGGACCCTCTCCGGAAAGGTTTTCACCCTTCCCTGAATCACCTCCATGCTTTTGGCAGCCTTGGCTGTCATCTTCCCCTCTCCTGCCCACTCGGCCGGAGCAAGCCCTACTTCGCCTTCCAGCCCTCCACTCCGTACACCTTCTGCCACTGGCGGTCGAAGAAGGGATTCTTTCCGGTTGTGCTCAGGGGAATGCCGTAGGCGATCCGCACGTCCTGCCCAAGAAGCTTCAAGTTCAAGGCCGCCCTGCCGACCGTGTACATAATCCGGTTGTCGGCGTGATGCAGGCCGGCAACCGAAACAGCCGACCCGAGAGCGATTCCAAGGTCGTTTACAGCCATGGCGCAAATCCCGTTGGCCTCCCGGTTCTTCTTGCACCCTTCGTAGCCGCAAAAGTTGCAGCTCCGCACGCCATAGCGCTTGAGCACGATGCCCAAGAGAACGACCCACGGAGCATCCTCCACGTCCCGGGCGTTGAGACGGAACGCCTCCATGTCGTATTCTTCGGCCATCCTTCTCATCTCCCGGGCGAGCAGATCCTTCTGCTCGCCCGACACGACAGCCGTGACGAGGTTGTCAATGCCGCCCCCCTTGGGCGCCGTGCGCGCAGCCAGGCACATGAGTTGAGCCACGTGGAAGAGAGCTTCTCTTTCCAGTTCGTCACCTGGAACGACCATTGGACTCCCCCGTGCCTCCTCGGGCGCATTCGACCCTTGGATTTGCCCCGTGCCAGACCGAACGAGAGGCCTGCCAGCGAGGGGAACCGGTCACGGCAAGGACGGTCGGGAACCCGCGATCCTCTCCCTCACGTCAGATCCTTGAGAAACTCCCGGACCTCTGCCGCGATCTCTTTCGCACAGTTGTCAGGCGCGTACACGCCTCCTCCGGGCAGAACTTTGCTTTTGGCTGTCGGGAAGGCGTCGCAAACAGGTTGAAAGTACGGGTAGAGCACGTCCCGGTCGCCGCACAGAAGGAGCATGGGACAGCGCACCTTGGAAAAGAGGGCGTAACTGTCCTGATGGAACACGGCGATGTAGGCTTCGTGCCACCGCTCTCCGGCCCTGAGCGTATCGATCGCCTCCCTGTGGCAGAGCGCAGGAGGATGATCCGGATCCAGTCCCACCACGCGGTCCCAGACCTTCATCAGGTGGCTTCCGTCCATCTTGATGACCAGAGGATCGATGGCGGTGTCGAGCCAGTGCTGCCTTTCCTTTTCGCTTAAGTAGACCGGTCCTTCCAACATGAGGCTCAGCACACGCTCAGGAGCCAGTGCGGCCATCTCCACCGCAATCGCTGCCCCGGTGTGGTGGCCGAATGCATGAAAGGTCCGAATCCCGATGTTCGCGAGGGCTTCGAGGAGAACCGTGGCGTAATAGGTCACGGTCGGGGGCTCAGGGGGAAAAAAAGACTGGCCGAACCCGGGCGTATCGGTCGCGAACATCCGATACTCCCCTTCGAGGAGACCCATCATTTTCTCGAAGCTGATCGAGGAACTCGCGGTCTGATGGAAAAACACAATGGGCGGTTCCTTTCCGCCATCGCAGAACCTGTAATGGACCTGACCGTCCCGGGTATCCACGTAAGCCTTGCGGATGCTCATGGCAGCCCCCTCCTATGCTTTGAAATCGCGGCCGGCATTTCCCAACGAGCTGACGAAGCAGAGCCAGGGATCAGCGGCAAGCCAGAGAAGAAAAGGACTCCAAACCGAAAGGGCCCTGGCTGCCCTTCGTCCTGACACGGGCCATACCCGCAGCCTCTCGGCCCCAAGCCGTCCGTGGGATCCGGAGGCCTGGTTCCAAAGGAAGGATCCTCTCAGGCAATCCTTTCCGCAGGCTCGCCGCGCTTCTTAGGTTTGCGGAATCCGATCCTGGTGTAAAAGGCTTCGGGAATCGCCTCCGGATCCTTGTAGATGTACCAGATACAGGGAGCCTGCGGATCCGGGTTGTAATCCGTGATCTTGACCGGAACGCCCGTTTTCTCGATCGGCATGATCTCATGCCAGATCGAGCAGTGGAGACAATAGTAAGGAACACCCTTCAGTCCCCAAGACCAGGGATAGGCCTTCTGGGTCACGCCCAGGTTGAAAGGCTCTCCTGTCCGGGGCGGAATGCCGTCAAGCTGCCCTTTGCGGCGCATCCGGCCACCGCTCCCGCAGGGGTCGAAGATCATGACGTACCGGTCCTTCTCTTCGCGGATCGTGTGCGTGCCGATCTCCCCAGGACCGCACCGATGAGCCCGCATCCCCTCGGCGAACATCCTGAGGACGTCGATGGGCAGGATCTGGCCGTAGCCTTTGTAGGCGATCATGTCCAGTTTGGTCTTGGCATACCGGAGGAATTTCGGTAGTTCCTCCTCTCCATAGTTCTTCGCGATGTAGTCCAGGTCAATATAGGCCCAATCCGAATAGAGATCGTGGAGCCACTTGAATTCGTGCTGCAGGTAATCCAAGAGTTTCAAAGAGGCCTGGCGGTCTCCCTTCTCAATGAATTCCCGCAAGATCGTGTAGCTGCTGACGCCCAATTCCTCGACGGGCTCGTCGCACCGGAGAATGCGACCCCCGAGTTTTTCAACGGCCTCGATCTTGAGCACGTCCGTTCCTCCTTTGGCAAGGGTTGGACAAGAATCTTTTCGGTCCCCCCCTAAAAACAGGATACCCTACTTTCTCACGTGCTACCATGCCAGTGACCGCTCATGCCCACTGCCCTTCTAACCTCCCCTTGACCGTCCGCCTCAACGGGTGCGCGGAGGGATATGAATGGCCTCTCCCCTGGCATCCATCACGGCCTCGCGCAGCGCCTCGGATAGCGTGGGGTGGGCATGCACGGTTTCGGCCACGTCTTCCAGGGTTGCCTCCATCTGGATCGCCAGAGCCAACTCGCCGATCAAATGGCCTGCCTGGGGCCCCACGATCGAAGCGCCGACAATGCACTGCATCTTGGGCTCGGCCATGACTTTGACGAACCCCCGGGTAGAGCCTTCGATGACGGCGCGGCTGTTCGCCGTAAAGGGGAACCTCCCGACAAGCAGCCCGTTCCCGTATTTCTCCCGGGCTTCTTTCTCCGGAAGGCCTACGCTGGCCACCTCAGGATCCGTGTACACCACCCGGGGGATAGCGGCGTAGATCATCTCCCGTCGCATCCCGACCGCGTTGCAGGCCGCCACCTCCCCCTCTGCCGTGGCCTTGTGGGCGAGCATGAGACCGCCCACCAAATCTCCGACCGCATAGACGCCGTTTACAACCGATTCCATCCGCGAATTCACCGGAATCGGCTTGCCCGAGGCCACATCCAGCCCAGCCTCCTTCAAGCCGAGCTTCTCATGGAAGGGTCTGCGGCCAGCCGCCACGAGCACGTGCTCCGACACGACTTCCCCAGACCCTTTTTCGGACTGAAAGGCGACCGAAAAGCCGCCGTCCTTGCGCCGAATCGACTGGACACGGCAAGCGACCTGAATGCGAATGCCAAAGCCGCTCAGAATCTTCAGCATGAGCTGCGAGACATCCTCGTCCTCGTACGGAAGGATCCTGGGCAGCAGTTCAAGGATCGTCACCTCGGTGCCGAAGCGCTGGAACATCTGGGCAAATTCCACCCCGATGACCCCCCCGCCGATGACCGTCAGGCTCTTGGGGAGGCTGTCGAGCCCCAAGACCCGATCACTGTCCAAGACGCCTGGAAGGTCTCTCCCCTCGATGGGAGGCCACAGGTTCTCGGAACCCGTGGCAAGAATGAAGGCGCAGTCCCGGATCTGGTCTCCCGTTTCCAGAATCCGCAGAAGGCCGGGCTTTTCGAAGCTGCCGGTCCCTGCGACAACCTTCACGTTGTTTTTCTGCAAAAGAGCCCGAGTCCCCTTGGTCAGTTCGGCCACCACCTGATCCTTTTGCTTGACCAGTGCGCCGAAGTCCACCGCAGGCAAAGGGCCTTTGGTTCCTTTTCCGGTCCATTTGACCAGAAGGTCATGTTCCTTGGCCTCCTTGAGCAGAAACTTGGTGGGAATGCACCCGCAGTGCAGACATGTGCCTCCCACCTCTTTTTTCTCCACGAGGGTGACGCGCGCGCCCAACTGAGCGGCCTTGATGGCGGCCGGGTATCCGCCCGGCCCCCCGCCCACCACGACAACGTGTCTCTTCTCCCCTGTCTGACTCATATCGCTCTCACGCTTTCCTTTTGGTTCTTTGCGAGCCTAAAAAATTCCCCCACCCTGTCCCCCTCCCCAAAGGGGGAAGGGGCAGGGTGAAGGAGGGGGGGTCAGGATCACATCCGGCCTGCCCTGGGGTCCGCCGCCCTAAAAGCCGAACTGGGAACAGGTCACAAGAAGGCCCGGGTTTTCCACGAGCTGCCGCAGCCTCTGCCGGAAAGCGCCGGCCGCCGCCCCGTCGATCAGGCGGTGATCAAACGTGAGGCTCACGGGCATGATTTCCCGAATCACGATCTGGTCGTCGATGACAACCGGCTTTTTCTCCGCGTTTCCAATTCCCAGGAGAGCCACCTCGGGAGGATTGAGAATCACGGTCTCGAACTCGCTCCCGTAACTGCCGAGGTTGCTGAGCGTGAAAGTGCCCCCGGACATGTCGTCCGGAAGAAGTTTCTTGTTCCTCGCCCTCTCGATGAGATCGGCGAGCCGAACTTGAATCTCCTTGAGGGGAAGGCGGTCCGCCCCGTGCACGACCGGCACGACAAGCCCGTCCGGCACCGAAACCGCAACGCCGATGTTCACGTCTTCCCAGTAGTGAATCTCGTTTCCCTCGATGGAAGCGTTGAAGACCGGCATTTCCTTGAGGACCCGGGCAAGAAAGAACACCATCATGCCCGGGATCGTGGCCCGGTATCCGAGAGAGTCCGAAAGCTTGTTGATCTCTCTGCGGAGGTTCATGAG
>Ga0101944_10000844_pt1 | contig 80356 bp, 62 predicted proteins | sample DewCreD2012metaG_FD_75245 | JGI IMG/M metagenome (GOLD analysis project Ga0101944, IMG submission 75245) | Hot spring sediment bacterial and archeal communities from British Columbia, Canada, to study Microbial Dark Matter (Phase II) - Dewar... ... | reverse complement strand
TCGCGCTCGCCCGCCTTCCCGTTCTTGTCGATCGTGTGATACCTTCGTCTCACGGCGGTTCTCCTTTTCAAGGTTTGATTACCCCGATTCTATTCAGAATCAAGGGCGAACCGCCGCCTCAACTTTCAACTACGGGTGGGACACCGTCAAAATCTTTGCGGGAGGAAAAGAATCTACGGGTTAGTAGTACAGAGGACACGGAGAACACGGAGAAACACAGAAAAAACACACCACAGAGGTCACGGAGAACACGGAGAAGGAAAACCGCAGTGCGGCAGGGCCGCAACCAAACAGGGGTGGCGGCGCTGGTCTCAGCGGCAACTCGCTCCCGTGGCGATATGAAAATCTTCTGAGGAGGAGAAGATTTCAGGGGTTAGTAATACAAAGGAAAGGGGGAAGGCCAGCCGAAAGCCAACCACCGAAAGGAATGCCGGTGTGGCAAGCCTGGCGGCTTGCTCCACAGCGGGCGGAGGGGGCCTCTTCTGGAGCTTCTACTAGCTACTTGGGTGGGGCGGGGGATTGGAGGAAGTTTGTCCAACGGCCGAAGACCAACGATGAGAGCTCAGTGAGCCGCTGGGCGTTGTGGCCAGGGTCGAGTCCGGCTTCCAACTCTCTGACGTCATTGGAGTTAGCGTCCTGCTGGACCCAGTCCTGGATCATTTCCGGGGTGACTTCTAGATGGAATTGGAAGCCGTATGTGTTTTCGCCGATGCGGAAGGCTTGGCGCCGGCAGCGCTCCGAGCGCGCCAGCCAAACCGCGCCGTCCGGCAGGTCGAAGGTTTCTCCGTGCCAGTGAAACACGGTTTCGGGGCCTTCCAGACCCGCAAGAAGGGGGTCTGAGGCTGCCTGCGGGGTCCACCAAACGGGAAACCAACCGATTTCTTTGACCGGGTTGCGGTAGACGCGCGCGCCGAGAGCTTTGGCGATGAGTTGAGCGCCCAGGCAGATGCCCAAGACGGGTTTGCCGGCTTCCACAGCCTGCCGGATGAGCGAAAGCTCGGCGTGAATGTAGCTTAACTCGTCGTTGGCGGACATCGGACCGCCCATGAAAATGAAGCCATCCGCCTCCGAGACCGAGACCGAGTCCACTGGGTCCCGGTAAGCGTCCACGTATTGGTAGGCGATACGGGCGGCTTCGAGCGCCGGGAGGATCAGGCCGGCGTGCTCAAAAGGGACGTGGCGAAACACCAGCACCCGCATGGACTCAGGTTAGCGTATCAGAGTGAGAAAGTCAGGGCTGGCCGGAGGCGGCAGGCTGGAACTGGCTCAGAGTGGAGGCGTACTGGGAGACGCCTTTGGCGAGGGCCTCGGCCAGGCGCTGCCGGTAGCCGTCTTGCTTCAGGAGGCGTTCCTCGTTGGGGTTGCTGAGAAAGGCGATTTCGACCAGGATGGAAGGCATCGTGGCGCCGATCAATACGAGGAACGGGGCGCTGCGCACGCCGCGATTGCGCAATTGACGGTTGACGCGGACCATGTCCTTAAACAGGGCCGATTGAACGGAGGTGGCAAATTCGCGGGATTCATCGGCCTTCTCCTTCTTTAGGATCTTTTCGATCAGGCTCTCCAATTCATGGATCGTCCGTTCGGAGCTGGCGTTTTCGCGCGCGGCGACTTCGAGATCCTGCTTCGAGGCGCCGAAGTTCAAGTAATAGGTTTCGAAGCCGGTGGCCGAGGCGACGCCCGAATTGGCATGGATGGAGATGAACAGGTCCGCTTTCTGCTCATTGGCGAACGCCGTACGGGCCTCGAGGGGAACGAAACTATCGTCCTTGCGGGTGTAAAGCACTTCCGTGTTGAGCCGCTCCTCCAGCAGCGCCCCCAGCCGCAGCGCAATATCCAGAACCAGGTCTTTCTCCATTAAGCCGGACTTGCTGATGGTACCGGTGTCGTGGCCGCCGTGGCCCGGGTCGATGACCACCTTGCCCAACTTGAGGCCCAGGGCGCGGACCAGGGAACTGGATCCGGCGGGGCCGCGCTTGGCGGGGACCCCGACGCGCTCTTGCGCCGAGGGAGTTGCGCCCCGCAATGCGGCCGTCGGAGCAGGCGCGCCAACTGTGGGCGGCGCCGGCTTAACGGCAGCGGCGGGGGGCGGAGCAGTCTCCGCCGTGGTAGGGGCAGCCTTGGCTTGAGCGGCTCTGGGAGGGGGGGATTCGGTCTTGGGCGCCTGGCTGACTGGAGGCGCAGGGGGCTTCAATTCGACGACCAGCCTCGGGGGGTTGGCCAACTGAGCGGCGGTGAACTCCGCCCGCACGTTCAGGTCCAGCACCACGCGGGTCACGTTGGGCTGCGTTTCGGAGACGCGGATCTGCTGTAGCAGCGTGTCGCCGACTGGGATCGTGTGGACCCGTTGCTGGCTCAGCGCCGGCCGCGAGCCTGGGATGTCGAAGTAAATCCGCTCGGGATTGGAAAGCCGGTCGTAGCGATAGGTAAACTCGCCGCTGACTTCGATCACCACGCGGGTGGATTCGCCCAGCGGCCAAAAACGGACAGAGGTCACTCGGAGGGAGCCGGAAGCAGCCGCCTGCCGTGCGAAGGCTGCCGTCCAGGGAGCCAGGGCCACGGCGAAGGCCAGCGTGGCCGCCGCTGCGGCTCTGGCTTTGAGCGATCGGATCCGGGACACCGCTTCACCTCGTAAAAAGGTAGAGGTTGCCGTTCGCATCGACCGCCCACTCCACCGGCCGGTACTCCGGCTGCGCAGCCGGGGCGGCCTGGACCGGTCTGCGTGTCTGCCGGCGTCTGGCCTGGTAGCGCTGCGTCACTTTTTGCACGTAGCTGCGCGTTTCGGGGAAAGGCGGGATGCCGCCGTAACGGATCACCGCTTTCTCGCCGGCATTGTATGCCGCCACCGCCAGCCGCTCGTCGCCAAAGAGATCCAGCAGGTAACGCAGGTAGCGGACACCGCCCTGGAGGTTTTCGGCGAAGTTGAACGAGTTGGCTACGCCGAAGCGCCGGGCGGTGGGGGGCATCAACTGCATCAAGCCTTCGGCCCCCTTGGGGGAAACGGCGTAAGGATTGTAATTGCTCTCCGCTTCGATGACGGCATGAACCAGCGCCGGATCCAGGGCGTGGCGGCGGGCTGCGGACTCGACCGCCTCCTGGAAGCGGCTCGCCGCCGAACGCGCATCGGTTTTCGACGCGGGCGGAACAACCAGCACCCGGACCAGCCGGCCCGTGCGCGGGTCGACGCGGACCGTGGATTTGACCGCGCCCGCTGTTTCGGCCCGCAGCGGCGCGCCCATCCCGATCCCAAGGAACAAGCCGGCCACAATCAAACGTAAACGCATGGAATTGTTTTTACGAATTCTTCTCGCAGAGCCTCCGGGCGATTGCCTCTATCGCCAATGTTACCATTACAATTGTCGCACGGGATGTGAAATTTCCGACGGAGCGATGAGCGAACTCCATCCGCATTACATTGAATTCCGGCACGTTTATAAGACGTTCGACGCCCCGGTTTTGGACGACGTCAGCTTTCACGTGGATGCCGGCCAGACGGTGGCGATTATCGGCCGCAGCGGCGTAGGCAAATCGGTGACGCTGGCCCACATCATGGGTTTTCTCAAGCCGGACCGGGGGCGGGTCATCGTCGCCCATGAAGACATCACGGACTGGAATGAAGCGCAGCTCCGCCGCATCCGCCACAAGGTGACGCTGGTTTTCCAATCGGGCGCCTTATTTGATTCGTTGACCATCGGCGAAAACATCCTGTTTTCGCTGGAGCTGCGCGAAGATTACGACGCGGCCAACCGGGAGCAGGTCGTGGATGGTTTGCTGGAGATGGTGGGGCTCCTTGAATATAAGGATGCCTATCCGGCGGACCTCTCGACGGGCTACCGGCGCGCGGTGGCGATCGCCCGGGCGCTGGCGGCGCAGCCCGAGTGCATCCTCTACGATGAGCCCACTACGATGGTGGACCCCATCATGTCGGATCTGCTGACGGATCTCATGCTGCGGCTCAAGCGCGAACTGCGGCTGACGTCGGTGGTGGTGACGCACGATCTGGACCTGATGAGGAACGTGGCGGACCGGGTGGTGGTTCTTCATGACGGCAAGGTGATCTATTTCGGCCCGGTGGATGAACTGGAGCGCTGCGATCATCCGCACATCCAGGAATTCCTGAACATGGACCGGGTGCATCCGACGGGCATGTAAGCGGCCTGCGCGGGCGCCGTGCGCGTTATTGCCTTTTACGCCTTGCCAGGCGTTCCGCCAGGAACTGCCGCCACCGGCTAAGCAGAGAAGTCCCCGCAGGCGCGGAAGCCGGCGCAAGACGTGGCGGCTCCATGGGCGGCGGCGCCTCCAACGGGACGCGCGAAAGAACCCGGACGCGCTGAGGTTGCCACAGATAGGTGATTCGCATCAGAGGGCCGTCTCTTTCACTGGCGACGAGCGAAAAACGATATCCGCGGCCAGGTTCGGACGTGACCTCGATGGGGTAGTAGCCTCGCAGATTGCGGGCTATGAACGCGGTCTCGTAACGCTTGCGCCTGAGGCTCCAGACGAACAACCGCAGGCTGTCGAATTCGTACGGCTGGCCGAGGCGGCTAAGGGTGGCCCACAGCCAGTTGTGCCGGGTTTGCTGGCCGTCGCGGACTGCATCCAAGGGGAAGTAAGCCATGATGCGGCGCCCCTCGGCGTACTGTGCCACTTCGTCCGGGATGTTCATCACGAGGCGCCGGGTCAGCACCCAGCCCGCCACTTCGCCCGGCAGCACGACCAGGGACCAGTCCTCAGTGCGCCCGTTGTCCGTGATGAGCTTGTGGCTGACCACATCCACGCTATGGCCTTCCTGAATCTGGGCCAGATTCGGCGCCGAGCGGCTGGGGGAGGTATGAACATTCAAGGGGGCGAGCACCGAGGCGCGCCCCTGCACGGGAAGACCGGCGGCCCAGCGGCCCAGCAGCCGCAACTCTTCCATTTGTTCCCGGCTGAACAGCAGATCGCCGTCGGTCCAGCCGGTTTCGCCGGAAGCTCTGCGAGCCCGGACGAATTTCCGGCGCCGCGTCAGGACCTCCAGGCGCTCTCCGTGCGCGGCCACGGCGACCACGGGTTCGTTGGGACCCAGTTCGCGGTAAAGATTCAGGCTGGCGGCGGCCACGAAGCCTTCGCCGATGGCGGGCTCGCGCTGGTTGCGCCGGCAGCCGGCGAGCAGGAGGCAGGCCAAACACTGTAAGGATTCCCTGCGGCGCATCGGGAGGCGATGGGTCTCCAACGGCAGTTTACCAAGACAGGTAGTCCCGGCTGAAGAAGCGGCATCCCCTGGGCGGGGTCCTCGAGACGGGCGCCGCCAAAGAGGGCACCATCCGGTTTAGCGCTTGGAGGCCGAACGGACTGCGACCGGCGTGGCGGGCGAGGGGTCGAGCGCGGGGGCAGGGCGCTGGGGAGCGTCCGGGAAATGGCGCGCGCGGCCGCCGCCAGCGACGATCTGGCCGATCCGGCAGCTCCAGCGGAAGATCTGATGCACGGGAATCAGTCCGGCGAGCCGGATGCCGCCGATGGCCGCCAAGCCTGCCGAAGCCATGCATCCGCACTCGGAGCAGGCCGGGCGTCCTCCAAACTGGCAGGGCGTGATGGGTGTCTTCAGATCGGCCGAGATGCAGGTGGTGGTCCGGGCGAAAATGCACTCGTCCGGATGATTAGGCGGCTGTAAGTAGCCTTTTAAGACGCCGTCCGGCAGGTGGATTTTGGGGAACTGGGCGCGGATGCGGGCAAGAGCTTCCACCACCCGCTGGCGGTCCTCAGGAAGCAAGCGTTCCACCGAATCCTGGTCCTGCTGGGGCGTGAACAGGCTGAACCAGATCCGGCGGCACTCCGGACGCCCGGACCAGAAGCGGCTGAATTCTGCCAGATAATCGGCGTGAGCGATCGGACGGGTGATGGTGCAGTGCACGATCACCGAATGGCCGGCGATGTTCTCCAGGACGCGCGCGTAGGTGGCCGGCGCCCGGCGGCGGTCATGTTCGGCGGGCAGTCCGTCCACCGAGACTGCGATGTGCAAGCAGCCCAGTTGGGCCCAGTGGGGAGGAATGCGGCGCACCGCGCTGGTGACCAGTTGGACCTCGACACCCATGCGGTCCAGTTCGGGCAAAAGGCGGTCGAGCTCGCGGTAGCGGACCAGCGGTTCTCCGCCCACAATCGAGACGTGCTGGGGGCGCAGTTCGCGGACCAGAGCCAGGACCCGCTGGACAAGTTCATCTCCGCGGTGGTCAGCAAGCTGGCGGAGCAGAACCTCGCCGCCCAAATGCTCCGGTTCGTAGGCGTAGCAGCCCGGGCAGCGCAGGGGGCATTCTTTGGTGATCTCGATGGACAGCAGCGGCCGCCGGCCCGCCAGCAGGCGTCCCCAGGCGGGGAAGACGTCCCATTTTTTCACAACCCCTCCGGCCGAGCTCAGGCCGCTTGTGTATCTCTGATTGCCGGCGGCCTCTGAACACCGGCATGGTCCTAGCTTAGCGCAAAGGGGGCGGCCTGAGGCGGGCTTGGGGTATTCTACCTCCATGCCTGAAGGCGGACGCGAGGGACGCGCGGGTGAACTTGCGGAAGCCGCCGCGTTTTTTGTAGCGGTGCTGGCCTACTTGTGGCTACTCGTCATTCCGCTGCCTTGGACCGGTGTGTTGTTGCTCGCGGGGGCGGCGCTGTCCTGGCGGCGCCGCAGGCTGACCGCGCAAGAGTTGGGCCTGAGCTGGAGGCCATTGTTGTCGTGCTGGCGGAGCTGGGCGCCGCTTTGGATCCTGAGCGCAGCTCTGATGCTGGCGCTGGGCTATGGGCGGCTGTTTCACCTCCGGACGCTAACCGATGGTGGGGCTTACTTTGCCTGGAGCGCGTTGCAACAAGTGGTTTACCAGTCGATGACCTACCTGCCGCTGCGCGAAAGTGTTGGGAGCAGAAGGCGGGCGGCGGCGCTGGCGGGGCTGGCGTTTGCCGCGGTGCATGCTCCGAACCCGATCCTGGTTCCCGCCACCCTCGTGTGGGGGGCCGTATCCAGCCTGCTGTTTGAACGCTGCCGCTCGGTGTGGGGACTGGCGCTTCTCCAGACGATGCTTTCTTCGGTGCTCTTGTGGATTGCTCCTCCGCATTTGAGCCGCAGCTTCCGAATCGGACCGTACTACTTTCGAGAGGGAGCCGGCGGGCAGGGAGGCGGGCATTGGATGCCGCCGGTATGGAGCGAACCGTCCGCCTTGTGAGAAGAATGAAAGCGGTTGCGTTGCCGCAACCGCGCCGTTTGGATAAAATGATGCCACCGTCTGCGGGAGGAATTCATGCGTGACAACAGGAGACTCCGCCAAATGAAACTGGCCGGATTCGCGGCTCAGGGTGCGCTACAGAAGCCCCATGATGTGGCCCTGGAGATCACCGGGCTGGCCGTGCATCCCCTGCGTGAGCCGGCCTCAGGACGCCGCTATACTGTGCTGCGCTTACAGACACGGGGCGGGATTATGGGATATGGCGAATGCCTGGCGGCGCCGCCCGCCGAGATCAGCCGGGTGCGGGAGGCCCTCGATGGCCTTCCGGCAACCGCTTTTGAAGTGGCGGCGGAGCGCCTTCAGAAGACAGGCGCCCCGAACCTGGATGGGGCGGTCAACATGGCTTTGTTGGACATTGCGGGCAAGGCCGCCCGGGCGCCGGTCTATCAGTTGCTGGGCGGGCCCACCCGGCATAAGGCGCGGGCGCTTGCACCGCTCACAGGTGACAGCGACGAAGCGCTGGTGGCTTCGATGCAGCGGGCGGCGGAGGCAGGCTTTCGGGCCTTTTCCGTACCGGTTCCGCCCACCAGTTACCGGAATCAAGGGCAGGCTTGGGTGCTGGCGGTGCGGAAACGGCTGGAGACGCTGCGCAAGGCCGCGGGCGAGAATGCGGATTTTGTTTTGGACGGCGGCGCGGCGCTGACGCCGGGCGACGCGTCCAGTGCGGCGGCGGCGGTTGAAAAGCTGCACTTGCTTTGGTTCGACGAGCCCTGTCCCTTGGTGAATCTGGCCGCCATAAGACGGATCTCGATGGAGACCGTAACGCCGGTGGGCCTGGGGCGGACGATCGACACCCCCTGGCAAATCCAAGACTTGTTGCGCGAAGACGCCATCGACGTGATCCGGCCGAGCATTTCGCGGTGTGGGATCGCGAGGATCCGGCGCATGGCGGCGATTGCCGAGACGCATTACATCGCGGCGGCGCCTTATCACGACGGTGGCCCGGTGGCCACCGCGGCGGCGCTGCACCTGGCGGCCTCGTTGCCGAACTTCTACATCCAACAGGTTCCGTTTCCGGAGGCCGAGGCAGACCGTCGGATGCGGGCGGAAATCGCGGGCGCTTCGCTGGAGGCGGTCCGGGAAGGGTTTTTTGCCCTCCCCACAGGTCCGGGGCTGGGCATTGCCATCAACGAAAAGGCGCTGGAGACATACCGCGGAGGTGAGGCATGAGAAGGCGTGAGTGGCTGGGAGGAATGGCGGGCGCGCTGGCGCTGGGCCGGAAGAGCTGGGCGGGCTGCGCCTGCGCGCTGGAGCCGGAGCCGGAAGCGCAGGCCGCTGCCAGGGCGGCGGCCGCCCAGAGCCCCTTCGACGGAGTCGGGTCCAAGGTGCGCATCACGGAGATGAAGGCCATTGGCGTGTCGATCACGCCGCAATCGGACCGGCCCTATGTCTTCGTGAAGCTCGAAACCAACGAAGGCCTAGTGGGCTGGGGCGAGGCGACGCTGGAGGGCAAGGCCGGGGCCGTGATCGCCTGCGTGAACGACTTCCGGGAACACATCCTCGGGGCAGACCCCATCCAAGTGGAACATCTGTGGCAGTCGATGTACGTGCACAGCTTCTATCGCGCGGGTCCGGTGATGGGCTCAGCAATCTCGGGGATTGACCAGGCGCTGTGGGATCTGCGCGGCAAGATTCTGGGCATGCCGGTGTACAAGCTGCTGGGCGGGCCGTTCGACGCGCGCGGGGTACGCGGCTACTACCACGCCTACGCCGGGACCCGGGAGCAGCTTCTGAAGCTGCGGGAGTCAGCGCACGCCCAAGGCGTGTCCTGTTTCAAGACGGGGCTGCCGGGGTATTGGGAGTGGCTGGACCGGCATGCCAAGATCGACCGGGCGGTCCGGCAGCTCGCGATGACCCGGGAAGCTTTGGGGCCGGACATTGACATCGCGGTCGACTTCCACGCCAAGACCGGGCCGGCGGTGGCCTCGGTGCTGGTCAAGGAGCTGGAGCCGCTGAATCTGTTGTTCGTCGAGGAGCCGTGTCCGCCGGAGAACATTGAAGCTATGGCGCGCATCGCCCGCCGCTCGACCACCCCGATTGCGACCGGCGAGCGCCTGGTGGCCAGCTACGGCTGCCGGCAACTGATCGAGATGGGCGTGGTGGACATCCTACAGGTGGACATCAACCATGTGGGAGGCATCACGGCCCTTTGGAAAGTCGGGGCCATGGCGCACGCGGCCGGCATCTCGATGGCGCCGCATTCGTGCGAGGGGCCCATCGGAGGAATCGCCACCTTGCACGTGGATGCGGCGATGCCCAACTTCCTGGTTCAGGAAGTGTGCTCGGGGGTGACGCCGCGCAAGGAGGACAAGATCTGGGAGGAGTGGTTGGGATTCCCGGCCATGCGCATGGTGGACGGGCGGTTCCCGCTTCCCGAAAAGCCGGGGTTGGGCTTCGATCTAACCGAGGATGCCTTGAAGAAGTATCCCTTCGGCGGGACGCGGGCGATGGCGCGCGTGTTTCATGAAGATGGTTCCGTAGCCGAGTGGTGAGCGGGATTCCGGGTGCGCGGCGCTCACGCGGGCCGCGCCCTGGAATTACATTATTTCCAGACAAGAATGTCTGCCCCACATCAGAATGCCTGCGCCATTGTGCAGGTGGGGATAAGTTCACAAGCCGACCACCGGCAGGACTGCCGGTGTGGCACGCAAGACTGCGCGCTCCACGAGGACAGCCGGTGTGGCAAGGTTGGCGGCATGCTCCACGGGGGGCGGACGCGATTGGGTGGAACAGAGGGCAATGGGTAAAGGGCGCCCAGGCCGGCTCGAAAGCCGGCCGCAGGCTAGAAAGCCTGCCCCACACGAACAGCGTGCTCCACAAAACGCGGCTGCGGACAACAATGCCGGCACCACATCAGATGCTTGCTCCACTGTAAGGGCGGTAAAGGCTCACAAGCCAACCACCGGCAGGTCTGCCGGTGTGGCAAGCAAGACTGCGTGCTCCACGAGGACAGCCGGTGAAATGTAGAAGCTCCAGTGCGCGGCGCTCGCGCGGGCCGCGCGAGGTGGATTCTGGTCTCCGCATTCCGCCCGCTTACGGACGCAGGTGTTGGGCCAACCAGCGGTGTACTTCCTGGTAGAAGAAACGGCTGTTTTCCGGTTTCAGAATCCAGTGGTTTTCATCCGGGAAGACGATCAGGCGGCCTGGAACGCGCCTGCGCTGAAGCACGCTCCACAGCTCCAGCGCTTGTCCTAACGGCACGCGGAAGTCATTCTCGCCGTGCGTCACCAGGATCGGGGTCTTGAAGTTGGCCGCGTAGCGGGCCGGGTTTTGCTTCCTCCACACCTCCCCTTGTTCCCACACCGGTCCGTCCAGCCTGGCTTCCATCCAATAGACGATGTCCGTGGTGCCCCACATCGACTCCAAATTGAAGATGCCGGCGTGGTTGATCAGGCAGCGGTAGCGGTCCGTGGTCGCCAGCAGCCAGTTGGCGAGCGAGCCGCCGTAGCTGGCCCCTCCGGCGCATGCGCGGGAGGCGTCGGCAAAGGGGAACCGGCGGGCGGCTTCCTCCAGGGCCTGATCCAGCTCTTCGCCCGGGGTGACGAAGGGATCTCCTTCGATCCACTGGGCGAACTGCTCGCCGAAACCCGTGGAGCCGGTGTAGTTGGTGAGCAGGATGACATAACCGGGCGCCGCCAGCAGGTGGTAGTTCCAGCGCAGCGTGATCTGATCCCGCCACATGTTGTTCGGCCCGCCGTGGATGATGTGCACCACGGGGTACTTCTTGTTGGGGTCGAAGGCCGGGGGGCGCACCAGCATGTTGTGAATCGTCCGCCCCTTCTTGCTCGTGAAGGTGAAATGAAGCGGCGGGAGCCAGTCCAGCTTCTCCGCCTCCGCCGTAGCGAAGGAGGTCAGCGCCCGCCTGGCGCCACTTTCGATCCGGAAGATCTCCGACGGATGAACCGAGCTGCCCCAGGAGGCCACGAGCACCGGCTCGGCGGCCTTGGTCGAAATGGACAGGCCCGAGTAAGCGCCCGCCGGGGCAGGCTCAGCGGGCTGCACCTTGCCCGCTTCGAGCGAGTAGAGCCGCACATGACCGGCATCCTCGGCGGTCAGCCAAACCCGGCCCGGCCCCACCGCAAATGCTTCCACCGAACGGTCGAAGCCGGCCGTCAGGATCTCCGGATCGCCCTGGGCGGGCCAGCTCCAGCGCGCCAGCCGCGCGAGGTTGTACACCTTCTGGGTGCGCGGCGTGCGCTCGGCGTAGAGCTGCTTGCCGTCCGGGCTGAAGGTGGGCGAGGAATAGCTTGCCATGTCCGACGAGATCTGCCTTGGCTCGCCTCCCGTCACCGGAACCTCGTACAAGCGGTAGAGCGGGAAGCGATATGCGCCCGCGTCGCGCTCGGCGGTGGCCACAAAGACGATCGACTTTCCATCTGGGGCCCAGGCGGCATCCAGCGATTCCTCCTGGCCTCCGCCGTCGGTGCGGGGCCGTCCGCCGAAGCCCGCCAGCGAAGCCAGCCGCGTCCCGGTCAGCAGGTCCCGGGCCTTAGCCCCCGGCGCCGCCGCTTGCACAAATAACCTCGGGCGCAGTTCGCCGACCCACTGGTCCCAGTAGCGGATCGGAAAGCCATCGTAGAGGCGGGCGTTATACTTCCGCGCTTTGCGCTCCGCGGCAATCTTCTTGTTGGCTTCATCGTCCGCCGCACCCGGGTAGACGCTCGAAGTAAACAGCAGCGTGCTTCCATCGGGGCTGAACCGGGGCGAGTGCGCTCCCGTCGAGATCGAGGTCACCCGGAGCGCCTCTCCTCCCTGAGCCACATCGAGGATATAGATCTGGTTGACCTCATCCCCCTCGCGTTTGGCGGAGAAGGCCAGCCGCTGGGAATCGGGGCTCCAAGCCAACCCGCTTTCGCCGGATTTGGTCGCGGTCAGCCTCCGCGGAGGCGCGCTTCCGTTGGCCGGAACGATCCACACGTCGGAGACCTGGTCCTTGGGGTCGTAAGCCGGCTCGGTCACCGAAAAGACCACCCACTTGCCATCCGGACTCACGACCGGGTCCCCGACCCGCTTCATCAGGTACAGCGCTTCGTGAGTCACCGGGTCCTTGGCCGCCAGGCTTAGAACGGCCGCCACGAACAATGCAAGAGTTCGCCCACGCATAGTGCGGAGTTTAACAAAGCCGGGTTCGGGCTGGAGAGCGGCGCGCGAGGAGGCTATGTCAAAATAAATTGCCATGCCCAAGATTCAACGCGCTTTGATCAGCCTGACCGATAAGAGCGGCATTGCGGAGTTTGCCCGCGGATTGCAGGGGTTCGGGGTCGAGATTTTGTCGACCGGAGGTACGGCGCGGCTGCTGCGCGATTCGGGGGTCGCCGTGCGCGATGTGGCGGAAGTGACGGGGTTTCCTGAGATGCTCGATGGGCGGGTGAAGACCATCCATCCGCGCATCGCGGGCGGCGTGCTCGCTATCCGCTCCAACCCCGAGCACATGCGCGCCCTCCAGGAGCACGGCATTCCCACGATCGACATGGTCGTGGTGAACTTGTATGCGTTCGAAAAGGCGGCCGCCAAGGAAGGGATCGAGATGGCCGAGCTGATCGAGAACATCGACATCGGCGGGCCGACGTTGATCCGCGCCGCGGCCAAGAACTATCAGGACGTGGCCGTGGTGACCTCGCCGGAGGACTACGCGGGGATTCTGGAGGAGCTGAAAGCGGCGGGCGGGAGCCTCTCGCCGGCGACGCACTGGCGCCTGGCGCAGAAGGCTTTCCGGCTGACCGCCGACTACGACCGGGCGATCAGTTTGAGGCTGGCCTCGATCGCGTGCGTGGACGGCCGCTTCGAGGATGTGAAATCCGAGTTGCCGCCCTGGCTGGACCTGCGGGCGCCTCTGGCGCAGGCACTCCGCTACGGGGAGAACCCGCACCAGGCGGCGGCGCTGTATTCGGACCGGCGCCGTGGGATCGCCGGAGCGGAGCAGCTTCAGGGCAAGGAGCTCTCCTACAACAACCTGGTCGATTTGGACGCCGCCTGGCAGCTCGTACAGGAGTTCGATTTGCCCGCCTCCGCCATCATCAAGCACACCAACCCGTGCGGCTGCGCGGAGGCCCAGTCCCAGGCGGAGAGCTACCGCAAGGCGTTTGAATGCGACCCGGTGTCGGCCTTCGGCGGCGTGCTGGCTTTCAACCGTCCGCTGGAAGAGGAGACGGCGCTCGAGATCTCGAAGACCTTTATCGAAGCCATCGCCGCGCCGGACTACAGCGCCAAGGCCCTGGCCATTCTGGCGGCCAAGAAAAATCTTCGCCTGCTCAGGGTGGCGGATGGGACGCCGGACCCGCTGGTGGTGAAGTCCATCAGCGGCGGCTATTTGGTGCAGACAGCGGACCTGCACAAGCTCGACCGGGCTGCTGCACAGGTGAAGACAGAGCGCGCGCCGACCGAACAGGAGTGGGCTGCGCTTGAGTTTGGGTGGAAGGTCTGCAAGCACGTCAAGTCGAACGCGATCGTCTTCGCGCGCCCCGGGCAGACGGTGGCGGTGGGGGCAGGGCAGATGAGCCGCGTGGATTCCGTGAAAGTGGCCGCCATGAAGGCGCAATTGCCGCTCCAGGGGACGGTGATGGCCTCGGATGCGTTTTTCCCGTTCCCGGATGGGGTGGAGGAGGCGGCGCGGCACGGGATCACCGCGGTGATCCAGCCGGGCGGTTCGGTGAAGGACGCGGAGGTGATCGCGGCGGCCAACCGTCTGGGTTTGGCGATGGTCTTCACGGGGGTGCGGCATTTCCGGCACTGACCGGCCCGCTGGGGCGACAGCGGCCGGATCTGACCTAGCAGGTCAGCACTGATCGTCAGTTGGGACATGAAGAAGGCTGCCGTATCGGAGCTGAAAGCGTGCCTCAGCCGCTACCTCGCGATGGTGAAGGCGGGCGAGGAGGTTCTGGTCACCGAGCGCGGCAGGCCGATCGCTCAGTTGTGCCCGCTGTCCCCTCTGAAGCCGGCAGACAAGGAGGAAGGCGAGCGGCTGCGCCGCCTTGAGGTCCGGGGGATTGTGCGGATCGGAAAGGGCAAGCTCCCGCGGAAGGTTCTGGCGACGTTTGGCCCGCCGGACCCAACAGGGAAACTCCGGAAGGCGCTGATCGACGAGCGCCAGGAGGGCCGGTGAGCTTTTGGGGACTCTTCGGCGATCCTGCCGTTGTTGGTGCGGGAGCCCGCAGCTGACGAGATTCACCGGTTCGCCCGGAGGCTGGGGGCGCGGGTGGTGTGGTGGGGGACGCTCGTCGAATGTTTTTCGGCGCTGTCCCGGCTGCAACGGGCGGGGAGCTTTAGCCTTGCGGAGATGCAGCGGGCGGCGAGCTGGCTATTGGCGCTTGCGGAATCCTGGGTCGAGGTTCTGCCGGTGGAGGCGGTACGCTCCTCGGCGGTGCGGCTGATCTCGGTGCATGAACTTCGCGCCGCTGACGCACTTCAGCTTGCTGCGGCGATGGAATGGGCGGAGCAAAGGCCGGCCGGGCGCGCGTTTGTTTGTCTGGACATGCGTTTGCGGAAGGCCGCGCTGCGGGAGGGTTTCCGCGTTCTTCCTGAGGAGACCGGGGGTTCCTAGATCGCTTTGCGCTTCGGGGCCAAAGCAAGGGTGCTCCGGCGCGGGACGGCGGGTGTGAGAGCAGCGTCGATTACGGCCGCCTGTTCCTTGAGGTGGCGTTTGTGTGAGCCCGTGGCCGGGCTGGCGCTTTCGGGGCGGCCTACGTAGGTGAGGTTGCGGCCGGTGGGCTCAAGCAGCGGGAACAAGCGCTCGCGCATGAACCGCCACGCTCCCATGTTGCGCGGTTCCTCCTGCGCCCAGACGATCTCGTCCGCCCGGGCGTACTTGTCGAGCAGCTCGGCCAAAGCGTCGGAGGGGAACGGGTAGAGCTGTTCGACGCGGACAATCGCGATATGGTCCGCTTTGCGCTGAGCGCGGGCCGCCGCTAGTTCATAGTAAAGTTTTCCGGAACAGAGCAGGAGGCGGGAGACGCGCGCGGGGTCGGCGGCCGGATCGTCCAGGACTTCCTGGAAACCGCCGGAGGTGAGTTCCGTCAGGCGTGACACCGCCTGGGCGTGCCGCAGCAGACTCTTGGGGGTGAAGATGATGAGCGGTTTGCGGACGCCGCGGCGGTCCTTGCCGCCGAGCATCTGGCGCCGCAGCAGGTGGAAGTACTGCGCAGGGGTGGTGCAGTTGGCGACCTGGATGTTGTTGCCGGCGCACAAGGTGAGGAAGCGCTCGATGCGCGCGCTGGAGTGCTCGGGTCCCTGGCCTTCATAGCCGTGGGGCAGCAATAGCACCAGGCCGCTGGGCTGGCCCCACTTGTCCTCGGCGCAGGTGATGAACTGGTCGATCATGATTTGCGCGCCGTTGGCGAAGTCGCCGAACTGCGCTTCCCAGATGACCAAAGTGAGCGGATCGCCGACGCTGTAGCCGAACTCGAAGCCGAGCACGGCGTATTCGCTGAGCGAGCTGTCGAAGACATCGAAGCGGGCCTGATGGGGTGAGATGTGGCGGAGGGGCATCCAGCTCCGGCCGGTTTCATAATCGAAGAGCTCTAGATGGCGCTGGCTGAAGGTGCCGCGGCTGCTGTCCTGTCCGCTGAGGCGCACGGGGGTGCCTTCCAGCACCAGGCTGCCGAAGGCCAGGGATTCGGCGAAGGCCCAGTCGATGGGCCCGCCGGCTTCGAAGGCCAGGCGCCGGCGTTCGAGGAACGGGCGCAGTTTGGGGTGGACGTGGAAGTGCGGGGGCGGAGAGGTGAGGGCGCGGGCCACCTGCTCCAAGGCGGCCAGGTCGGCGGCGGTGCGGGCGCAGAAGGGCGCCATTTCCTCCAGCGGGACGGGGGACAGCTCCTCGGCTGGGAATTGTGTGCTGCGGCGCTGCACGGCCTCGTAAGCTTCGGAGAGGCGCTGGCGGATTTGGGCTCGCAGGCGCGCCGCTTGTTGCTCGCTCACCAAGCCCTCAGCCGCCAGCCGCTGAGCATAGAGCTCCGCCACCGAGGGGTGGTTTTCGATCTTGCGGTACAGCAGCGGCTGGGTGTAGCTGGGATCGTCGGCCTCGTTGTGGCCGTGGCGGCGGTAGCAGAACATGTCGATGACGACATCCTTGTTGAAGCGCTGCCGGTAGTCGAACGCCACCTGGACGGCGCGCAGGGCGGCCTCGGGATCGTCGCCGTTGACGTGGAAGATGGGGGCCTGTACGGTGCGGGCCACGTCGGTGGAATAGGGCGAAGAGCGCGCCTCCTCGGGGGAGGTAGTGAAGCCGATCTGGTTGTTGATGATGACGTGGACGGTGCCGCCGGTGTGGTAGCCCTCCAGTTGGGAGAGGTTGAGCGTCTCGGCCACCACGCCCTGGCCGGCGAAAGCGGCATCGCCATGCACGAGCACCGGGATGACGCGCTTGCGCTCCTTGTCTCCCAGGCGGTCCTGCTTGGGGCGGACGATGCCCTCGACCACGGGGTCGACGGCCTCCAAGTGGCTTGGGTTGGGGGCTACGGACACAGCGATCTCCGCGCCGGTGCGGGTCTTGTGCACGCCGGTGGCGCCGAGATGGTACTTGACGTCGCCCGAGCCCTGGGCGCTGGCGGGATCGGGGTCGCCCTCGAATTCGGAGAAGATCTGCTCGTAGGGTTTGCCGATGACGTTGGCGAGCACGTTGAGCCGGCCGCGGTGCGCCATGCCGATGACGACTTCTTTGGCGCCATCGGCGGCGGCCCGCTCCAGAATCTCGTCGAGGATCACGATGGCGGTCTCGGAGCCTTCCAAGGAGAAGCGCTTCTGGCCGACGAAACGGGAATGCAGGAAGTGCTCGAACTCTTCGGCCAGGATCAGGCGCTGGAGCGCCCAGGAGCGTTTGGCGGGATCGAGCGGCCAGTTGTTGGCCTCCGGCTCCATGCGCTGCTGGAGCCAGCGCTTCTGCTCCGGGTGCTGGATGTTCATGTACTCGCAGCCGATTTTGCCGCAGTAGGTTTGGCGCAGAGTCTCCAGGATTTCGCGCAGCGTGGCGATGGGTTTGGGCTGGCTTTCTCCGATGGCCTCAGCGAGGCTGCCGGTAAGGAACTCCCGGTCCAGATCCCAAATGGTGAGGCCGTAGCTGGCCGGGTCGAGTTCCGGGTGATAGTGCGGCTCGCCGCCCAGGGGGTCGAGATCCGCGATGAGGTGTCCGCGGACGCGGTAGGCGTTGATGAGCTGCAATACGGCGGCTTCCTTGGCGATTTCGGCGTAGCGGTCACCGGGTCCCGCGGCGGCGGCGGGCCGGTCGGGCTCCCAGCGCACGGGGCGGTGGGGCAGCTTCAAGTCGGCGAAGATCTTCTCGTAGAAGTCCTCCTCGCCGCGGAGCAAGGCCTCGACCTTGGCCAAGAAAAGGCCGGATTCGGCGCCCTGGATGATGCGGTGATCGTAAGTGCAGGTGATGGTCATCACCTTGCCGATGCCCAGCCGCGCGGTGACTTCGGGAGAAGCGCCGCGGTACTCGGCCGGATAGTCGATCGCGCCGGTGGCGATAATGGCGCCCTGTCCCGGCATGAGCCTGGGGACGGAGCCGACGGTGCCGACGGTACCGGGGTTCGTCAGGGAGATGGTGGTGCCCTGGAAATCGTCCAAGGTGAGTCTGCCGGAGCGCGCCCGGGCGATGAGATCGTCGTAGGCGGTCAGGAACTGCAAGAAGTCCATCGCGCCGGCGTCTTTGAGGTTGGGGACGAGCAGGGAGCGGCTCCCGGCTTTGCCCGCCACGTCGACGGCGATGCCCAGGTTGATGCGGGAGCGCTGGATGCGCACGGGCTCCCCGTTGCGCATGGCGAAGGCGGAGTTCAGCACCGGGAAGGCTTGCACCGCCTTAAGAATCGCCCAAGCGATCAGGTGGGTATAGGAGACCTTCGGGGCACGCTGCACGCCGCGGTGTAGATTAATGATGCGCCGGTTTTCGTCGGCCGCCTTGATGGGGATGACCCGCTGGGAGGTGGCCACGGGGATGGCCAGGCTGGCGGTCATATTCTCGACGATGCGCGCCGCGGCGCCGCGCAACGGGATGATCTCGCCTTCGAGATCAGGCCCCGGCGGCCCAGAAACGGGAGCGGCTGCGGCTGAGGTGGGCGGCGCGGTCCCAAATAGCGCGCGCCACTCGTCATCTACGTCTTGTGGGTCAAAGTGATAGCGCTGGTAGATCTCTTCCAGCAGCCAGTCGTTGATCCCAGGGTTGGTTTCGGTCGGCTTCGCCATGGGCGGTTTTGAACACTATGATAACGAAAGGAGGGCCCTGACTTGTTGTGAAGATTCTGGTGTTTTCCGACATCCACGGCGACACGGCTGCGCTCGAGCGACTGATGGCCATTGAAGCGGACCTGTATTTTGCCGCCGGCGACCTGACGAGCTGGACGCGCGGTCTGGACCGCTGCGCGCGGGTCTTGCAGCGGCGCGCGAGGAAGGTCTACGTGCTGCCCGGCAACCACGAGTCCGCCTCGGCCACGGCTCAGGCCTGCGAAGCGCATGGGTTGAACCACTTCCACGGAGAGTCGTTGGAAGCGGGGGGTTATCACATTGCCGGTTTAGGCTATTCCAACCCCACGCCTTTCAACACGCCGGGCGAATACACGGAGGAGGAGATTGCCGCGCGCCTGGAACGTTTTGCTCCGTTGAAGCCGTTGATCCTGATCTGCCATTGCCCGCCGCTGGGGACGCCGCTCGACCGGGTGCGGGACGGAGTACATGCGGGAAGCCGGGCCGTCCGGGATTTCATCGAGCGTCACCAGCCGGCGGCGTTCTTCTCCGGCCACATCCACGAGGCGGCCGGCGCAACGGTCACACTGGGGCAGACGCGGTGTTTCAGTCCGGGGCCGCAGGGCTTTCTATTCGACTTTGATACACTAGAAGTATGACGCTCGAGGAATTCGAACGCGCCTACCAGCCGCTCCGCCAGCAGGCAGAAGCTGTGCGGGGCTATCTTTGACGCTTCCAGCAAGAAAGCCCAGTTAGAAGAAACGGAACGCCTGATCGCTTCGCCGGACTTCTGGAGCCAGCCCGAGAAGAGCCAGAAGCTGATGCAGGAGCGCAAGCGCCTGGAGGAAGTTGTCTCCAGTGATGCCCTGATCCGCCGGATGACATCGGATTTGGACACCCTGTTTGAGCTTTGGCGCGAGGGGGAGCCGGTGGCCGGCGAGATTGAAGCGGAGATGCAAAAGCTCCGCCAGCATCTCCAAGAGCTGGAGGCCGCCATGCTGCTGAGCGGAGAGAACGACGCCCTAAGCGCGATCGTCACCATTCATCCGGGGGCGGGCGGCACCGAAAGCCAGGACTGGGCCGAGATGCTCGAGCGCATGTACCTGCGCTGGGCCGAGCGCAAGGGCTTCGGGACGGTGATCACCGACCGGCTGGAGGGCGAGGGCGCCGGCATCAAATCGGTGACGTTTGAGGTCAACGGGACGAACGCTTACGGGCTGCTTCAGTCCGAGGTGGGGGTGCACCGCCTGGTGCGGATTTCGCCCTTCGACGCCAACGCGCGGCGGCACACGTCCTTCGCCTCGGTCTTCGTCTACCCGCAGGTGGACGACGAGATCAAAATCGAGATCCGGCCGGAAGATCTGCGCGTCGACACGTTTCGCAGCAGCGGGGCCGGCGGCCAGCACGTGAACCGCACCGACTCGGCGATCCGGATCACGCATCTGCCGACGGGCATCGTGGTGCAGTGCCAGAACGAGCGCTCGCAGCATAAGAACCGGGCCGCCGCTTTGAAGCAATTGCGCGCCCGGCTCTACGAGCACGAGCTGGCCAAGAAGCGGGCCGAGGAAGAGAAGCTGGAGGCCAACAAGCTCGACATCAACTTTGGCAGCCAGATTCGCAGCTATGTGCTGGCCCCGTACCGGCTCGTGAAGGACCACCGCACCAAGCTGGCCATCGGAGATGTGGACCGGGTGCTCGACGGAGACATCGACGAGTTCATTCAGGCCTACCTCGTGTACCGCAAGACGGGCAAGATCGCCGGCAACGGCAAAGAGGATGCCGAAGATTAACGGCGCCGGCCCGCTTCCGGATCCGGCGCTGCTCGAAGAAGCGGGGCGGCTGATTCGCGCCGGGCGGCTGGTGGCGTTTCCCACCGAGACGGTGTACGGGCTGGGCGCGAACGCGCTTGATGCGGCGGCCGTGCGGCGGATTTTCGAGGTCAAGGGCCGCCCGGCGACGAGCCCGCTGATCGTGCACGTGGATTCGCTCGAGATGGCGCGGGGCCTGGCTTCCGATTGGCCTTCCGAGGCACAGCTATTGGCGGAGCGCTTCTGGCCCGGTCCTTTGACGCTGATCCTGCCCAAGGCGGCCTGCGTGCCGGATGCGGTGACCGCGGGCCTGCCGACGGTGGGCCTGCGCATGCCCGGGCACCCGGCGGCGCTGGCGCTGATCCGCCAAGCAGGCGTGCCCATTGCGGCGCCAAGCGCCAACCGGTTCACAGAACTATCGCCCACGACAGCGGACCATGTGCGCGCGGCGCTGGGCGAGGCGGTCGACCTGATTCTCGATGGGGGGCCGGCGCAGGTGGGAATCGAGTCGACAGTGCTTTCGCTGGCCGTAAGTCCGCCACGTTTGTTCCGGCCGGGCATGGTCACACGGGAGGCGATCGAAGCTCTGGTCGGCCCGGTGGAGTATGCGGGCCGCCTGGAGAACGGCGGCGATGCGGCTCATCCTTCCCCGGGAATGCATCCGAGGCACTATAGCCCTCGAACGGCGCTGCTGGTGATCACTGATCCGCGCGAGCTTCCGGCGGGGCGCGGAGTGTGTGTGCACCGGAGCTGGCGGCTGCCGTCTGAGTTAGCCGGTGTGCGGATGCCGGATAGCGCGGCTGCTTATGCTGCGGCGCTCTATGAGACGCTGCACCGGCTGGACCATGAGGGGTGGGACTGGATTGCCGTGGAGGCGCCGCCGGAGGGACCGGAGTGGGCTGCGATCTCCGACCGGCTCCGCCGCGCGGCCTCGTGACAGGGTGGATGCTGAGGGAAGCTGGGTTTTGCTGCCCCGGCGGCGGGCGGGGGGCGGATTACTTTCATTGAATTTAGGCTGCTTCGAGAGCCGGATGCGCGCCGTCTGAGTGGCCCGAGTTTATGCGGGACCGCAGAACCGCATCCCGAAGGCCTTTGGCGAGGCGAAAGGACCGGTGCGCAAGGGTCTACCCGAAGCTGATTCAGGGCGGGCGATTTGGCAGGCCAAGCGGGCGATCTGAACGCCGGGGTTCTTCAGAGCTCGACTGCGCAAGCGCCGTTTCACAGGAATATGATGTACATGGCTGAGGCACGCAGCTGCGTTGCGCGGCCGAGGTCTGTTTTGAACGGGCAAGATCAAAGAAAGGGAGGACGGCGATGAATGACCGGCGATGGAACCGCAGGAAGTTTGTCGTGGCGGCGGCCGCAGCCGCAACCGCGCCCGTGGACGCAGCCAGCCGCAACATCCATTGGGGGCTGGGGGCAGTCACCTGGACGGCGAAGGCTTCGGGCACGATCCGGTGGTCGCAGATCTGTCCGGACGTAGCGGCTTCCGGATTCGAAGGCGTGGAGCCGTTCACCACCCGGAACCTTCCGGTCGACGACGAGAACATGAACGAGCTGGCGGAATTGCTGCCCAAGTACAAATTGCGACTGGCCGGGATCTACTGGGGCGACCGCTTCCATGAACCGGAGCAGGAAGCCCGCATCCTTCGGGAATGCCATCGATTCCTGGGGTATCTGAAACGCATGTCGTCCGACCGGCTGATCATCGGGCCGCCGACACCGAATGTGCCGGACGAGCGCGCCGCCATCCGGCAGCTGGCCAAGGTGATGGACGCTATCGGCAAGATCGCGCTTGAGGAATATGGCATTAAGACCGGGATCCACCCTCACGTCCACAGCCTGATCGAAAACCCGCGGCAGATCGACTCCTTAATGAAACAGACCAACCCCAAGTACTTCAACCTGGCGCCCGACACCGCCCAACTGTGGATGGGCGGCGGCGAACCGCAAGAGATGTTCGAAAAGTACAAGAACCGCCTGGTTTACATCCACTACAAGGATATTCGCGGCTACAACCGGAGCCTGCCGGGTTACATGGACAACGTGGTCGAACTGGGGCAAGGCGTGATCGATTTCCCGGCCCTGCACCGCATTTTGAGGAGCGTGAACTACCGGGGCTGGATCACGATTGATTTGGACAACGCGAGGATATCGCCGCTCGAGAGCGCCAGAGTCCAGATGGAGTACATCCAGAAGGTCCTCGAACCGATCTATCTGTGAACCGTGCGCGGCGGGAACTTTTAACCCGCTTGCCGCCGCGGGCACGGGGGAGCGGCGGAGGGGGGCGGATTCCCAGTCGTCTCGGTGGCGTTTTAGGGCGCGTGATACAATCTCAGCCGATGAAAACAGACCGCCGCCGGTGGGTGATGTCGGTGGCCGGCGCAGCCGGGTCGCGGGCGCTGGCGCGGGGCGAGGCACAGACTGAGCTGGGGGCGAGGCTTGCCCGGCTGATGCAGGAACCGGTTCTGCGCACAGACCATCTGCGGGAGCCGCTGAAGGTCGAGTCCGTCGAGCTGCTGCGTTCCGGCCCGTTCTTTCTCGTGCGCGTCCGCGCCGGGGGCCTGACGGGATTTGCGGAGGCGCACAGCGGCGTGATGCGGTCCGCTTATCCCATTCTTCTTCAAAGGGTCGCCCCGCATTTCGTGGGCAAGGACGCCCGCGAGCTGGAGCGGGTTTTTCATGAGGCCTATCTGGCGGAGTCGAATTACAAATGGCAAGGGCTGCCCTTCTGGGTCTGCATGGCGGCGGTTGAGATTGCCATTTTGGATTTGCTCGGCAGAGCCTGCCAGAGGCCGCTCGGCGAGTTATTCGGCAAGGTTCTCCGCCGCCGGATTGCGGTCTACCGCGCCAGCGGCAACCGCGGGAACTCGCCGGAAGCGGAGATCGAGTATTTGCAGAAGATCACGAGCGAGACGGGGGCCAAAGCGATCAAATTCCGGCTGGGCGCCCGGATGCGATACAACGAGGCTTCCACGCGGCGCGACCTGCAACTGATTCCGCTGGTGCGGAAAACCTTCGGCAAGGAGATGACGCTTTATGTGGACGCCAACGGGTCCTACGATGTTCCGATGGCGCTTCGCATCGGGCGCTTGTTGGAAGAACACGGCTACGCCTTTTTCGAGGAGCCCGTGCCTTTCGATTACTACGAGGAGACGAAGGCGATTGCCGATGCGCTGGACATTCCGATCGCACTAGGCGAAGAAGAGATGAGCCTGCGGAATTTCCGCCGCATCATCGAGACCGGCACGGCGCAGGTGATCCAGCCCGACATCCTTTACGGGGGCGGGTTGATGCGGGCGGTCAAAGTGGCCCGCATGGCGAATGCCGCCGGACTGCCCTGCACGCCGCATATGTCTGGGGGAGGCCTGGGTTATCTGTATGTGGCGCACTTCGCTTCGTGCGTCGAGGATCCCGGGCTTCATCAAGAGTACAAAGGCGAGGAGGACACGCTGCCGGTGGAGTGCGCCAGTTCCTCCTTGCGGAGCGAAAACGGGATGCTGACGGTACCCTCGGGACCCGGCCTTGGGGTGGAAGCTGATCCCGTCATTTGGAAGCGGGCGGCGCCGGTGGCCGGCTGAGAGCGCCGGCATTCCCCTGCGCCCACAGCGTGCGCATCCTCGCGGGGAAACACCCGCAGCCGGGGTGGGTGACCATGTGCCCGGATAGGAAAAGCAAACCGCAATCGGCTGTTGACAGGCCGCGGAATTTTTGGGTACATTGAGAGAGTCTGGCGAATGAGCACTTCTGCTCCCAGGCTACCCCTGCCCGAAGGGCAGGCCGGCCGGGGGCGGGCCCCGAGGTTCCGCCTTTAGATCAAAGGGCGGGGCATGGGCTTGTCCGAAGCAATCACCTTCGCAATTCAAAGCGGTATTGAATTCGCCTGAGTAACGTTGGCGCAGCAGGCGCCGCATTGCGCGTATCACCGGCGGCAAGCGCCCTGTTGCGACCGTGGGTTTAGGTTGACGGAAGAACAGATTGAGGAAGATTCGTGCCGACTTTTAACCAGCTTGTGCGAAAAGGCCGCAAGCCTCCGCGCTACAAGACGGCCAGCCCTGCGCTGCAAGGCTGTCCCCAGAAACGCGGGGTTTGCACGCGCGTTTACACCACGACGCCCAAGAAGCCGAACTCCGCGCTTCGCAAAGTGGCCCGCGTGCGCCTGACCAACGGCATCGAGGTGACCACGTACATCCCGGGGGTCGGGCACAACCTCCAGGAGCACTCGATCGTGCTGATCCGGGGCGGGCGCGTGAAGGACTTGCCCGGCGTCCGCTATCACGTGGTGCGCGGAACGCTGGATTCGGCCGGAGTGGAAGGCCGCAAGCAGGGACGGTCGAAGTACGGCGCCAAGCGGCCCAAAGGGTAAACTGCCATGCCACGAAGAAGAAGACCAGAGCCCAGAAAGATCGCGCCGGATCCGGTTTACAACTCGACGCTGGCCGAAAAGTTCATCAACTGCATGATGTGGGACGGCAAGAAGACCGTCGCGCAAAAGGTCTTCTACGAGGCCATGCAGAAGATTCAGGAGCGGACCTCCGACGATCCGCTCAAGATTTTCAAGAAGGCCGTCGAAAACTGCAAGCCGGTGCTGGAAGTCAAGACCCGGCGCGTAGGCGGGGCCAACTATCAGGTGCCGGTCGAGGTGCCGCAGAACCGGCGCGTTAGCCTGGCGCTGCGCTGGCTGATCTCCAACGCCCGCAGCCGCCCGGAGAAGGGCATGCCCGAGAAGCTGGCCGCCGAGTTGACCGACGCCGCCAACATGCGCGGCGGCGCCATCAAGAAAAAGGACGACGTGCACCGCATGGCGGAGGCCAACAAGGCCTTTGCCCATTACCGGTGGTAAGGAGGCAGGAGGCCGAAAGCGAAGAGCTGACTGCTTAAGTTATGCCGCGGACAGTAGCGCTCGAAAAAGTGAGAAACATCGGCATCATGGCGCACATCGATGCCGGCAAGACCACTACGACCGAGCGCATCCTTTATTACACGGGCCGCACGTACAAGATCGGGGAAGTGCACGACGGCACGGCGGTGATGGACTGGATGGAACAGGAGCAGGAGCGCGGCATCACCATCACCTCCGCGGCCACCACCTGCGAATGGCGCCAGCACCAGATCAACATCATCGACACGCCCGGCCACGTGGACTTCACCGCGGAAGTAGAGCGCAGCCTGCGGGTGTTGGACGGCGCGGTGGCGGTGTTCGACGCTGTGGCCGGCGTGCAGCCGCAGTCGGAAACGGTCTGGAGGCAGGCGGACAAGTACCGCGTACCCCGCATTTGCTTTATCAATAAGATGGACCGCTCGGGGGCCGATTTCTTCCAGTCGGTGGAAAGCATTGTGCAGCGATTGCGCTGCCGTCCGGTGGCCGTGCAAATCCCGATCGGCGCCGAGGACCGGTTCCAGGGGGTCGTGGACCTGATCCGGATGAAGGCGCGGATCTGGAGAGACGAGACGCTGGGCGCGCAGTACGACGACGTGGAGATCCCCGCGGAATTATTGGAACAGGCGCGTGAATACCGGGAGAAGCTGTTGGAAGCAGCCGCCGAGTCGGACGAGGCGCTCTTTGAGAAATACGTTCACGAGCACGATCTGAGCGAGGAAGAGCTGATCGCCGGACTGCGCCGGGCGACCATCAGCCAGAAGATTTTCCCCGTGCTGTGCGGGGCGGCCTTCAAGAACAAGGGCGTTCAGAATCTGCTGGATGCGGTGGTGGATTTTCTGCCGTCCCCCGTGGATATTCCTCCGGTGGAGGGCACGGCGGTCGACGACCCCAACCAGATTTTGCAGCGCAGGTCTTCGGACGACGAGCCGTTCGCCGCGCTGGTGTTCAAGATCATGACCGACCCCTTCGTGGGGCAACTGGCCTTTTTGAGGGTGTATTCGGGCGTGCTGCGCAGCGGCGACAGCGTGTACAACGTAGCCAAGGGCAGGCGGGAGCGCGTGGGCCGCCTGGTGCGGATGCACGCCAACAAGCGAGAAGAGATCAGCGAAATTTGGGCGGGCGACATCGCGGCTGCGGTGGGTTTGCGCAATGTCTCGACCGGCGACACCATCTGCGACGAAAAGGCGCCCATCATTTTGGAGTCGATCGAGTTTCCGGCGCCCGTGATTGCGCTGGCCATTGAGCCCAAGACCAAGGCCGACCAGGAGAAACTGGGAACCGCCATTGCCAAGCTCATTCAAGAAGATCCGACCTTGCGGTTCTCGACCGACCCGGAGACCGGGCAGACGATTCTGTCCGGCATGGGCGAGCTGCACCTGGAGATCATCGTCGACCGCATGCGGCGCGAGTTTGGCGTTGGGGCCAACGTGGGCAAGCCGCAGGTGGCCTACCGCGAAACGATCCGCGGACAGGCTGAAGCCGAGGGCCGCTTCATCCGGCAGACAGGGGGCCGAGGGCAGTATGGCCATGTGAAACTGCGGGTGGAGCCGCTGACGGACCCGTCGGCCTTTGAGTTCGAGAACGCGATCGTGGGGGGTGTGATCCCCAAAGAGTTCATCCCGGCGGTGCAGAAGGGCGTCGAGGAATCCCTCGAAGGCGGAGTGCTGGCGGGCTATCCCATGGCCGGGCTGCGCGTGATCCTGTTCGACGGCAGCTATCACGAGGTGGACTCCTCGGAGATGGCCTTCAAGATCGCCGGATCCATGGCCGTGCGGCAGGCGGCAGAGGCAGCCAAGCCGGTGCTGCTGGAGCCGGTCATGAGCGTGGAAGTTGTGGTGCCGGAGGAGCACATGGGCGACGTCATCGGGGACCTGAGCAGCCGCCGAGGACGGATCGAGGGAACGCAGTTGCGCGGCACCTCCCAGATCATCAAGTCCATGGTTCCGCTGGCGCAGATGTTTGGTTATGCCACGGACCTGCGCTCGCTGACGCAGGGGAGGGGCAGTTTCACCATGCACTTCGGCCGTTACGAGGAAGTTCCAGGGCCGATTGCAGAGGAGATTATCAGCAAAGTGCAAGGCAAGGTTATCCGTTAAAGGAGAGAGCGGAATCCGGCTCAGGGAAGGAATTCACAACAGGAGAATCGAGGCACATCATGGCGAAGGAGAAATTCGACCGCAGCAAGCCGCATGTGAACGTAGGGACGATCGGGCACATTGATCACGGCAAGACGACGCTGACGGCGGCGATCACCCGGGTTTTGGCGAAGCGGAACCCGAAGGTGAAGTTTCGGAGTTTCGATTCGATTGACAACGCGCCGGAGGAGAAGGCGCGGGGGATCACGATTGCGGTAGCGCACATTGAGTACGAGACCGACAAGCGGCACTACGCGCATGTGGACTGTCCGGGGCACGCCGACTACATCAAGAACATGATCACGGGGGCGGCGCAGATGGACGGGGCGATTCTGGTGGTGGCGGCGCCGGAGGGGCCGATGCCGCAGACGCGGGAGCACGTGCTATTGGCGCGGCAGGTGGGGGTGCCGTACATCGTGGTGGCCTTGAACAAGGTGGACATGATGGACGACCCGGAGCTATTGGACCTGGTGGAGCTGGAGGTGCGGGAGCTTTTGAAGAAGTACGAGTTCCCCGGGGACGAAGTGCCGGTGGTGCGGGTGAACGCCCTGGGGGCGTTGAACGGGGAAGAGAAGTGGGAGCAGGGGATTCTGGAGCTGATGGAGGCGGTGGACAACTACATCCCGCTTCCGAAGCGGGACATCGACAAGCCGTTCTTGATGCCGATTGAAGATATTTTCTCGATCCAGGGCCGTGGGACGGTGGTGACGGGGCGCATCGAGCGGGGCAAGGTGAAAGTTGGGGAAGAGATGGAGATTGTGGGTTTCCGGGAGACGCAGAAGACGGTGATCACCGGAGTGGAGATGTTCAAGAAGTTGTTGGACGAGGGCGTGGCGGGGGACAACGTTGGGCTGCTGCTGCGTGGGATCGGCAAGGACGAAGTGGAGCGGGGCCAGGTGGTGGCCAAGCCGGGGTCGATCACGCCGCACAAGCGGTTCCGCGGGCAGGTGTACGTGCTGAGCAAGGAGGAAGGCGGGCGTCACACGCCGTTCTTCAACGGCTACCGGCCGCAGTTTTACTTCCGGACGACGGACGTGACGGGGGTGGCGAAGTTGCCGGAAGGGACGGAGATGGTGATGCCGGGCGACAACGTGAACCTGGAAGTGGAGCTGATCACGCCGGTGGCGATGGACAAGGGGTTGCGGTTTGCGATCCGGGAAGGCGGGCGCACGGTGGGCGCCGGCACGGTGACCGAGATATTGGAGTAAGGTACCGACATGCCTCGCGAGATTATCACCTTCCAGTGCACGGAATGCAAGCGGAAGAATTACACGAGCACCAAGAACAAGAAAACCGTGACCGAGCGGATTGAACTCAAGAAGTACTGCCCGCATTGCCGCAAGCATGTGGTGCATAAGGAGATAAAATAGGATCGTAGTTCGCGCCAGCGTGGCGTAGTCGGCATGCTGCCCTGGCGGCCTGCGGTCATCGCAGGGGCGTAGGTTTAACGGTAGACCAGCGGTCTCCAAAACCGCGAGTGGGGGTTCGAATCCCTCCGCCCCTGCCAGCGCCTTCGAGAACGGAATCATCGAGGACATGGCAGAAAAATCTGAAAGCTTGGCCCAGACGGTTGCCAGTTGGCCTGCCCGGGTAAAGAACTATATTCAGGAGCTGCAACTCGAAATGCGGCGGGTCACGTGGCCCTCCTGGAAGCAGGTGCGCGCCACAACGGGAGTAGTGCTGGTTTGCGTTTTTGCATTTGCAGCGTACTTCTGGGTGGTGGACCTCATCCTGACGAGCACGCTCACCCGGCTCTACCTGGCGCTGACCAAATAAGCGGGGGTCCCATGGCGGACGAGCAAGAGATCGACAACAGCGTGGGTGGGCAAACACAAAAGTCGCCCGCGGACTTCGTATCCCAGGAAGGGGAAGAAAGTCCCGCGGCCGGGCTAGAGGCGGCCTCCTTGGAACTTGCGGCTGAGCAGCCGGAGACGGAAACCGTCACCGAATCGCCTGAGACAGGGGCGGAAACCGCGGCTGAGACCGCACCCGAAACTCCGGCGCCTCCGGCCAAGCAGTGGTACATCCTTCATACTTACTCCGGTTTCGAGCAGAAGGTGGCCGAGTCGTTGCGCACCCGCGCCGAAGCCTTTGGTTATGCCGACAAGATCGGCCAGATTCTCATCCCCACCGAAGAAGTGGTTGAGATGCGGGGAGGGCGCAAGGTCACCAGCAAGCGTCTTCTCTATCCGGGCTATGTGCTGGTCGAGATGGAAATGAGCGATGAGCTGTGGCACGCGGTCAAGAATACGCCCCGCGTGACCGGCTTCGTCGGCGGCGGAAACACCCCAGTGCCGCTGAACGCCGACGAGGTGAATCAAGTCCTTTACCGGCAGAGCGCCTCAGCCGACCGTCCGCGGCCCAAGTTGTCGTTCGAAAAGAACGAGACCGTGCGGATCATCGACGGGCCGTTTACCAGCTTCACGGGCAAGGTGGACGAAGTCAACCCTGAGAGGAACACGTTGAGGGTCCTGGTGACTATTTTTGGGCGGGCCACGCCCGTCGAACTGGATTTTTGGCAGGTGGAAAAGGTTTAGCAGCGGCCGGTTAGAGCGGCGGGGTTGCGGTCCAGACCGAAACGCCCCCGCGCGGGCCGCGCTTGAAATGAGTAGAGGATTTCGATGGCAAAGAAGGTTACTGCGCAAGTAAAGTTGCAAATCCCGGCCGGGAAGGCCACGCCGGCCCCTCCCGTCGGAACCGCGCTGGGTCCGCAAGGCGTCAATATCATGGAGTTTTGCAAGGCGTTCAACGCCAAGACCTCCTCCAAGGATCAGGAGGGCCTGATCATCCCCGTGGTGATCACCATCTACGCGGACCGTTCTTTCACCTTTGTGACCAAGACGCCTCCGGTGCCGGTCCTGATCAAGCGAGCGGTGAATCTGGCCAAGGGTTCGCCGGAGCCCAACAAGCAGAAGGTCGGCAAGATTACAGAAAAACAGGTGGAAGAGATTGCCCGGATCAAGATGCCGGATTTGAACTGCCACACCCTGGAAGCCGCCATCCGTTCGGTGAAGGGCACCGCGCGCAGCATGGGCGTGGATGTGGTTTAGCGCTCCGATCTGTGGTAGAATGTATAGCATCCTGACATTTTTCAGGCATTCGTAGCATTGGGAGGCGGGGCGCCGTTTGTCCCTGCCGTTTGGACCAGGTCAACACATGGCACACAAACAAGGCAAGAAATACCGGAACGCTGCTCAGCAGATCGAGAAGCGGGCCTACGCGCTGGAAGAAGCAGTCCCCCTGGTACAGCGGATCAAGTTCGCGAACTTCGATGAAACCGTTGAGCTGCACATGCGTTTGGGGGTGGATCCCAAACACGCCGACCAAATGGTCCGCGGCACGGTCGTTTTGCCGAACGGGTTGGGCAAATCCAAGCGCGTCTTGGTGATCGCCTCCGGCGACAAGCAGCGGGAAGCGGAGCAAGCCGGCGCCGACTTTGTGGGCGGCGAAGAGATGGTCAACAAGATCCAGCAGGAAGGCTGGCTTGATTTTGACGCAGTGATCGCCACGCCCGACATGATGCGTTCGGTGGGCAGGCTCGGCAAGGTGCTGGGCCCCCGCGGACTGATGCCCAATCCGAAAACGGGCACCGTGACAATGGATGTCGAGCGGGCGGTCAAAGAGGTCAAAGCCGGAAAAGTCGAGTTTCGAGTCGACAAGACCGGCGTGCTGCATGTCCCCGTCGGCAAGACCAGCTTCGCTCAGGACAAGCTGGTGGAGAACGCACAGGCTTTAATTCAGGCGGTGCTGAGGGCCAAGCCGGCCGCCGCCAAAGGCAAGTACGTGCGCAGCGCAACGATCTGTTCCACGATGGGGCCGGGCGTCCCGCTGGATGTGACGCCGTTTAACACAAGGGTACAGTAGCAGGTGCTTCATGAAAAAACGCGAAGACAAACGCCGGGAAGCTGAGTTTTTGCACGGAGAGCTCGAACGCGCCAACCACCTGTTCGTGACCAGCTTCGAGAAACTCACCGTCGCCCAGGATTTCGAGTTGCGCAAGGCAGTCCGCGCCGCCGGCGGCAAATACCGTGTGGTCAAGAACAACTTGGCTGAGAAGGCGGCCCAGGGGACCAAAGCAGAGCCGGTGCTGCAAAACCTCGCCGGCATGACGTCGCTGGCTTACACCGAGACGGACCCGGTGGCCCTGGCGAAAGCTCTGACGGCTTACGCCAAGGCTAATCCCACTTTCACATTCAAGGCCGGCCTGGTGGAAGGCCGCGTGATCGACATCGCCACCATCCAGGAGTTGGCGAATATGCCCTCCAAGGAGGAGCTGATCGCCAAGCTCATGTGGCTGCTCAATAGTTCGGCCCAGCGGCTGGCCTCGTCGCTGAATGGCGTGGCCCGCAACCTGGCCGTCGCCTTAAACGAGGCAATCAAAGAGAACAAGTTTGCGGCATAAGGATCAGGAGTTTAACAACAATGGCGGACGTTAACGCGATTCTGGAACAAATCAAAGGTTTGACGCTGCTGGAGGCAGCGCAACTGGTCAAAGGCATCGAGGAAGCATTCGGGGTGTCGGCAGCGGCAGCCGCTGTGGCCGTCGCGGCCCCGGCAGCCGGCGGGGCGGCAGCCCCAGCCGCCGAAGAGAAGACCGAGTTTTCGGTCATCTTGACCTCGGCCGGCGCCAACAAGATCAACGTCATTAAGGCGGTTCGCGAGGTCACCAACCTCGGTCTGAAGGAGGCGAAGGAGCTCGTCGACTCCGCGCCCAAGCCGATCAAGGAAGGCGTCAGCAAGGAGGAGGCTGAGACGATCCGCAAGAAGTTCGTCGAAGCCGGCGCTACCGTCGAGGTGAAGTAGCCTTGGGAGGGTCCCCGAGACCCTAACGGGGTAGTGTGTTTGACGGGAGGGGGCCAGTTTGGTATACTTCTTGCTGTCTCTGCCGGAGCCGAGTCCGAATTGTCGCCTGTGAACCGCGCTTTTTGCGTGCACGGATCGATTGCGTCTCCAGGGGATTCGTGTGCTCCGGCTCAGGAGCTGGCCATACTTCCTACGCTGCGGGTAGAGAGTTCGTACGCGGATCTGTCATTCAACTCGCACGGTTTGAATCGCTCGGGAGCCTCGGCCTGTGCGGTCCCGAGTCGTTCTGTCCACCCTAGGCCGGCCGCCGGCCGCCATCCCGCGATGGCCCCCGGCCGCCGGCTGCGCGGCATATTGAACAAAGTCGCCGTCGTGTAGCGGCCTATCGGTTTTTGGGAGAGTTAAGATGCAACAGCCGGTCACCGGCGCCAGCCGTGAGCGAATCGATTTTTCGAAGATTAAGACCACGATCCCGATCCCGAACCTGATCGAGGTCCAGAAGAAATCCTATGAGCGGTTCCTGCAAATGGATCTGCTCCCGGCCGAGCGCGAAGACACCGGTTTGCAGAGTGTCTTTACCTCGGTCTTCCCGATCTCCGATTTCCGAGGCCTCAGCACCCTGGAGTTCGTCGACTATTCCATCGGCAACTGGGAGTGCAAGTGCGGCAACCTCAAGGGGCTGAACCATTTGCGGACCACCTGCCGCAATCCGGGCTGCGGCGCCTACATCCGCACCGACCCTTACCACACCGGAGACGTGCTCTGCCCCAAGTGCGGGGCCTTCAATCCCAATATCGTCACCTTCTGCAACAAGTGTGGGGATCCAGTCAGCCTCCAGCTCAAGTACGACCGCGCCGAGTGCGAGGAGCGCGGAATGACCTACGCGGCGCCCCTCAAGGTCACCATCCGCCTCACGGTCTACGACAAGGATCCAGAGACCGGCGAGCGCACTGTCCGCGACATCAAGGAGCAGGAGGTCTTCTTCGGCGAGATCCCGTTGATGACCGAAAACGGCACCTTCATCATCAACGGCACCGAGCGGGTCATCGTGAGTCAGCTTCACCGCTCCCCGGGCGTGTTCTTCGAGAAGATCCCGAACCAGGGCTACTATCTCGGCAAGATCATCCCCTACCGCGGCTCCTGGGTTGAGTTCGAGTACGACAACAAGAACCTGCTCTACGTCCGCATCGACCGTAAGCGGAAGTTCTACGGCACGGTGTTTTTACGTGCTCTCGGCCTGAAGACCGACGAGCAGATCCTGCGCACCTTCTACAAGGTCGAACGCATTGCTATCAAGGACAAGAGGCTGTTTTGGCGCGTGGACAGCGGGCTGGTCGGGGTGCGGCTGTCGTATCCGGTCGTCTCCCGTTCGGGTGAGCAGCTGTTGGCGGCGGGCAAGAAGGTCACGGCCCCCTTGTTGAAGGAGCTTCAGAAGGCCAAGATCGAACAGGTCGAGGTCGCCCCGAGCGACCTGCAAGGCGCCTTCGCTGCGGCCGACGTGGTCGACATGTCCACCGGCGAGGTGCTCCTCGAGTCCAATGAGGAGCTTACATCGGCCGCGGTCGAGGCCTTCCTGGAGGCCGGCATCCCGCACTTCGACGTCTTCTTCCCCGAAAAAGACGAGGTGGGAAACGTCATCTCGGCGACGCTCAAAAAGGACCCCGTCAAGTCCCAAAACGACGCCCTGTTGGAGATCTACCGCAAGCTGCGGCCGGGCGATCCGCCCACGCTCGATACCGCCATGCAGTTGTTCCAGGGGATGTTCTTCGACCCCCGCAAGTATGACTTCTCGCGCGTGGGCCGCATGAAGTTCAACATCAAGCTCCACGGCAGCGCCGATTACGCCCCCGCTTCCTGGGCCGCCCAGCCCGAAAACCAGGGCAAAAACCCCCTGGACCGCCGCACCCTGGACGTGGAGGACTTCGTCGAAACCATCAAGTACGTGCTCAAGCTGCGCAAAGGCATCGGCAGCGAGGACGACATCGATCATCTGGGCAACCGCCGCGTGCGGGCCGTCGGTGAGCTGCTGGAGAACCAGTTCCGCATCGGCCTGGTGCGCATGGAGCGGGCCATCAAAGAGAAGATGTCCGTTTACCAGGAAATGTCCACGGCCATGCCTCACGACCTGGTGAACGCCAAGCCCGTCATGGCCGCCATCCGCGAGTTCTTCGGCTCCAGCCAGCTCTCGCAGTTCATGGACCAGACCAACCCGCTTTCGGAGATCACGCACAAGCGGCGCTTGTCGGCGCTGGGGCCCGGCGGTCTGTCGCGGGAGAGGGCCGGCTTCGAAGTGCGCGACGTGCACAGCACGCACTATGGCCGCATTTGCCCGATCGAGACCCCGGAAGGTCCCAACATCGGCCTGATTTCCTCGCTGAGCTGCTTCGCCCGCATCAACGAGTACGGCTTCATCGAAAGCCCCTACCGGCGTGTGGTCAAAGGAGTGGTGGTCGACGAAGTCCGCATTACCAATCCGGGCGACACTTCTTTGAAGGTCGGCCAGATCCTGCCCCGCAGCGAGGCCGAGAAGATCGTCCGCGAATGCGGTTCGCGCAAGACCCCGCCTGAATTTGAGGCGCATTGCGAATACCTGTCGGCTTGGGAAGAGGACAAATACGTCATCGCCCAGGCCAATGTGGAGCTGGATGCAAACGGCCGCATTGTCCCCGAGCTGGTCAATGCCCGGCAGGCCGGCAATTTCGTGCTGATGAAGCGCGAAGAGATCCAGTACATGGACGTCAGCCCCAAGCAACTGGTCTCGGTGGCCGCCAGTTTGATCCCGTTCTTGGAAAACGACGACGCCAACCGCGCTCTGATGGGATCGAACATGCAGCGCCAGGCCGTGCCCCTGCTGCGCGTCGAAGCTCCGTATGTCGGCACCGGTATGGAGGCGGTTACCGCCCGCGACTCCGGCGCGGTCATCTTGTGCCGCCGCTCCGGCATCGTCGACTCGGTCGATTCCGAGCGCATCATTGTCCGCGTCGAAGGCAATGTCCACGAAGGGCAGCTTTCGCGCGAGGTCGGCGCCGACATCTACCCGCTGACCAAGTTCAAGCGCTCCAACCAGAACACTTGCATCAACCAGAAACCGATCGTGAAAGAAGGCCAGCGGGTGCGCAAAGGCGACGTGCTCGCCGACGGCCCCTGCACCGACCAGGGCGAGTTGGCCCTGGGGCGCAACGTCCTGGTGGCCTTCATGCCCTGGCGCGGCTACAACTTCGAGGACGCTCTGGTCGTCAGCGAAAAGCTGGTGAAGGAGGACTACTACACCTCCATCCACATCGAGGAGTTTGAGCTGGAGGCGCGCGATACCAAGCTCGGACCCGAAGAGGTCACCCGCGACATCCCCAACATCGCCGAGGGCTTCCTGAAGAACCTCGATGACAGCGGGATCATCCGGATCGGCGCTTCCGTAAAACCGGGCGATATCCTGGTGGGCAAGGTCACCCCCAAAGGCGAAACCCAGCTCACCCCGGAGGAAAAGTTGCTCCGGGCGATCTTCGGCGAGAAAGCCGGCGATGTCAAGGACGCTTCCTTGTACTGCCCGCCGGGAATCGAAGGCACCGTGGTGGGCTGCCGCATCTTCTCCCGCAAGGGAGCGGAACTCGACGAGCGCTCCAAGGCCATCCTGGAGGAGCAAATCGAGGCGTTGCGCCGCGATTTGGAGGACGAGAAGCGCATCCTCAACGACGAGCGGGCCAAGCGCTTGGAGGCCCTGTTTAGCGGCATGGAGCTCATTGCCGACCTCCACGACGAGAAAACCAATAAGCGCCTGGTCACGCGCGGCACTCCTCTGACCCGGGACGTCATCGAAAAGCTTCGGGCCCGGGACCTGAAGCGCATGAAGCTCAAGGACAAGGACCCGCGCCTCAACGAGCAGATCGACGAGATCGAGGAGATGACCTCGCGGCAGGTGACGGTCCTTGAAAAAATCACCGAAGAGAAAATCGCCAAGCTCAAGAAGGGGGACGAGCTTCCGCCGGGGGTCATCAAGCTGGTCAAGGTCTATATCGCCATGAAGCGCAAGCTCTCGGTCGGCGATAAGATGGCTGGACGGCACGGCAACAAGGGCGTCATCGCTAAGATCGTTCCCGAAGAAGACATGCCTTACTTGCCGGATGGCACCCCCGTGGAGATCATCCTCAACCCCTTGGGCGTCCCCTCGCGCATGAATGTGGGCCAGATTTTGGAAACCCACCTCGGCTGGGCCGCCCACAAGCTGAACCGGCGCTACTCCACGCCGGTCTTCGATGGAGCCACCGAGCGCGATATCAAGAAACAGCTCGATGAGGCGGGGCTGCCCACCTCCGGCAAGATTCAGTTGTACGACGGCATGACCGGCCTGCCCTTCGAGCAGCCGGTTACAGTCGGCTACATCTACATGCTCAAGCTCTCGCACTTGGTCGACGACAAGATCCACGCGCGCTCGATCGGGCCGTATTCGCTGATCACTCAGCAGCCGCTGGGCGGCAAGGCGCAGTTCGGCGGCCAGCGTTTCGGCGAGATGGAGGTCTGGGCGCTGGAGGCCTATGGCGCTGCCTATATTCTCCAGGAGCTGTTGACGGCCAAGTCGGACGACGTCTACGGGCGGGCCAAGATCTATGAGGCCATCGTGAAAGGCGAGGCGGCAGCCGAACCCGGTGTTCCCGAGTCCTTCAACGTGCTCATCCGGGAGCTTCAGTCGCTTTGCTTGGATGTGGAATTGATGAAGACGCCGCGGGAAGTGGCGGACACGGCCCTAGCGGCCGATTAAGCGGACCCCGCCGCTCCCCGCCGGGCGGTGGAAGACTTGAAAGGAGGCAGCTTTGTACCGGTCTTCTCCGTATGACAGAAGCAACCTGATCGCGGATTTCGACGCGATTCGCATCAGTCTGGCCTCTCCGGAAAAGATCCGGAGCTGGTCGCACGGCGAGGTCACCAAGCCGGAGACGATCAACTACCGGACTTTTAAGCCGGAGCGAGACGGGTTGTTCTGCGCCCGCATTTTCGGCCCCGTCCAGGACTGGGAGTGTCTGTGCGGGAAGTACAAGCGGATGAAGCACCGCGGCGTCATCTGCGACAAGTGCGGCGTCGAGGTCACCTTGGCGCGGGTGCGCCGCGAGCGGCTCGGCCACATCGAGCTGGCCAGCCCCTGCTCCCATGTCTGGTTCTTCAAGGGGCTTCCCAGCCGCATCGGCTACCTGCTCGACATCACCCTCCGCGACCTGGAGCGAGTGCTCTACTTCGAAGCCTACGTGGTGGTGGACCCCGGCGAAGTGCCCAACCTGAACCGGGGCGAGGTCATCACCGATGAGCGCAAGCGGCAGCTCGATCATGACTACCCCGGCAAGTTCGTGGCCATGATGGGCGCCGAGGGCATCAAAGAGCTTCTCAAAAAGGTGGACGTCGAGGCCCTCAGCCAGGAGATCCGCGAAAAGATGCGGACCGAGGTCTCCCAGCAAAAGAAGCTCAAGTACGCCAAGCGCCTGCGCGTGGTCGAATCCTTCCGGAAGTCCGGCAACAAGCCGGAATGGATGATTCTCGACGTGCTGCCGGTCATCCCGCCGGAGCTGCGCCCTCTGGTCCCTCTCGACGGCGGACGCTTCGCCACCTCCGACCTCAACGACCTTTATCGCCGCGTCATCAACCGCAACAACCGGCTCAAGAAGCTGATCGAGCTGCACGCGCCCGATGTCATCGTGCGCAACGAGAAGCGCATGTTGCAGGAGGCGGTCGACGCCTTGTTCGATAACGGCCGCCGCGGCCGCGTGCTGCGCGGGGCCAACAACCGCCCGCTCAAATCGCTCTCCGATACCCTCAAGGGCAAACAGGGCCGCTTCCGCCAGAACCTGCTCGGCAAGCGCGTCGACTACTCCGGCCGCTCGGTCATCGTCGTGGGGCCGGAGCTGAAACTCCACCAGTGCGGCCTTCCCAAAAAGATGGCTCTCGAGCTGTTCAAGCCCTTTATTTATCACCGGCTGGAGCAGCGCGGGCATTGCACCACGATCAAACAGGCCAAGGAGCTGGTCGAAACGCAGGATCCGGTGGTCTGGGACATCCTCGAGGAGGTCATCCGCGACCATCCCATCCTCCTGAACCGCGCTCCCACCCTGCACCGCCTCGGCATCCAGGCCTTCGAGCCCGTGCTGGTCGAGGGCAAGGCCATTCGCATCCACCCCTTGGTGTGCACCGCCTTCAACGCGGACTTCGACGGCGACCAAATGGCGGTCCACATCCCGCTTTCCCCCGAGGCGCAGATCGAGGCCGCCTCCCTGATGTTGTCCTCCAATAACATCCTTTCGCCGGCCCATGGCGCGCCCATCGCCGTTCCAACTCAAGACATGGTGCTGGGCTTGTATTACCTGACCAAAGCCCGGCCCGGCGCCAAGGGCGAAGGCCGCACCTTCGCCTCGGTCGAAGACGTGCTGATCGCTTTGGAAATGGGCGAAGTGGAGACCCTGACCCCCATCAAGCTGCGCTACACCGGCCCGGTCATCGACCTCAGCAAGGCCTTCGACAATCAGAACATCCTGCATACCGAGCCGATTCCTTACAACAAGCAGTACATGGACACCACCGTCGGGCGCGTCATCCTCAAGGACGTCTTGCCGCCCGAGATGCCCTTCATCAACGGCTTGCTCAAGAAGAAGGGGCTGACTCAGCTCGTCCAGTATTGCTACCTGAAGTTCGGCCTGCGGACCACGGTCAAGATGCTGGATGAAATCAAGAATCTGGGCTTTCTATACGCCACCCGCGCCGGCATCTCCATCGGCATCGACGACATGGTGGTTCCCCAGTCCAAGCCGCAATTGGTGGAGGAAGCACAACGCCAGGTGATGGAGGTGCAGGCGCAGTACACCGAAGGCGCCATCACTCACGGCGAGCGCTACAACAAGATCATCGAGATCTGGTCCAAGGTTACCGAGCGCGTCTCCGAAGAGATGTTCAAGGTCATGGAAGAGGATGACCGCACGGGCCGCTATCTGAACCCCATCTACATCATGGCGGACTCCGGCGCCCGCGGCTCGCGGCAGCAGATCCGGCAGTTGTCCGGCATGCGCGGCCTGATGGCTAAGCCCTCCGGCGAGATCATCGAGACCCCGATCACCGCCAACTTCCGCGAAGGTCTGAACGTCTTGCAGTACTTCATCTCGACGCACGGCGCCCGCAAGGGTTTGGCCGACACCGCCCTGAAGACCGCCGATTCCGGTTACCTGACCCGGCGCTTAGTCGACGTCGCCCAGGACGTGATCGTCAGCGAGTTTGACTGCGGCACCACCGACGGCATCTGGGTCGAGCCCATCGTGGAGTCCGGCGATATCATCGAGCCGCTCCGTGACCGCATCGTCGGACGTGTCGCCCTGGAAGACATCTACGACTACGACCAGAATATTCTGGTCCGCGCCAACCAGGAGATTACCGAAGACCTGGCCAACGCCATCCAGGCCGCCGGCTTGGAACGCGTCAAGATCCGCTCCGTGCTCACCTGCGAGAGCCGCCGCGGGGTCTGCCAGCTCTGCTACGGGCGCAACCTCGCCACCGGCCGCCTGGTCGAGCGCGGCGAAGCCGTGGGCGTCATTGCCGCCCAGTCCATCGGCGAACCCGGCACGCAGCTCACCATGCGCACCTTCCATATCGGCGGCGCCGCCACCCGGGTCAGCGAGCAGTCCACGCAAGACGCCAAGTCCGACGGCTTTGTCCGTTACATCAAAATCAACGTCGTCGTGAACAAGAAAGGCGAGCGCATCGCCATGAACCGCAACGGCACGCTGGCCATCGTGGATGAGAAGGGCAGGGAAAAGGAGCGCTACCAGGTCGTCTATGGCGCCAAGATTCTGGTCGAGGACGGGGCTCAAGTCAGCGCCAACCAAATCCTGCTGGAATGGGACCCCTACACCTTCTCCATCCTCACGGAGGTGAGCGGCGCCGTCCATTTCCGCGACCTCATCGAAGGGATCACGTTGCAGGAGCAGTTGGATGAAATCACCGGACTGTCGCAGTGGGTGGTCGTCGAATCCCAGGACGAGAAGCGACTGCCCACTATGATCATCCGGCCGGCCGGCGGGGGGCGCGCCGAGGAAAAGCGCTACTTGATGCCCACCCACGCCCACCTGATGGTGCGCGACGGTGATGAAGTCTCCGCCGGCGACGTGCTGGCCAAGATCCCCCGCGCCACCACCAAGACCAAGGACATCACCGGCGGCTTGCCCCGCGTAGTGGAGCTGTTTGAAGCCCGCAAGCCCCGCGAAACGGCGGTCATCGCCGAGATCAACGGCGTGGTCCGCTTCGGCGAGATGGCCAAGGGCATGCGGCGCGTCTTTGTGGTCGGCGATGACGGGCAGCAAAGGGAATACCTCATCCCGCGCGGCGTTCACCTCAGCGTCCAGGAAGGCGAGCGCGTTCGCGCCGGCGATCCTTTGATGGACGGGCCGCGCAACCCGCACGACATCCTTCATGTCCTTGGCGAAAAGGAGCTTCAGAAGTACCTGGTCAACGAAATCCAGGAGGTCTACCGGCTCCAGGGCGTCACCATCAACGACAAGCACCTGGAAGTCATCGTCCGCCAGATGATGCGCTGGGTGAAAGTGGAGGAGATTGGCGACACCGAATTCCTCCCCGAAGAGGTCGTGGACAAGTTCAAGTTCCGCGAGGAAAACCAGCGCGTGATCGAAGCCGGAGGCCGTCCCGCCGAGGGTAAGACCGTGCTGCTCGGCATCACCAAGGCTTCGCTCTCCACCGACTCGTTCATCTCCGCGGCCTCCTTCCAGGAGACCACCCGAGTGTTGACCGAGGCTGCCATCAACGGCCGCGTCGACCACCTGCGGGGCCTCAAGGAGAACGTCATCATGGGCCGCCTCATCCCGGCTGGAACCGGCATGGAGTACTACCGCCGGGTCAAGATCGCTGGCGAGGATCTCGTCGAGGAGGAACCCGCGCCGGAGCCCGAAATCGGTCTGGGCGAGGGCATCCCCGGCTACGAAGAGGAAACCCGGCTCCAGTATGGCGGCGGCCTTCCCGAGGAGCCCGGCGAAGACAGCTTGGCCGAATAATTCGGCCGCCGGCTCAGAAATTCCGGCACAAATTCAGTGACTTTTTTGCAAAATTGCGCTATATTCACCCTGAAGGCCAAGAAGGGAGGAACCCTCCGTGCCGCAAAACCAGGCTTTGACCGCAGTTTTGCTGATCGTCGCCCTGGCGATCCTCATCCTGTACTTGCTCCGGCGGCGCAAGCGGAAGAGCAGCGGCGGCTAATCGCCCGACCATCGCGAACGTAGCCTGCGGCCGTCACCTACCCAGGGTGATAGGATAAGAATCTGTGCGCCCCCGAGCGCCTTTTCGTGAAACCGCCCTATGGCTTCCAGACGCCAGTTTATTAGCCAAGTCGCTTCCGGGTTGGCCGGAACGCTCGCCGCTCCTTCCTCTGTGATCGGCGCCAACGAGCGCCTGCGCCTGGGACTCATCGGCGCCGGCGAGCGCGGCATTCAGCTCCTGCGGGAAGCCCTGGCTTGCGGCAACACGGAGGTCGCCGCCGTGGCCGATGTTTACACCAGGCGGCTCGAAGCGGCCCGCGCAGCCGCCCCTGGCGCAAAGCTGTACCGGGATCCGCGGGTCTTGCTGGAAGATCCTTCCGTGGACGCGGTGTTGATCGCCACCCCCCAGCATCTGCACGGCGCGCAATGCGCTGCGGCGCTGGAGGCGGGTAAGCACGTCTATGTCGAGAAGATCATGGCTTTCAACCTGGAAGATGCGCGGCTCATCCGGACCGCGCATCAGCGCAGCCGCCGGTGCGTGCTCCAGGTGGGGCATCAAGTGTGCAGCTCCGGCCTGATGGAAGATGCCTTGAGCTTCCTGGCCTCCGGAAAAGTCGGCAAAATTACCGCCATCCGCGCCCACATGTTCCGGAACACGCCTCACGGAAAACCCCCCTGGGTGCGCCCCGTCTACTCGGATATGACGCCGGAGGCGCTGGACTGGGCGCAGTTTCTCGGCAACGCCCCGAAACGGGACTTCGACCCTCACCGTTATGCCAACTGGCGCCTGTACTGGGACTACTCGGGCGGCAACATCTTCGAGAGCCTCAGCCAGCAGCTCGCCTTCTGGTATAAAGCGCTCAATCTGGGAATCCCTACGGCCGCCGCCATGACCGGCGGCGTCTTCCTTTGGAAGGATGGGCGCGAGGTTCCCGACACCATGAGCGTCTCGTTCCAGCACTCCGAGCAGCTCCTGTTCAGTTGGGACTCCGGATTCGGAAACAGCCAGCCCGGCAGCAGCGAGGAGGTCCTTGGCACCGACGGGGCCATCCTCCGCAGCCAGCAAATCCGCTATCTCCCCCAAAAGGTGAACCAGCCCGACGGGGTGGAGATCCTGGGCCGCGCCCGAACCGAACCCAACGCCCATATGCGGAACTTTCTTGATAGCATTCGTACCGGCCGCGAGCCCGCCTGCCCGTTCGAACTGGGCTACCGCGTGTCTGTGGCCTGCCGCATGGCGGTGGAAAGCTACCTCCGGCAACGAACCGTCCGCTGGGACGCGGTGCACGATCAGATTCTCTAATCCACCCCACTTCAGGAGACGCGCTTGCAACCAACCATCGGCATCATCGGCGGAAGCGGGCTATACTCCATGCCCGGCTTCGAAGCTACGCAAGAACTTGCATTGGACACCCCCTGGGGCCCCCCTTCCGACCGCTTCGTGGTGGGCCGTCTGGCGGGCCGCCAGGTCGCTTTTCTCGCGCGCCACGGCCGCGGTCACCGCATCATGCCGTCGGAGCTGAATTTCCGCGCCAACATCTACGCCATGAAAGCCCTGGGCGTGGAGCGCATCCTCTCTCTTAGCGCCGTCGGCTCATTGAAGGAAGAACACCGGCCGCTGGATTTTGTGATCCCGGATCAATTCTTCGACCGCACCCGCGGCCGAGCCTCCACCTTCTTCGGCGAAGGCCTCGTGGCGCACATCAGCTTTGCCCACCCCGTCTGTCCTCAACTGGCGGACGTGGTCTATGACGCCTGCCAGGCCGTGGGCGTTCGCGCCAAAAAGGGCGGCACGTATCTTTGTATGGAGGGCCCCGCCTTTTCTACCGTCGCTGAGTCCAACGTTTACCGCAGTTGGGGCATGGACGTCATCGGCATGACCAATCTCCAGGAGGCCAAGCTGGCCCGCGAAGCCGAAATCTGCTACGTCACCGTCGCCATGGTCACCGACTACGACTGCTGGCACCCCGAACACGATGCGGTCACCGTGGAGCAGATCATCTCCAACCTGCACCAAAACGCCGAACATGCGGCCCAGGTCGTTGCGCACGCCGTGGCTAACATGCCTGCCGAGCGGCGCTGCGGCTGCGGCTCCGCGCTCAAAAACGCCATCATCACCGACCGCAAGGCGATCCCCGAGGCCACCCGCGAGAAACTCAAGCTGCTGGTGGGCAAATACCTCTAAGTCCTTTCCCAAAAAAGGCCCGAGCAGCCCGTGGGGCAGGCATTCTCGTGTGGGGCAGGCCTCCAGGCCTGCGGCCGGCATTCCTGCCGGCCTGGGCGCCCTTTACCCGCTGCCCATTTCCTCACCCGTTGTGCGCCCCGCTGGTGAGCTACTCTTGCGTTGAGCCTTTTCTCGGGGCGCCGACGGCCATCCCGCGGCATCGCTTACTGCATTTCAAAAACGTATCGCCCGGAGCCCGTCTGAATCAGCACCGCCTGCTTGTCTTCCTTGGCGCCCGTAACACCGGGCACTCCGGGTTGGAAGGCGCTCTTGCTCCAGACCGGCTTGCCGGATTCGGCAATCGTCACCACATCCCGCCCCAGCTTCGGAATGCGGAGCTCGGCTTCACTGCCCACCGGAACCGTGATCTCGATGCGCAGCTTCTGCTCTTCCCGCCGCCAGGCGCAGCTTACCTCACCGCGCGGCGTCTGGATCGAGCCGGAGACCCACTGCAAGTCGCGCACTACCTGCGGCTCGAAGCGGATCCTCTCAAAACCCGGCGCGCCGGCATCGGGGTTGATGCCCGCCAGCGCGCTGTAAAACCACGCCCCGACGCTGCCGAACATCGGATGGTTGTGGGAGTTCATCGAAGGTCCGGTCTTTTCCTGCCACAGCTCCCAAAGCGTGGTGGCCCCGCGCGAGATCATGTATCCCCAGCTCGGGTAGGTGGTCTGCGTCGCCAGCTCATAGGCCAGATCCGATCGCCCCACCCGCGTCAGAAACGGCAGCAGGTACTTGGTTCCCACAATCCCCGTCGTCAAGTGCGTGTTGTTGCGGTAAACAATGTCACCGATTAAGTCCGACTGAATGGCGCTGCGCAGGTTGTCGGGAACGATATTCAGATAAAGCGGCAGCAGGCTCGCGGTTTGCGTCCCGTTGGCATAAGAGCCGGTGGCTGGATTGAAGAACTCGCGGTGAAAGGCCTGCCGGACGGAGGCGGCCAGCTTCAGATACTCCTCGGCCTCATCGGTCTTGCCCAGAATCAGAGCCGCTCGCGCCGTAATGTCCGCGCTCCAACAGTAGTAGAACGTCGAGACCAGCGGGCCGGGCGTGCGCTCAATGGGCACCCAGTCCCCGTAATAGTAGTAGCGCACGATGCCGTCCTCGGCGCGGCTCTTGAGAAAATCCGTCCAGGCCTTGATCCCTTCATAATGCTGTTCGAGAATCCGCCGGTCGCCGTAGTAGAGGTACATGTACCAGGCCATCAGAGGATAGGCGGAGCCCCAGGCCGGATCGGCGGGCCGGCGTCCCCAAACATGGGGCACCGTATCGGTCACCGTCCCGTCGCTCGCCTGCACGTCGCGGATGTTGCGCAGAAAGTTGGTGTAGAAGGCCGCCATGTCGAAGTTGTAGATGGCGCTCTCAGCAGCGAGATGCGCGTCCGCCATCCAGCCCATCCGCTCGTCGCGCTGGTTGCAATCGGTGGGGATGCTGTGCAGGTTGGACCGCGTGCCCCAGTAAACCAGACGCTGGATCTCGTTCAGGATGGGCTTGGAGGCGGCGAAGCCGCCGGTGGCGGCCACGTCGCTGTTCACCACCACGCCTATCACATCGCCGGGCTTGGGCGCGCCCGGATAGCCGCTGATCTCCACGTAGCGGAAACCATGATAGGTGAAGCGCGGCTCGTACACCTCGCCGTTCGGATCCCCGCGCAAATAGTACACGTCGGTGGCCTGCGCGGTGCGCAGGTTCTCCACGTTCAGCGTCCCGTCGTCGTAGAGCAGTTCGGCGTGGCGCAGCCGCACCTCCGTCCCGCGCGGGCCCCGCACCCGCAGCCGCACCCATCCGCTGAAGTTCTGCCCCATGTCGAACACGTACACGCCCAACTTCGGGCTGGTCATCTTCAGCGGCAGGATCGTGTCCACCACGCGGATCGGGGGCATCATCTGCGCTGACAGCTCGCCCTTCGGCGCTTCCGCCGCCGCCGCGGGCTTCCAGCCGGCATCGGCGTAGCCGGGCGAGTCCCAACCGGGCGTCTCCAGCCTCGTGTCGTAGGTTTCGCCGCCGTACACGCTGTCGGAAACGATCGGCCCGGGATGAACGCGCCAGCTCGTGTCGCTGGCGATCTCCAGCCGTTTTTCGCCTCCCTGTGTATCAATGTTCAACTGCAACAGCAGAGCGCGGCCCCCGAACTTGCCTTGCCCCAGCATCACCGCCACCGCGTTCGGACCCTGCCGCAAGTAGCTGGTCACGTCATAGGTGACGTAAAGCACGCGGCGCGGGTACGTGGTCCAGCCGGGGTCCAGCACATGGTCTCCTACCTTGCGGCCGTTGATGCGCAGCTCATAGTAGCCCAGGCCGGCGACATAGACCCGGGCCCGCGTGGGCACGCCCTTGATCACAAACTCCTTGCGGAGCTGGCCGCCGCCGGTGATCCACGTTCCCTTCCAGTCTTTAGGACTCAGTAGCCCCATCTCGAAACGCGCCGCCTCGCTGTAGGGGCTGGGCTTGCCCGCGCCGTCCCACCAGCGGACGCGCCAGTAGCAGGTCTGCGCGCTCGCAAGCGGCTTTCCGTTATAAACCACATGAACGGATTGCGGCGATTCCACCCGCCCGCTGTCCCACAGGTCGCCGGTCTTCACTTCGGGGCTGGCGGAAACCAGAATCTGATAGGCCGTTTGTTTCTGCCCGCGCTGATCGTGGGCCAATTGCCAGGAAAAACGGGGACGGACCACGTCGATCCCCATGGGGTTCTCCAGATACTCCACCTTGAGGCTGTGGGGCGCCTGCTGGCCAAAGGCCGCCAGCACCCCGGCGGCGGCAAGAACCGCGATCCGGAACGTTGGGCTGAACCAGGCTAACGCAGGGCTGTGCATGCTGATCCTCCGCTGAGAGACAATTGAAGGTTAAGGTTACTACAAGGAGCGATATGATTTCCTCACGCGGCTACGCTGCTTTCACCCCCAAGGGCGAACTGGCGCCGTTCGACTTTGAGCGCCGCGAGCCCGAACCCAACGACGTCGTCATCGAGATCCTCTATTGTGGGATTTGCCACTCGGACATCCATCAGGTGCGCGAGGAGTGGGGGCCGTCTCACTTCCCGCTCGTGCCGGGCCACGAAATCATCGGCAAGGTAGTCCGCACCGGCTCGGCGGTAACGAGGTTTAAGCCCGGCGACGTGGCCGGCGTCGGCGTCTTCGTCGACTCCTGCCGCGAGTGCGCCGAGTGCCGTAGCGGCAACGAGCACTTCTGCGTGAAAGCCCCCGTTTGGACCTACAACGCTGAAGATCCGCGCCACGGCGGCTTTACTTACGGCGGCTATTCCAACAACATCGTGGTCCACGAGGATTACGTGCTGCGCATCCCGCCAGGGCTGGATCTGGCGGCCGCCGCGCCGCTGCTGTGCGCGGGCATCACCACCTACTCGCCTCTGCGCCACTGGAAGGTCGGGCCCGGACAAAAGGTGGGAATTGTGGGCCTCGGCGGCCTGGGCCACATGGCTTTGAAATTCTCCCGCGCGCTCGGCGCCTCCCACATCGTGCAATTCACCACCTCGCCGAACAAGCGTGACGACGCGCTGCGGCTGGGCGCCCACGAGGTGGTGATTTCCCGGGACGAACGCGCGGTGATGGCTCACGCCGGCACCTTCGACTTCATCCTCGACGCCGTCTCCGCCAACCACGACGTGAATGTCTTGCTGAGCCTGCTCAAGCGCGACGGCCATCTGGTGCTGGTCGGCTTGCCCTCGGAACCGCTGGCGGTGGGGGCGTTTCCGTTGATCAGCGGCCGCAAGTCCCTGTCCGGCTCCATGATCGGCGGCATCCGCGAGACTCAAGAAATGCTGGACTTCTGCGGCGCCCACGGCATCGTGGCCGACATCGAGCGGATCCCAATTCAAAAAGTGAACGAAGCTTATGAGCGCACCATCCGCGCCGACGTCAAGTACCGCTTCGTCATCGATCTGTCTTCGTTGAAGTAGACCGCGCGGCGGCGCAGCGAAAATCACGGAGCGGCGCAAGCGCCGGCGAGCCTTAGTTCAGCTCAACGGTCTGGCCCCGCTCCGGGATTACGCATTCCAGGCCGAAATCCTTACGGATTCTAGCCGCCAAAGCCTGCGCCTGCGACGGCTCCCCGTGGACCAGAAAGACTTTCTTCACGCTGTCCGCCATGGGCTTCAGCCAGTCCAACAGTTCGTGCTGGTCGGCGTGCGCGCTCAGCTCATTCAACTTCACCACTTCCGCCCGCAGCCGCAGCGGCTCGCCGAACACGGGCACCTCCGGCAGCTTTTCCACCAGCTTGCGGCCCAGGGTGTCTTGCGCCATGAAGCCTGTGATTAGAATCGTGTTGCGTGGGTCCTCGATGTTGTTCTTCAGATGGTGCAAAATGCGGCCCGCTTCGCACATGCCTGACGCGGAAATGATGATGAACGGGCCCCGCAGATCGTTCAGCGCTTTGGAGTCGCCCGCCTCCGTGATGTAGCGCAGGCTGGAAAAACCAAAAGGATCTTCGTTGTTGAGCAGATACTCGCGCGTCTCGGCGTCATAGCACTCCGGATGGCTCCGGAACACCTTGGTCGCTTCCACGGCCAGCGGGCTGTCCACGAAGATCGGGATCCGCGGGATGCGCTTCTCATCGAACAGCCGGTGCAGCAGGAACACGAGCTGCTGCGTGCGTCCCACCGCAAACGCCGGCACGATGATCTTGCCGCCGCGCCCGCAGGTGCGGTTCACGGCCTCCGCCAGCTTGTCGGCCACCGCCGCCAGATCCTTGTGCAGCCGGTCCCCGTAGGTGCTTTCCATGATGACGTAGTCCACCGGCGGCAGCCGGTCCGGGTCGCGCACGATGGCTTGGTCGGGCCGCCCCACGTCGCCCGAGAAGGCCACCTTGATCTTGCCGCCGTCCTGGTGGTAGTGCAGCAGAATCGCGCTGGAGCCCAGAATGTGGCCTGCGTCGTAGGCCTCGTAACTCAGGACCGGATCGAGCGGTTTGGGAGTGTAGAGAGGCACGGATTCGAAATGACGTAGGGCTGCAATGGCGTCTTCCTCGGTGTACAGCGGCTCCACCTCGCCGTCGTTTTGCCCTTCGAGGATGGCCTTGCGGCGCCTGTGCCGTTTGTTCAGGTACGCCGCGTCCTTCTCCTGTAAGTGCGCCGAATCCCGCAGCATCGGGCCGCAAAGGTCGGCCGTCGCCGGCGTGGCGTAGATGCGCCCGCGGAAACCTTTCTTCACCAGCGTGGGCAGGTTGCCGCTGTGATCGATGTGAGCATGGGAGAGGATCACGGCTTCAACCGAGGCCGGATCAAAGGGGAACTGCGTGTTACGCTCTTGCGCCTCCTTGCGCCGGCCCTGGTATAACCCGCACTCCAACAGATACCGCTTGCCGTTGACCCGCACCTCGTGCATCGAACCCGTGACGGTGCGCGCCGCTCCCCAGAAGGTGATCTTCATAAACTCCCAGCATGACACAGGCTACGGCATGGCGACAGCCTCGGCCGGGCCCAATTCTGCCTGGCAGGCTCACGTTTTCAAGAACTCTTCAGGGTCAATCCCGGCCTGCCTCAAGATCGCGCGCAACGTGCCTTCCGGCATGTCACCAGCATGGTTCGGAACCTTTGTATAGCGCCGGGTGGTTGGGTTGTACCAGATCTCATGACTGCCCGCAGCCTGTAGGTCAAATTGGAATCCGAGACGGCGCAAGGCCCGTGCGATTTCGGTGTAGCGGAAGCCCGACAGATGGCCCGATCACGCCCCCACCAGAAGGGTGCATTCGGCTGACTCCGGCAACTCGGCAAGGTTGGCATCCTCGTGTCTCTCCCGGCGGGCCTCAATCAACCTCCGCGCAACGTCGCGCGCGATCTCCAGCGTCTCAGCCGCGGTCCTTCCTTGCGCTACTAAGCCGGGAAGCTCATCCGAGGTGGCCAAGAATACACCCTCCGGAAGCCGTTCCAGTTTGACCCGCAGCACAAACTCCATAGCTCGATTCTCATCTTACCACTCGCTCCTGCGCCCTCGTCTCCGCCGCCTCCCACTTGCGTCGCAAGGCCGGCGGCGCATTACGTAACAGGATAGCCAGACTGCGCACCGGGGCGGTCCTCGGCTACAATCGCAAGCAATGTCTCGCAACATTCTCTGTACCGCATTCCTGCTGGCGGCCGCGGGCTGGGCCAGCGCCCAGAAAAAACCGGTCACCATCGAGGCCGTCACAGGCTGGCAACGCGCCACCACGGCCGAACAGATCGTTTGGGCGCCCGACGGCCGCCGCTTCGCCTATCAGCAGGACCGGCGCATCTGGCTCTATGACGTCCCTTCACGCAGCCGCCGCGAGTTGCTGGCGCTAGCCTCACTGACGGCCGCCGCCCAGCGTGTGCCGGAGCCCGCGGCCTTCCAATGGGAAAACCGCCGCGTGCGGGAGCAACCGCTTCAGTGGTCCGGCGATGGCGAACTCCTGTTGATCAAAGCGGGCGGGGACCTCTTCCTGTACCGATTGAAGGAAGGCGCTTGGACCCAGCTCACCAAGACGCCGGAGGATGAGAAGGACCCCAAGCTCTCGCCCGACGGCCGCCGCGTCTCCTTCCGCCGGGGCAACGATCTGTACGTGACCGAGATCTCCGGCGGCCGCCTGACCCGGCTTACCAAAGATGGCTCCGAGACCCGCTGGAACGGCCGCCTCGACTGGGTCTATCCCGAGGAGCTGGACCTGGGCACGGCGCACTGGTGGTCGCCCGACTCGAAACGCATCGCCTACCTTCAGTTTGACGTCAGCCGCCAGCCGCTCTATCCTCACGCCGACCTTCTGCCCCTGCGGCCCGTCCACGAACCGCAGCGCTATCCCAAAGCGGGCGATCCAAACGCGGACGTGCGCCTGGGCGTGGTGGCGGCCTCGGGCGGCGCCACGCGATGGATGGATCTCGGCGAGACGCGCGACGCGTTGCTCGCCCGCGTGAAGTGGACTCCGGACAGCCGTGCGTTGTTCGTGCAGAAACTCAACCGCATTCAAAACCGCCTGGAGCTTCTGGCCGCGGAAGCCTCCAGCGGCAAAACCAGCCTGGTGCTGCGCGAAGAAGACCCCCACTGGGTCAATGTGGCCGATATTCTGGAGTTCCTCAAAGGAGGCGCGGAGTTCCTCTGGTCCAGCGAACGCGACGGCTACCGGCATCTGTACCGCTATTCCGCCGGCGGCCAACTGCTGGCCCGCCTCACCTCGGGCCCCTGGGAAGTGACCGCTTTGACCGGCGTGGATGAGCCCCGCGGCTTTGCCTATTACGTCTCCACGGAAGTCAGTCCGCTGGAGCGGCATCTGTACCGGGTCCGCCTGGACGGCGGAGAGCGCCGGCGCATCAGCCAGGGTTCCGGCACGCACGGCATCTCCATGGCACCGCGCTGCGAATACTACCTGGCGAGCCACTCGAGTCTGACGTCGCCACTAGGCCGCACCATCCGCACCGCGGACGGCGATGAGTGGGCTGTCTTCGAAGAGCCGGACCGCCGGCCGCTGGAAGAGTTTGATCTGCTTTCGGAAGAACTCCTCGAAGTTCGCGCTCCGGACGGCGCCACGCTTTACGCCAGCCTGATCCGCCCCGCCGGGTTCCGGCAAGGGGAGAAATACCCCGCCGTGGTTTTCGTCTACGGCGGTCCGCACTCACAGCTCGTGCAGAACCGCTGGCAGGGGCTGACCCTGGAGCAGGCCTTAGCCCACCGCGGCTATGTCATCTGGAAGCTCGACAACCGGGGCATGGCCGGCCGCGGGCACGCCTTTGAAACGCCGCTGTTTCGCCGCTTTGGCCGGCAGGAGCTGGAAGATCAAAAGGCTGGAATTCAGCATCTGCTCTCCATGGGCTTTGTGGATCCGGCGCGTGTCGGCATCTACGGCTGGAGCTACGGCGGCTACATGACCCTGTATGCGATGCTCAATGCGCCGGAGTTGTTCCGAGCGGGCGTCGCCGGCGCCCCCGTCACCGACTGGCGCAACTACGACACCATCTACACGGAGCGTTACCTCGGTTTGCCTTCGGACAATGAGGAGGGTTACCGGCTCAGTTCCGTCGTGCATCAGGCGGCGAACCTTCGAGGCAGTCTGCTGCTCATCCACAATCTCGAAGACGACAACGTGCTGTTTCAAAACACGCTCCAGATGGCCAACGCCCTCCAAAGGGCCGGCAAGCCGTTCGAGATGATGGTCTACCCCTTGAAATCCCACGGGGTCTCGGGCCCAGCCCGAGAGCACATGTTAAAACTCATCGCCGACTTCTTCGACCGGCGGCTGAAGCCGGCCCCCTGACAACCTCGTTGAGAGGCCCAATGGTAGGGCCGTAAGCCCCTAACCCGCCGCCCTTGGCTCAGCTCAATCGTGTCATCTGTAGGGACGCATCGGCGTGTCCGCCTGTCGTGGAACTTCCTACGCCGGCAGTGGCCGTGGAGCACGCAGTCTTGCTTGCCGCGCCGGCAGCCCTGCCGGGGTTGGCTTCTGGGCTTCTTTCTCCCCTGCTGTGGTGCAGGCATTTCTTGTATGGAAACATGCTGTTTTGTGGGGCAGGCCTCCAGGCCTGCGGCCGAAATTCCTGTCGGCCTTGGCTCCCTTTACCCGCTGCCCTCTTGCATCCCCCGTCGTGCGCCCCCGCTCCTGAGCCACTCTCGTGGTGGGCTTTCTCCGCAGCCGCCGCCTCAGAGCTATACTAAGGCTGATCCGCGGCCGCCTCGCCCGGACAAGGAGCAAACTCATGAAACCCTGGATCACTTCTTCCATCGCCGTAGCCTGCCTGGTTGCCTTCGCCATCCTCTTGTTGCCCTTCGAGGACGCTCCGGCCGCTGGGGCCCCCAAGCGCCTCTCCTCTTTCGACCCGCAAGTCAAGCAGCTTCTCGCCCAAATGACCCTGGACGAGAAAATCGGCCAGATGACCCAGCCCGATCAGGAATTCCTGATGAAAGCTCCCGAGGACATCCGGAAATACTTTATAGGCTCTGTCCTCAGTGGCGGCAACTCCGACCCTAAGGAGGGCAACAGCCTCGAAGCCTGGACCAACCTTTACGACCGCATCCAGGCCGAGGCCATGAAGACCCGGCTCGGCATCCCCATCCTCTACGGCGTGGACGCTGTGCATGGCCACAACAACGTGCTGGGCGCCGTCATCTTCCCGCACAACATCAACCTGGGCTGCACCCGCGACCCGGCGCTCGTCGAGAAGATCGCGCGCATCACCGCCCGCGAGGTGCGCGCCACCGGAATCCAGTGGACCTTCGCTCCCTGCGTCACCGTACCCCAGGACATCCGCTGGGGACGAACCTATGAGGGCTTCTCCGAAGACCCGCAAATCGTCGCCACCTTGGGCGAGGCCGCCGTCCGCGGCTTTCAAGGCCTGGACCTCTCCAGCCCGCTCTCCATCCTCGCCTGCGCAAAACACTACGTGGGCGACGGAGGCACTTCGCCGGCCGCATCCGGTCCGGAGGGCGTCGCTCCGGCAGGCCCCGGGGCCAGCGCCCGTTTCCGCCTCGACCAGGGCGACACCCGGGTGGACGAAGCCACCCTCCGCCGCATCCACCTGCCCGGCTACGTCGCCGCCATCCGCGCCGGGGTCGGCTCCATCATGCCTTCCTATAGCAGTTGGAACGGCGTCAAATGCTCGGCCAGCCGCCGCCTGCTCACCGAGATCCTCAAACAGGAGCTGGGCTTCGAAGGCTTCCTGATCTCCGACTACAACGCCATCGACCAGATCAAACCCGGCGACTACAAGGGTTCCATCGAGATCTCCATCAACGCCGGCATGGACATGGCCATGGTCCCCAGCAACTACCGCAACTACTTCCGCTATCTCAAAGAACTGGTCGAAGAAGGCAAGGTGCCCATGTCGCGCATCGACGACGCCGTCACCCGCATCCTGCGCGTCAAGTTCGCCATGGGTCTGATGGACAAGAACCGCTCGCAACTGGCCGACCGCAAGCTCCACCAGAGCTTCGGTTCGCCCGAACACCGCGCCCTCGCCCGGGAGGCGGTGCGCAAGTCTGTGGTGCTGCTCAAAAACGACCGCAAGACGCTGCCTCTTTCCAAGCAGGCCCCGCGCATCCACGTGGCCGGCAAGAGCGCCGACGATCTCGGCAACCAGTGCGGCGGCTGGACCATCCAGTGGCAGGGGCGCAGCGGCCCGGTGACCACCGGCGGCGCGACGATCCTGGCGGCCATCCGCTCGGCCGTTTCACCGAAGACGCAGGTGACCTACTCCCAGGACGGCAGTGGGGCGGAGGGCGCCTCCGTCGGCGTGGTGGTGATCGGCGAGCGGCCCTACGCCGAAGGCGTGGGCGACCGCGCGGATCTCTCCCTCGGCAAGGAGGACCTCGAAGCGGTCGCCAACGTCAAGAAGGCCGGCATCCCGGTGGTGGTGATTCTCATCAGCGGCCGCCCCATGATCATTAATGAGGTGCTGCCGCAGGCCGATGCCTTCCTGGCGGCGTTTCTGCCGGGCGCCGAAGGCGGCGGCGTGGCCGACGTGCTCTTCGGAAGCTACAAGCCCACGGGCAAGCTTTCGTTCTCCTGGCCGCGCTCCAACGATCAGTTGCCCCTGAACGTCCATCTGCCCAAGGACAAATACAACCCGCTGTTCCCTGTAGGCTACGGACTGAGTTACTAGCGGCTCGGCCGCGAGAGTGAGACGATGCACGCCGGCTGTAATGAGATGGGGCCGGTAGGCAGCCGGCGGCCACACTTCACCTGACTCGAGAGCAGACGCCGAGGCTGTATTCGCGAGAAGGAGCCGGCAGGACATTACAACTGTCGCTGCGCAACTGCAATGCGATTCTGTGGGCTTGCGGCGACGCTCCCAACAACCCCACCCCCTCAGGCTGTGTTCTTGCGCCCGGCCGCGGTCACTACGCAAGTTTCTGTTAGGAACGCGTGGAAGCCATGCGCCTCTAACAGCAATGCAGTTGCGCGCAGCATGCGTTCGGGCCGATTTGGACCAAGTGATTCCGGGGATGGCCTTTTGGACTAGACGACTGAATACAGCCCAGTTCATCACACGAAGCCTGGACTGCCATCTGGGCCTTAGATGCTTGCTGCTCGATGGCGTCTGCTGGCGGACCGAGCTGTAGCGTCATTAGGCAGAAAGATCCGAGCTTCTCGACGAAGCGATAGTCGCAGCGTATGTATGTGATTCGCTTGGCTTGTATCTCCGGGTTCCTGATTGGCTCCAGCGCTTCCCGTAGCTGAAAAGCGGAGAGTGCAGGCTTTGAAAGGTAACGATCCCCTGCTGTCGTCAAGAGCGGATTCGCCGGGCCGGCGAATCCGCCACTGCAGGCGGCACCGCGCAACTGTACTCCTTACAGCGGAGAGTGTCCTGAACAGGACGGCGCGCAGCAGTCATCTCGCCTCGCTTCCGAGCTGACGGAACTTCCGCTTCCCAAGGGTTTCAGACTTCAATACTAACCAAAGTCAATATTGCCAACCAGACAGAGTAGATGTACAATTGCCCTGTCTTTAGATGAATATGTGGGAGGGCTCATGAACAGAACTGTTGTAGCCTTTCTCTTGATTCCTTTATTCTTGGTTGCTGCTGTTTCCGCCGCCGGCCAAGCGACGTCAGCGGAGGCGCCCGTCGGCTCCCCCAACCTCAGCCCAGGAATCGCGGCGATTATCAAGATGCACCAGTCCGGCGTTCCAGGCGACATGATCGTCAAAGCTGCTCAGGCGTCAGGAAATCTGTCCACGCTCACTCCAGACGATCTTATCGCCCTTAAGCGAGCTAATGTGCCAGATGAGGTTATCCGTGCAATCGCTGAACAATCGCAGCAGAACCCAAGTGCTGCCCCGCCCAGCAACCGGACCTCAGCCAACAACGCTATGACCAGCAGCGTATCAATTACAGAATCCGGAGGAAAACCCGCCCCCGTCATAGACCTGAAGAGCGTGAAACGCATATTCGTCGAGAAAATGCCCGAGGATCTGGACCAATACATCCGCGCTGAGATCACCAAGAAGTTTAAAGGCTCGGTGCTCGTGGTGTTGAATCCTGAATCGGCCGACGCTCTGATGGTGGGAGTGGGCGAGAAGAAGGAAGGAGTTGGCGCCGCGATTACCGGGAGGTACCTGGGCCTGCACGACAACGCGACTGGGGCTGTTTCGCTGGTGGACAAGTCTGGCCAAGTTGTCCTTTGGTCTTCCGAAGCAGGCGACAGGAGCCTTTGGTGGGGTGCACTGAAGCGCGGAGGCCCCCGGAAAGTCGCTGACCGCCTGGTGAATAATCTGAAGAAGGCGATGGGAATGTAGCGATGGGCTGGGGCTGTCTTCTGGCTTAGCGTGGAATGGCGACGACCTTACTCCTTTTGCAAGCGTTCCGCGATTTGGGTCGGTACTTGCAATGCAGACTGTTTTCCCTTGAAACTGCGTGACCGGGCCTACGTTGCGGCCGGGGTTGCCCTCTAAACTTGGCCGGGCGGGCACCATGATGCACGGGTTTGAACGCAGCGGTGCGGCCGCCTTGCTTGTGGCGTTGAGCGCGCTGGATGGAACAGTGATCAGTCTCTGCCAGCAGCTTCATGGGCGCCAGGAGTGGATCCGATTCCCGCGGCTGGCGGACGAAACTACGCCCCCGGCCCAGGCGCTGCACTTTATCGTGGATAACTATGCCACGCACAAAGGGCCTAACGATCTGGGCTCGTTGCGAAGGCAGTGGCGCTTCCATGAGCGCTATACGCCGGTCAGCTCCTCGTGGCTGAACACGGCGGCACGCCTGTTCCCGGATCTGACGCAACACCGTCTCAAGCGGGGCGTAATTCGGGACGTCGAAGAACTGATCCGGGCAATCGACGAGTCCGTAGATCGTCACAACGAACATCCCAAACCCTTCATCTGGGCCGATTCCGCAAGAGACATCCTGGAGAAAGTCAAGCGTGCCCGCAAATTACTCAATAACGTTCGGTCCGTGTGACGTGCTACAGTAGTCGCTCTCCAAGGGACCGCGACGGAACGCTAACTCATCGAAAGACGCCGTTCCCGGTGCCCGGAGCAGAGAAGCCAAGCCGCGGCGTCGGTGATTACCAGCGACGGCGATGTTGACCGATTGACCGCCCTACCTCAGCCGGTCTTTCATGGCCCGAGGAGCCACCTCGTCCAATACTTCGATGGCATTGATGCAAGCGTAGTTCTTAATTGGGACAAAGGAGAACACGAGTTTCCCCTGCGCGTTTGGCTCCAGGCCTTGGAAGGTCCGTACCAGAGCCCGGCCACTCCCCCCAGCCTCGCTGAATATGTCAAAGGACTTCAGGAGCCTGACGCCGTTGCAATAGACGTCAAAAACCCGGCTTCTGGCTCCGCCTCCTCCTGGTCTTCCGGGCCCAAACCACTGCTCGGAAAATCGAAAGGTCACGCTGTAGCGTCCAGGGGGAACCGGGATCTCATAATTGAAGTTGCCGTATCTTTCACCCCTGTGGATTCCGGGATCCTCGGCCCCCGCAACGGGTTCTGGACGGTTAATTAACTGCCCGCCCATCACGTACCGGTCTGCCCCCCAAAACCGTCCCATGGAGTCGGTGTACCCCCTGTCTCGACAAAGAATGCGGATCGGCAACGCCGACCCACAGGTGCTCGGCAGAATCTCGATGCCGCTGAGAATCGCCTTCTCCCTAAGTAGCGGCAAGAAGCGTATATGCAGAAGCCCGTCCCCATCCGGGCTGATGTCTTTGAATACTCTTTCCAAGGCGATGTTAGCCCCGCCGGCCTCTGAGAGGACGTCGAATTCCGAAAGTATAGGCTTACCGTTCACCGATACTTGAAAGACGCGTGTGCCTTCGCCGCCCCCGGCCACGTTGCCAGGACCAAAGATAGTCTCGGCAAAGTGCAGGTGCAGCTCGTAGCACCCAGGCTTGAGGGGAATGTCATAGCTGAAATCGCCTTCACGCCTCGTCTGGTAGATGAGCGGCTCGGTGGTCCGGTGGATCAGGGGAGCGGCGGCTACAAACGCGTCGCCACCATGGAAAAACCTGTCGCCTTGCCACACATGTCCGCTTCTGTCGGCATAATTGGGCTGAGTCATCCCAGCAATAATGCGGATGGCTTCGCTTGCTGTCACGCTCGACACTTGGACCCCAACGCCCGATGCTGCTCGACCCGTAGCCCCAGTCGATCTCGAGGTCCAAACGGGCCAAAGTCCGCTCACCAGGGCCCCCACGAGAGCACAGCCGGCAACAGCGTAGATCAAAACCGATCGGCGATTATGCCCTACAGCCCGCTCTGGTATGGCGCGATCCGGAGTTTCACCGCCAACAGACGCTAAATCTGGCTGCTCGGGCGAGCCGCAGGCCCCGTCAGCTGACGGATCGGACCGGTGGATGAACAGAGGTGAGTACTGCCCGGGAGGAATGACGATCCGTACGGCGTAATCGCGTGCCATCCTCCCGTAATACCGGTCCAGGAGCTTGCGAAGCCGATGCGCCTCTACACGGACGATCGAGTTCTGATCGGGATCGAATTCCGGTGGCCGCCCGAGCGCCTCCACAGCAATGGTGTACTCCTTCAACTCATCTGCCTTTCCTTCGAAGTGCTTCTGGCAGATGTACTTGAGGAGCCTCTCCAGGGTTGGCGCTCGTCTGAAGATGCCAGAGGAAAGGAGGGATTCCACCGCCGCCTTCTCGGCTTCGGCGGATTGAACTCCCCCATTCACTCCTGCCCCCTGTTGTGACGTCTGAATGTCCGGTGGGCCCATCGAGGACACCCCAACAACCGTTACAGCTACGTTAACGAATCATTTGCACCGTTAACGACCGGTTTGCGAGAACAAGTACATTCTAGCACCGGCGGGAATGCGCGTCCATGGGTTCCATGGAGAGACTCTGCTGTCCAGCTTCAACGTGGCCCACTCCAGTCGCATGAAATTAACACCCATTAATAACTTGAAGCTCCTCCCCGAAGGCCGCAATGCCCGCCCGTCGAGAACGGCTGTTGCCCATCTCCGGCTTAACCTGTACAACCCGGATTGCGGCCAGAATCGGACTAGAGGCATTGCTGTCGTTTGCGGTCTCGCTCGGAACCGTCAGACCATGAAGGTGTGAGCGGGCGCTGCCTGGGGCAGCGGCAGCCGCACCATGGCATCTTGCAACGAGTGTAACACCCTCATTCGCGGTGGTCGCGGCGTCAGCGGTTTCAAGGCAACGGATGGAGCCGTGACCTCATGCCGTGGTCTTGGCCGCCACGGTCGTCTCCGGCTTCCCGGCGTGCTGCCTCCCTTGCACGTCGACGCCAGTCATCGAAGCGGCAGCACCTGCACGGATCCCCGAGGGCTTGTCGGACAGCCCGCCTGCCCCTGCACGCAGCTGCACTTGCCCGGTACCGCCGCTCCGGAGGCCGCACGCTTCGGGTAAGCCTTCTGGTCCAGAGGAACTCAAACAACCCCCGGGCGTCACGGGGTAGACGTCTCTTCCGCCTCATCACATCCTTCCTCAGACAAAGAACACTCTCCACACAGTCCACTTCGGAGCTTTTGAAAGGGACGCAGGACGTCCACCGTAACCCCAAGTTAACTTCACATTAACGGAACGGGCCTTCCTTCCCATGATATGTTGGGTCGGAGGAGGGATCATGGAAAATAGGCATGTACGGCCGCATTCTCCCGCTGGAGAAGGTACTGCATGGTTTGCTATCCGAGCGCCTCGCTTGCGCGCCGGGGGCCAGGGCTTGCCCCAGCCCTCGTCTAGGCTGTTCTCGCCCGGACGCAGACGGCCGAAGTTCCTCATCGGCGTGCTTTGGCTCATTGCGGTGCTGATTTCGGCGAACCCAATCCTGCTGGCTCAGGCGGACCGCGGCGCCATCCAGGGAACCATATCCGACCAAAGCGCTGGCGCAATTCCAAACGCCACGATCCAGGTCGTCAATATCGCGACCAATAGCACTCTCGAGTTCCACACGAACGAGGTGGGCAATTATCTGGCTCCCAATCTCCCCCCTGGGACGTACCGCTTGACTGTTGTCAAGGAAGGATTTCGTTCCGTCTCGCAGGAGCCAGTTCTCGTCCGTGCGCAGAGTACCGTGCGTGTGGATTTTACCTTGCAAGTGGGTTCGGTGACGGAGACCGTCAATGTCAGTGCTGAGGCGCCGCTGCTGGACGTTTCCGCGACCAGCGTCCCGATCACCCTCACGAACAAATTCGTAGACGACATGCCGCTGATCAATTTCGCCCAGAAGCGCAACATCACAGACTTGTTGCGATTCTTGCCTGGAAACACCTCCAGCAGTGGAGCCATGAGCAGCGGAGAGCCGGCTGAGTCCTGGTCCGCCCGTGTCAACTCGGCTCTCCAAGGGCAAACGGAAATCTTCATCGATGGGGCGCCATCGAGCGAATGGGGCACGCGCCGGGGCGCCATTTTAGAGAACGGCCCCGTCGTCGAACATGTCGCCGAGTACGCAGTCGTGGCAAACGCCTTCAACGCCGAGTACGGCGGCTTCGGCAGCTGGTTCACAACCGTCACCCTGAAGTCTGGAACCAATCAGATACACGGTCAAGTGTTCGACTACTTCGGGAATAACAAGCTGAATGCACGCAACTTCTTCCAGGGCTCGGTGATCCCCAAGCTCCAACAGAACGAAGGAGGCTTTCAGTTCAGCGGCCCGCTGTACATCCCTAAGGTATACAACGGGCGCAACAGAACCTTCCTCTTCTTTGGCCAGGGTTTCTACTATTCCCGCCGCGGTGGTACGGGCGGCCTGCAAACCGTGCCCCGGGCCGACTTCAAGGCTGGCGACTTCAGCAACTTCGTCAACGCATCCAACGTGCAGATCCCGGTCTTTGATCCGTCCACCACTCGTGATGACGGCAAAGGCGGTTTCGTCCGTGATCCATTCCCCGCCAACAGAATCCCACTCGCCAGGTTCGCACCGGCCTCAGCGAAGATCGTCGCCTTGCTCCCCGATCCAGACTTGCCGCTGGCCCAGACCAATAACTGGTACAACAAGACAGGAACTTGGCCGACTTTCGACACCTTCACTTCCACGGCAAAACTCGACCATAGTTTTTCCACTTCGAATAAACTCTCTGTGACATACAGTAATGCTTGGCGCCCGCGGCTGATTAACAGCAGAGGCTGGGGTTTCACTGCCAAGACCGTGCCTGGACTGCCACAGGATCCGTCTGTGCTGGAAGGCTTCCAAAACCAAACAATCACGAGTCAAACCTGGCGGCTCAACCACGATTACATATTTAGCCCAAGCGTCCTCAACCATGTCACAATCGGCGTCGACCGTTACGTCAACCCTTACAAGAATACGACCGTTGGGGCCGGTTGGAACAAAGCGCTCGGCATCCAAGGCCTGCCCGAAGACCTCGGCGCATTTCCGCAGATCACTTTCAGCGGCGGAACTGCTTCCCCCTTAGCGATGGGGCTTACAAGCAATGGCTTGAGCGCGCAGACCCGTTTCTCAGTAAACCAGAGTTTCACTTGGATCCGCGGGCGCCATAACATGAAGTTCGGCTTCTACCACTGGCGCTACAATACGAACAATCGCAACCAAAGCTCCACCGCAGGGGCGTTTTCGTTCAGCAATTTGATGACCAGCCAGCCAAATTCGTCCAGCCTCTCGAGCTGGGGGAACTCGTTCGCCAGCTTCCTGCTTGGAGAACTGAGCAGTGCAAACACCGCTCTTCAATCCACTCAAGGGCTTCGGTTCCGGTCCTTCGCTCTTTTTGCTCAGGACGACTGGCGAGTCACTTCCAATATCACGCTCTCCTATGGCCTGCGCTGGGACGTGGCGCCGGCGCCGTATGAAGTGCACGACCAGGTCAGTTCCTTCAGCCCCGCGGTGATCAACCCCGTGGGCGTGCCTGGCGCTCTCGTATTCGCCGGCAAGGGACCGGGTCGTACGGGACGGCGGACCTTCTATGACACCTGGATGCGTGGCTTTGCCCCGCGTCTCGGCATCGCCTATTCCCTGAACCGCAGGACCATAATCCGCAGTTCTGCGGGCATTTATTACGCAGATCAGCCTGCCTCCGGGGTGTATTCTGCTGGATTCACGTCGTCACCTTCGTTTTCCTCAGCGGATACGTTTACCCCCGTTTACAATTGGGGCACCGCTGGCTTCCCCCAGAACTTTGGTCGCCCGCCGTTCCTGGATCCGGCGTTCCAGAACAACCAAAGCGTCACTTGGCTTCTGTCGACGGGCACCCGCTTGCCGCAGATCCTGTCCTGGACCTTCGGCGTTCAGCGTGAGCTCACCAGCAGCCTCGCTCTGGACATCGCCTATATCGGCAGCCATTCTACCCACCTGCCGTCGGGAACCACGTTCAATTTTGTGGATAAGAAGTACCTCTCGCTCGGCAACCTGCTCACCCAGCGCATGGGGACCCCCGGCGCAGCTCCCGCAAACGTACCCATGCCCTTCCCGCAATTCCCAACCTACAGCCGCAACACCGTGGCCCACGCGCTGATGCCGTTCCCGCAATACGTATCCGTCGGTACCGGCGCCACTAACGACCCCGTTGGCCGCGCGCATTTTCACTCCCTTCAGGTCAAGGCCACCAAGAGGTATTCCAACGGCCTGACGTTCCTTACGTTCTGGACCTGGATGAAAAACATGACAGACCTTTTGACTCAGCAATACCCTGCTGATATAAGGGTCATGTACAGCGGCGATTCGCCTCCCCATGTGTTCGTGCTGAACGCAAGCTATGAGTTGCCGATCGGACCTCAAAAGCGCTTTTTGTCTACCTCGCATCCTGTCGTCTCCCGCATTGCAGGCGGCTGGAATATTGCTGGATACTTCCGCTACAGCTCAGGCAGCGCTTTAGGTTTTGGCGCGTCTAACAATCTATCTATCCTTGGATATGCCGGCAAGACTGCTAATTATGTCGCAGGCGCCAAGATCTACGATAAGACCAATCCGCGCGAATTTGAACCTGCACGTGACCGCTACTTGACGCCGGGCGCTTTTGTCACGCCGCCGTCCTACGAGTTTGGCAATACGGCCCCAACTCTGGATTGGGTTCGCGGCTGGCGCACAAAGGCGGAATCCATCTCAATTGGAAAGGCCTTGCCTGTGAACGAAAAGGTCCGGGCACAGTTGAGGCTGGACGTGAACAACCCCTTCAATTTCGTCCGCTGGACCAACCCCAACACCAGCATCACCAGCGCCGATTACGGAAGGGTGACGGGCTCGGCCGAGGGGAGGCGCGTGCAGATTTACGCCGCTATCGAATTCTAACGGCCCTGTTCATCGCCAGTGGGCGGGCAAACGGGATAGGCCGGGCCTTGCGGCGTGAGCCGGCAGGAGCCCGGCCTTTCGTGGGAGGAAATCTGATGAGACGTTTTATTGTAATGGCGGTAGCGGCATTTCTGGCCGTAGCCGCAAATCTAGCCGCTCAGCAGGCTCCTGCGGCAACGGCCAGACCTGTGCCGCAGTTTTTAGGAAGGTCCGTAATTTATCAAGTATGGATGCGTTCCTTTACGCCTGAGGGAACACTGAATGCAACTCGTCAGCGTCTCCGTCACGTTTCGGAGCTCGGCGCCGACATTGTCTACCTGAGTCCTGTAAATGTCCATGGCTACCCTTCAGTCTTTGGCCCGAGCACGCCGTACGAGATTAAGGATTACGATCGGATTGATCCTGAGTACGGTACCGAGGACGACCTTAAGGCCTTGGTAGCCGAAGCCCATCAACTGGGCCTCAAGGTCATCATGGACATTGTCTATTCTCACAGTGCAAATGATTGTGTGCTCTTGCATGTCCCGGGCTTCTTCCAAAGGCGAGCGGATGGCAGCCTCATTATGTCCCGCTGGAAGACCCCACAGCCGGACTTTTCAAATCCGAAGGTGCACGACTACTTTCGCCAGAACATGTTGCATTGGGTCCGGGACGTCGGCGTCGATGGGTTCCGCGCAGATGTGGCAGGTGCAGTGCCGCTCGAGTTCTGGGAATCGGCGAGAGACGCCTTGGAACGTGTCAATCCGAACGTGATCATGTTGGCCGAGGCGGATGTGCCGGAGCACCAACTGAAGGCCTTCGATATAAGTTACAACTTCTCTTATTACACCGCGTTGCAGGCAGTATTTGTGAACGGTGAACCGGCGCAGCGAATACGGGAACAATGGGAGAAGATGAGGGCGGCCTTCCCCCGGGGCTCGCGGTTTCTGCATTTGAACGACAATCATGACCGCAACCGGGTCGACGTGGTGTTCGGCGAGCGGGCGGCCATGACGAGTTCCGTCCTAAATTTCACCCTGGACGGAATCCCGTTTCTATACAACGGACAGGAGATTGGGGATACCACTGCCCCCCATCAGCAAGCCCACGTCCCGATCCGTTGGGAGATGTATCGGCCTACGGCTCAGCCGCGGTCGGGCCTTCTCTCCCGTCAGCTTAGAAAAATGGAGTTTTACAAAGGCTTGATCGAGATGCGGAAGCAGCAGCCCGCTTTGACTTCAGGCGTGCTCCAGTGGGTCAACAACAGCAATGCCGACGCCGTGGTGAGCTTTGTGCGGAAGGAGGGCAACGATGAGATCTTGGTGTTGATCAACACCACAAACCGCCCCGCTACGGTCGCAGTGGATGTGCAGCCGGCAGGATACGGTGAGAGTCGCGATTTGGTCAAAAAGGAGCCTGTTCGCTGCTCGCCTTCCTCGGGACGGTTGAGTTGTGTGCTGGGGGCATGGGACTACGTGGTGGCTAAGCGGAGTTCGACGCCGGTGGCTAGGTGAACCTCGGGCGCTGAAGTAGGGTGGCGTCGTCAGCCGGCCGAACAGAGCGGTTATTGATTGTAGATCAAAGGGATAGAGCAGCAGTTTCCGCACATTATGACAATCGTCGCCTGTGCTCGTAGTGCTTTGCGCCCCTACTTCAACATTCTTGGCCAACGATTAAGTCTGCCAGGGGTTGTCGCATTCGCCGCGTGAACCTTGCCTCAACGGGCGGATCCGCTGGCCTGCCCCCGCCATTCCATGGCCCGGATCATTCCCGACCGGAGGTTCTCGCTGGAGCCTTGCAGACCGAGCGTAGATCGAATCGGCCGGAAGAAATCATGCCCTAACGGGAGGCGGCGTCGATCAAAGAGCCTTCCCGCACAGTGCCAGCCTGGCTCCCTCGTGGGAGCGGACGCGTACGTCGGTGACGGAGGCACTTCGCCCCGCGCCTCCGCCCTGGAAGGCGTCGTCCCGGTCGGCCCCGGTGCCAGCACCCGCCTCCGCAACACGGACTCCAACTCCTTTGACCGAACCAGCGCCGCGACTACACCGGTCGACAACGTCAAGAAAGCGGGCGTCCGCGTGGTCGTCATCCCCATCAGCGGCCGCCCCATGATTATCAACGACGTGCTGCCGCAGGCCGACGCCTTCCTGGCGGCGTTTCTGCCGGGCGGCGAAGGCGGCGGCGTGGCCGGCGTGCTGTTCGGAAGCCACAAACCCACGGGCAAGCTCTCACTCCGGTGGCCGCGCTCGAACAGCCAGTTGCCCCTGAACATCCATCTGCCCAAGGATCGATACAACCCGCTGTTCCCCGTAGGCTACGGCATTACTTACTAAGTCCGCAAATGCCTTCGCGGCCTAACCCGGCGAGCGGACCTGCCCCCAGCCACGCAGCCGGCGCGGCGCCGGATCAGAGCTGAGCCGTCCGCCCGGCAGGCTTGCGTCGTTTCCGGGGCTCAATGCGGCTTGGCGTACTCGCTCATGCCCGAGATATCAATCAATACCACGGGCTCCCTGCCCACCACCCAAGCGTCATGCCCGGGAGGCAGCATCGAGACTTCGCCCGGCCCGAATTCGGCCTCGCTGCCGTCATCCATCACCACATGCAGCCGCCCGGAAACGTGGTATTGCAGGTGCGGCGCCTGACAGCTCGCCGTGCCCGCCAGCGGCTTCACGCACGTGGACCATTTCCAACCCGGTTGCAATGTCGCCCTCCCGAACGTGACCCCGCCGAGCGTCACCAACTGGAGCATCCCTTTGTCGAATGCGCGGGTTTCCTCCGGCGCATTCAAAGATTTACTCTGCATCTGTGCCATTGCCTTGCCTCCTCTGAGCGGCCCGTCCGGGCCGGCATACCTGAGAGCATAGCACCGGGCCGGCCGGCCATGGCAGCCGATATGCTCCGCTCCGCCGCACCGGCACACCGTCCTGACAAGACCAACTCTTAGAGGGAGGCCAGAGCAGCCCTGTGGGAAAGGCGCCCTCTTGTGGGGCAGGCCTCCAGGCCTGCGGCCGGCATTCCTGCCGGCCTTGGCCCCCTTTACTTACCGCCCCTCTTCACCCCTCTCGTGCGCCCCCGCTCACCAGCCGCTTCAGGACGCCGCACGCAAAAGGGTCTTCCCCCGCTTCAGGACGCCCGCTTGGCGATCCACTCGATCGTCTGGCCCATCATCGGAATCTCTACGCTCATCCGGAGCTCGTCCTTGCCCGTGACTTTGCCCTTATAGTTCAACTTCATCTCCTGATCCTCGAACTTCACCGCAATCGTGAAGCTGAACTGGTCTCCTTCAATCTTGCCGTCCTCGATCACCGACTTGCCGAGCATCGCGCTGGTCGTCTCGCCGGTGAGCCTGTTGCCCTCAACCTTAAAAATAAAGGTCCTTTCCAGCGTGCCCATGTCGCTCTGCGCCGTAGCCTTCCACGTCCCGCTAATATCCGCCGCCAGGCAGCTCAGCGCCGCCAACAATGCGATCGCCAATAACCGTTTCATTCGATTTCCTCCCTCTGTCGATCTTATCTCTCCCATGGGGCGGGCGCGTCCCTGCTCCCGCTCCGCGCCGTCGGATTGATCCTGAATCCGGCTCGGTTCAGCCTCCTGCGGCCCTCGCTCAGTGGGAGCGAATTTCGGCGAGCAAGACGAAGCGCTATGACCGGCCCCATTCCATGCCTCACGCATTCGCCGGCCAGGAGGGCGCACTTGCATTTCGGCGCCCGAAGCGTGATCCGGAGGCCGCCAGGTTGATCCGGGAACCCTCAGCGGCTGGGGACGCTAACCAATCTCAGATACCGGTCGCCACCATCGGACTCCTTGCGGACCGGTTCACTTACTGCTGCTTGACTGGACCTTCACGGCTTGAAAGCATGATGGGCAGCGGCTGCCCGCCGTGATTTCGCCCGCAAGGCTCATGAGACGGGGCCGCCAATCCTCTGGACACTGGGAGTGGCGAGCGGCGCGGGTCAGCGCGTTCATGAGCTGGTAGTCTGAACCGCCTAAATCTTCGGCCTTATAGGCGCGGTCCACCAGGGGCCGGATCCGCTCCGGCAGACGCGCCAGCAGCCGCCGAAGGCGGGCGTCCGGATCCGGCGGACGTCTCTGAATCGACTTTTCAAGGTTCGGGATAAGAGTCATGCGGATGAAGCTGACGGTCTCGGCGCTGATGGCGGAAAACCTCTTGAGCAGCCTGGCGGGTTCGTCCGCCCACAGCTTGCGCTCACTCCCCTCAAAGCGCATCGGCACGACCAGCCCGTTCGCGCAGACTAACCGGAAACCGTATGCGTAGATTTCCGGCATCTTCCAGCCGGTGTAGTCGACCTCCACCCCCACCGCAAAATGGTGCTTGTCGTTCTGGTGAGGGCTCTTCCGGAATACATACTCCAGACCGGAACACGTGAGCAGGTAACGCTGCCGGAAGCCTCCGCGTGGTTCCTCGAGGAACATCGCTTCCCGGGCTTTCATGCCCTCCAGGCAGGCTTCAATGACCTTCGAAGGCGGCAAATCGATCCCCTGCCAGTGGGGAGCCACCCAGGCGATGACCTCATGTCCGGAGACGAGGGCTCCCGTGAAGTTGCTCCAACGTTTCCGGATTTGGGCCGTCAGTGTGCCCCAGATCAGATCGTCCGGCAACTCGTTGATGAGAGACCGCGGTACTTTGGTGATGTTGGTTAACTGGTCGAGAGCCTTATCGGAGAGCAGAAACTTTTCGCCCTTCGAAAGCTGCACGACGAGCGTTACGAATTCGTGGGTTGTTCCGCGGCGCACCACGCCGGACAGGACGGGGCGGACCTTCGTGAGCAGTCTGCATCCCAGTTCTGAGACGGATGCGTCAACTTTGGCGAGTAATTCTTCCGTGATGGACAGCATGACGATCCCCCGGTTAGGATTCATCCCGGGCTGCGCCCGGCTTTAGAAGTCACCGGGAGGCCGGCAGGAGATAGTCGGCGCTCGATCGCTCCCTTGCCGCCGTCCACCTGGACGGTTCCGGCGGCTGTGGATGAGCAACCCAAACCAGTTGACCCGGAGCCGCTCCGTCCGGCTCTTGGCATGCCAGGTTCCCCTCCTAACCCGGCGCTGATCATCTGCCTCACTGCCGGTTCTCTGCCCGCCAGAGACTGACCGGCCCCCAAGCAGCGTGATCGGCCGGAGCGGAGGAGCCCGGACTTCGGCCCCTTGCGCCCAAAGGGGAACGTTCTCTCAGGCATACATCACACCCCGGTTCCTGCTCAGTATAACGCGCACGGCCGCTAAACCTTCCCGCCGTCCCATCCGATACATCCCCTAGGCTCACGCCCTCCGCCCGAACGCGGCGCGTGCTGCCCGGAGTCTCGTGAAAGGAGCGCACATGCAAACCGGAACTGTGGAACTGAACCCAGCAGCGCAAACCGACAAGTCCGATCACCGCGCAGGAAAGTACCTGGCCTTTCAACTGGGGCAGGAAGAGTTCGCCATCCAGGTCCTCAAAGTAAGGGAAATCATGGGGGTCCAGGAGATCACCGCTGTGCCCCAGACCCCGCACTACGTCAAAGGAGTAATCAACCTGCGGGGAAAGGTGATCCCCGTCGTGGACCTGCGCCTGAAGTTTGGCCTGCCCGAGGCGGCCTATACGCAGCGCACCTGCATCATCGTCGTGCAGGTCTCCCACGGATCCGGCAATATGCTGATGGGCATCGTCGTGGACGGCGTCTCCGAGGTCATCACCCTTACGGCGGCTGACATTGAAGACACTCCGGACTTCGGCCATGGCGTCACCGTCCCTTACCTGCTCGGGATGGCCAAGACCAAAGAAGGGGTCAAGATCCTCTTGGACATCGACCAGGTCCTCTCGACACAGGAAGTTCACAAATTGGAAGCGGTGTTGCAGAAATCCGAATTCTGACAAGACTCCTGCCCTCGGCAAAATCACTATGCCCAAACGAAGTAGACCGGAGTCCGCGGAGGAGAAGCTCCGCGCTCACTTGGAAGCGCTGGCCATGCAGGCGGTCCTGGCGGGGGATCTGGACCGGTCGCTGAACGTCCTCCAGCAGGTGGAAAGCGAAGCGGCTCGCGCGGGCCATCCGCGCTTGGCGCAAGAGGCCTCTTCGCTCTTGGCCCAGCTCTCGCAAGCCGCCTCGGGGGGCCAGGGCGGGTCGCCCTCGCCATGGGAGTTCATCAGCGAAGGCGTCCTGCGGTTGCAGCAAGCCCTGGAAGAGGCCCACCACGGCTCCGCCGTCGCGCCTGCGGGCGGGCCATCCCCGGCGCCGCCCGAGCCGGAACGGCCCGCCGCCGAAAGCCAGCCGCTGGCGCGGGATCCGGAGCTCGTGCGCGATTTCGTGGTTGAGTCGCGCGAGCATCTGGCCAACATTGAATCCAGCCTCCTGGCGCTGGAGCAGGATCCGGCGAACGCCGAGTCGCTGCACGCAGCCTTCCGCGGGTTTCACACCATCAAGGGGCTAGCCGGTTTCTTGGAGTTCGCTGCGATTCAGGAAGTGGCTCATGAGGTGGAGACGTTGCTCGATCTGGCGCGCAACCAGCAACTGAGCGTCACCCCGGAGCGGATCGACGTCGTTCTCAAAGCGGCCGACTACTTGAAAGCGGCCATACGTCAGGTGGATGCCTCCTTGGACGGCCGTCCGCTGGAAGCCTTCGCCGATAACCGCAACCTGCTATGGATGCTGCGCATGGCGGCCACCGCCGCCGCTGAGGACAGCCAGGCGGCCGCCGGGGCGGCGCAACCCGGCTTTGACGGCCGTCCGGCCTCCGGCCCCTCCGCCTCAGCGCCGGCGGCCGGCTCGGCCGAAAACCGCGCCATCAAGGTGGATACCGAAAAGCTGGATCATCTGGTGGACATGGTGGGCGAGATGGTGATCGCCCAATCGATGCTCCGCCACGATCCGGATTTGGCTCTCAACCGCAGCCCGCGCCTCCAGCGCACGCTGTCTCTGCTGAGCGGCATCACCAGCGACGTTCAAAAAACCGCCATGGGCTTGCGCATGGTCACCATCGGCACCCTGTTCCGCCGCATGGGACGCCTGGTCCGGGATCTGGCGCGCAAGACCGGCAAGCAGGTGGAGCTGGTGACCGCCGGCGAGGAGACCGAACTGGACCGGCAGATCGTCGAAGAGCTCGCCGATCCCATCATGCACATGCTCCGCAACTCGATTGACCACGGCATCGAGCCGCCCGAAGAGCGCACGGCGGCGGGAAAGGATCCGTGCGGCCGCATCACCCTGGCGGCCCATCACCAATCCGGCCAGATCGTGATTCAAATCTCCGACGACGGCCGCGGCCTCAACCGGGAAAAGATCCTTCAGCGCGGCCGCGAGCGGGGCTTGGTGCCGCCGGGAGTCACGCCCTCGGAGGCGGAGCTGTACAACCTGATCTTCGAGCCCGGCTTTTCCACCGCCGAGCGAGTGACTGAGGTTTCCGGGCGTGGGGTCGGCATGGACGTGGTCAAGAAGAACATCGTGCGCATGCGGGGCAAGGTGGAGGTCGCCTCGCAGCCGGGTCAAGGGACCACGTTCACGCTGAAACTGCCTTTAACGCTAGCCATCATTGACGGGCTGGTGGTCGGCGTGGGGACCCAACGCTATATCATCCCCATCTACTCCGTCGTCGAGATGCTGTGTCCTAGCCGGGATTCCGTCACTACCGCCCCCGAACAGGGCGAGATGGTGCTGGTGCGGGGCAGCCTGCTGCCGGTGATCCGCCTGAACGAGCGTTTCGGCGTCGAGGCCCGGGCCCAGCACCCCTCCGAAGGCTTGCTGGTTGTGGCCGAGCAGGAGGGCAAGCGTTTCTCGGTTCTGGTGGATGAGTTTATCGGCAAACAGGAAGTGGTGATCAAGAGTCTGGGCCCGATGTTCCGCCACGTGCGCGGGATCGCCGGCGGCGCCATCCTGGGCGACGGCCGGGTGGGGCTCATTCTGGATCTCGAAGCCATCTTCGCCTGGAAAGGAGAGGCGTGAACCCGGCTCTGGATCTCTTAGAGGCCGCCGAAGGCGGGCTCACGCTGAGCGCGGCCGAGTTCGAGCTCATTCGGAATCTGGCGCGCGAGCGCTTCGGCTTGGACCTGCGCCAGGGCAAGGAAGAGCTGGTCAAGGCCCGTTTGGGGAAACTGATCCGGGAGGGGCGCTTTCCTTCCTTCCGCAGCTATTACGACTACGTCGTCTCGGACCGCACCGGGGAGGCGCTGGTCAGCATGATCGATGCGCTGACCACCAACTACACCTCCTTTCGCCGGGAGCCCGCCCACTTTGAATTCTTGGTGCAACACCTGCTGCCCGCATGGCGCGACCGCCGCAGTTTACGGATCTGGAGCGCAGCTTGCGCCAGCGGCGAGGAACCTTACACGCTGGCCTGCACTCTTCTGGAGCACCTGCCGCCTTCATCCAGCCGGGAAATCCACATCCTGGCGACCGATATCTCCACCCGGGCTCTGAACGCCGCCGAACGCGGCATCTATCCGGCCGAGAGGCTTCGGGATTTGCCGCCCGGCTGGCTGCCCAGATTCTTCTTGCGCGGGCATGGAAACTATGAAGGGCACATGAAAGTGAAGCCCGAGGTCCGGCGGCTGGTCGAGTTCAGCCGTCTGAATCTGATCGAGCCGTTCAGCCACGCCGAACCGTTCGCATTGATCTTCTGCCGCAACGTCATGATTTATTTTGACCGGCCGGTCCGCCAGCTGGTCATCGAGCGCGTTATGTCTTGGCTGGAGCCGGGCGGGTATCTGTTTGTGGGCCACGCCGAGAGCCTGGCGGGCTTGAAGACGGGTCTGGAATATGTGCGCCCGGCCGTTTATCGCAAGCCCGCTCCGGGAGAGCTGTCGGCGGGGTCCCGGAAGGGGCGCCGATGAGAACGATCGTGGTTGGCGTCGCCGACTGCGCCGTGAGCAATGACCCGGACGCTGTGCTGGTCACACACGCGCTGGGTTCTTGCATCGGCCTGCTGATCCACGATCCGGTGGCGCAGGTGGGCGGCCTGCTGCACTACATGCTGCCGGAGAGCCGGCTAGACGCCGAGCGGGCCCTGCGGAACCCTTTCATGTTCGCTGACACGGGGATTCCGGAGCTGTTCCGCCGCGCTTACGCGTTGGGCGCGGTCAAAAACCGCATGGTGGTGCGCGCGGCCGGCGCAGCTCAGGTGATGGATCCCGACGGCGTATTCCAAATCGGCAAGCGCAACTCTCAGGCGCTTCGCCGGATTCTGTGGAAGGCCGGCATCTTGCTTCAAGGCGAGGAGCTGGGCGGCTTCAGCTCACGCACGGTCCGCCTGGAAGTGGGCACAGGCCGGATGTGGTGCCGCAGCACGGGCGAGCCGGAACGGGAGATGACCGGTTCGATCCACTTGGCGCAAGGAGTTGTGGAATGGCGTACCGTGTCCTGATCGTGGATGATTCTCCGTCGATGCGGTCGTTTATCCGCCGCGTCATCGAGATTTCGGGTTTCGACTGCGGCGTTTGCCTGGAGGCCGCAAACGGCGTTGAGGCCTTGGCGGTGTTGAACCGGGAATGGGTGGATCTGATCCTGACCGACATCAATATGCCCGGCATGGACGGAGCGGAGTTCGTCCGCCGCCTGGAGGCCGATGATTGCCTGCGCTCCATCCCGGTGCTGGTCATCTCCACCGACAGCAGCAACGCCCGGATCCGGCACATGCTGGCCTTGGGAGTGAAGGGTTACATTGCCAAACCCTTTACGCCGGAGGCCCTGCGCGCCGAGCTGGAGCGGCTCTTGGGGGTGCCCCATGCTTGAGACCGGTCCTGACCCAATTCAAACCTGCTTGCGCGAGGCCGCCCGGCAGGTTCTGGAAACCATGTGCTTCGTCACCGTTGAGGCGCCGGATCCCTCCGCGCCCCCACCCGAGCCTTCCTGGTGGCTTGAGGTGGACTTCCGCGGGGACCCCTCCGGGCGCTTTCATTTGGGCCTCTCCGAAGAGGCAGCCGCCACGGCCGCCGCGAACTTTCTGGGCGCCGAACCCGGAGCCCCTGTGGGAAAGGGCGATACGGCGAATGTCCTGCTCGAGATGGCCAACATGATTTGCGGGGCCACGCTGAGTTGTTTGGAAAACGGGCGGCCGTTTGAGCTGTCGAGCCCGCGCCTCCTGGAGGGTGCGCCGGTCTGGCGGCCGGGGAGCGCCGCCTGCGTTCTGCCGCTGGATTGCGGGGGCGCCGTGATGCGCCTCTGGCTGGACTTGGACCGCGGATGAGCGCCGGCAAGAAGATCCGCGTGCTCGTGGTGGACGATTCGGCCATCGTCCGCAAGATCCTCTCCGAGTGCCTGGCCGCCGAACCCGGTCTGGAGGTAGTCGGAGTGGCGCCGGATCCCTATGTGGCCCGGGACAAGATCCTGGCGCTGGAGCCCGATGTCCTGACCTTGGACATTGAGATGCCGCGGATGGACGGCCTGACCTTTCTGAACAAGCTCATGCGCTTCCATCCGATGCCGGTCATCGTGATCAGCTCGCTGGGTCAATCCTCCACCCGGTTGGCGCTGGAGGCGATGCGGCTGGGCGCGGTCGAGGTCTTGGCCAAACCCTCCGGGCCGTACTCGGTCGGAGAGCTGCGGCACACGCTCGCGGCCAAGATCCGGGCGGCCGCGGCGGCGCGGGTGCGTCCAGCCTTACGAACCTCTGCCGAGCCGCAGACGGCCCCGGCCATTCCAGCCGCTCCGGCAGGCTCACTGGACACCACCGCGGTCATCGCCATCGGCGCCTCCACCGGAGGAACCGAGGCGATTCGGGAAATCCTGTCGGTGCTGCCGGCGGATTGTCCGGGGATCGTGATCGCACAGCACATACCGCCCGTGTTCTCCAAAGCCTTCGCCGAGCGCCTCAACCAAATCTGTGCGATGGAGGTGAAAGAAGCCGCCGACGGGGACTTCTTGGTTCCCGGGCGGGCTCTGGTGGCCCCGGGGGACTACCATATGCTTCTTCGGCGCTCGGGCATGGCGGCCCGGGTCGAAGTCAAAAGCGGCCCCAGAGTGCACTATCAGAGGCCCTCCGTGGATGTGCTGTTCACTTCGGTTGCGGAGGCTTATGGCCCGGACGCCATTGGGGTGCTGCTCACGGGCATGGGGGCGGATGGGGCCGAGGGCCTGCTCAAGATGAAACAGGCCGGCGCTCACACGATCGCCCAGGACGAGGCCACAAGCGTGGTCTTCGGGATGCCGCGGGAGGCGATCCGGCTGGGCGCGGCCGCGCAGGTGCTGCCTTTAGGCAGCATCGGCCGGGCGATTCTTGCGGCGGCTCAGAGCGGGCGCCGTCAGCCCTCCCAAAAGACGGCCTCCTGAGCGGCGCAAGGCCGCCATGGAAGCCTGTGCTCCGGCCGCCGTCCTTCGCCTGCGCCTTCCGGGCACGGCCCCCGGAGTCTGGCGCGCTGAGGCTACCGCAGGTAGTCAAACAGACTCCGCGGCGGTGTGGCGGAATGACTGGCGTAGGCCGCATCCTGATGCATCTTGGCGCGCTGGACTTCGAGCGCGGCTTCGGTCAAGTCGGCGTCACGGCGCAAGCTCAGCTCAGTTTTGAGCTGCACCTCCAGTTTGTGGGCGAAGTCGATGGCGGATTCCACTTTGCGCTGCGTCAGCCCGTAATCGCTGAGCTGGATGTTCAGATGGTCTCCAGCCAGCCGCAGCGAGGCCAGCGCGCTTTCAATGGCCGCCTGGTCGTTGTTTTCCAAGGCGAGGCGGAGCCCGTTCAGCGCGGCGAAGACGTTCTCCGGCGCCAGCGTGTCGTCCGGATTGCGGCGGTCAAAGATCTCCTGCGCCGTCTTGGAGGGCGAGAAGGTGGTGCCGCTGGGGTGTTGAATCTGCCGAGTGGCTTGAGGCACAAACTGTCGGCTGACGCCGTTCGGCTGGCTTCCATCCAGTTCATACACCGGCGCGTCGTCGCGGTCCCCGCTGAAGACGTAGCGGCCGTTGATCATGGCTTGGCTGGCGGTGACCATCTCCTCGAGCAGGCCTTGGATCTCGCCCGCGATGATGCGGCGGGTTTCCGCGGTCTGGGTGGAGTTGGCGCCTTGGGAACCCAGCACGCGGGCGCGCTCGACCAGCTTGACGGCAGTCTCGAGCGCCTCCTCAGCGGCGCGTACCTCGGACTGGACCCGCGCCAGGTTGGTCCGGATCTGATCGCTCCGGCTCAAGGATGCCAGCAGCTTGAGAATGTCGCTGATCTCGTCCGGCGCATCGGAGGGGTCGTTGACGCGAAGTCCCGACGAAATCTGACGGTTGGCGCGGTCCAGGGTTTGCTGGATGCGTTCCAGAGAAGCCAGGAACCGTTCCGAGGATGGATCGAGATTACGGATCATAATGTCCCCATACGTGCTGCTTATCGGATCATCCCCAGCACTGCTTCGGTGAGCTCACCCAGCAGGCTGAGCATTTTGGCGTTGGCCTGATAGGCGCGCTGGAACTGGAGAATCAGGATCGCCTCCTGATCGAGTGAAACGCCGGAAAGCTGCTGCCGGAGCTCCCGGGCTTGCGCGGTTGTGTCGGCGCGGAAAGCGCGGTTCGCCTCCGCTTCCGCCAGCCGCGATCCGACCGAGCCGGCCAGACGCCCGAAGAAAGCAGCGTAGCTGTAGCCGCCGATCATGTCCTGCTGCCGCCGCGGTTCGGCCAGCTCCGCCAACTGAAGGGCCACGCCGTTGCCCACGTAGGGAGGCCCGGGGCTGATGGCAGCCAGATTCTGCGCGTTCGCGGCCGGATTCAACGCTAAGGTCTGGGCCACGACGGCGTCGCCGGCCGAGTTGTAGGTGAACAGCGGGACGCCGCTGACGGGCGGCGGGCCCTCGGAGACCCAGCCCCCGGTGAGCAGCTCATTGATGCGGTCCGCCACCGCCTTGGCCAGCAGGTTGAGATCCCCAGCGTGGTAGGCGTCCCCGGCCAGCGAGGCCAGCACCTGGTTTCGCATCTCGAGCAATCCCCCCAACGAGCCTTGGGTCACCAAGGAGGTGATGTCGCGGCCTTCGGAGGCCACAATCCGGGCAGGTGCGGGGGCGGCGGCATAGACGGGAGGCGGGTCGGCGGGCAAATCGAATTGAACGCTGATGCGGTAGAGGCTGGCGCCGATCACAAGAGGGGACTGGCCACCGATCAGCACCGTGACCGAGCCGTCCGGCTGGTGCAGCACGCTGATGTTGACCAGTTCCGAGAGTTCCTCCAGGGCGGCGTGGATTCTAGTGTCCAAACCGGCATCATCCATGCCTCCGCTGCGCCGGGCGACGTTGTATTCGTAAAGCTGCTGGCCGATCTCGTTGATCTTGCCGACGGTCTGGCGAAGCTGGCGGTCGGCGTCGGCGGCGGCCCGGGCCATCCCTTCGGCGACCTGATGAAAGGCGTCGGCCAGCTCGCCGGCCCGCTGGATGACCTGCTCGCGGGCGGGCAGGCTGCCCGGCTCCAGGCTCCAGGCCGAGAAGGCCTGGAAGAGGTTGCTGAGGGCTGCCGGGATTCCCTGCCGTCCGGTGACGTCAAAGTAGCTCTCGACCGCCGCCAGGCTGTGGGCCAGCTCCGTGTAGTAGCCCAGCGACTCGCGCTGGCGGCGCACGTTCTGCTCGGCGTAAAGGTTGCGGGCGGTTTCGATCTCCCCCGCCTGCACCCCTCCGATCAGCCCGGTGCTCGGGTCGAACTCGGCCGCATGGAGAATCATGCGCTGGGCGGCGTAGCCCGGCGTCGAGACGTTGGCGACGTTGTTTTGGGAGACCACCAGCGCGCGCTCAAAGACGCCCAGGGCCTGGGCGGTGCTGATCAAGGAGGTAAGCAGGTTGGACATGGGTTAAGCCTCCGCTAATCCCCTGCGTATCTCTTCGGCGGGCGCTGGATTTCCGTGCGCATCATAGCCGCAGGTAAGGCTCGCCTTCAGGCGCGCCCAGCCTTCAAAGAACAGGCTGGCCTGCTCGAGCAGACGCTGGGTATGTTGCAATTGACGCCGTAAGGTTCGGACAGCGGCGGTGAACGCCGGGGTAGGGTGGAATTCCGATTTGGACGCCTCCAGGTGGAGCAACTGCATGTGGCGCAGAGCCTCCTCCAAGAGCGCCTGGCTCGTTTCCAAGCGGGCTGGGTTCGGGATGGCGGCAAGCGCTTGTACCTGTTGGAGGAGCTGTAGAGCCTCAACTAGATGCCCGGTTAGCATCGCGGTGTCCCCGGATACGGCCCATGCACGCCGGCGGCCATTGTCCAGGCGTCACGGTCGTTCTGAATCGGACCGCAAGACGACGCTGGCTTCCACGGCTAGCGGGCAGGGCCAGGGTGCCCGCGCGGATCTATTTTGCCCGGACGCATAAGCCCTTACGGATTCCGCAGGAGCCCTGCCATAGGCGGCTGGCTGGCGCTGGCCCGCATCTCGGCTGCGATCTTGCGGCTAAGTTCAGCCACGTTGACTTCGTAGCGCCCGGCGGCGTAATCCTGCCGCAGGCTTTCGACGCGCTCGGCGCGCTGGCGCGCCGCGGCGCTTAGCATGCGCGCCAATCCGCCGGTCAGCTCGGAAAGCTCCACGCGGTCGGAGGTTAGCCCCCAGCGCGGCTCCCCGCTGCGCGTCTCGAGTTGGCGGTCAACTTCCTGGGCTCCGGAGGCCTTGCCAGGCTGAATGGCCTGACTGCTGTTCATGTAGCGGTCATCAACTCTCATGGCTCGCCCGCCTAGGCTTCTACTCTGCCTTTCTTATCGGCCGCTCCCGCGAAAACTTTAGGGAAAGGCCGCCAAATACCTGACACGCGCCAGTTTTTTGGCGCTTCCCGTAAAGTGAAGCCGAGGCCGGCCGATTGTTCCGCTCTAGCGCTATGTCTTATCTGAAACGGCTTGTTTGGATCGGCGGCTCTGCGGCGTTCCACTCCTCCCTTCCGGACGCTCTCATCGGCTGCCGAGTGGAGCATTTTAGTGATGTTCATCAGGGGTTGCATTTTTGTCGCCAGACGGAGGCGGACGCCGTGCTGGCTTGTGTCCCGTTGGAGGACTGGACCGCCGAGGAGCTGTTGGAGGAACTCCGGCGGGTGCGCCGGGATGCCCCGGTGATTGTGCACCGTTGGGCGGGGGATCCGGAGGAGGCCTTTCGTCTGGCGAGGCTGGGGGCGGCGGCTTATCTGAGCGGGCCGCTGGAAGCCACCAAGCTGGCTGCGTGTTTGGACACGGTTTTCGAACGGCAGGAAAGCCAGGGGTTGTTGCGTCTGGCGGCGGGGCTGGGCGCCGAACCGTGGCGGGCGCTGCTGGTAGGGGAAAGCCAGGCCATGCAGGACGTGGTGGAAGTGATCCGGCTCGTGGGCGCCCGGCGCTGTACGGTGTTGATCACGGGCGAAACGGGGACGGGCAAAGAGGTAGCTGCGCGGGCTCTGCATATGGCGGGGCCGCGGGGCCGCAAGCCGATGGTTTCGGTCAATTGCAGCGCGCTGCCGGAACATTTGCTGGAGGCGGAGTTGTTCGGCCACGTCAAGGGGGCCTTCACCGGAGCGGTGCAGAGCCGGGCCGGCCGTTTCGAGCAAGCCGACGGGGGAACGCTGTTTTTGGACGAGATCGGCGATCTGCCCTTGGAGCTTCAGGCGAAGCTGCTGCGGGTGTTGCAGGAGCGCGAGTTTCAAAGGCTGGGCAGCTCGGAGACGATCCGGGTGGATGTCCGGGTCATCGCCGCAACCAACTGCGATTTGGTGGAACGCGTGCGGCAGGGCCGCTTCCGGGAGGACCTGTTCTACCGGTTGAACGTGGTGCCGTTGACGATGCCGCCGCTGCGGGAGCGGCTTTCGGATGTGCCGCTGCTGGTGCAGCACTTCCTGGAGAAGGTGTGCCGCATGGAGAACCTGCCGTTAAAGCGGGTTGAGTCGGAGACGTTGCGGCGATTATGCGCCTACTCCTGGCCGGGCAATGTCCGGCAACTGGAGAATGCGGTCGAGATGGCGGTGGCGCTGAGCGGAGAGCGTACCGTGCTGTATCCGAGCGACTTTCCGTTGCCTTCGGCGGCGGAAACGAAACCCCTGCGCAGCGCGGCAGCCCCGGTGGTGTCAGTACCCGATGACGGCCTGGACTATGAAGCGACCGTGGGGGCGTTCGAAAGGGAACTGCTTGAGCAGGCGCTGCGGAAGACGGGCGGCAACAAGAAGCGCGCGGCGGACATGCTGCGGCTGAAGCGGACGACGCTGACGGCCAAGCTGCGGAGCCTGTCGGCGCGGGCGGCGGGGGCATGAGCGGGCGCGCGGCGCGGCTGGAAAGCGGACCCGCGTTTTCCAATCCGAGAATGATTCTGAAGCGGCGGGATTTGGACCACTATAATGAAGTTTGGATCGGGGCGTGGCGCAGCCTGGTAGCGCACCTGCCTTGGGCGCAGGGGGTCGCAGGTTCAAATCCTGCCGCCCCGACCAATGGAAGCGAAACGCGCGCGTGCTGCGAAGGCTCAAGCTCGCTCGGTAAAGGTGGGATTGACAGCGAGGCGCCTGGCAGGTAGACGCGCGCGTCCGTGTCGCGTTCCCACCTTAACTTGCCCCGAAACTCTAAGCCATTCACTGGGGCGCCCCGCCTACTCATGAGCCGGCCGCCCGGTCGCGGGCTTCCGTTGTAAATCCCATTTTGTGCTGATCTCAGCGCGCAGTGACTCGACGCCAACCAGAAGCGACTGCGGGCAAGTGAACCGTGGCCCCGTGACCCAACAAACAGGTCTGCCCATTCATATACAGCACGGGACGCGAGGTGGGGAGAGGGAGCGGCCGACAGAGATGGTGCGCACGGAGGGGTCGGGGCTTACGCTGCTTGTGAACAAAGTTGGGATGCGGCGGCGGTGCAATTTGGGCGACTTACGCGACTGGACCTCGAGTTGGGACGAGCTGCGAGTGCAGACTGCCAGCGTGCGCATGGGTCGGCAGAGTTGGGGTTTGGTGTGTGCTCCACCTCTGCGGGTTGGTGGGGATTCTTGGTTGTGGTTGGTGGTTGGTTGGTTCTTCTGGGCTGTTTTGGCTGCTATTTGACTCCTTTTTGGGCTGGTTGCTAGTTTCGGTTGCCTCTTTTTTTGTATAAGTTAGGAGGCCTCCTCCCGCCTGCTCACCCCCGGCGGCCGGCTTCAGGGACCGGAGCTCACCCCCATCCGGTGAGGGCTGTGGCTGTGGGCGTCGGCGCTGTTGCCTAGGACTTGCGCCGTCCGCAGTGCGGGCCCCCACGAGGGCGTCAAGCCGCACCTTTCACTTTCAACATACAAGACAAGAGCAAGAGAAGAAGGAGGGGCGAGTTGGCAAGTGGTTGAAAAGGAAAGGAAAAAAGATTTGGGAATCGTTGTGACTGGGGGTGGGGAGGACACAGAGGAAGGCGGAGGGCACGGAGAAGGAAAACCACAGAGGGCACAGAGAACACGGAGAAAACAAACCACAGCGCGGCGTAGCCGCAACCAAACGGTGAAGGCGTTTCTGCTTTCGTTAGGATGGATTGGTTATTGCAAGACCATTCACCCAAGGAGAAGCCGAAACGCCATGCACGAGTTTATCGCAAGACACGAGGACAAGATCACGGGCACGCTGTCCGGTTTTGACCGGCTGGTCTTTCGCGGCACGCTGCGTTCGATCGCCCACGACGAGGGGATGCGGCGTTACCTCTGGGCGAACCAGGTTTTGCTCAAGGATTTCGGCGCGCACGTCGAGAAGGTGAGCCGCCGATTGAAGGAGGCTTCTCTGGCTGAGGCGGCGGCGTTGGGGCGGCCGGTGAAGTATTTGACCTCCAGCCAAGTGAGCAAGGAAGAGATGGCCCGCAGCATTGCGGCCCAGGAGGGGATTCGCGACGGGCTGGTGTGCGTGCTGAGCTGCGTGGAGCCGTGCTGGAGCTTCGAGATCCACCGCAACCGCGAGAG
>Ga0101944_10000843_pt1 | contig 80441 bp, 80 predicted proteins | sample DewCreD2012metaG_FD_75245 | JGI IMG/M metagenome (GOLD analysis project Ga0101944, IMG submission 75245) | Hot spring sediment bacterial and archeal communities from British Columbia, Canada, to study Microbial Dark Matter (Phase II) - Dewar... ... | reverse complement strand
CTTCATCGCGGTATTCCTGCGGTTCCAACAGGCGCAGGGCTTCTTCCAACAGGGCATCGGCTTGCAGCGGGCGAATCGTATCCAGATAAACCTGCGCCTGCCCGCGCAAAGCGCGGCTGCAACCCCAAGGATCCCCCTTCTGGCGGTAGAGTTGCTCGGCAGCCCGGAAGTGGATCAGCGAAGGTTCAAAATCGGCCAGCAAACGATGAAGGTCTCCCAGCAGCAGCTGGAGCAGCGGACGATTCGCCTTCAACCCGGATGGTAAACGGCCGAGATAGTATTGCAAACTTTCCAGGCGTCCACTCCGAATCAGTCCCACGCCAATTTGTTCAATCACATCCGCCGCAAAGGCATACTCCCCCGCTTTAAGCAGATGATAAATGGCTTCTTCTGACCGCTTACGATCCAGATAGAGGTTTGCAGCCCGAAGATGCAAAGACCGCGCTTCAGCAGGCTGGTGATTCAACTGTGCCTGTAAAAATTCTTGAAAAAGGCGTTGGAAACGGTAAGTCTGCCCGCCAGCCGCTTCAATGAACAGGCCCCCTTCATATAATCGCTTCAGCAGGACGGCACTCTCTTCAATTCCCAACAGTTCGTCGCAAATTTCGCCTTCCAGCTGGCGCAAAATGGAGGATCGCACCAGAAATTGCTGAATTTCCTTTGGCTGGCGGGCAAGCACTTCCGGCGCCAGATAATCGAACAGGCCTTCCAGTGTTTCGGGCAGGCGTTCCAGCACCCCATCCAGAGAGGCGGAAGGCTGACGTTGCACGCTCTGCCAGATCATTTGAAGCACCAGCGCCCAGCCTTCGGTTTCTTTTGCAAGCCGTTCGGCTTGCTGCCGCGTAATTGGAAAACCGTACCCCTCCCGGAAAAGAGCTTCGATTTCCTCTGAAGTGAAAGCCAGATCGCTGTGAGTCAACAGGCTCAATTCCCCCTTCACCCGCCAGCGGTTCAAATCCAGATGATCCGGCATGGTGCGCGTGGCAATCACCACCTGCAAATTCGGCGGTCGGTATTGAATCAGATGCCGCACCAACCCGGCAATTTCCGGCACATCATGCACCCAGTGATAATCATCCATCACCAGCACGCCTTCTTCCAGCAAATGCAACGTAAGGGCATTCAACAACGGCGTTAGAGCGGAAGGCGCCACCCGGCCATTGTGTTCTTCGAGATAACGAAGCGCATCCCTGCCATACGCTTCATTTTGACTGGCAAAAGCACTGATGAGGTGAATCAAGAACAACAACGGATCACGGTCAGGTTCATTGACCGTATACCAGAAAAGGCGGCGGCCTTCTTCGCGCAAATCGAGCAGGGCAGTGGACTTTCCGTAACCCGTGCCGGCCAGCAGCAAAGTCAGTGGACGTTGCAAAGCGCGTTGCAATAACGAGCGAACGCGGGGACGGGGGAGTATGGCTTTGCGCGGCAGGGGTGGGATCAACTGGCTTTGGATGACCAGATCTCGAAATGCCATGGCACTTCCGATTGTAGTGCAATTTTCCGCTGCTGACAAATCAAATCTCATCCGTAGTATAATCGGGAGGCAATCTCAAGCCGTTTTGTGGAGTGCGCATGTCTGAACCGATCGATTTCCAAACCATCATCATGAATTTGCAGCGCTTTTGGGCCGATCAGGGCTGCCTGATCTGGCAGCCTTATTACACGCAGGTGGGTGCCGGCACCTACAACCCGGCCACTTTTCTGCGCGTGCTGGGCCCTGAACCGTGGAAAGTTGCCTATGTCGAACCCTCTGTCCGCCCCGATGATGGACGCTACGGAGAAAACCCCAACCGCTTGCAGCAACATTACCAGTTTCAGGTCATCCTCAAGCCCGACCCCGGCAACCCGCAGGAAATTTACCTTCAGTCCCTGCAGGCATTGGGAATTGACCCGCATCAACATGACATTCGCTTTGTGGAAGACAACTGGGAATCGCCTGCCCTGGGGGCGTGGGGATTGGGCTGGGAAGTGTGGCTGGATGGGCAGGAAATCACCCAATTCACCTACTTCCAGCAGGCCGGCGGGATTGTGCTGGATCCGGTTTCGGTAGAAATCACCTACGGCCTGGAACGGATTGCTATGGCGCTGCAAAAAGTGCGTAATTTCCGTGATATTCGCTGGAGCCCCGAACGCACCTACGGCGATGTGAACCTGCAAGGCGAACAGGAACACAGCAAGTATTATTTTGAGGTTGCCGATGTTGAACGGGCGCGCCAGATGATGAGCCTGTTTGAAGCCGAAGCGCTCAATGCACTCGAACACGGCCTGGTCTTGCCGGCGCATGACTATGTGTTGAAATGCTCCCACACCTTCAATATTCTGGATACGCGCGGCGCCGTCGGTGTGACCGAACGGGCTGCCATGTTTGCCCGCATGCGCGATCTTTCTGCAAAAGTAGCACACGCCTATCTTGACCAGCGCAAACGGCTGGGATACCCCATGCTGCCCGCTGAAAAAGGCACCCCCACTGCCGCAATTTCTGCACCGCGCGGCGCTGCCGCCACAGGAGAAACGCATCCCCTGAACCAGCCGGGAAATTTGTTATTTGAAATTGGCACAGAAGAACTGCCCGCCGGTGACTTGCAGGATGCCATAAACCAGTTGCAGGAACGCATCCCTCAATGGCTGGAAGAATTGCGTCTGAATTACGGGACGCTCAATGTCTTTGGTACACCGCGCCGTCTTACGGTCATTGTAAAAAATCTGGCCGACCACCAAACCGACCACGAAACGCTGGTCAAGGGGCCGCCTGCCCAGCGCGCCTTTGATACCCAGGGCAACCCCACCCCAGCGGCGATTGGATTTGCACGCAGCCGTGGGATTGAGGTTGGTCAGTTGCAGATCGCCGAAATGGACGGCGGTCAATACGCCGTTGCACGCATTTTTGAAGCCGGTAAACCGGCAGTGGAAGTCCTGGCATCCGCCCTGCCGCAGTGGATCGCTTCGCTCAATTTCACCAAATCCATGCGCTGGAACCAATCCGGTGTTGCTTTTTCGCGCCCCATCCGCTGGCTGCTAGCATTGTTCGATGGACAGTTGATTCCTTTCCAGTACGCCGGGTTGAGCAGCGGCAATCAGACGCGTGGATTGCGCTTCCGCCAGCCCGAAATGGTGGAGATCAACGAAATTGACACCTATCTCCAGTTTTTGAGCAGTCAGGGCATTCTACTCGATCCCGCCGAACGGCGCGCCAGCATCCGCCGCCAAACCGAGCAATTAATTGCGGAATGCGGCGGCGACCCTGCCCGTCTGGATGAAAACCTGCTGGATGAGGTAACCGGTCTGGTCGAAGCACCCACTGCATTGCGCGGCTCGTTCGACGAGGCGCACCTCAGCTTGCCGGCGGAAGTGTTGATCTCGGTCATGAAAAAGTACCAGCGTTATTTTCCGGTTTACACAAATGACGGCAGTTTGCTACCTTACTTCATCGTCATTCGCAACGGCAACGAGCGATTCAAAGAAGTGGTCGTTGACGGCAATGAACAGGTCATCCGCGCCCGTTTTGCCGACGCGGCCTTTTTCATCAACGAAGACCTGAAACAACCGCTGGAAGCCTTCCTGCCGCGCCTGAATACGCTCACTTTTCAGGTCAAACTGGGTTCGATGCTGGATAAAACTCACCGCATCGAACGCCTGGTGGAAAAATTGATTTCCATGGTTGGGCTGGATGAGGAGCAGGCTGCCGTTGCTCGGCGCGCCGCTCACCTGTGCAAAGCCGATCTGGTCACCAACATGGTCATCGAAATGACCAGCCTGCAAGGGCTGATGGGACGTTATTACGCACAGCGCAGCGGTGAATCACCGGCGGTTGCTCAGGCCATCTTTGAATCCTATCTGCCGCGTTATGCCGGGGACGATTTCCCGCAATCTGCAGCGGGCTTGCTGGTTGGCATGGCGGACCGGCTGGATACGCTGGCAGGGTTGTTTGCCGCCGGGCTGGCACCTTCCGGCACCAAAGACCCGTTCGCCCAGCGGCGGGCTGCGCTGGGGCTTGTGCAAAATCTGATCCACTGGAATCTGGATTTTGACCTGCAGACCGGACTGCAGGCCGCTGCTGAGGGGCTGCCCATCCCTGCCAGTGCTGAAAGCCTGCAAACCTGTCTGGAGTTCATCATCGGCCGCCTGCAAAGCAACCTGCTTGAAGAAGGCTATCGCTATGATGTGGTTTCCGCCGTGCTGGCAGAGCAGGGTCAAAATCCGGCGGCTGCCTTCCGGGCTGTTCAGCACTTGCAGCAATGGTCTCAGCGCGAAGATTGGAACCAGATTTTACCGGCATACGCCCGCTGCGTGCGCATCACCCGTGATCAGAAGGAAACCTTCACCATTGAGCCGGGAGCACTGGTTGAGGATGCCGAAAAAGCCCTGTTGAGCGCCTTGTTGCAAGCCGAAACCACTCCGCGCCGCAGCGGCTCGGTTGAAGATTTCTTTGCCGTTTTCCTGCCCCTGATTCCGGTGATCAACCGCTTCTTTGACGAAGTGCTGGTCATGTCGGAGGACGCTGTTCAACGCGCCAACCGGCTGGGAATGCTGCAACGCATTGCTGGATTGGCACGCGGCGTAGCCGATTTCTCGCGGCTCGAAGGGTTCTAACCCCCCTGAAAAATAGAGTAATCTACGCCTTTCCCGCTCCGTAAAATTGGGAAAGGCGCAAATTGTTTATCGCTTTACCCCAGGCAATAACCTCCGGAATTATGCTCCGGTTCATCCATAATCATTTTGCGTGAGAGAAGCGTCAGATGAGTGGAATGATGTTACTGAACAAACTGCCGATGGTCGGCCCCAGCAGCGCCAGAATGACAATCACCGCCAGCGCTACCAGCAACATGATCAACGCATACTCAACCAGCCCTTGACCTCCCTTATCTCGTTTCATTTTTGCTCCCCTGAATAATAGCGAAAAAGACAAAGATATATATTTTCATTATACAGAAGAACACCTTTTAACGAATTAACAATTGTTGTTACATATTAGAATTTGAAAAAGATCTTGACAAAAAAATACAAGGGAATATAATCACATTCATATGTTTGAATATGAAAGAGAGTAAAATTGGGTGCCCCCATATTCAATATGAAAACCCAATTCTTCAAAGGGCAGCCACCCAATCCGGGATTCCAATTTACCAATTCCTTCGAAGGGGTAAACCAGTGTTTCTGTCATTTGGCGGTAGATATTAGCTTGGGATGGTGATTTATAAGTCAACAATTACTCAAATTAAGTATATTGGCTGGATATTTCTACGGGTTTATTCCGGCGACTGGCAATAAGGTTAATGAAAAAAAATTCAAAATAAGGTGAAAACAAAAATGGATCCTCGAACAGTATTAGAAAAAGCCTTGGAGTTTCATGGACACCGCTGTTGGGCAAGTGTTGCAGGCGTTCGCGTAGGACTTGCTGCGCTGGAAAAACTGGGCGTCAAGCGCTCTGGCGGCACCCAGCTTTATGGTATCGTTGAAATAGGCGAGGAGCATGGCGGTATGTGTTTTGGTGACGGTGTTCAATATGCCACCGGTTGCACATTTGGCAAAGGGAATATTCGCAAAAATCCCCTTGGAAAACTTGGTTTTACCCTGATCGAAAAAGATACCAACCGGGCGGTACGGGTGGTATTCACAAGTAAATTACAAAAGCAAATTGCCGCATCCAGGTTTATGCAGCAGCGAGCTGCCGGTATCTCACCCGACGATATCCCCTTGGAAGATCAGATGGAGCTGGTGGAACTGGTCTGGAATGCACCGGAAGAAGAAGTGCTGAAAATCGGCGAAATCTTCGAATACTCGGGCAATTGGCTGCCAGAAGTGATGGGATTCAAACCCTGCGACCGCTGTGGTGAATTAACTGCCCTTGCCTATTTGCGCGTGGACGGCCAACAACTTGTTTGCATCCCCTGCTCTGGCTATGGCCGCTAATAAAAACTGAATGTCTCCCACAATCTATCTTATCAGTGCGGGATTGGTCTTTGTACTCTCCGGCCTTCTGGCCATGGCAGGCCTGGGAGCAGCTTTTTTGTTTGTTCCTTTGTTCTACTATCTGGGGGTGCCTCTGGCCGAGGCAACCCCCACTGCTTTGTTATTGAATGTAGTTAGCCTCTTATTGGCAACCATCAATTACTGGCAGGGCAAATTGATCAACTGGCGAGTCGGATTGCCAGTCCTAATTGCTGCTGTCTTATTTTCTCCAATTGGCGCAAGATTGACTGCTTCCGTTAATAGAAGCGTACTGCTTGGGCTGTTTGCTGCCTTTCTGGTTTTTGCCGGAGCCGTAATGCTTTTTTATAAGACAAAGAAGCGTACCCAGCCGCTCAACCGATCGGCTGAGACCCTTGTCGGAGCCAGCATTGGCACTGTGGCCGGCTTTATTGGTGGACTGCTGGGGGTTGGAGGCGGCAACTTTATTCTGCCTGTGCTCAACTGGTTAGGTTTAGATGCCAAAGTGGCTGCAGGAACAACAGCCCTGGTGGTGGTATTTTCTTCTTTTTCCGGTTTTCTCGGTCATGCCACAATGAGCAGGCTAGACCCGTTTTTTGTAGGTATCATGGCGGTCATGGCGGCAGGTGGATCAATAGCAGGCTCGCAATTGATGAAAAAAAAGGTTTCAAGTTCCCAGTTAAAGCAGATAATTGGCATTTTACTCTGGGTGATAGCTATCAAAATGATTTTTGATTTATTGAAGTAAAGGCACAAACCTTGAGATATCCCCCATTCGTCCCTTCTATTGGGAATCCGGGGAAGAAATCAGCTTATATCCGCCGCTGGAAATCCTTATCTGAGCACCGATTCAACGTTAAAATCAAACTATGAGCGCAATTGATGAAATCAAAGCGCGGATTGACATCGTTGAACTGGTTTCCGAAACGGTCAAACTGCGCCGAACCGGAAAGAACTATATCGGTTTTTGCCCGTTTCATACCAATACCCGCACACCGGCGTTCGTGGTTTTCCCGGATTCCGGTACATGGCGCTGCTTTGGACAGTGCAACGAAGGCGGTGATGTATTCCGCTTTGTGATGAAAAAAGAAGGCTGGGACTTCAGCGAAACCCTGCGCTATCTGGCAGAACGTGCCGGCGTCACGCTGGAAACACCTTCTCCTCAGCAGGAGGCTCAGGCCGAAGAATTCGACCGGCTGCGCAACCTGTTGGAAGAAGCCGTTGTGTACTACCGCCACCAGATGCTCAACACCCCTGCCGGTAAACAGGCCAGGGCTTACCTGCAGCAGCGCGGCATCCAGCTCCAAACGATGGAGATTTTTGAACTGGGTTACGCTCCTGACTCGTGGGACGCTGCTTTAAACTACTTGCGCGGCAAAGGATATACCCTTGAAGAAATCCGTGAGGCCGGCCTGCTGACCGAACGGCAGGACGGCGGGGGTTACGACCGCTTCCGCCACCGCATCATGTTCCCCATTCGCGATATGAGCGGAAAGATGACCGGCTTCGGCGCCCGGGTTTTGCGCGCAGAAGATCAGCCCAAATTCCTCAACTCTCCCCAAACTCCGCTTTTCGATAAAGGCCGGCTGTTGTACGGGCTTCATCTGGCACGCAAATCCATCCGCGCACAGGATCAGGCCGTGATTGTGGAGGGCTACCTGGATGTGATTGCCTTGCATCAGGCCGGGTTCAGCAATGCAGTTTCACCCATGGGGACTGCCCTCAGCGAAGACCAGCTGCGCCTGCTCAAGCGCTTCACCCGCCGCATTGTGCTGGCGCTGGATGCGGATGCCGCCGGTGAAAAAGCCACCCTGCGCGGCCTGGAAGTTGCCCGACAGGCATTCGACCACAGCGATGAAATCGTATTCGATGCCCGCGGCCTGCTGCGCCACGAAGCCCGCTTACAGGCTGACCTGCGGGTGACCGCCCTCCCCCCCGGCAAAGATCCCGATGATGTCGTCCTGAGCGATCCGGCGCAATGGGAACAAATTGTTGCCGATGCCAAACCGGTGGTCATCCATGTGATGGAATCGCTGGCCGCTAGCCGCAATATGGATGACCCCAAGGTGAAAAGCGAAATCGCCCGTCAGGTGTTAACTTTAATCAACGATGTGCCCGATGCGGTCGAGCGCGACGCTTACCGTCAGCGGTTGGCGCGCTTACTCAAAATAGACGAACGCGCTTTGCAGGCCATTTCGCCCCCCTCTACCAGTACGACCCGTAAAACAGCGGCGCGCACACGCCAGCCCCGCGAGAAGAGTCCAGCTCCGCCCCACGAAATTCAGCCGGGCAGGCAGGCACAGGAAATGGAAAGGCACTGTCTGCGGCTGCTGGTGCGCAACCCCGAAGCAATTTACACCTTGGACCGCCACCTGCAAGCCAACGGATTGAGCCGTTTTTCGGCACAGGATTTTGAATTCGGCGAACATCAGAGCATGGCCGCATTACTGCTTCAATCGCTGACACAGGATCAGATGGAACCAACCGCCTTCCTTGACCGGAGTTGTCCTCTTGAACTCAAACCTTTTTTAGAGGAGTTGCAGCAACCGCTCAAATACGGTGAACCAAAAGGCAACCGCTACACAGAAGATTTATTACGAACCTTTCTCATGCTGCGGCTGGTTCGCGTCAATGAAAACATTCTGCAAATGCGCTTTATGCAGCAAGACCTTCAGGAACAAAGCACTTCGGCTGTTTCGCCCTATCTGGAATTGATACCCGATTACATTCAAGCCCGCAGCCGATTGGAGAAAGCTCTTGCAAAAGTGGCAGAAGTGGAATAAAAAAAGAGATTTTTTCTTTTTATGGTATATTATTAACCATGGCTCGCACCCCTAAGAAATCATCTTCCACATCCAGCGCAAAAAAGCGCCCGCCGGAAACCAGCAATGAAGCACTGCCGCCCGAAACATCCAGCAATTTGCTGGATCCTTTGAATTTAACTGCCGCTGCCAATCTGGAAAATGGCGATCTCAACAGTATGTTGAGTGATGATATTGAAGAAGTCCTGCCGCTCGTACCCGCCGACGAATGGGTTGAAGCGGAAGTACCGCTGGAAGACCCGCTGGAGATTTTAGAAGATCCTGCCCTGGCGGTGGAGCTTTCCGAAGACCCGGTTCGTCTTTACCTCAAAGAAATTGGCCAAATTAACCTGCTGGATGCGGACAGCGAGTTTCGTCTGGCCGCCCGCATTGAAGCCCGCCAGTACCTGCAAACCCTGCGCCGCCACCTCGATGGCAAAAACCCGGCTCTCGATCCCAATTTACAGTTATATCTTGCGGTGGTGGAGGATCTGTATACATCCTGGGAACGCTTCAAGCAGGATGTCAACCGTCTAAGCAATGAAGAAGTACCCGATTTGGGTTTGATTTTATTAGAAGCACAGGCCCTACGCCAATCCTGGCAATCCGATACTCCCTCTTATATGCGGTCGTTTCTCGACAACGGTTTATGGGGAAAAGACTCCCTTTGGGATGGTCTGGTTCGCAACGCCTTTACCCTCTACCTGTGCCTGTACCTTTTACCATCTGAACTGGCACAGGAACTTTTTGAGATTCTAAAAAAAGGCGAAGACCTGCCGGGCATTGATTTCTTTGAAGTTCGGCTGGTCAAATACGACCTTGAAAAAGAGATTAAGAACATCCACGAGCTTGCGGAGGAAGCCAACCAGACCCTCATCCGGGCCAACTTGCGGCTGGTGGTCAGCATTGCCAAACGCTATCTGGGACGGGGAATCACCTTCCTCGATTTGATTCAGGAAGGCAATTTGGGTTTGCTGCGGGCAGTCAACAAATTTGACCCAACGCGGGGTTTCAAATTCAGCACCTACGCAACCTGGTGGATACGCCAATCCATCAGTCGTTACATCGCTGAACAGGCGCGCACCATCCGCATACCGGTGCATCTTTTTGAAGCCATCACCCGCCTGCTGCGCGTCCAGCGCAATCTGGTACAAAAGTTAGGGCGTGAACCAACCAACGAGGAACTGGCCCTGGAAGGCGGATTTCTCAGCGAAGAGGATGTTAACCTCATCAAGAAAGCGCAGGCGGCCAACCTTCCGCTGGATCCCGAAGTGCAGCGCCGCTGGAACTGGGCGGCAGCCAAAGTACAGCGCATTCTTCAATCGGCAGAGGAACCGGTTTCACTGGAACGGCCGGTTGGGGATGAAGACAGCAGCCAGCTGGGGGATTTTATCGAAGATGATGATGCCATGGAACCGATGGACGCGGCAGCCCGTGAGATGTTACGCGAGCAGGTACAAAACGCGCTCGGCGCGCTTTCCGAACGCGAGCGGCAGGTGCTTGAACTGCGCTTCGGTTTAATTGACGGCAAAGACCACACTCTGGAAGAAGTCAGCCGCTACTTCAACGTCACCCGCGAGCGCATCCGGCAAATTGAAGCCAAAGCACTCCGCAAACTGCGCCACCCCACCCGCAGCCGTCACCTGCGCGAATACCTGTCGTAAGGATTTCTCTCTGAGGATCAATGCCTGCCCAGCGAGTCCTCATCGTACAACAACAAGCCCAGCCAGCTCAGGCGCTGACACGTCACTTTCGCAGCCGGGGCGACCAGGTTTGGGAGGCGTGGGCAATTGGACAGGCTGAAGCGCTTTTCCAGCAAGTCAAACCGCATCTGATTTTGCTGGACCTGCATTTTCCCGGTGAAGGCTGGCTGGAATTCTTACGCCGCATTCAGACTGCAGACCCCAAAGTCAAGGTCATCCTCACCAACCAGGTTCCAGATGTGCAACGCGAGATGCTGGCAAAATCCATGGGCTTCAATGTTTTCCTGCGCCAGCCGTTTCAGGCACGCTGGATCGAGCAGGCGTTACGTCGTCTGCAATCCGTTGATGTACCCACTCAACCGCGCCGACAGCCAGCCGTAAGCAGCTTACCGGCCAGCCAGCCACCGGCGGTCAAAGTCCCGGTACGCCTTAAGATTACCCTGCCTTACTTAATCCTTGCCCTGCTGTTCGCCCTGGCATCTGCCTATCTTGTCACGCAAGTGGTGGTCGAATCGGTACAGGATCGCTTTTTCAATCAGCTGGTAGCCGCCGGCAGGCAGACCACCGACTGGATGGTGCGCGAAGAAGACCGCCTTCTGGCTACCCTACGGCTGATTGCCAACACACAGGGGGTTGCCGAGGCAATCCAAGCCAGCGATGCAGAACAATTGCGCCAGCTGACCCTGCCGCTGGCAATCAACAACAATGAAGAAGTTGTTGAAATTCTCGATCTTAAGGGGGTGACCGTCTTTTCTGCCCGCCGCCTGCCGGGAGCCCCGCGCGGAGAATATACCTACTCACGGGCAGACCCCTTCTTCAGTCAGCAGCAATTTGTTCAGCGGGTTTTACGCCGCGAACAGGATGCGCGCGGCGACAAGTTTGCGGCTTTCGTTCAAACACCCTGGGGAGATTATTTCTACATCAGCGGGCCGATTCTGGACACGCAGGGGCAGTTAAGCGGTGTAGTACTGGTAGGCAAGTCAGCAGCTTCACTGGTACGGGAAATGAAACTGGATACGCTCAGCGATACAACCCTGTATACGCTGTCCGGCAGCCCGATTGCCTCCACCTTCCCCACTTTTCAGCACACGCTTGAGCCCGTTTTAGCGCTTGAAGTGCTGCAAACCCAGGATCAGGCCAGCAAATCCCGTCCGCTGAACATCAATGGCATCAACTATACTGAGCTGCTGGGGGCGTGGGAAGCGCGCAACGGAGAGGATCTGGGCCTGCTGGGGGTAGCTCTGCCTCAGGCGTTTCTGGTGCGTACCAGTCAAATCACCCGGTTGCAAGTCTTTTTGTTGATCACTATTTCCATTCTCCTCGTGATTCTGGTGGGAATTTACCTGGCCAACCTGATCACCCGTCCTCTGCTGCGGCTGGTACGGGCTACCTCACAGGTTGCGCAAGGTAATCTGGGCGTAAAAGTCAATGTGGAGGGCAACGATGAGTTATCGGTGCTGGCCCACGCTTTCAACGCCATGATTGCCGGGCTGCAGGAAGGTTTTATCTACCGGGATCTGCTGGGGCGTACGGTTTCGCCGGAAGTGCGTGAGCAACTGCGCCAGACCTTCGGCTCCGGCAATCTACGTTTGGAAGGTCAGCAAGCCGTTGCCACGGTACTGATCAGCGACATTCGCGGCTTTACCACACTCACGGAACAGGCCGACCCGGCGCGCGTGATGAACTGGCTGAATGAATATTTTGACCGGCTTGTGCCAATTGTTGTCAAACACGGCGGGGTGGTCAACAAATTTGATGGAGATGCCATGCTGGCATTTTTTGGCATTCTACCGCGTATGCTCAGCCCCAAAAAGAGCGCACTGGCTGCCTGTCAGGCGGCTGTAGAAATGATTACCGCCATTGACGAACTCAACCGCATCCGCGAGCAGCGCGGCGATCCGCCGCTGATTACCGGCATCGGCATCAACACCGGCGTGGTGATCGCCGGTGGTTTGGGGGCTAAAGACCGGTTGCACTACACCATCATCGGCGATACGGTCAATACCGCCCAAAGGCTGGAAGCCCTCACCCGCCAGCTGATCAAGGGCACAGGCGCACTCATCGGTCATGCCACCTTTACCGCCCTGGAAGAAAATCAGCAGCAGTTCACTTTGGAACCTCTCGGTCTGCATTCCGTCAAGGGAAAACTGGAACGGGTGATGGTCTATCGCTTATCCACCCCAACCGAAATTCCTCAAGTGGAAGTAACCCTGTAGGGAATGAACTATGTCCGACCAGACGTCTTTCTCCCGCCTGACCCTGCGCTTGATTCTTACGCTGATTATAGCGGCCATTTTCACGACCACTCCTCTCGTGCTGCTGTTTGCCCCATCTCAGCCAGTTTCATCTTCCAACCTGCCTGCTATCCAATCTTCATGGCAGGCTGACTACCGCGCCGAAAGTGTTCCTCCGGTTTTTGCCCCCCTTCGTCTACCGGACTTCAATTCCACCCTGCCGTGAAGCATTTTTATTTGCTGTTAATCTCCCTCCAATAAATACTTGTTACAATCAAATAAAGGATTCTGAGCAACCGCATTGACCCCAACTTCTTCTCAGGCAAATCACAGGAAGGAGGTGGAACAATGATGCAGTGCATGCTCGTCTTGATCTTCAGTTATCTGTTGGGCTCAATATCTTCGGCGGTGTTGATTACCCGCTTGTGGAAGAAAACCGACATCCGCTCTCTGGGGGATGGTAATGCTGGAACCGCCAATGTAGCCCGCTCAGTGGGGATTGTACCGGCTGCTTTTGTTGCCCTGCTGGATATCGCCAAAGGGGGTATCCCCGTCATGATTGCCCGAGCCCTTTTTCTGAATGAGGGCTGCGCTGTCTTTTGTGTGGTAGCTGCAGCGGTTGGACACAACTACCCGATCTACTTCCGCTTCAAAGGCGGGCGCGGATTGGCCACCTCACTGGGCGGCCTGGTGGCGCTCACCCCCGCTTCAACGCTCATCACCCTGCCGGTGTACGGATTGGTGTACTTTGCCACGCTCGGCAGCGGTATTCTGGCAACACTGGTTGCCTTTCCTTTGCTTATCTACTTGAACTACCTGCGCGAATTACACCCATTGGTGATCTGGTCACCGGTAATTCTGGCATTTACCACCGCGGTGTGTGCAATGCCGCGCTTGCTGCCCCGCTGGCTGAAACTGAGGGACAAGCGTGAAATACTGGTGGAATTATTCCCCGCATATTCCCCCCGCCCGCTACGCTCCACTGCACCGGCTATTTTCACCGACAGCATTGCCTCCCTTCCGGACGAACTTGCGAAGCGGGAAGGCATTCACATCGTGCCAATGAGCCTCATTCTGGACGGCCAGGCTCTGCCGGACGATGGAAGCATTGACCGCCGCGCCTATTATCAGGCTTTGCGAACGACCAACACCCACCCCACCACGGCGGCGCCCGCGCCGGGAGAGTTTCTCAACCGCATTCAGGCAATGGATGGCAAGGCTTCTGCTGCATTGATATTAACCCCACCGGCTGATCTCACCCAATGTTATAACTCAGCCCGTTTGGCTGCCGAGCAACTGGCAGACCGCTTGAAGGTGGAGGTAATTGACTGCGGCGTTGCCGGTCCGGCTCAGGGATTAATGGCAATCCTGGCTGCCCGCCTTGCCCGCCAGGGTGCTTCACTGGATAAAATCAAAAATGCGGTAGCAGAAGCCCGTCAGCAAATTGGGATGATTGGCGTGCTGGATACGCTCTCTTTCATCGAACACAGCGGGCGAGTCAGCGCAATCCGCCCACTGGTAAATGCTGCTCTGCGGGTCTATCCGGTTCTCACATTGCGAGAGGGACAGATTCATCTGGAAGGGATGGAACGCACCCGCCGCAAAGCCATTGAACGAATGCTCAACTGGTTGGAGAAAAATCTCCAATCCGGAGGCAGCGTGCTGATCTGCTTCCACGCCGATGACAGCGGTTGTGCCGAGCAGATAGCACAAACCCTGCGGGAAAAACTACGCCCAACCGAATTGTACATCACCGAAATGACACCCGTGATCGGCGCTCATGCCGGGCCGGGGCTGGTGGGCGTGGCGTGGTGGCAGGCGGCCAGCTGAGTAAGATTTCACTCCGCCAAACCATCTAATTTTCAGCGGGTATCCCTCTGGCAATTGCCCACCTGGATGCGGGGAAGGTGGTCGTTTTTCTTAAAAATGGAGCGAAGAAGATGAACAAACTCCTCTGGTTACTGGTTTTTATACCTTTAAGCGCGTGTACAGTTTCACGAACCACCCCTCCCCCAACAGTGAAAGCCGAAACCACACCGGTATTATCGCCTGCTGAGAATACCGCTTCTCCGACTGCCCCCGTTGATTTATTTGGTACAAAATTATTGCCCCCCGAAGAGCCACCCGCTTTTGCCGTGCAAGAATTTCGGACGGATTTTACGCGTCATACCGTCCATTACTCTGAAATTCTCTCCGGTGGTGTACCCAAAGATGGTATTCCGGCAATCAATGAACCAAAATTCCTCACAATCGCTCAGGCGGACCAGTGGTTGAAGCCCAATGAACCGGTTGTTTGGGTTTCTGCCAACGACGAAAACCGTGCTTACCCTCTGCAGATACTGACCTGGCATGAAATTGTCAATGATACCATCGGTGGACTGCCGCTGGCGGTCACTTTCTGCCCGCTTTGCAACACAGCAATCGCCTTTGAACGCACGCTTGATCATCGCATTCTGGACTTTGGCACTACCGGGCGACTTCGTTTCAGCAACCTCATCATGTATGACCGTCAGACTGAAAGCTGGTGGCAGCAGGCATCTGGCGAAGGCATTGCCGGCCATTATGCCGGTCAATATCTCATCTATTACCCGGCTACAATTGTCGCCTGGCAGGATTTTCGTGAACGTTTCCCTGATGGGAAAGTTCTCTCCAGAGAAACCGGATACAATCGCCCTTACGGACGTAACCCATATATTGGATACGATGACATCAATAACCCGCCTTTTCTTTATGACGGCCCACCAACCCCGCAAACCCTTCCACCCAAAGCACGGGTTCTGGCTATTGCAACCCCTAATGAAGCAGTGGCCTACCCCTACGAGGTGCTCTCACAGGTCAGGGTGATCAACGATCAGGTTGATGGGCAGCCAATCCTAATTCTTTGGCAGAAAGGGGTTGCCTCAGCTTTGGATACCAGCATCATCAGCGAAGGCAACGATGTAGGCAGCGCAGTGGCTTATTCGAGATTGCTGGACAATCGGATGCTGACCTTTGAGTGGTCAAATGAACAGGTTCGGGATGTGGAAACCGGCACAATATGGGATATTTTTGGCAATGCGGTGAGTGGACCGCTGGTTGGCAGAAAGTTAACTCCCGCCATTGCCATTAATCATCTCTGGTTTTCGTGGGCAGCCTTTCGTCCGGATACCAGAGTGTACACCCCCTAAATTAATTTGGCTTCCAATATTCGCCGCAAGGTTTCGTATTCCTCACGGCACTCCGGACACATTTCCAAATGGCGGTGCACCAGCGGCATCAAATGAGCCACATCTTCGCCCCGCACGGCCATCTCGGTGAATTGATCCAATAATTCAAAGACTTCATCGCAGGTTAATTCAACTTCATCCGTCCCGGCGATCATCTCCGCCATCATTCTGGCTTCTGCAAGGGAAACGGGAGGCATTTTTTCTGGCTTGCCAGCAAATGGTTTGAAGAGTTTGTTCAAAAATTCACGAAACGATTGAAACATAGTCATTTCTCATTGGAAAGATTTTAATCCCAATTCTTACTTTTCCGGCAGTTGAAATAACGAAAATATTTCTTCAACAGCATATCCAGCACTGATAAGTTCCCGCTTCAGATGTTTCCTCGCATCGTGTAACAATTTATATAACGCATTGCGCCGCATTCCCATTTTCTCAGCCACCACTTCCATGGGGACTCCCTTCATGATAACGGCTATTAATGCTTGCCGCTGATGTTTGGTCAGGTCTTGTTGAATGATGCGCCATAATAAGCGGATGAATTCGCGTTGTTCGGTTACTCCCTCCGGCTGGAAAGACGATTCGGATAACTCGCCCGCAGAGAACGCCGGGGGTTTTTCATCATCCGATTCAAGGTTCGCTTCAATCGAAACATCTTTCCACCTCCTTTTTCTCAGTTCTGAAAAGGCAAGGCGGATGGCAATTTTGTAAACCCAGGTGGTAAATTGACTGCGTCCCTCAAAAGTACCCAGGTGTTGTAAAACCCGCAAGATGGTTTCCTGGGTAATTTCTTCAATGAGATTTTCAATTCGCCCCGCATCATTTGCCAGATAACTGTTCAAACCACTCAACAGCCCCTTACGGATGATCTCGCTTAAATCCTCAATGGCTCGCGTTTGAATTTCGCCGGTGGCACGCAGCTGCGCCAGCCATTCCTCATTGGTTCGTCGCGGATTACCCATAAGCGAATTATACCGATTTTGTTGAGAAAAGTAAGAATAACAACCTTCACGAGTTCAAATAAATAGAAACAACCAAAATCTTAATGATATTCGTTCTTATGGAGGTAAAAATGGCAACCTTAGCAGTCAGTAAAAGTTCTACAGAGTCCATTGTCAACGGCATCATCGGCGGTTTGGCGGGCGGCGTTGTGTTCGGCATCATGATGGGAATGATGGGAATGCTGCCCATGGTCGGCATGCTTGTACGACAGGAAAACGCGGTGATCGGGTTCATCGTTCACATGGGCATCAGCGCCTTCATTGGAGCTGTGTATGGATTCGTGATTCCACGGTTTCCCAATCAAATCGCTACTGCATTGATTGGCGGGACAGTGAACGGCATTGTCTGGTGGGTACTCGGAGCGTTGATCATGATGCCTTTGATGTTGGGCATGAATGAGATGGTTTTCGTCATTGGGCAGCCGCAATGGATGAGCTTGCTAGGCCATCTGATCTACGGTGTCACAGCCGGTTTGGTATATTACGTTCTTACCCCCAAAAACTAATTCTGTCATTTACTTCCTCTCCCGCTTAAATTCTCCCAAGGCGGGAGAGGCTTATTTTTTTCATGGTCTCGGCTCAAAGGCAGAACAACACTGGCAGTGGAATTCCCCCCCCCTTCCATTAAGAAATTTTCATTGAAAACCAGTTTCTCATTCAATCAAAATTTTTCATTTTCAGAAACGCTTTCACCACCTCCGGATCAAAATGAGTACCGGCTTGCTGGCGGATGTGTTCCAGGGTGCGTTCTTCGCTCCAGGGCGCAGGACGGTAGGGGCGGCTGGAACGGAGCGCATCATACACATCAATCACAGCAAACAAGCGCGCCTCCAATGGGATTTGTTCTCCCTTCAACCCCTGCGGATAACCGCTGCCATCCCATTTCTCATGGTGACAGTAAGGGATGGGAATTGCCGGGCGCAGGTAGTCAATCTGACGCAGTAACTGTTCGGCATAAACCGGATGGCGGCGCATGATCTCCCATTCGGCTTCGTTGAGCGGGCCAGGTTTGAGTAATATGGTGTCGCTGATTGCCATCTTGCCAATATCATGCAGCAAAGCACCGTGACGCAGGTTCAACACCTCCTCCAGCCGATACCCAATCTCCAGGGCTAACTGCACCGTGGCTTCGGCTACTCGCTGGGTATGACCGTGCGTTTCATAATCGCGCAGTTCCAGCGCTTTTGCCCAACCTTCCAGTGTATCGGTGAACGATTGTTCGAGCATCAAATTGACAGCGACCAGTTCGTTTTGCACCTGCCGCCATTGAGAAACATCCCGCAATAGAACCTGAGCCAGCTCCCGGCCACCGTTGGGGGAAGGCGCCAGGGTCAAAAAGACCGCCAAAGGCTCACCGGCGGCTGTCTTCATCTCGACTTCCAGCGGTCCAATCCGGCTGCGGCTGTATTTCATCAATTCCAGCAAAGAAAGAAAATCGGTCTGACAGGATGGTTCAATGAACTCCAGCAGCAGCCTGCCGCCTAACTGGTGAGCCGGACAAGCCAGCAAACTTTCCAGCGCCGGGTTGGTGTGCTGGATGCGTCCCTCTTCATCCAGCACACAATAACCATCCAGCAAAATATCCAGCAGATTAGAAGCTGAAGGACGGGCAGCAGCCCGCCGGGCGGTTTTCTGCCGCCAGTAAGCCAGCGCCAGGGATCGGCTGGGTGTGGATCGCAAAGGCGGGATCATGCCATTACCGTCAATGCTTCGCGTTCCTCAGTAGAAAGGACCTTGCCCAAATCCAGCAGGATGACCAGTTCACTCTCCAACTTGGCAATGTTTTTAATGAACGCCGAGTTGATTGTTACCGACATCTGCGGTGGGGGTTCGATTTTATCCTCCGGAACCCGAATCACCTGCGTAACGGCGTCTACAATGATGCCCACCTTGCTGGAGTCCATGTTGGCAATCACAATCCGCGTGTCGCGAGTTGGCTCTTTGCTCGGCAGGCCAAAGCGGGTGCGCAGGTCCACCACCGGCACAATCGTTCCGCGCAGATTGGTAATTCCCTCGATGAATTCCGGCGCATGCGGCAGGCGGGTGATTTCCTGCATCTTGATAATGCCCTCAACTGAGGCAATATCCACACCGTATTTTTCATTTTCCAGCTCAAAAACGACCAGTTGATGTTCCATTGTTGATTACACTCCTTTCTTTTTTTCTAAGATGGTTAGCCACTGATGGCTTTGGCATTCGGAACTGCAATTTGAGGGGTCTTTAAGCCGCGCTTACCCTCACGTAACGCCAGGTGAATTTCCACCGCACCGGCATCGGTTACCAGCGGAACGACCAGCCGCGGATAATCCAGCGTCGAAATCGAAGCACCTTTACCAAGAATCAGCGAGGGCGTCGAAATGTTCGACTCATAGCCGTTTTCGGAGAGTTTCATGCTCGCCCGTCCGGTGATGACATTGCCAATTTCCGCAATGCCCGATTGCGCCAGCCCATCTAACTCCTGTAACGCTTCACCCAGCATGATCGAAGCAAAGCGTACCGCAGCCGAACGGTTCATGCTGTAAAAAACGGTGCCTTCGACCGCTCCAACCAGCGAGAGGATGACCGTCACATCGTCGGTGACATACATTCCCTGTTCCAGACGAAGTTCACCACGTTGAATGTCCATACCGGTTTCGGCGCGCAGCACCTCGTAAGCCGCTTCCACAAAAGGATTGAGAAACTTGACGTTCATGGCAAATCCTTTCTGCTCAGCTGCCCTTGGCGGCAGGGGTGAGCGCGACAAATTCTTCCTGTTTGCCGTTGCGGTTCTCCCGCAGGGCGAGATGAACGGTCAATTCACCCAGATTGGTCTGCAGCGGCACGACGATACGCGGAAAATCAAGGGTGGAAATTTGCACTCCCTTGCCGCTGATCAGGGTGGGCGGTGAAATATTGGACGCGTATCCGGCCTGCGAGAACTTAATTGTTGCCCGTCCGGAGATGACATTACCCAGTTCTGCCACCCCGCTTTGCGCCAGCGAATCAAACTCGGTAAACTCCTGCCCCAAAATTTGGGTCACAAAGCGGATGCCGGTTTGGGTGTTCATCCCGTACATCACCACGCCGTACACCTGCCCGACCAGATGAATCAGGACGGTAACATCATCGGTGGTCAGCGCGGATTGATGCAGGGAAAGGCTGCCGCGCTGAACATTGACGCCGATTTCGGCTTTCAACACTTCTACGGCTGCCTCTACAAAGGGATTTAAGAACTTAACATCCATACATTCATACCTCCTCAATCACCGCACGGCAGCCTCACGCCGGGCCGGGCAGTGTAATTAACATCTCCGCCATTTCAATTTGATCCATTACAGCAGTAATCAGTTCCTGCTGTTCGGTTTCGGTCAGGTTGAGGGCAGCCACAGCGCGCTCATCCAGGGCATATTGCAGCCCATCGCGGCCAATCCCGATTCCCATCATCATCATGATGCTGTCACCGATGTGCACCGCATAGGCCTGCGCCTGATACGGCCCCGCGGCTGCCGGGTTATGGTGGTGCGCGATGACGGCCACCAACCCTTCCGGCAAACGCCAGCGCCGCGCCATTTCCGCTCCCAGCATGGCATGGTCAATTCCAAAGTAAGAGCGCTCAATTTCCAGAAATGAAGTGGACTGCCATTCGTTCAAACTGAATGCCATACTGCGTAACAGCTTTTCCAGTGCCAGTTTGCCAATGTCGCTGAGCAGACCGGCAAAATAAAACTCCTCGATATTTTTCCAGCTGCGTTTCTGGGCAATCGTTCTGGCGCAAATCGCCACGCCCAGCGAGTGCCGCCACAATTCGCCTTTGCGCAATTCGTAACCCGGCAGCGGGCGGTTGAGGAAACTGCCCAAACTGGCCGCAAGAATGATCTCATACAGCGCTTGCAAGCCGATGACCACCACGGCTTGATGGACGGTGGCAATCCGGTTGGGCATGCCGTAAAATGCCGAATTGGCCACCCGCAGCACCACACCGGAAAGCACCTGATCCACTGCCAGCACATCCGCCACTGCGCTCAAATTACAATCCGGCGAGCGCATCAATTCCAGCGCACGCTGCGAAGCTTGCGGCAGCGGGGGCAGTTTGCCCGCTTCACGGATCAAGTCGTCCAGTGTGTAACGCATCATCTTGACCTCTTATTCCTTCATGTAAAAGGAAATACCGGCATTGCGGAAACCCAGTTCAGCCGGCCGCGGCATGATTTCCGTTCCGCCGAGGAACAACACCCCGCCGGGGCGCAACGCCTGATGAAATTTACGATAGAGCAGTGTTTTGGCTTCATTGGTAAAGTAGATAATCACATTGCGGCAAACGATCAGGTCAAAACCACTTTCAAAGGGATCGTTGAGTAGATTTTGCTCACGAAAGGTCACTTTTCGCACTACTTCGGGTTTGACGAAAAATGGCGCGGATGGAGAAAGAAACCGAATGCGCTGCTCCGGGGTTAGATTGCGGGTTTCTTCAGCCAGATACGGCCCGCCGGCGCGGGCTTTGGCCAGAGCACCGCGGTCAAGGTCGCTCGCCAAAAGAAAATGGGGTTTGCCCGGTGCAACCTCTTCCAGCAAAATGGCCAGCGTGTAGGCTTCCACACCCACCGAACAGCCGGCGCTCCACACCCGCAAAGCACCGCGCCGCTGCGGGTCACGCTCGGTCTCCGCCAGCAGACGCGGCAGAATATCCCGCCGCAGGGCAGCCCAGCGTTCGGGGTCGCGGAAAAACTCGGTTACATTAATGGTCAGGTAGTTGCGGAATTTTTCTAATTCATCCTTGTTTTCTCGCAGCAGAGCAAAGTAATCATTCCAGGAGGAAGCGCGCGAACGAGCCAGCCACGAATCCAGTCTGCGCTTCATCTGCTCTTCTTTGTAATGATTCAGGTCAATATTGAGCAGATGCTTGACCGAAGTTTTGATTTGGGTATAAGTTTCGGTTTCCACTTTGCTCATCTCCCCGGTGACATGGCAAGTTTTTCCTGCACGGCTTTTTGAATGGCGTCAGCCACATCCGGCAGCGGCACAACCACATCCACGGCCTGCTTTTCCAACACGCTGCGCGGCATACCCCATACCACACAGGTTGATTCGTGCTCGGCAATCACCGTACCGCCGAGACTGTGCAGCAAAACACTTCCGTTGGTACCATCACTGCCCATGCCGGTAAGGATGACGGAAATCACCCGTTTACCGTAGCGCTGCACCAGCGAGGTCAGGGTGACATCAATCGCCGGACGTACACCGTGCACCGGCATATTCTGATTGAGCGCGATTTGTTCGTTTTCATCCAACACCATGTGAAAGCCGCCCGGCGCCAGCAGCGCCTGCCCGACCATCAGGCGGTCACCCGGCTGAGCTTCGCGTACCAGCAGTTTGGACTGAGCATTCAAACGCTCCGCCAGAGAATGGGTAAAGCCGGCCGGCATGTGTTGAACAATGACGACTGCAGCCGGTAAACTGGCAGGCAGCGCCGGCACCACCTCGTTGAGTGCGCGCGGCCCGCCGGTCGAGCTGCCAATCAGCACAATCGGCTCACCGGTTTTGAGCGGGCGCACCGTCTTCTCCACCGCCGGTTTGGGTTGGGCAGCCGGGCGAATCAGGGCAAACGGCTTGACCCGCGCATTGGCAGCCCGCACAATTTTTGCAGCAGCCTCATCCATGACCGTCTGGATATCCAGCTGGCGTTCGGGCTTGGTGATGAAATCCACTGCCCCAAGTGTCAACGCCTGAATGGTGGTCACCGCACCTTCGCGGGTCAGGCTGCTCAACATCACCACCGGACGGGGGAAACGCACCATAATTTCGCGCAGGGTGGAAATACCATCTAACCGTGGCATTTCCACATCCAGAGTCACCACATCCGGTTGAAGGGTGGGGATGAGTTCGAGGGCTTCCTGCCCGTCCCGCGCGCTGCCAATCACCTGAATCCCGGCGCGGCCGTTCAAGTGTTGGGTGATCGAAAAGCGCATGAACGCCGAATCATCCACCACCAGTACCCGCACCGGCTGGGCAGGTGAAGGCGAAACACTCGAGGACTGAGGCAGGGACACCATGCGATAACCTAGCCCGCCAGTTTGTGAATCGCACTCATCACGCGGTCATGCTCGAACGGCTTGACGATGAAATCACGCGCGCCGGACTTAACCGCTTCCAGTACCACCGATTCCTGACCCAGCGCGGTCAGCATGACCACTTTGGCTTGCGAATCAAAGGCGCGGATTTCCTTGAGCGCTGCCAGTCCGTCCATTTCCGGCATGGTGATGTCCATCAACACCACATCCGGACGCACCTCTTTGTATTTTTCAACCGCTTTGGCGCCGTTTTCCGCTTCATAGACCTCAAAACCCTGACCGGTGAGCATTTTGATGATCCGAACGCGGAGAAATTCAGCGTCATCCACAATGAGTATCTTGGTCATTCGTCCTTCCTCCTGAAAGAATTACAAATCCTTTTCTACACCGCCGACCACCCGAACAGTTACCCGTCCGCTGGCGACGTAAACCCGCACAGTTCGGCCGCTGTGACCACCGGTTTCCTGCGCATGCAGCGGCAGGTTCAGGCGTTGCAGCGTTTCAAGCGCACTTTCAATGTTGCGCGTGCCAACATCAAAGGTCTGAGAAAGCCCGGCAGCCGTCAGCATGTTGGCGCCGCCCGCCATACGCACAATCAGGTTACGGCGGTCCGCGCCGGCTTTGAGCATTGCGTTCAGCAATCCCTCGATGCCGCTATCCACGTATTTGGCACAATACGGATCAGCGCCGTTCAAGCGGTGAGGCAGCACGGCATGCAGCAAGCCACAGATATGACGCTGCCTGTCCACCATGGTAATTCCCAGACATGACCCCAGGCCGTAAGCCACCAGCACATCGGCCGGATCGCTGGAAACGACTACCTCACCCAGATTGACACTGATCGGTTCTTTCATTCTCTCTTCTCGGCCTGCTGTAAGGCTTGCAGGGATTGGGCATCCGGGATGACCCAGAAATCGGTCAGCACCGAACGGCTGCCGTCCTTGAAACAGGTCTGAATGAGCAGCACATGATCACTGACTCCCCCGGTGGTAGCGACAATAATATCCAGAATGGCACCCACCATATCCACCATCACCGCCGGGGGGGTTGGGCGGATTTCCCGCCCAAGTGCATTGGCAACCGCATTCATAAAAAAGGTGCCGGTCATGTTACCCACTTCGCCCAGCGCGGAACGCTCCAGCGAGCCGAGAAAGGTGGTGCTGCCTTCCGGCTGTTCCATTAACAAATCCACCAGCTGGAAGGCTTTTTCCAGCGGCAAAATCATCATGATTTGAGCATGAAAATCACCTTCGGCCCGCAGGTAAATTCCCACCGCCTCATTTTCCGGCCCGCCGACAATCATCGGTATCTCGGTCAGCGGCACCAGTTTGACATTCGGCTCGCCAAATTCCAGTTTGTGCCCCAGTAAACCGGAAAAACCACGCACGGCATTGTGAATACCAATCGTGGTCAGCGAGCGTAAAGTTTCAATCAAACGTTCGTCAAATTCCACAGCGCTGCTCATAATCTCCTCCCTAATGAATACCGGCCAGCCGGAGCAGGGCAGGCACATCCACAATCAGGGTAATGCTGCCATCCCCCAAAATGGCGGCACTGGAAATACCCGGAATTTCCCCGACCAGTTTGCCCAGCGATTTGACCACCACTTCTTCTTCCCCCATAAACCCGTCCACCACCAGACCGACGCGGTGCTTGCCGGATTGAATGACCACCGCAAACAGACGTTTGCGCTGCTGACCGTTTTCAGGGATGTGATATAACTCGCGCAGGTAAACCAAGGGCAGCACGCTGCCGCGCAGCAGGGTGACCGGCTTCTGGCGGATGGTTTTAATATCCGCCGGCGAAAGCCGCAAAGTTTCCAGCACCATGACCAGCGGAATGGCAAAGGTAGCCGAACCAACCTTGACGAGCAGGGTCGGCACAATCGCCAGCGTAAGAGGCAGCACGATCTGAAAAGTGGTGCCGCGTCCAACCGCCGTTTCGATGTGAATGGTGCCATTGACGCGCTGGATATTGGTCTGGACGATGTCCATTCCCACCCCGCGCCCGGAAATATCGGTCACCTTTTCAGCGGTGGAAAATCCGGGCAGGAAGATCAGGTCAACCGCCTGCTCATCGGTGAGGGCTGCGGCTTCTTCAGCCGTCATCAATCCTTTCTGCACCACTTTTTTGCGAAGTACCGCCGGGTCAATACCGCGTCCGTCATCCGAAACGGTCAGAATGATACGCCCCTGCTCATGCCAGGCATTCAGCGTAACCGTGCCGCGCTCCGGTTTACCCGCTGCCCGCCGTTCATCCGGCGGTTCGATGCCATGGTCAATCGCATTCCGCACCAGGTGAATCAACGGGTCGTTGATTTCTTCGATCATCGAGCGGTCCAGTTCGGTATCCTCACCATGAATGACCACATCCACCAGTTTGCCCGCCTTTTGGGACATATCGCGCACCATGCGCGGGAACTTATGCAACAGGTTGCCAATCGGCAGCATGCGGATGCGCATCACCTCTTCCTGCAGCTGATCGGTGATGCGGCTGATGTGGGCTACCGTTTCGGCCAGGTTTTCAACCAGCGGATCGTTGTGGGCTTGCGCTTCCAGTTTGTTCCGCACCTGAAAGAGGTGATTGCGGTCCGTAATCAACTCACCCACCAGATTCATCAGGCTGTCCAGCCGTTCGACGCTGGTGCGTACGGTCATCTCCACCCCGCCGCGCCCGGCGCTGCCGTTGGAACGGCTGCGGGCCGGCTGGTTGAGCGGTGCAGCCGCTGGCTGGTCATTCGATTTTTCAACAGCCGCGGATGGGTGCGGGCGAGAAGGCTGGGGCTTATCTTCCGTCTTAATAACCGCCTTGCTTGTACCATCTGCCTGCACAACAACTTGTTCAACCTCCGAGATCTGCCCCAGTTTTTCCGCTACAGTATCTTCGTTGACCTTCGTCAACAATTGTGCCTGGAATGTCTGCACCGGTTGGGCGGTTTCAATCTGTTCCAGGCTGGGCTGCATCGCCGAAATTTCCCCCAACTCTTGCAGCGCCATCATCAATTGAAAGGCGCGCGCCGCTGAAGCAATGCTGTGCGGGTCAATTTGCGCCTGAATATGGAGCAGTTTTTTCCCGTTGGATTGCGCTTCTATCGGTTGAGGCTGAGGTGGTTCATGAGGGATTGACTCAACCCGGCTCTGATTTGAAATTTGACCCTTGTTTGAGGATGTGAAATCCGCAAACGCTTCGATTAACGGCTGCGGATCATAATCACTGAGCAAACCCTGAGTCACCTCATCGCGCAGCGCGCGCAAACCGTCCACCGCATCCAGGCACAGGTCAATCAACGCCGTGCTGACCGAGTACTGCCCCTTGCGCAGGCCGTCGAAGGCCGTTTCCAGGGCGTGGGTGAGGTTGGTCATGCGGTGGTGACCGATCATGCCCGCCATGCCTTTCAGGGTATGCGCCGCCCGAAAGGCATTTTGCAGCAAATCGCTATCACCGCTGCGATGTTCCAGCTCCACCAGCGTTTCATCCAGGGTTTGAAGGTGTTCATCTACCTCCGCCAGAAAGATGGGGAGTTCATCTTGGCTGATGTCAAAAACCATTTGCATAGCAACCCGCCGTATTGAAGATAAAATCCATACGCTCTGGAGTAAGATTAACACAAGCCCGGTAAGGCTTCAGTAAAGAGCGCGTAAAATACAGCCAAAGAACGCATGAAAATAATAAAAAAACGTCAGTTCGGGATAAATCCTCTTTGTACATCCGATTTCAGAATTTTGCCCCTTCCTGCGCCTCCCCCAATATCGCTTCTGTGATATTGGGGGAGGTGGGAGGGGGTCTATCACACATTTCGCTGCTCACAGGGTTTTGCGCTTATCCCAAACCCACGATAAAAAAATGCTGACCACAGATGGTCAGCATTTTATTTTCCATAAACGAGGGGCGCCTTTATGCCTGGTCGGGACTCTCCGGTGCTTCTCCCGGCTGCGGATCGGGCGACTCATCGGCCAGCAATTTGCGCAAGGCTTCAAACGATTCCGGCTCCGGGCCGCTTGCCAGCAATTCCTGTAAGCGGGTCTGTTCTTTGACGGCATCAGCAACTTCCTGACGCAAGATCAGCACTTCACGCGGAGCTGTTATGCCCAGTTTGACGCGGTCACCTTCCACCGCCAGCACAGTGACCGTGATCGAATCACCAATCGCAATACTTTCATCTACCCGTCGGGTCAGCACTAACATAGCCGGGATCCTTTACCTTTTTGGAGGATGGCTGCCTGTGTCCCCGAAGGCACAGCGCCTCACGATCAGCGCAGATAATCGAACAGGCTGAGGGCCGATATGGCACGCCGGCTGACTTCCAGTACTGCCTGATAGGTCGTCTCCTGACCGCGCAGCAGGGTAATGGCTTCCGCCATGTTCAGGTCTTCTCTTTTGGAAAGCAGACTGTTCAGCTCAATTTCAGTCTTATCGATCCCATCACTGGCTGCCTTCACCTGCCGCATTCGTGTGCCCAGCCCCGTGCGCTGCGCATCCACTGCGTCAAGCGCTGATTCTAACTGGGTAAAGGCCGTTTGTAAAGCATTCCGATCAAAACTGGCTGATTGCAGCGCATTGCGGGCAGCTATCAGTGATTCAACCAGCGGACGAAAGACGGGTTCTGCGGGCAGGTTCATCACCACCGACTGACCGGGCGCAATTGCGCGCTGTAAAAGGCCGTTATCCCCCTGATAGACGAGTGTATTCGGATCACTCATCACAAACGGCTGGGTGTGCAGCTGAAAACCGGCAAAAATGTATTCACCTTTGTGGGTCGAGTTCCCAATTTGAACCACTTGGGCAATCATGCCGTCAATTTCGGCAGCCAGCGCATGTTGGCGCTCATCGCTTCCCATGGTATCACTCAAACCGCGTGTGATCAGCCCTACCGCCCGCACACCAATCGTCTGTAATTGTTCGAGGCTGTAATCGGCGGCTTCCATCCACTCGCGGGTCAATTCGTTGGTGCTGCGGTAGGCTTGCAGGTTATTCAGTGTAGAACGCATGGTCAGACTTTGCGAGGTGTTCACCGGATCGTCGGAGGGGGACAGATTTTTCTTGCCGGCAGCAATTTTGCTTTGCAGGCGGGCGATTTGATCCATATTACCGGATAAATGAGCAATGGTATTGTTGATCATTCCTTGATGGGTTACACGCATGTTTTCATCCCTGCCTTTCGATTACCGCCCGACCAGGCCCAGCCCATTGATGATGCGATCCAGCATTTCGTCATACGCCGTCAGCACACGGGCTGCTGCCTGATAAGCGCGCTGCGCTTTGGCAAGATTTGCCGCTTCTTCATCCAGCGATACCCCCCCAACCGCCTCGCGCTGATCGTTGAGGGCTTTGGCAACCAGCCCATGAGTGGTGCTGTTTTGAGTGGCATTTTTGGTCAGTACGCCAAATGATGTGATTTGCCCGTTGTAATATTCATTGGGAGATACATTTCCCAGCCCGGCGATTGGCTGGTTACGCAATACCGCAATTGCCATGGCTATTGCATTGTTGCCCGGCTGCCCGGAAGCATCGGCGGCTGCCAGACTCTGAGCATCCACCGCTGCATTCAAACGCATGGTGATTGCATCTGTGCCGTTGAAGAGCGGTAAGCCGGTTGCTCCGTTCAACCCAAAACCGCTGCTGTGCAGGGCATTGACCTGTTGAATCATCTGACCTGCCAGCGTATTCAGTCCCTGAATCTGCTGCGGGATGACCTCATCGCGCACTTCTAAAATGCCTTTCAACGAGCCACCAGCCAGATTGACCGTCTGCGGGGGTGTATCGGCCTGCCAGACCACTTCCACCATCGGGGTATCGCCGGACTTCGGTTGGGTGGTCAAATGCAGCGCCTGTACCCCCATCACCAGCACATGCCCGCCAATCGAAACCATGACCTCGCCATTTTTCTGCTCATGGGCAACGGCGCCGGTCAATTCCGCCAAACGATCCAGAACCCGGTCGCGTTGATCCAGCAGGTCATTGGGGCGCTCGCCGGTGGAGAAAACGCGGGCAATTTCTTTGTTGAGGCGGGCAACTTCATCGGCATAGGCATTGACCTGTTCCACCTGACTGATCACCGCCTGGTTTTGATCGAGCCGGATTTGCTGGAGCTGCTCCCAGCGCCGGTTGAATCCCTCGGCCAGAACCCGGGCATCATCCAGCAAACTGACCCGCAGGCTGAGGTTGGCCGGGTCGCCCGCCAGATTCTGCCAGCTGTTCCAGAACTGATCCAGTTTGTTGATGAGACCATCCTGCGAAGTTTCCGCAAGAGTGGCCTCAATTTGCACCAGAATATCGCGGCGCGCCTCCCAGTATTTGGCGCTGGCCGAAACCGAGCGGTAGCGCCCGTCAAAAAATTCCAGGTTGAAGCGTTGAATCTGGGCAACCCGCACCCCGCCGCCGCGCATACCTGCCCCCATCCCCTTGTGCGCTGCAAGGATGGGGGAAGGCACAGTTGCTTCCAAAATCGCCGATTGGCGGCGGTAACCCGGTGTGTTGGCATTGGCAACATTGTGCTCAATCACCTCAATGGTTTGAGCGTGTGCCAGTATAGCCTGCAGGGCAATGTGAATTCCTGAAGAGATTCCCGGCATTGACCCCTCCCTTCAGGCACGGTAGTCCATGCCAAAATTGGCAGCCTCCGCCGCCGGTCGGGCCTTGTAGGGCGGGGCATAAGCCGGCTCCGGCTGTACCACCCCCACCAGAAAGACCTGGGCGGCTTGCAGCCAGTCCAGACGGGTTACTGCCAGCGCCTGATTGTAATCATTCAACTGGCGCGCCTCTCTGGCAAGGCTGGTAATTCCCTCCGCCAGGCGCGTGACGCGCCGGGCTTCACTCTCGTCCAGGTAAGGGAGCAGTTCGGCAATCGAGGTTTCATCCGATACAATTCCGCGCTCCAGAGCCAGTTTTTGCACGGCTTTGCGGCGGTTATCCTCCAATAATCCCAACCGGTCGAGCAGCACTTCTTTTTCTTCAACAATATTCATCAGGCTGTCACTGTTTTCCAGCAAGGCCTGACGCTCGCTCAGGGTCAATTCAATCAGTTGTTGAATCTGTCGAAACTGCTCAACCAGCGTGTCTTCCAGTTCAATCAGAACTTCGCAAAATTGATCGTGATTTACCATACCGTCTCTCCACTTGAGTCATCTATCAGGGCTTAAAGTAGGCTCGGGCGGCCAGTTTACGGGCGATTTCCTCTACCTGGATGGTGTAATCGCCGCTTTCAATTCGCTGGCGGATTTGATTGAGGCGCTCATTTTCCAGTTCCGGCGCGCTGTCTGCAGCTGAACGCGCCTTTGCCAGCAGGCGCGCATCCGACGAGAGCGAAACGCTATCCCGCCGCTGAGCAAAGCCATTGGCCTCATTGACCATTTTGCGGTCAGCGCGTTGGATAGGGTCTGCGCCTTGCGGAGTTAAGGGGTTGATTCCATTGTTCTCAATCTTCATAGGTCTTACCTCCAGGAGCCAAAAACGGTAGATAAATCACGTGTTTACAGTATCGGATGTTTTGGCTCAAACTTTACCCCTTGCGCAGATTCAGCGCCTGCGCAATCATCGTGTCAGTTTGCTGAAAGGTGCGCACCGACATCTGAAAGGAACGCTGCAGCGACATTAACCGCGTCATTTCGCTGGATAAATCCACGCTCGACTGTTCGACGGCGTGCGCGGCGATCATCCCAAAATTTGCCGAGCCCGGCGTTCCAACCTGCGCCGCGCCGGAAGCCTGGCTTGCCAGCCAGACATTATGCCCTTGCGAAATCAAGCCGCTGGGGTTGACAAAGCGCGCCAGTTGCACCTGACCGGCAATCAGGCGTGTGCCATCCTGAAGGGTGGCCTGCACGCTGCCATCCGGCAGGATATAGATATCCGTGGTGCCGTCGGGTATCTGCCCGTTCCAGACCAGCCGGTAGCCCGCCGCCGTAACCAGCTGACGGCTGGAATCCAGCAGAAATTGTCCGTCGCGGGTATATCCGGTAGTTCCATCCGGCAGCCTGACCTGAAAGAAACCCTCGCCCTGAATCGCCCAGTCCAGCGGGTTTGCCGATTGGCGTAAGGCGCCCTGGCGCATCAACGCCTGCGTGCTGGCCAGGGTAACCCCTTCCAATGTACGCTGATTGAGCAATTCCTGAAAGTTCGAGCGGCTGGCTTTGAAACCGGCCGTGTTCATGTTCGCCAGATTGTTGGAAACCACATCCAGATCGAGCAGTCGGCTGAGAATATCCTGCCGGGAGATATTAAGGGTGTGAAAGAGGGAAGATGACATGATAACGGCACTCCTATCCAATTCTGCCGAGTGAGGCAATGGTCTTACCCAGTAATTCGTCCTGATTTTGCACCATTTTCAAAGCGGCTTCGTAAGCGCGCCCGACTTCCACCAGTTGGGTCATCAACTGGGTGGGGTTGGCGTTCGACATTTCCAGGGCTCCCTGAACCACCCGCACGGGCCCCTGCTGGGTAGAAGCCGCCGGTCCACTGTAAAGGTTGCCTTCTTCGCGCTGAAGTTCGGTGCGCGGATCGGCAAAGCGCGCCAGCCCCAAGCGTGCCACCTGGGCGCCGTTGACCTGAATACTGCCATCCGGCAACACCATAATCTCGCCGTCCGGCAGGCGGATGGGCTGACCGCCTTCGTTCAATACAAAATAACCATCCACCGTGACCAGATTGTTCTGCGCGTCCCGCAAAAATCTACCGTCGCGGGTGTAACGATCACCTTGCGGGGTACGCACGCGGAAAAAGCCTTCGCCTTCGATGGCCAGATCCAGCGGGTTTTGGGTCAGCTGCAAACCGCCCTGCGTGAAATCGGTCACCTGCGGGCCGAGTTGTGTGCCAAGCCCCAACAGCCCCACATAACTCAGCCGTTGGTTTTGCAGCACGTTGCCGGGGGAATACAAAACCGGTGTCTGCGCCCAATCCTGGGCATCGGTAAGAATTTGCTTGAAGCCGGGCGTTTCGATGTTGGCCACATTGTGCGCCAGAATCTGCTGGCGGGCGGCGTTCATGATCATTGCCGAAACTGCCGAATACATGCCTTTAATCATCGGATGTAACCTCCTTGAACATTCGGGGTGCTGCGCTGCTGAACACTCAACACAAGGCGCACTTCCTCACGGGTCATCCCCATCTGGCGGGCAATGTCCACTTCGGACATTTGCGCAGCAGCCATGGCAACAATCAGACGATTGCGCTCGGCCGGGTCGCTTGCCGGAGCAGCGGGCGGCTGGGTAACCGGGCGGTTTTTGGATACCTCCAGCAGCTGCTGGAAGTCAGCCTGCCCCAAAATGCCGGCCGGGGGCTGAGTGTGCGGGGCAGCGGACTGATCGGTCTTTCGGCTGTTTTCCACCAGCGTGCGCATCTGCTCGGTCACCGGGTTCAGCTTGTCAGCCTGCGCCTGCCGTCCCTTCATTAGAGCCGTTTCGCGCATCAATTGAAGCAGCGTGTAGGTATCTTCCAGTGAGACTCGCGGAATGTTACTCATGGCTCATCACCACCTTCAGGTTGATCAATGCTCGCGCATGCAACTGGCACACGCGCGATTCGGAGATTCCCAAAACTTTTCCAATTTCTTTGAAGTTCAATTCATCATGGTAATACAGAGACAACACGAGTTGTTCCCGCTCCGGCAAACTGCGGATGGCTTCCGCCAGCTGCTGGCGCAAATCCTCATCCAGCGAAAGTTCCTGCGGGTCAACCTGGCGTTCATCGCCCAGCCGGTCGTGCAGGTCGCTCTCTTCGCTGTCCACATCGGCGGGCGCATCCAGCGAAAGCATAAAGCGATTGGAATCCATCAGGCCGCGCTGGACGGTATCCAGGTCGGTTTTCAGGTGAGCGGCAATTTCCTCATCGGTCGGCTCACGTTGATGAATCAGCCACAGTTCCTCCACCGCCTTTTGGATGGCGCGCACCCGCTGGCGGGCGGTGCGGCTCATCCAGTCCACCGAACGCAGGTAATCCAGCACTTTTCCGCGGATACGCACGGCGGCATAGGTGCTGAAGCGTGTGCCAAATTGAGGGTCATAGCGGTCAACCGCTTCAATCAAACCCAGCAACCCCTGATGAAGCAGGTCTTCGTACTCGCTGCCCAAATCAGGGGTAATGCCAAGGCGGCTGAGCAGGTAACGAACCAGCGGCACCGATTGGAGCACCAGCTGCTCGCGCGCTTCGGCGCTGCGAGTTACCAGATACACTTCCAAAGCCGCTGTCGAAAGTTCCTGAACAGCCATTCAGAATTACTCCTTCACCTCGCCGGCGGACGGCTGGCTTGCTGCCTCTCCGCCGGTTTGAGCATTGACCTTTCCGCTATGGGGTGCGGCTTCCTGCCGAACGGCTTGCTCCGCAACCCGGCTGTTTGCCAGACCGGAAGACACCTGATAAGTCAGAAACCACAACACACTTCCCAGCGAAACCACACCCACCACAGCGCGGAGAAAGACCTCCATCAGCGTCGCGCCGGACATGAAGGAAACCAGTACAATCACCAGCGTGACGAGCAGCAAAATCAGGGTTGAGAAGGAAAAGAACACCTCGGCAAACAGCGGCAGGGTTACCTGCGGTGCGGGCGGTTTTTTCCCCGCAGGCGGTTTCTTTGTCTTTTGTTCCTTTTCCGGTTGGGGATCTTTATTCTTCGCCATCAGTCCTGATTCCATCCTTTCCCAAAGAGTGCCGCGCACAGGCGGGAGGCTTCGGCGGCCTGAAATTTAGCGGCGGTTTCCTTGCCATACGCAAAATAACGCAGCGGGTAGGGAGTACGCCGCGCAAAGTTATAGACACTGCCAAAGGTCATTGTTTCGTCCATGCGGGTAAAGATCATTCCATTCAGGCGGAAAACACCCAGCGCGGCGCTGATCTGCACCAGATCACTCTCGCGGGTCAGCGCCGAGGCTACCAGCCAGGTCACCCGCTGGGGAATCTGGCTGAGCAGTTCGCCCAATTCAACCAGCGGATCTTCCCGGCAGGGGTTGAAACCGGCCGTATCTACCAGAAACACATCCGCATCCTGCATTTCGTCCGCAATGAGTTGAACATCCTGAGGCCGGTAAACCAGTCTGAGCGGGATGTTGAGCGCATCGGTGTAGGCGCGTGCTTCAGCAATCGCACCGGTGCGGATGGTATCCGCACATACCCACACCACCTTTTTAGCCAGGTGCTGGCTGTACAAAATTGCCAGTTTTGCGGTGGTACTGGTCTTTCCGCTGCCGCTGGCGCCCACCAGGCAAACCCAACGCCCCGGCAGACGCAACGCCCCCGCAGCCGGCAGGCGCAGTTCAGCAGCCAGGACTTCCTGAACATAACGAACGCATAAATCATCCTCTTTCAACATCGCTGCGCCAAGGGTCTGGTTCAGGCGTTGCAAGGTGCGCCGCACAAAATCGGCCTCGACACCCTGCTCCAGCAGCCGCTGCTGAACGCGCTGCAAACTGGGGGGCAGCTGCCGGGCAGCGGCGGTTGCAGGCGGGGCTTCCGGCTCGACAGGCGGACATTCCAGCGCCGCCCCTTTTAGTTCCTCAACAGCAGGACGGGCTATCTGTTTTTGGGCAGAGCGCACCTCGGCGCGGCTGAGGTGGGGCGGTGACCAGCGCTGGGGTTGGTGGGTTGGGGTCTTTTCACCCGGCGGGAAGGCCGGTTGACCACCTACCCACTCAATGGCTGGCGCCGCTTCCTCAAACTCAATGTGAGCGCCGTCGGCGCTGCGGCGCAGAACGGTTTTCGGTTGGGCGGTTTGGGCAGCCGTGTTTTGCAGCGGTGGGGCGGCGACCACCTCTACGCCCTTCTTGCGCCACACATTCCACACCGGCCCCATCGGAATTTCACGCGCCGAGAGCACAATGGCATCCGGGCCAAGTTCAGCCTGAATGCGCTGCAGGGCTTCGAACATCGTTTCACATTGATATTTGCGCGTTTCCATGCTCACCTCTCACCATGCTCAACTTTGACCATTCCCCAGCACCGCCCCCAAATCCAACATGCCGTGGGCTTTAACCCGCGTACCGGGGCTGACTTCGGAAAAGGCCAGCACCACCAGATTGGGCAGCGATTGCGCCGCCAGCCGGCGGAAGGCCAGCCGCAGTTCTCGCGGGCAGAGCAGAATTGGGAAATACCCCAGCTGCGCCAGTCCTTCCATTTGCTCACCGGCTTTCATCAGAAGGGTTTGCGCCAGTCCGGCATCCAGCGAAAGCGCCGGACCATTATCGGTGGATACCAAAGCGCTGCGTAGCAGCGACTCAACCTGCGGCGAAAGGGTGAACACATGCAGCGTGTTGTTCTCATCGCGGTACTGCGCCGAAATGGTGTTGGCCATGGTCTGGCGCACGGCTTCCGCCAGTATATTCGGGTCGCGGGTCACGGCTGCATGATTGGCAAGTACCTCCAAAATGCCGCTCAAGTCTCGAATCGGCACTCTTTCGCGCAGCAGGTTGCGCAGTACACTCTGCACCTCACCCAGCGTCAACATTTCGGGCACGACCCCCTCTACCGAAGCCGGTGACTTCTGGCGCAGTTGATTGATCATTTCCTGCACCAGCTGCCGGCTGAGCAAATCGGGGGCGTGGTTGCGCACCGTTTCGGTCAGATGCGTGCTGAGCACGGACAGCGGCGAAACCACCGTGTACCCTTTCAACTCGGCCTGATTCTGTTCGGCTTCGCTGATCCAAACTGCCGGCAGCCCAAAGGCCGGCTCAATGGTCTGGATACCCTGTAATTCACCATCCACACTCGAACCCGGAATGGCTAACATACGGTCAATCATCAATTCACCGCTGGAGACTTCCTGCCCGCGAATTTTGATACGGTAGGCGTTCGGGGCAAGGCGCAGGTTATCGCGGATGCGCACCACCGGCAGCACCAGCCCCAATTCGGCCATCAACTGGCGGCGGATACTGGTGATGCGCCGCAGCAGGTTATCCTGGGCATCTTCTTCAATCAGCGGGACCAGCCCGTAACCAATTTCCAGTTCAATCGGGTCAACCACCACCATTTCCAGCATCTGTTCCGGCGTTTCGGGTTCGGCAACGGTCGGCGCGGCAGCAGTCATCACCTGAGCGGCCTGTTCTTCCAGACGGGCTTTGTTGACAAAATAAGCACCCACCCCAAACCCCACGCTGATTAACCCAAACGGCAGTTTGGGCAGACCCGGCACCAGCATCATCAAAGCCACCAGAATGGAACCCACCGCCAGCACATTGAAATTGGAAATCTGTCCGAACAGCTCGTTGCCCAGCGAGGATTCCGAGGTGGAGCGAGTCACAATCAAACCCGCGGCTGCCGAAACCAGCAGCGCCGGCACCTGCACAGCCAGACCCGCCCCAATCGTCAGCAGCACATAGGTTTGCAGGGCATCCGCCAACGGTAAGCCGCGCTGAAGCACGCTGATCACAAACCCGCCGATGATGTTGACCAGCATGATAATGATGGCGGCAATCGCATCGCCGCGCACAAATTTACTGGCGCCGTCCATTGCCCCGTAAAAATCGGCTTCGGCTTCGATGGCTTTGCGGCGCTGACGGGCTTCGCTTTCATCAATCAAACCGGCGTTCAGGTCGGCATCAATCGCCAGCTGCTTGCCGGGCATGGCGTCCAGCGTGAAGCGCGCCGCCACTTCTGCCACGCGGCCCGCCCCGCTGTTGATCACCACAAACTGGATGATCATCAGGATCAAGAAAATAACAAAGCCGACCACATAGTTACCGCCAACGATCAGATTACCAAAGGTAGCCACAATTGCCCCGGCTTCGCCGTTGAGCAAAATCAACCGGCTGACCGAGATGTTGATGCCCATGCGCAGCAGAGTGACCAGCAGTAAAACGGTTGGGAAAGCTGAAAATTCCATCGGCTGGCGGATGTACATGGTGAGCAGCATGATGCCGATGGAAACCGCAATGCTAAAGGCCACCAGTAAGTCCACCAGCAGCGGCGGCAGGGGCACCAGCATCAGGCCGACAATCACCACCAGCGTAAACGCCATGACAATATCTTTGGAGCGCAGTAAACTCTGCAGGGACTGGATCATCGGGTTAGAAGTACGCGTTGCTGTGGTCATCTTTTGCCTTTTTATCCTCCCACGGGGTGAGGTTGTGCCGGGCTGCGTCCGCGCAGACGGTACACGTACGCCAGCACTTCCGCCATGGCCAGATACAAATCCGGGGAAATCTCCTGGTCAATTTCAATCGTTTTGTACATCGCCCGCGCCAGCGGGATATTCTGAACAATCGGAATGTTGTGTTCGCGGGCAATCGCCACAATTCTTTCGGCTACGCGCAACGCGCCTTTAGCGATGACGCGCGGGGCATTCATCCCCTCGTGATACTCGATGGCAATTGCCAGATGGGTCGGGTTGGTGACAACTACAGTTGCCTTGGGGACTTTAGCCATCATTCGGTTGCGGGCAATCCGCCGCTGTTGAGCGCGGATACGACTTTTCAGGAATGGGTCACCCTCTGAACGCTTGAATTCCTCTTTGATTTCCTCTTTGGTCATGCGCAGGCTGCGCAGCCAGTCCCAGCGCTGATAGGCGTAATCGGCAGCCGCAAGCACCAGATAAACACCGCCCACCCGCAGCATCAGGTTAACCGCCAGATCCGCAAACAGGCTCAACGCACTGCGGAAGTCGGTTTGCAGCAGGACGGCGAATTCCTCAATATGACCGCGCAGGTAACTGTATGCCACCCAGCCCACCACCAGCAGTTTGAGCAGAGCGCGCACAATTTCCACCAAACCGCGCAGGGAAAAGATGCGTTTGAAACCGTTGAGCGGATTGAGCCGTTTGAAGTCGAAACCGATTTTTTTACTCGTCCACAAAAAGCGCGTCTGTCCCATGGTAACGGCAATTGCCGTGAACATCAGCGCGAAGAGCATCAAACCCAACGGCGGCAGTACCTGACTGCCAATTGAATAAACCATTTGCAGCAGAACTTTCTCACTTAATTCGACCGTTGCAATCTGCGCCAGCGATTGGGTGATGAGCGTTGCAAAAGAGGTGTTGATTTCTTTGCCCGGCCCGCGCAACAAAAAAGCCGCCGCCAGCAGAATGACAGCCGTGTTCAATTCCTGGCTGCGCGCCACCTGTCCTTCTTTACGCGCATCCTCAATTCGTCGCGGGGTTGGGGCTTCGGTCTTGTTGCTCATTGCTCAATTCCCAATCAACATCAGCATGCGCGGCGCAATTTCGCGGTACAGGTTGCCGATTAAGGGCAGTCCCACAACGATGACCAGCCCCATGGCAATCAACGAAACGCCAATTTTCAACGGCAAACCGAGGAAATAAACCTGCACCTGTGGAGCAACCCGCGCCAGTAAACCCAGCGTGAGGTCGGTCAAAAACAAGGCGGCCATCACCGGCAGCGCAAGGTGTACCCCCGCCAGAATTAACTGAGCGGTTGTTTGCATGAGAACATCCATGCGGTCGAGCGGAAGCGGCGCCATCAGCGGCAAAATTTCAAAGGTTTTTTTGACCGCAATCAAAAACAGGTGATGCCCGTCAATCACCAGAAAATAAAGCATCACCACCATCATAAAAAATTGATCCAGCGCGGTGGAACTTTCGGCAATGGCGGGATTGAACAGGCGGCTGGAAGCAAAACCGCTGCCCAAACCCATCGCTTCACCGGCAATTTGCAGCGCACCGAAGGTCAGTCGGGCGGCAAACCCGGCCAGCGTACCGATCAATACTTCACGAGCCACCCAAATAGCGTAAGCCAGTCCGTCCATCCACTCGGTTTGAGGCGGCAGAGGCTGCCAAGGCAATAAAATTGCCGCCAGGATCAATCCCAGTCCAACCCGCACCTGTAAGGGAATGGTCTGCCCGCCCAGCACCGGCACGGCAATCATCAACGCCAGAATCCGGGTCAGGGCAAGAAAATACAACTGAGCCTGCGCGACCGAAACAATCACAATCGTTCTCTCCCACGGCAGAACTTAGTTTCAGGATAACGGATTCGGGCAAAAAATTCCGTAAAGTCGGAGTGAAGCTCGTCTAAATATGGCGTAAAAAATTCAATCCTGCAAAGCACGCTGAATGCGCTGCGCAAGGCCTTGGGCATCCAGCGGTTTGACAAAGAAATCAACAACCCCCAGTTCTCTGGCGCGCAGCACCACTTCGGGAAACGCCAGCCGTGAAACAACAAACACCAGCGTTCCCTGCAGGGCTTGCGCCTGCTGCAGCCCTTCCAGTACTTCCAGTCCGTTGGCAGCCGGTAGAAACAAGTCCAACAGTAAAGCCTGCGGCTGGTAACGGCTGAGCAGATCAGGCAGGTCGGCTGCTTCACGAGCCATCACAACCTCAAAACCGGCGCGCTGCAAAGCCAGCCCGGCCAGGTCGCGCTGCAGGGCATCCGGTATCAGCAGGATGATACGCCTGGTTTGCTCTTCCATGACCGATTCTTCCTTAAACCGATACCCCTAAAATATCGCCAACACGCTGTTGAAAACGCTCCAAACGCGCTTCATCCAGCGATAGAATGGTCAGCACATCCGGATGGAGCACATCGCAAAACAGACCCTGCTGGCTGCCCTGTACCTTAATGGTCAGGTAGTTGGCCAGGTTGACGATGGCCGGCAAAACCGGGCTGGCGTGGGCGGATGACGGGTAATGGTGAAATGAAATGGCATCCATTAAAACCGTAGGAAAGCCCCAGCGTTGGGCAATCAAGCCGCCTACGCGGGCATGATCAATACCAATCAATTTCTCTTCCACCAGCCAGAGCGGTTGATTGTATTTTTGAACGTACAGGATGATTTGGCTGTAATCGGTCAGCACATACTGATCCAGCAGCAGTTTGCCAATATCGTGCAGCAGCCCGGCAACATAAGCCTCTTCCGGATCGGGATAAGCCAGTGTGCGGGCTGCCCATTCAGCGGTAACCGCCGTACCCACCGAATGATTCCATAACTCGCCGGCCCCCAAGCGGTAACCGCTCAACTGGCGATTCATCGAGTCAACCGCCACCGAAGCCAGCAGCAGCGACTTCAAACGCTTGACGCCGATGCGCACCACTGCGTCATTCAAAGACGTACACGTGCGTCCATACCCCAACGACGCCGAATTCGCCATTTGCAGCACCAGCGCCGCCAGCGCCTGATCCAGCCCAATATATTCGGCAATCATCCCAAGGCTGACTCTGGGATTTTCCAATTCTTTCAGCACACGCGTCACATTCGAGGGAATTGGCCGCAGATGATTAACCGATTGGAGAATGGCCTGGACACGTTGAGTCAGCATTGAATTGCTCCGTTGCAAAAGGTCAGGGTGTCAACCCCGGCAGAGAGTTGAATAACTCGGCGGTGAATACCAGGATTTGCTGCAGCATCCACGAACCCAAAATCACCAGCACCAGAATAATGCCGATCATCTTTGGGACAAACGAAAGGGTCGGCTCATTGATCTGGGTTGCCGCCTGCACCAGACTGATCAGGCTGCCCACCAGCAGGCTGACCAGCATGACCGGCCCCGCCAGAATCAGAGCCATGGTGATCGCTTTTTGCGCCAGAGTCATGACAAAGGCTTCGGTCAAGGCATCCTCCTCATTGCAAGAAACTCAACGCCAGACTGCGCACAACCAGATACCAGCCATCCACCATCACAAACAGCAGCAGTTTGAACGGCAGCGCCACCAGCGAAGGCGGCAGCATGATCATGCCCATCGAAAGCAGCACACTGGAAACAACCAGATCAATAATCAAAAAGGGGATGAAAATCACAAACCCCATCGTAAAAGCCGTGCGCAGTTCGCTGATGACAAAAGCGGGAAAGAGCGCGACAGTGGGGATGTCTTCCAGGGTTTGCGGGCGCTGCTCGCCGCTCAAATCCAAAAACAACTGGATGTCTTTTTCGCGGGTATTGGCGAACATGAAAGCCCGCACCGGCTCGACCGCCCGCTTGAAGGCCGTTTCCTGGTCAATTTCCTCTTTCAGATAAGGCTGAATGGCCGTTTGATCCACCTGCTGATAAACCGGCGACATGATAAAAAAGGTCAAAAGCAGCGATAAACCAATCACCACCTGATTTGGCGGAATGGTGGGTGAACCGATGGCGCTGCGCAGCATGGACAGCACAATCACAATGCGGGTGAATGAAGTGGCCAGGATGAGAATTGCCGGAGCCAGCGAAAGCACGGTCAGCAGTACCAGCAGCTGCACCCCGCTGGTCACCTGTTTTGGCTGACCCTGCGGCTCAATGGTCAGGGTTACGCCCGGCGCGCTCAGGTTGGGATCACCCACACAGCCGCTCAAAAACAATGAAACCAGCGCCAGCGCAACCAGCAGGATGATTGTCTTTTGACGGTCGGAAAGGCTGGTCAACCATGCTTTGTTTTTCATGGCGAAATTATCCCTTTCCATTGGTTTTGACCTGTAAAAATCCCTGTAAGAGGCGGTTGAAATCCTGTCCGATGGGGATGGGCTGCTCTTCTTCGGCAGTGTTGGGCAGGTGGACTTCGGAAATGAGCGCAATATTCTGGTCGGTTGCCCCAATCAAAAAGTGCTGATTGCCCACCTGCACCAGATGCAGGGCTTGTTTGGGAGAAAGACGGATCGATTCTGCCACCATCATCTGACCGCCGCGGCCCAAACGGCGCGGGTTGCGCGCCCAGCGCATTGCCAGCACGCCAAAGCCAACAATCATCAGCAGCACGCCTCCCAGTTTTACCGCCACCCCCACAAAATACAGGCCAGAAAATTCACCGGCGTTGGCTTGAGGGGCAGCCCCGCCACCCAAAGCCAGCGCAAGGCAGGCAATCAGGCTGAGCGCCAGCAGCCCGGCCTGCATCTTTTGCCGCCGGCTGGCAGCCGCATACCACTGCTTGATGCGGTTTATCCAGGACGACATCATAGACCACCCTTGCGGTTTTCGGGGCTGATCACTTCGGTAATGCGCACGCCGAATTTATCATCCACCACCACCACTTCGCCGCGTGCGATCAGCAGGTCATTGACAAACACATCTACCGGATCCCCGGCCAGGCGGTCCAGTTCGACCACCGAACCGTTCTGCAAATCCAGAACCTGCTGCAAGGTCATGCGGGTGCGCCCCAATTCAACCGTCACCTTCAGCATGACATCCATGAACAGGTCAATGCTGGCGCTTTCGCGCGTGGAAGTCTTGACCGCACTGGAGGAGGCGGTGCGAACAGGTGGGGAAGAATTTTCAAATTCATTGAGATTTTGCTCGTTCATCATTCACCTCTCGATCTCATCGGCAGGGTCGGCCGGTTCGCGAATGACCCCGCTAATTTGAATGGCCAGATTGCGGCCGCTGCGTCCCACTCTGCCGGTGAACCGCTTGCGGCGGGCAACTTCCACCACCAGCGGCTCACGGATGGAAGTATCCAGCTGGATGACATCTCCGACAGCCAGATTTAAAATTTCTCTCAAATGCAGTTCAGCCTGACCCAGCGGCACGCGGATGGGAAGGGTAACCCGCTGCATGTTCTGCAGCACTTTTTCGCGGGTGGTGTAATCCTGCTGCTGTTCTTTGCGCCCGGCAATCCAGATGTGTGGATTAAGTACGTTGGCAATCGGTTTGAGGGTATTGAAGGGAATGAACATACTCATCGTGCCGGTGGTGCCTTGAATGTTCAATTCAAAGGTCAGCAGCATCACCCGTTCGTTGCCCATAATCATCTGCACCCAGTGCTGGTTGGTGGTCGAATCTTCCAGAGTGGGTTCCACCGAAACCACTTTGCTCCAGGCGGCTTTGATATCACCCAGCATGTGCTCCACCAACCCGCGCAGCAGCGACTGGTCAATTTCGGTCAACTGGCGGTCTTGATAGCGGCCCTCGATCTTTCCGCCCAGCCGCTGTTCCAGAATCAGGTAACTGATGTTGGGGCTCATGGTAATCACCACCTGACTGGGCAGCGGAGCAAGGTTAATCATGTGAAAGAGCGAGTTGGGCGGAAAATCTTTGAGAAAATCATGAAAGCGTCCCTGTTCGGTGTGTACCAGACGCGGGCGCAAATTGGTGCGCAGAAAAGTCGGCAGCGAGGTCGTCAGCCGCTCGGTCAGGTCTTCATGCACCAGTTCCACGGCGCGCATCTGTTCCTTGGAGAAGCGGTCCGGTGACCAGAAGTTGTAGGCGGTCACCTTCTTGCCTCCCTCGGTTTCGGCGCGCCCGCGCTGCTCGCCGCCCTGATTGATCAGTTCGGCAAGATTGACGCTTTCCTGACCGTCCTTCTGGTCAACCTCAATGGCGCCTTTGAGTAGTGCGTCAATTTCCGACTGCGATAACATGGGTCACTGCACCACAAATTCTGTGAAATAGACGGACAGCAGATGAAATTCCGGCAGGCGCTGCGAAATGGCCTGCATCAGTTCCTGCCGCAGCCGTTCCTTGCCCTCGGCAGTGTACAATTCTTCAAAGGTTTTGGTGGAAAGCAGCGTAATCACCACATCATCCATCACCGGCATCCGCGATTGAATGCGGGTTTCAAAATCATTTCCTGCCGCAGCCGTTTCTCCCGACCCATGATCACCGGAGGATTTAGCGGTTTTTGCATCTGCCGGGGCTTCTTCGGGCGCAAATTCCAGCACGACCGTCAGGCGGATGTATTTGCGCCCGCTGGGGTCGGCCAGATTGATGATTTTGGTGGACATGTTGACCATAATCCCCTCGCCCGGCTGATAGACATGCGGGGTGGGGGTTGGCTCTGCGGCTGCCTCAACCGTCCCTAATGGCAGGCTGCTGCGTGAATAGTCATATACCAGATGAAACGGCTTGGGGAAATCATCCGGCGCAAACATGATGTAGGCAGTCGCCAGCGAAATGGCTGCAATGGCCGTGACCACCAGAAAGGTCATCACTTTGGTTGCAATGCTGAGAATGCTCAATACTTTACTCATTGCTCATGCTCCTTCATTAAGGCTGCGGAACATTGGGGGCTACATTCAGGTTTTCAACCCCGATCACACTGTTTTCAACGGGATAAACGATGATGATATCCACACGGCTGTTCAGCGCACGGTGAGCGGGTGTATCGTTTGGAAAGATGGGGTCATATTCCCCACGCCCGGTAATGATCAGGCGGCTGGGGGCGATTCCGTTTTGCATCAAAAAGTCCGCCACACTCATCGCCCGTGCCAGCGATAGTTCCCAGTTATTTCGGTAGGGTGAATCGGCGGGCAAGGAGTCATCGGTATGCCCCACCAGCCGAATGGGATTGTCAATCGGCCGCACCATCTCTACAATGGTGTGCAACACTTCCAGAGCAGAGGGAGAAAGTTCTGCCCTTCCGGGGGCGAATACCAGTTTTTCACTCAGCGAAATCAGTACACCCTCGATGTTGGTCTGCACGCTGACTTCATTGCCGAACTGCGTACCGGATAACATACGGGTCAACTGGCCGGCCACCTCTTCGGATTTTGGCGGAGCTTCCGGAATGCCCGGCACGACAATCGGCTTGGGCTGACCGTTTTCAATGCTGCCGCCGCTCTGGTTGATCTGGACATCCACCACGCGCGCCGCCCCGCCCAGTGAAAACGCCGCCCGCATGCTCTCCGCCAGCCGCTTGTACTTTTCCACATCAATCTGACCCATGGAGTACAGCACCACGAACAACACCATCAACAAGGTGATGAAGTCCGCGTAACTAACCAGCCAGCGTTCGCTGTTTTCGCCGCCTTCACCGCCGCCACCGTGTGCCATGGCTTACGCTCCTGCTTCTTTTGCGGCTGCTGCCGCTTTCTTGGCGGGCTTTTCAGCCCCTTTCTCATCCTCACCTTTGACCGCCGAGGGTGGCAGGTAGGCATTCAATTTCTCGCGCACGATGCGCGGGTTCTCACCGGCCTGAATGGAGAGAATTCCCTCCAGCAGCATGTAACGCAGGTGAGCCTCTTCATCGCTTTTGGCTTTGAGTTTGGCGCCAATCGGCAGAAAAATCAGGTTCGCGCTCAACAGGCCCCACAGAGTGGCCAAAAACGCGCCCGCAATGGATTTTGCCAGTTTGTTGGGATCATCCAGCGATTGCAGCACCGAAATCAGCCCCATGACCGTACCGATGATGCCGAAGGTTGGCGCAAAACCGCCGGCAGCGGTGAAGAAGCTGTACCCGGCGCGATGGCGCGCCTGCATCTGCTGAATGTTGATTTCCATGATGGAACGCACCTGCGCCGGATCCACGCCATCCACCACCATCATGATGCCTTTTTGTAAAAATTTATCGGTAATCTTCTTGCTGTCCTCTTCCAGGGCCAGAAGGCCATCCCGCCGGGCGCGGTCTGCCATTTTGACCAGCAATTCGATCAACTCGTGCTCATCGAATTTAGTGCCCATGACCGCCTTGCTGATTAGTAGCGGCAGTTTGGTGACGATTTTGAGGGATGTGGTGATGGTGGTTGCCATGATGGCGCCCAGTGCTGTAATCATGATGGCTGAGGGGTGGGCAAATAATTCAGCCGGCGTGCCGCCATCCAGAATCATGACGACCACCACCACAATGACGGCGCCGATCAGACCGATGATTGTTGCCAGATCCATTGCTTTACCTCACTATCTGTCCTGTTTTACAAACAAAGGCTGTGAAATGCGCTGACGATATTCGATGTAACGTTCGCAAACCAATTCGGGAGATTCACGCACAACCAGTTTTTTCTCATTCAACAGGGTGATTACCGTATCCGGAGTTTTTTCTACACTCTGAATCAACTCCGGATTGAGAAAAAATTGTGTTCCATTCAGGCGAGTCAGCAAAATCACAGCAATACCCTTTCCAAAAATTTACAATCGAAGAGGCGTTAATCAATTCTCCCACGCAAGAATCTAACATATCCCCCACTTCAATCACATAAAGGCGGCGTGAAAGCGGTGTAAAGAAAGGCTAAAAAATTCCCCCCACCTTTCAGTTTCATTAACTACCCGGCATTGTGAAGGTGACCTTTCAGCATGTATAATACTCGTGCAAGAATATGGAAAGAAGGTCACGAATGCCGCACGCCGACAAACGGGTTCTCATCCTGGACGATGACGGCGCACTGGGGGAAATGTTGCGCGATTTTATCGCACACACCTGCCAGTGTGAGGTGATTCACCTCGATCACCCTGATGATCTGTGGGGATCGTTGGAAAGCAGCAATTTTGATGTGCTGTTTTTGGATTACAAACTTCCCGGCAGTAACGGCATTGAAATACTGGAACGACTATACCAGAATCCCTGTTACCGCAATTTACCGGTCATCATGATGACCGGCGAAGGCAGTGAAACCATCGCAGCACGGGCAATCCAGGCCGGCGCAATGGACTATCTGGTCAAAACCGAACTATCCTTTGAAATGCTGCCGGCTCTGATTGAGAAAGCCATCCAGCGGCGTGCCATTCAGCAAGCCATTCACGAAGCCCAGCGAAAAGTCGAATATCAGGCGATGCTGCTCAACAACGCGCGCGATGCCATCATCAGCTGGGACTTGAACAACATCATCACCTACTGGAATCAGGCAGCAGAGCGGTTATTCGGTTACTCCGCCGAGTACATGCTGGGTAAACCGGTTTTTGAGGCATACTTTTCGCTTTTCGAGCAGCCGCAGCGCCGCAGCGCCGCCGATGAAAATGTGACTCTGCTGGGTGAGCGCCGCTTCCGCCACCCCCAGCGCGGCGTGATCTGGGTCAGTTCTCAAATCAGCCGGCTGTACGGTGGTGAGGACGGCCGGCAGTTGATTGGCACCATGGATGTGGTGCGCGATATTACCCTGGCAAAGCAGGAGCAGGAATCCCTGGCTCAGAGCCAGCACTTCATCAAACGCATTCTGGAAACCATCCCGCACATCATCTATATTATTAACCTGCGCGAAAATCAACTGCGCTACATCAGCCCCAAGGTCAAGGAATTACTGGGATATGCAATCGAGGAAGTGGAGGCAGCTGCCTTTCACAAAATTGTGGAAAAGGTACATCCCGAAGACCGGGAACGGGTTCGGCTGCATTACAGAAATATCCTCAAAACCCCTCCAACTCAGGCATTGACCATCGAATACCGCTTGCCGGATTCGGCTGACCAGTGGCGCTGGCTGCGCAATGTCGAAACCATCTTTTCGCTGGATGGCGTTGGCAACCCGGTCGAAATTATCGGTGTGTGCGAGGACATCACCGCCCGCAAAGAGATGGAAGAAAAACTGAGCGCTTCTCAGGTATATGTCACTCAAACCGCCCGCATGGCGTCCATCGGTCAACTGGCGGCCAGCGTTGCCCACCAGATCAGCAATCCGCTGACCACCATCATCGCCGACACCCAGTTGTTGCTGCGCAGTCTGCCGCCGGAGGATGACCATTCCGAATCGTTGAAAGCCATCCTTTCCGCCGGCTGGCGCATGCAGGAAGTGATTGATCTGCTGATGAAGTTTTCGCAGCCTTCCATCAGCAGCCGTCAAATTGTGGCTATTAATGATACAATTAATAAAGCAATTTTACTGGCGGGCTCTCATTTGCGTTCCGCTCAAATTGATCTGCATCTCAATCTCAGCGAACCTTCCCCGGTGATTTTGGGGTTTGAACAACGTCTGGTGGATTTGTGGGTTAATTTGCTTCTGGCGGAACATCCTTCCGATCCTGACCAATCACCCCGCAATATCTGGATCGAATCGCGCAGCGCAGAGGGGGACATTCAGGTGACCATCAGCGATGATGGACAGCCCATCTTCCCCGAACAGATGGAAACCTTGTTTGAACCCCAACTGATCCCGCGCGGTGTTGGACGGGGAAATGGAATTGAATTAAGCCTGTGCCGGGAAATTGTGCGGCAACACGACGGTTCAATTCAAGTCAGCAGCCGAGAGGGAAGAACGACCTTTACAATTTGCTTGCCTTCAGGAGTGGATGGAAATGGACGGGAAGAAGATTTTAATAATTGAAGATGACGACATCGTTGCCCGCACCATTGAACGCTGTTTGCGCGGTGGAGAATACCGCGTTACGATTGCCGGCAGCGGCGTGGAGGGCCTGCAAGCCGCCCGCCGGGATGTGCCCGATCTGGTGATTCTGGATGTGATCATGCCGGGTATGGATGGCTACACGGTTTGCAAAGAAATGCGTAAAGATGCCCTGCTTGCGGAAGTGCCCATCCTGTTTTTGACTGCAAAAACCAAGGACGATGACAAAATCACCGGGCTGGCAGCCGGAGCGGACGATTACCTCGGCAAGCCGTTCAATGTGGATGAGCTGTTGCTGCGCATCAAAGCCATTTTGCGCCGCACCCAGCGCATGAAACAGGAAAGCCAGCCCCTAACCACTTCCACAGAAGAAAGCAGCCCCAAGAAGGAACTTCCCGAAAGAATCATCCGAATCGGTGAGTACACCCTCAACACCCGCACATTTGAATTTTACAGTCCACAAACCGGCAAATTCCGCCTCACCCCGGTGCAGTATGACCTGCTGTATCATCTGATGACCCATCCAGGCGAAATCTTCTCACCCAACCGCCTGCTGGATGAAGTATGGGACTACCCCACGGATGCCGGCAGTCCCGATCTGGTGCGGGTTCACATTAAAAATCTGAGAGAACGAATTGAATTAGACCCCAAAAATCCAGTTTTTATTCAAACCGTGCCGGGCTACGGTTATACCATTCCACTTCCTGAGGAAGGATAGCGGGGAATTTTATCGTTATGCAGCCAGAACATTTATCGGTCGAAACCTCCGTCGGCTGGGAAAAAATTGCGAAAGTTTATCAGGCATTAAGCAGCCCTGCGCCGCTGAAAAACCGTCTGAGTCAGGCGCTAAACCTGCTGCTGCCTGACCAGCAAGAACGCGGTGCGGCCATCTGGCTGGCGAGTCCCGAGCAAATCTGGATTGGTGGACATTGTCCGCCCTCGTGGGAACAACAACTTCACCTGCAAAGCGGTGTGCTCCCATTTCTGATTCAAAAAGCCATGCGCAGCAGAGAAGCCATCCTGCAATCACCCAACCGCGACATTGGCGCAGTGTTGCCGATTCAATGGGAAGGGGAAATATTTGGCGTTTTCATCCTCACCGCCCCGCCGCTCAACGAACGGGATGTTGCTCTCTGGAAGGAACAGATTGAGCCTTTTGCGCGCGTACTGGCAAATGAACACGGTCAAGGTCCGGCTGAAGCGGATCGGCTGGTTTTAGAGGTTCATCAATTCCTCAATGAAATTCACCTGAACTCCTCCGTGTGGGATTTTCAGCAAGTTACGGCTCAGTTCACCGCCGCTGCCCGGAATTTAATGAATGCCGATGATGCCGCGTTGATCCTCACCGATCATGTCAACCCTGGGCTGGCCATCAAGCGAAGGCTGGGCGTGGGCAGGGCGTGGAGCGGGCAAATCAGCCTGCGGCTGGAAGAAAGCCTGACCCGCCGGGCGCTGGAAAGCCGGCAAATTTTACAGAGTAAAGATAACGGTCACATGGCTTTTCATCCCGAAATTGACCGCCTGCCGGATCTGCCGGTTGAAAACCTGATTTGCGCTCCGCTGCTGGCCGAAAACATGAGCCTTGGGGTGTTGCAGATCATCAACCCTCAGCATGACCTGCGCAACCCGCTGATTCATTCGGCGTTTCTGGTGCTGATCAATTCGCTGGCGGCATGGATGATCAAAGAACAGCAGGCAACCCGCCTCAAAATCACCAGTGCCGAAATGGAAGCGCGCCTGTGGGAAATCACCAAATCCCGCAACACCCTGCGCACCCTGTTCGATAGCATTCCTTCTTCCATTTACATTATTGACCGTTCATACCGCATTGTGGCCATCAATCTGCCGCGCAGCCAGCGCGCCCGCAAAGAGCCATGGCAGATGGTCGGCAAGAAATGTTACGAAGCCCTGTACAACCGCAGCGAAATTTGCCCAGGTTGCCGGGCTGTAGAAACTTTCACGCAGGCGGTTTCAACGACCCGCCCGGTTCACGAGTGGCTGGAAGGGGATCGTTTCATTGACTGGGAAATCACCACCTACCCCATCCAGGAAAAAAACAACCTGCCGCATCAGGTGATTGTCTTCGAGCAGGATGTCACCGAAAAGCGCAGCCTGGAAGCCAACCTGATTCAATCCGAAAAGATGGCCGCTGTGGGGCAACTGGCTGCCGGCATTGCCCATGAGATTAACAACCCCCTGGCAGCCATCATTGCCAACACCCAGCTGCTGAAGCGAGAATTGCTCAGCGATTCGGCTGACTTCATGGAAACGCTGCAATTGATTGAAACGGCCGGTTTGCGGGCTGCCAATGTGGTCAGCGGGCTGCTGGGCATTTCCCGCAAGGAAAATAAATACGAATTCGAGCCGCTTTCGCTCAACGAGAGCGTCCGCTCCGCACTGGCGCTGGTACATCACGACCTGGTGCGTCGTTCAATTGAAGTGGTCACCGACTTGCAGGAAGACATGCCCTCATTGATCGCCAGTAAAAATCACCTGCAAAGTATCTGGATCAATCTGCTGGTCAACAGCATGGATGCAATGGACAAGGAAAACGGGCGGATTGTCATTACAACCCGCTACGCCGAGCGTAACTTCATCGTGACCTTTGAAGATAACGGCAAGGGCATTCCCCAGGAATATCTCTCACGGATTTTTGAACCGTTCTTCACCACCAAAGCCGCCGGGCGCGGCACGGGTTTGGGACTGGCGATCACTCAGCGGGTCATCAAAGAGCATCAGGGCGAGATCCGCATCGAAAGCCAGCTGGGGCAGGGCGTCAAAATCACCATCACTCTGCCGGATATTCCGCGCGGATAGCAGCTCAAATACTGCGCGCCAGTCGGAAACCGATCAGCGGCGAGCTATGGGTTGCCGCCATACCTTCCCTCGCCGAGCAGCGCGCCAGTTTACGGGTGTAATACCAGGCTCCACCCCGAATGACATAGCGCTCATCGGTTCGCTGTTCTTCGCGGCCGTCGGCCGGATCATACGGATAAGGCATGTAAATGGTGCTGGTCCATTCCCACACATTCCCCACCATGTCCGCCGCACCGCAGGGACTGTCTCCCCCCGGCGAGTAGGAACCCACCGGAGTGGTGCCTTTTTTGGCGCTTTCCGCCGTGTTACAGCGCCAGGGGTCAAAGGTGTTGCCCCATGGATAGATACGCCCATCATCGCCGCGCGCTGCCCGTTCCCACTCTGCTTCGGTTGGCAGACGGTAATTGGAGCCGGTCAGCCTGTTCAACCACTCAATGTAGGCCATCGCATCCAGTTTCGAGACCCCCACAATCGGGTGGAGCGCCTGTTCCAGCGGATAACGAAAACCATTCCAGCCTTTGGGCAGGCGATAACCGGTATCCTGAATAAACAGATGATATTCCATGTTGGTTACCGGATATTGAGCAATTTCAAACGCCTCAAGCCAGACCACATGCTGGGGCTGTTCGGCATCGAAAAGATCGTTGTCGTACCACTCATACGCCCAGTCCGATTCTTTGACCTGGAGGCGTTTGATGTCTTCGTCGCTGGTGCCCATCAAAAACTCACCCGCCGGAATTGGAATCATGATCGGCAGCCGCACCCGGTTGGCAGCCGCCTTTGCCCAGTTTTGATCTTTTGGAAGTGAATGCTGCGCTGCCATTAACCTGCCTCCTCAAAACCGCAAATTGCCCGCTCAATTTTTTCGATGTTTTCAGCCGCGTCCTGACTGAGGGCGTAAAGATAGGGTGCACCCGCTGCCCGCTGCCGGGCTGCTTCAATATTTTCTGCCAGCCAACCAATCGCCTCAGCCCACTCTGCTGGTGAGTTGCCCACCAGGTGACCGTATTCAGCCAGCCCCTGAAAGGGAGGCTGATTGCTGGCGATCCACGGAATTTTCATGGCCATATATTCCACCGCCGGCAGCGGACTCTGGCGCAGATCAAACTCACCAACAGCCGGCAGCAGACCAATATCCACTTTGCTTAACGCCGCCGGCAGGCCTTCCGCAGATAATACCGGCAGCACCTCCACCCGTTCGGCCGGCAAGCGGCTCAACCAGCGGGCGGCAGATGGGTCTGCACCGGCAAAGAGCAGATTCAACCGCCCCGATTGGTTTAGCGCCTGCTCAATCCCTTCCAAAACGCCGCTGCCTTTGAGCGAACTGAACGCCTGACCGCTGGCATTCAATCCAAGCCACACCGAATCGGCTCTTTTTTGGGACGGCACAACCAGATATTCGTTGGTATTCAAATAATCCGCCAGCAATTGCACCCGCCCGTGAGGGAAGCAGTCGCGGGCTAACTGAGGGGTGGGCACAAGGATGCCGTCCACCATTTTGAACAACCATTTCAACTGCTCGGCAGGGGGTGGAAAAACCGGGCGTGAGCCGTTTTTGAACGGCAGGGGTAAGATACCCTTGCACCAGAAAGAAAACCCGGGGTGGTCTGATTCCAGGTGCTCCACACTCAGGTCAATATCCACCAACACTTTTTTACCGCGCGCCCGCCAGCGGGCTACGCCTGCCAGTGTGTTCTCAAACAGGTAACGGTGCAGGATAATCACATCAGCAGAGGTACATACCTCAACGGCTGCCGGGCTGTTGTGAAAGAATTCCTCCAAAGGCAGAAAATGAACGGTATGACGGCCGCTGGCTTGCAGGGCTGAGGCTGGATTGTTGCAGCGGATGTGCACACGGTATTCATCCTCCGGCAGGGTGGAGTGGACAAAAGTAATCTTCACGCCGTCGGCCTCCCCGCTTCTGTCGGTTTTGCTGTTTTGGCGGAGCGAATGGTTTTTTCCAGCGTACGCAGCCACAGCAGGGTTACTTCGCTCGCCTCGCGGCTGAGCGCCATCTTTCGTCCCAGCATACCCGTGGATTGACGGTGATCGGCATCCATGACCAGTTCCCGCAGGTGAAGATGCCATTCATCAATGCAGCCGGCCAGTCTTCCCCCCGCCATCCAGCGGCTGAACGGCACAACCGGGCTGCCTACCCAGGGTATGGCTTTGATGCCCGCTTCCACCAAAATTTGATCGGAAATCGAATCGTTATAAGGGTGGTTGCGCAGCGGAATCAGGAGAATATCCACCTGCTCCAGCAGATAGGGAAATTCCTCAACGCCGGTCATCGGCAAATACATCCGCCGGTTTTCCGGCAGAATATCAAAGAGATGATAGGCCTGATAATCCCCAATGACAACCAGGCGGGTTTGTGGAAACTCGCGCATCACCCGGATAACCGCCCTGCGGATGGACACCAGATCCTCACTCTGACTGGGATTGGCCACCCACCCGAGATGAACAGCCTCTCGCTGCTCACCTTCCTGCAGCCAGAGGAAATTGGTGCGCATCCAGCCATCCGGCACATACACCGCCGGTCTGCCGGCACTGCGCAGCGATTCGGCCTGTAAGGGCGAGGGGACGGTGATGCAGTCAGCCAACAGCAGAGCGGATGCGTAAGCCTTGCCGCGGGCTGGTGTTCCCAGACCAAAAGCAGCATAAGCAGGATGATTGACCGGCAGTTGCTCAAAATCGGTTTCCAAATCCACCAGCAGCGGCACCCCCATACCGGTCAGGCGGGCAATGCCTTCCATGTTTTCCGGTTTCAGGTGCGGGTTCGTCGCAATCATCAAATCCGGCAATTCACCCGATTGCAGACAATCCGGCAGGCTGTGCTCAACCTGCGCGCCGGCCTGCTGAAGCGCCGCCTCCAGCAGCGCGATGCGGTTCGCCCGCCCAAATGCTTCACTTTCCAGCAGCAGCACCTTCCACTGCCCAAAAGGAACGGCATTCTCCTCCCCCTCGGGCCGGGCAGCCCGCTCTGCCATGTGAGCCTGCAGGGTGGATTGCAAAGCGCGCAGCGCCTGCTCCACTTCGGCATTGCCGTCCGCCTGTGCCTGACGGATGTTGATTTCCAGTAAAGCCGGCAGGATTTCATCCATCTCATCCAGGCGCGCGGCAATTTCTCGAGCAGGATTCTCGGCGTGGAGGATGCGGTAGAGAATGCCGGCGGCTCGGTTCAATTCCTCCTCGCCAATCTCCTTCTGCCGCCCGGTCAGGCGTTGCAGCAGCTGCCCCACCGAAGCCGGATCATTGGGTAAGGGCTCATTTTGCAGGTTCCAGGATTCGCTCCACGCCTTTTCAATCTGGCGGCGCAGTTCCTCGTTGTGCGGGTCAAGCCACAATGCGCGTTCGTAAAAGCGGCGCGCCTGCTCACCCTGTCCGGCAGCCAAGTAGAGATTACCCATCGCTACCAATGAATCAACATCGTCGGGATAATCCTGCAAGATCGCGCTGAACAATTGCGCGGCTTCTTCCAACCGATTCTCGTCTAAACAGGTACGCCCCAGCGTTTTGCGAATCTTCAAATCCGGGGCGCTGACCACAGGCAGAGAATCCACCATCTCGTTTCCTGAACCTTTCCTTGAATCAATACCCATTTATCCGGCACATTAATCTGCTTTCTCATCTTAATCATCGAGGCAGAAAATGCCAATAAAAGCTTGCTGAAAATCCCGTAAAGAATGGATAAAGGCCGAAAACCCTGAACCATAACCCCATTTTTTATGCAGGGATGACCCATTTTTAACGTCCAATTTACAGACGAAACTTTGCCAATCCGTTAAACTGAACGCGTCATGAGTGATTCTCTGTTTTCTCCACTTTTGCCGCTTTATCCGGGGGGCAGGGCGGCGCAAGCCCCTGTGCTGACCTCCTCCGCCGCCCCGGCTCAAAACAGTGAATTTCAGAACCTGCTGGCAGCCCTGATGCTTTCCGGCGGCGGACTGGGCAGCAGCCCGGCAGCCGGCGGTGATTTACTCCCGCCGCTGCTGCTGATGCTGCTGGAGCAGTTAATTGCCCGTCAGGCTGAACAGAACAGCGCGGCTGGCAGTGTGGGGGCAGCCAACCTCCTGAACGGCGGGTCCATGTTTGCTCCCCTGGCCGCAGGCGAACCCTCCCCCGTGCCGTGGGGGCGGCCGGTTGGCGGACGGTTGACCCAGGCGTACCACGCCCATCATAACGGGCTCGACTTTGGCGTGCCGGTGGGAACGCCCGTGCGTTCAACCATGGATGGGCGAGTGATCTACGCCGGCTGGAACGATCAGGGCTATGGCAATCTGGTGATCGTTGAAAACGGACCCTACCGCACCTATTACGCTCATCTCTCCAGCATCCCGGTCAGCGTCGGTCAGCAGGTGGCTGCCGGTACGGTGATCGGCCTTTCGGGCAATACCGGAAACTCCACCGGGCCGCACCTGCATTACGAAATCCGCATCAACCACAAGGCGATTGACCCAACCGACCTGACCTTTAACCGACCGCCGCGCTGGTAACGAACTTTGCCCCCGCAGAGGATGGCTGCATGAATCCACCTCCCCAAAACCTGATCCCCCTATTTTGGGAATATGCCAACCGCCGCATCCCCATCCGCCTGTTGAACCATTACCGCGGGATGCCGGTAATCAACGACGGGTGGATTGAAAGCGTTGAAGAACAGGGGATTCTGGTCGGAACGCATAAAAATCAAATTGCCTGCCTATACCTGACCCATAACACCGTTGTGGAGCTGGAAGCGCTGCAGTTGACCCTATCGGGGCAGGTGATCGGTATTCAACTGGCCAGCCGCAAAGCCCTGCTGGGGAACTTTGAGCCAATACCGCGGCCGTTCGTTCACCGCGCTCAGATTCGGGTCGAGCCGGAAGTGCCGGTACAGGTCTTTCTACGCGCCAGATCCGGCTATCAGGAAGTCAACGCCGCCATAAAAGACCTTTCCACACAGGGTTTGGGGATTTATCTGGAGCGCAGCCTGTATCACCCGCGCCTTTACCCGGTTGGGGGTGAGATTCAAGTACGCTTCAGCCTGCCGATTAACCACAAAACCACCCCCCATACGGCGACTCTTTCCGGTCCCACCCCTATGGAGAAACGCTTCAGCCGGGAGAGTATCCGCGGGCTGCCAAACAGCAGCCAGCCGGTAAAAATGACCGGTTCTCTGCCGCCTGCTCCATCTTCCGGCAATTTGAACCTGCGCGGAATTATCCGCAATGTACGCCCCGAACTGGGCGCCAATCGCTACCGGTTGGGCGTGCTGATCAGCACGCTGGATGAAAGCGGCCGGTTGACGCTGTATCAATACATGGCCCAGCGTCAGGCAGAACTGATCCGTGAATTGAACATGCTTTACGAAGGAATCGCCCGGCTGGGTAGTTAAGGCAGGAAAAACCTTTTCAACCTGTTGAGTGGCGAACAAATAAGTTCACCAGCGTGAGTTCAACCCAGGTGAAAAAACGGGTTGGGAATATAGTTGCCCCCACCGTACCTCCCCCAAAACCGCTGAAACGGTTTTGGGGGAGGTACGGTGGGGGTTGAAAATTCTTATTTTCGATTGAGAAGTAAATTATGCCAAACTGAGGTTTACGGGCAAGCAAAGTCTGCCTTTTTTATATCGGTCTCCCTTTCAGAAAGTTAAGGGTGCTTTGCAGCGCGAATGTACCGCAAAGCACCCATCCTTTTGGGATTTGGCAACCAAATTTTACAGTTTGAACTGCACGACCACCTTTTCCAACACTTCGGCCATTTCAGAAAGTGAATGCGCCGAAGCCGAAACTTCTTCGACCTGTGCGCTCATCTCTTCCGCCGAAGCCGAAACCTCTTCAATGGCGGCGCTGTTCTGCTCGCTGACGCTGGCGATCGTTTCGATGGACATGGTCACTTCCGAAGAACTGGCCGACATTTGCTCGGTAGCCGCCGTATTTTCTTCAATGACTGCCGAAACCGAATCCACCGCAGCGATCATTTCGTTGGCAGCCCTTTCCATTTCAGCCGCGGCTCGTGCAGCCTGCTGGGCCTGCTGATTGACCTGCTCTACGGTTTGCAGGATTTGCTGGAGAGAATTACCGGCTTCTCCGGCCGATTCCACACCTTTTTCAACTTCCTGCGCGCTTTCCAGCATGGCGTTGACCGTTTCATTGACCGAAGTCTGAATGGCTTTGATCAATGCGCCAATTTCGCGGGTAGCGTTTGCCGAGCGTTCCGCCAGTTTGCGCACCTCATCGGCCACCACGGCAAAGCCCTTGCCGTGCTCGCCGGCGCGGGCCGCCTCAATGGCAGCGTTCAGCGCCAGCAGATTGGTTTGAGAGGCGATGTCTTCAATGGTTTCCACAATCACGCCAATCTGATTGGAGCGGTTGCTCATTTCGGCAATCTTTTCAGCCGAGAGATCTACTTTCTCGCGGATGGACTGCATTCCCTGAACGGTATGACGAACGGTATCCTGTCCATGGGCAGCTGCCTGCGATGCGGCGGCCGCGCCCTGAGAAACGGAACGGGCAATTTCAGCCACCTGTTGAATAGCCCGATGCAACTGGGCAGACAGTTGTGTCGCGCGGGCAGCCGCCTGAGCCTGTTCCTGCGCACCGCGTGCCACACCGTCAATGGTGTGCGCCATTTGATCCATGACACTCGCCGTGCGGCTGACCGATTCGGTTTGCTGACCGACACCGGCTGCCACCTGTTGAACCGTAGCGGCAATTTGGGTGGTGGCCTGCCCGGCCTGGCTGGATGCGGCTGCCAGCTGACCGGCGGCTGCTTTGAGGCTGAGCGCGCTGATTTGCAAATGCTCCACCTGCTGGCGCAATTTGGTGATCATTTTGGCAAAGGACTGCCCCAAGACATCCTTTTCGGAAACCGGCTGAACCTGAGCCGTCAAATCACCGGCAGCAATTTTTTCGGCTGCCTGCGCCATTTCCTTCTGATAAGCGATCAGCGCACGGAACGAATCGGCTAAAATGCCGACCTCATCGCGGCTGGTAAAAGCAACTTCCTGTTGAATATCACCCTGCGCCAATCCCTGTGCGGTTCTTGCCATGGCTTTGATCGGGTTGGCCAGGTTGCGTGCCAGCACAATCCCAACCGTTGCGCCAACCGCCAGAACGGCAATGCCCACCATCAGGATGATATTGCGCAGCTGATTGACCGGTGCGTTGGCTTCGGCGACATCCTGCTCGATGAGTAACCCCCAACCGGTTTCTTTGAGCGGCAGATAAGCCCCCAGTACGGCCACGTCACGATAGTCAGAATAACGATCTACCCCCTTTTCGCCGCTCAACACCCGGTCAGCGCCAGCTGTTTCTACCTTCACCTCCAATTCCGGGCGTTCTTTGAAAAGACCGGCTTTTTTCAGGTCGTCGCTGAAACGCGGCGGAGTGATCAGGTAGCCGGCTTTGTTGATCAGGTAGGCATCTCCGGTCTGCCCAAGCCAGACACTGGAAAGCACTTCGGCAAACGCGCTGGTAGGCAAAGTGCCACCCACCATCCCAATCACCACGGAAGGATTGTTGGGATCATAAATCGGCGCAGCCACCACAAAAACCAGATTGCCGGTAGCCTTTGAAACGACGGGTTCGGCCACCACAGTCTGCTTCTGCATGACGGCAATATAGTAAGAGCGGCTGCTCAAGTCCAAAACGGAATCATCAGAGGTTGCTATGGTCTTTCCATCCTTTCCCGTGACAAACAGGGTTTCGTAATTTCCCCATTGCCCATAATACTGGTGAATCGCTTCGCGTGCGGTGGTTGGATCTAATGAGCGGATGCGAGCAATACCAGCCAGTGTTTCCACTTCATGCTTTCTCTGGTGGATCCATTCATCCATGTAAACAGCAGTGGATTGAGCATTCGATTCCAACCTTGCCATAATTTCCTTTTCCAAGGTTGAGCGGGATTGAAAATAGGCAATCAGGCCCACCAGCAGCACCGTGCCAAACGCCAGCAGCACAAAGGCACGCGCCAGCACAAAGTTCAGGCTTGTTTGGCGTTTTGCAAATTTCGAGTTCCCAGATTTTGGTTCCATATATCACCTTTTACACGCTTCAATCTATGTTGCAATCCAAACTTTGCAGCAACTTTATCGTAAGTAAAAACGGTGAAGAATTGAATAAAAAATGGCTAAAGAGAGGATAAAATGAAAGTAAAAATTGGGAGTTCGGCTCAAGCGCAACACTTGACGATTTGGGGCGGGCGCGGTATATTAACAGCACGCCCTCGTAGCTCAATTGGACAGAGCGTTTGCTTGCGGAGCAAAAGGTTGCAGATTCGAGTTCTGCCGGGGGCACTCAGCTTTTAAGCCTGCCGACCCCATCGAGGGGTGATATTCGAGTACTGCCGGGGGCACTCATCTTTTTAAGGTTGCCGACCCCATCGAGGGGTGGTATTCGCGTTCTGCCGGGTAATTAAATACTTTTCACGTACCCTGGCAAGAAATAAAACTCAAAACGACCTGGGGCTGAAGTGTTGAGAATACCCAAATGAGGCTTTGCGGGGGGTGTGTAAGGGATTGACAAAGTCTTTTTTGTGTATTAATCTATACACAATGAGGTGTGAGATGACAGAACTGATTCGAGTACAGGTTATGCTGGAAAAGAGCGATCAGGCGGAACTGCAAGAGATCGCCCAGGAGCAAGGCAAGAGCGTGTCTGAAATCCTGCGGGAACTGGTGCGTCGCTATCTGGAAGAGCAGCGTCGAGCGGAAACCGAGCGCTTCCGCCGCACACTGGCAAAGGTGCGGGAAATCCGCGAACGCAACGCGGCGCGGTACGGCGTGTACGAGGGTGACATTCTGCGGGATGTGAGAGATGAATACGAGCGGGAACAGAAGGAAAAATGGCAGTAGTGGTGGATGCCAGTATTGCAGTCAATTTCCTGCTGACACAGGCTTATTCCGTTCAGGCAGAGCAGTATCTGGAAGGTTGGAAGTCTGTCGGAGAAACACTGTACGCTCCCGCGCACTGGTATGCCGAGATAGTGTCTGCTTTGCGTTTTGCAGTTTATCGGCGCAAACTGGATGCGGAGGATGCGCAGTCACTGATAGACGTATTGCCAGACCTTGGGATTCGTGCGATACAGCCAACCCCCAACTTATTGAAATCCTCACTCCACTGGGCAGAGCGGCTGGGGCAAAGCAAAGCCTATGATGCTCAGTATGTGGCGCTGGCGGAATACTTGAAAGCGGAATTGTGGAGCGCCGACCAACGGCTGATCCATGCGTTGAAAGATCAGGGTATTCCCTGGGCACACTGGATTGGAGAAGAATTTCAAGGATTGTAAATAACGTCAGTTCGGGATAAATCCTTTTTGCATCCGATTTCAGAATTTTGCCCCCTCCTGCGCCTCCCCCAATATCGAGGAAGCAATATTGGGGGAGGTGGGAGGGGGTCCATTTCCCTGCTCGCCGCGGTTTGTGCTTAACCCAAACCCACGTTAAATAGACCACTACTTCCAATTGGAGGAAAATTTCAGCCTGAACGCCTTCACGGCAGCGTATTGCCTGCCGCCAGATAAATTTCATACCACTCTTTGCGGGTGAGGTTTACCTCGGCTGCTGTCACGCAGTCCTTCAACCGTTGAAGATTGGTGGTGCCGACCACTGGCTGCATTTTAGCAGGGTGGCGAAGCAGCCAGGCAATCGCGAGGGTCGTTTTCGTCACCCCATACCGCGCGCCAATCTCATCCATTTTGGCATTGAGCGTCGGGAATTTTTCGTTCCCCACAAAAACCCCTTCAAAGAAACCGTATAAAAATGGCGACCACGGCTGAATGGTGATCTCATGCAGCCGGCAGTAATCCAGCACACTGCCATCCCGGTCATAAGCCGCCGGCACGTCCATATTGACATTCATCCCGTTTGAAATCATGTAGGCGTGCATGATACTCAACTGCAACTGGTTGGCGAGAATGGGCTGCCGGACATATTTTTTCAACAACTCAATTTGCATCGGCTTGTGATTGGATACGCCGAAGTACCTGACTTTTCCTGTGGAGTACAGGATATCGAACGCCTCTGCCACTTCTTCTGGCTCTACCAGGGCATCCGGCCGGTGCAGCAGCAACACATCCAGATAATCCGTACGCAAACGCCTCAGGATACCATCCACCGAATTGAGGATGTGTTCTTTCGAGAAATCGTAACGTCCCTCGCGGATGCCGCACTTTGACTGCAGAATAACCTTTTCACGCACACGGTCATTCATGTGAATTGCCTGAGCAAATATTTCTTCACAGGCGCCGCCGCCGTAAATATCGGCATGATCAAAAAAGTTTGCGCCAAGATCCAAAGCAGTCTGGACAAACTGCTCAGCCTCTTTAGGCTGTAATTGATTGATACGCATGCAACCGACCGCCACAACCGGCACTTCCAGCTCACTTACGCCCAGCCTGATTTTTCTCATAAGTTCACCTCGTTGATATTTTGGAATTTTCGTGCTGAAAGATTCGTTTGTTGCATCTTTTGTAATGCTTGGAAGTACCAATCGGTCAATTATGTGTCTTATTCCTCGGGCAACCTCTCAATGTATCGAGCTGATCAAGGAACATTCAACCAATCCCTTCAATGGCTCTGGAACAAACGATAAATTTCTATTGCCTGCCGGACGTGCTGGTTCAAAGCAGATAGAGCATCTTGGGCGAACGGCGTACTGTAATCCTCAAATACCAACAAATCCCCTTCTGTTATGATGCCCACAAGATTTGTACCGGAAAAATAATCCGCCATTCGGTCGGTGAAAAATTTGCGCACACCTTTCTGGTCACCGGAGAAGAGCAGATATTTTTTATTGAATTCCGGAAATTCAGGAAATTCAACCTTTTCATCCACCCTGGAAACCGCCTGTTCGATCATCTGATTTGCCAGTTTACCCAGCCCAAACTGTTTCGAGTCGATTTTTGGAAATATCTTGAATGGGGGCAAGGAGAGATTGGAAGACATGATCGCAATGCCCCTTGAGATGAGAACTCCATCGGGTGTATCCAGACCAAAAACATAGAGGACGCTGTCGGGCATTCTTCGCTGGTAAAGTTCTCGAAAGAAAGCATACGGGTTGCCATACAGATTACGAAGTCTCATTTCCAGGGTTGTATCACGGGGTATTGGTTTAAAACCGAGGCTTTGCAGGGTTTCTTGTCCTTTTTGTCTCTTTTTAGTAAAGCGAATTGATACCACCAGAAACAAAATGACCCCTAAACCAATGACCATCAGGGCAACCCATGCGGTTAATTCAGACGATTCGCCATTCATGGTACTCTCCAAAAAAAAAACGGGATTTTAAGAAAAAAGGTTGGATGTTACTTAAGACTGACCTGAAAGAAGACCAAAACCACTTTATCCAATTCTCAGGCAAGTTGGTTATTACCTTTAACCATTTGACTTAATTCTTAACCTCATTCCTGATCCAGGGTCAAACCATCAAAATCGAAACAGGCGTACGATGTGTAAATTTTCTCCCTGCTCAGTTCTGACACCTCCCCTGATTGTGTAACCAATACCCTGACTGCAAAGAACTCATGGGTATCACAGCCCATTCGATGATCTGAATCGAATAAGTGAACCACATAACCCGCCGGGGTTTCCTCTACATGAGTTTCCTCAATAACACCCGCAAGATATTCTCGATTTGCATTGGGGGCAATATTAAAATCTGCCGTTAGGGATGTCATTGCCATGGCATAACTCAAGGCTTCATCGGCTGATTCTACCGGTGCAAAAATTTCGCGGAATTCCGTTCGTTTAATGACGAGCCGGTAATCGTCCTCATAAAAAACGATGTAACTGCGGTATCTTGAGTCCAGACCCGCGGGCTTTTTGAAATACGCCGGGTTGGGAGGATTGTTACCTTGATGAATACATTCCCCGATTGCATAAGACGGCATTAAGCCGCCGGTATAAAAACGCGGCGGGCTGATTTCATCACAACCCAGGGCAATCAATTCGGAGCAGGATTCTTGAAGCACACCAACACAACCCGTTTCTTTAATTCTTTCGGCATTGACCGACCAGTCAAGCGGTGGATAGTCAAAAACGACCACTGTGAGGGTTGGGGTAATATCAGACAGGTGTTGACAACTTGCCAGCAAGAATATCGGCGTAATCAACCCCATCAAACAATTTTTGAGCATGATTCTTGTTAGGGAAATACTTCGAAAAGATTATCAATCGAATTGATGATAACATATTTACGAAAGAAAGATTAAACAGTTTCGTTGTATTCTCTATTATCCCTTTACGTAGGAGAGTTTTTCACAGATCAACCCATCCCGCACACGATATACATCCACGCCGCGCACATGACCCTTCCTCCCCTGTGTGTCCACCCAGGAATATTTCCAGCGCATCACACAGCGCTCGCCCAAGCCAAAAATCTCCTCAATCTCAATCTGCGCCTGCGGCGACTGCTCAAAAAATTCTTGCCAAAAACGCATGACTGCTGGTCTTCCTTTGTATAACGTTCCATCCGGCGCGGGGTGGGTGTTTTCAAACAGGCAGTCCTCGCTCATGCGCTCCATCATTCCACTGACATCATGCCGGTTAAAGGCTTCATTAAAAGCCAGCACCACCCGCAGCGCAGATTCCACCTTAGCCAGCCGCATCGCGCAACTCCTTTCCGGGATGAACAGCTACCCCGCTTTTATTTTACCGGTTTTCGCACCATAATGACCGCTTGCGGCTGCCATTTCTCAGCATATGGCAACAGCGCAGGGCGTATCACCACCAGCGCAAGCCGATACGCCCGCGATTCAATTGCCGGCAGGGCTGCACTCCAACCCCGCCCCTGCTCCAGTTCCAAGGGCCCAATCTCATCTACCACCAGCAGATCGCAGGGTACTGCCTGCTGAAAGAGTGTGTTTCCCCACTCCACCGTCTCGGTTTCAAATTGCCATTCGCGGGTGTGGATCAGGCCAGCCTGGTTCACCTGCCGGCGGCGTGCCAGCAGCCGACGTTCACCGCTGCGCAGGTCGAGTGCTTCAATACCAACTTTATAGCCTTCCTGAAAGACACCCGGGCTGAGTACACCGCTCACCTGCCAGTCTGCTTCACGGGCAAGTTGAATCAAACGTTCACACCAGCGGGTCTTGCCCTGACCAATCTCTCCGCTGATAATCCACAATTCTCCGTCCATGAACGCTCCGGTTCACTCCCAGGTAAGGTGGCGGCGGCCTTCGAACTTCCACACCCGCAAAGGAATGCCATAGGTTTCGCTCAACAGGTCTGCCTGCCAGACTTCATCCAGCAGCCCGCTGCGCAAAACCTGCCCGCCGCGCATCAGCACCACCTGATCTGCCAGAGCGGCCACCACTTCCGGCTCGTGAGAAGTGAGCAGAATGGTCGTCCCGTTTTCCCTCAGGTTTTGCAGGCAGGTGATCAACCGTTTCTTGTTTCCCAGATCGAGATGAGAGGTCGGCTCATCCAGCAACAACAGGCTGGCTTGCTGCGCCAGCGCACGGGCTACCAGCAGAAGTTGAAATTCTCCACCGCTCAGCGCCTGCACGGTGCGTTTTACCAGCGGCAGCAACCCCACCGTTTCCAGCGCCGAAAGGGCAGTTTCCACATCAGCTGCTGCCGGCATTTGCAAAGGAGAAAGGTGAGGCGCGCGCCCCAACAACACATATTCCAGCAAAGAATAGGCAAAGGGGTTGGCCTCACGCTGCGGTACCAGCGCCACCCGCTGCCCAAGTTCCTGACGGGAAAAAGCCGCCAGCGGGCGGTCTTCCAGCCAGATCTGCCCGGCTTGCGGCTGAAATCGTCCATAAGCCAGCCGCAGCAGGGTGGTTTTGCCGGCGCCATTCGGGCCTAAAATCGCCGTTACCTGACCGCCCGGCACGGACAGGGTTAAACCCTGCAACGCCCGGTGAGGAGCATCCGGGTAGGTGTAAACCACATTTTCAAATCGCAGGATTGGATCGGTCATGATCACACCTTCACGGTGCGGCGGGTCATCAGGATGAGAAAACCGAACGCGCCCAGCAGTGAAGTCAGCACTCCCAGCGGAATTTCACCGGCGCTGAGGGTGCGCGCCAGGTCATCGCAAACGATCATGAAAATCCCGCCCAGCAGAAAGGCAGTCGGTAAACCATCGCGCGAGTCGGCTCCGCTCAGCCGGCGCGCCAGCTGCGGCACCAGCAGCCCAACCCAGCCGATCAACCCGCTGATTGAGATGGAGGCAGCCGTAATCACCACTGCCATGAACAGCACCAGCAGGCGTTCGCGGTTGGCTGCCACCCCCAGCGAAAATACAACCTCATCTTCCAGAGCCAGTAAATTTAACCGCCAGCGCATCAACCAGAGAAACACCAACCCCAAACTGATGAGCGGTAGAACCGACAACACGGCGCGCCAGGTGATGCTGGACAAACTGCCCAACAGCCAAAAGGTGATATCCGGGAGCTGGCGTAAGGGATCGGCCAGGTACTTGATCAGCCCAACGCCGGACGCAAATAAAGCCGAAACCGCAATGCCCGCCAGCAGCAGGCGCAGCACCCATCCGCCGTAACGAACCCGCCGCGCCAAAAGGTAAGAAAGTGCCAGCCCAAACAGGCCAAATAGAATGGCGCTGATCTGCACCTGCCAGTTGACTCCGCCCAGAACAAGAATGCTCACTGCAGCGCCGAAGGCAGATGCCTGCGAAACGCCCAGAAATCCCGGTTCCACCAGCGGATTGGCAAACACCATCTGCATCACCATGCCGACGCCGGCCAGGCTCATCCCAATCAAAAGCGAAGCAATCAGGCGCGGCAGGCGCAGGTTGAGGATCAAGCGCTGAGCCAGTGCATCTTCCGCCAGTTGTGCTGGAGAGATCAAGCCCACCTGCGGATAGCGTCCAAAAAACAGCGAAACGGCAAAAACAACCAGCAGCAAGGCAAACAACCCCAGCAGCCGGCGGCGGCTGCGCCGCCGGCTGGCCAGTTGTGAAACAGATTTTACCTCAGCCCGTAAAGCGCTGGACGAATAGACAGCACTCACCGAAAATCACCCTTGAATACAGGAAGAATTTTTTCCTCAAAGGTTCGGGCATCCAGACCGTAAAACCGCTCAAAAAACAGCCGGGCTTCAGCGGTCAAGTCAAAATTCGGAAAAGCCTCCGGGTGCAGACGGTAGGCCAGATAACGCAGGCCTAAAATCCAACGTGGGTCGGGTTGATCCCAGGAGTAATAATCTCTGGGAAAGGCGTACAAATGCCCCTCCTGCACCGCGCGCAGCGCCTGCCACTGGGGGTCTTGCAGCAGGTTTTCCACCACTTGCTGGGGGTTGGCTGTGTAAGCAATGATAAAAATGCGGTCAGCATCCCAGCCGGCAATCTGCTCCAAATTGACCTTCGTCCAGCCGCTGCCCAGTTCAATATCCGTCCAGACCGGTATACCGCCGGCCAGTCCGGTCAGGATGGTCTGCAGCCAGGTTTTCGGCGCCACATTAAAGGCCACCTGCCCATCGCGGTCGGAATAATACAGCAGCAGGACGCGCGGTTTCTGTTCATCGGTCAAATCTTTCAATGCGTTGCTGACTGTATCGAGATGCTGCTGGTAAAAGGCCCAAACCTCATCCGCGCGTTGAGAGTTTCCAAACAGGATTCCCAGCGTCTGTAAATCGCGCTGATATTCCTGCGGGGTTTCCATCGAAAGATAAACCACCGGAATACCCAGCGCTTCCAACGGATTGCCGAGCGGTTCCTGCATGTACGGCTTTAAGAGAACCACATTCGGCCGCGCCGTAACGACCTGCTCGGCGCCCACATTGGTTTCAAAGGCAATCTTTTCAGGTAATCGTTGATCTACCAGTGCCAGAAAATCGCCATCCGGCGATTGAGAAGTGCGCGAGACCGCCACCACCCGTTCGAACGATTCGGGAAAGAGGTAAACTGCATCTGCCAGCAGCGCAACACCGCGGCCAGCCACCACCACCCGCTTAGGCAATTCCTCAAACGTTACAGTGCGCCCCAAAGCATCGGTCAGCACGATGGGCTGGTGCTTAGCTTCGGCAGGCTGCGGTGTGGGAGTGCTTTCTACCCTTTCTACCGCTTCAAGCGAGGCGAGTGCCTCCTGTTCGACTGGTGTGGCAGAGGGGGAAGATACAGCCGGATTTTCGACAGGCGGAGGATTCATCGGTTGACAGGCCGAAAGCACAATCAAAACCACCCATAAACTCAACCAGATTATTTTCCGCATACGATTATCCTCCGTTAAAAATTGAATTAAAAGTCTGTTCAAACCAGTCCAACAGAGCCCGGGTCTGGTGCAGGCGCATCTCCACCGCCATGCGGTTGTAGGTCTGGTCAAAGGGGATTCGCTCAAGTTGAGCGCGCAGGCGGTACAGCCCTTCCTGAATCACCTTGTGCTGACGGTCAAGAAAATCCTGCAGCTGCGCCGGGAACAGCCGCTGAATGAGAAAAACACGACTGGGCAGCTCCAGCCGGATGATTTGAACCGCACAACGACTGGGGGTCATCAGCCAGCGAAGAGCCTGCTGGCGGCCAACCTCGCTGAGGGTAAAAATGCGCCGCGGCAGCCCGCGCCGCGATTCTTGCTCTTCACCGTTCACCCAGCCGCGTGCTTCTAACCGCCTGAGGGTGGCATAGAGCTGGCTCTGGCTGAGATGCCAAACGTGTCCCAACTCCCGTCTGAGAATCTGGTTCAACTGGTAGCCATCACGGGGAGTTTCCAGCAGTAACGCCAAAAGTACATTTTCCGGGCTGGGACTTCGATAAGAGGATGTCTTTTGGATGGAATTTTTCATAAATACTGATTCAATCACTATTATAAATTTTCCGAAACAACCGAACAAGATGACAAATGTCATCGAAAAAATTGTTGTTTTTTTTGTGACAAAGCGATACACTAAACTTACACACCCAGCCCGTTTCTATTCATAAGGAGAATATCATGGATAAATTTTCCCGCATGCCCCAGTACGATATCCGCAACGATGGGGCGGGGCCTTATGCCGTGTTCTATTGCGATGCCTGTGGGCGGGAGTTTCGCTCTCAGCCGGATGTCATCAATACGTTGGGACAAGACCTTGGAAAACAGGCGGTAGGCGGGTTCTTGCGCAAAGTTCCGCTGGTTGGCAATGCAGTGGCTAACAGCGTAACCGGTGAAGATCCCCGCTATTCGTACAAAATGACTCCCCAGCAGCTGGAAAAAGCCTGGGCGCAGGCGCAGGTACATTTTCGAGAATGCCCCACCTGTGGGCGCATCGTCTGTCTCTCGGATTTCGACACACAATCGGGTTTTTGCATGGACGATTCTCCGCGCACCAACGAGATTGCTGAAGCCCGCGGCGAACAAGCCGGCGCAGCCCTGAAAGGATTGGCGAGCGCTTTCGGACTGGACAACGTGGTCAAGAAAGTCGGTCAGGCTGCCGAAAACGCCCAACGTGCCGCCGAACAAATGGCACGCTGCCCCAAAGACGGCACTCTTGCCGCGCCCGGCACCAAATTCTGCCCGGAATGTGGCACACCAATGCTTCAGCCCGAAGCCGTACTTTGTCCTAAGTGCGGTACCGATACCAAAGGAGCCAAGTTCTGCCCGGAATGCGGCACAAAAATTGAAGCCGCGCCTGCTCACTGCCCCAATTGTGGCGCTGCAGTAAAAGAGGCAAAGTTTTGCCCGGAATGCGGCACAAAAATCATCTGAAAATCAGGGCTCCAATTTTGTGAATTATCTCTAAAAGATACGGCTTTGGGGAGGTTCTTACCCGTGAAACCAGGTAAAAAAATTTTTGATTCAGCCCAATGGATGAGAAATCAATCCGCTCTCTTCCGATTACTGATCGGTTCAGTTTTCAGCCTGATCGTCATTTTCGCAGGATTCTGGTGGGTTGGCGGTCAAATTCCCAACTGGGGCAGCACCAATCAAGAAGTGATCGCCTCGCTGCCCGGTGATGAGATCATTGCATCTCCGGATATCATTTGGAACCACGCGCTGACGATTCGGGCATCCCCTGCTGAAATATATCCATGGCTGGTGCAAATCGGTGATTCGCGCGCAGCATTCTATTCGATTACCTTCATTGAAAACCTTTTTTGCATGACTACAGGAGAATGCCATTACGTGAATGCTGATCGAATTCACAAAGAATGGCAAAATCCTATCCGTGGTGAACAGGGCATTATCATCAATTACCTGGTGATTCAGGATTACCAGCCGGATCAGTTTGTGCTGGCAAAGAATAGCGCTGCCCTGCCGCTGCAATGGACATGGTTGTGGTACATTCAGCCGCTGGATGAGAGTTCATCGCGTCTGATTGTGCGCCATCGCATTGATGCGCCGGATGATGTGCCCTTGGGAATTTTCAATCTGATCATGAACAGCGGCTATGTAATGGAACGAGGAATGATGCTGGGCATCCGCGAAAGGGCAGAAGGCCGCATTCCACGCGCTTACGAAGAGCCGCTCGGTGCGCTGATCTGGCTGCTGGTATTTCTGAGCGGCATCATTGCAGCGGTTCATTTTGTAAAAGGATCGGCCAGCTGGCATGCGCTGGGAGTTGGTCTGGAAGTGATCGTCATTTTGTTCATCCTGACCTTCATTCAACCCCCGTTTTGGCTTCGGCTGGTATTCCTCATGCTGATTGCAGCCGGCGTGGCTATCCTCTACTGGCAAAAAGCCGTCCGCCAAAGCAACTCTTCCAAAAGCGCCACGCCTGAAACCTGATTTCATCCTTTTCTTCAAGCTATGCGCGAGTCTTGAAACCAGGCCTCTTTGTGATAAGATTCATCCACCCATTCCACCTTATATCAAGCAAGGAGGAGCAAGCGATGATGGATGAATTCATGCAAGCTGCTTACGAAGAAGCCCTGCAAGGCTACCGCGAAGGCGGCATTCCAATTGGTTCGGTGCTGGTATTGGATGGAAAAATCATCGGGCGAGGGCATAACCGCCGGGTGCAGCGCGGCAGCGCTGTGCTGCATGCCGAAATGGACGCCCTGGAAAACGCCGGCCGGCTGGCACCCGAAGATTACCGCCGCGCCACCATTTACACCACCCTCTCTCCCTGTGACATGTGCAGCGGCGCCATATTGCTCTACAAAATCCCTCGTGTGGTGATTGGCGAGAACCGGACTTTTCTAGGAGCAGAAGAACTGCTGAAATCCCGCGGGGTGGAGCTGGTGGTATTGAATGAACCGCGCTTGATTCAAATGATGCAGGATTTTATTACCGAAAAACCCGACCTGTGGTACGAGGATATCGGACATTGTATTGAATGTTGAACCGCCGACCTACAACTTTTTCGCCTCTGTTGCGTAAATAATATTGCATGTAATCCGTAATTCAATTACAAAACCGCGAAAGAGGTAAAAACAAATGACACAACCTACTCCCACTCCCGTCATCGTACAGCCTCAGGAACAAGGGCCGGGCTGCTTAATCCGGATTTTATATTTTTTGCTGGTCGGCCTGTGGCTGGGCGGCATCGTCACGGTGGTTGCCTGGGTGCTGAATGTGACCATCATCGGGCTGCCGCTGGGTTTATGGCTGCTCAACCGCCTGCCGCAGATTATGACCCTCAAACCGGTCAAACGGCAGGCAAGGGTCATGGTGGTGGACGGCAAGGTCATCTACCGCGAGTCGAGTCTGCCGCAGCCGCCTTTCCTGCTGCGCGCCCTGTATTTCCTGCTGGTCGGCTGGTGGTTCAGCGCTCTGTGGCTGGCGCTGGCCTGGCTGTTGACCGGTCTCAGTCTTGGTTTGGGGCTTCCGCTCGCCTTCTGGATGTTCGATCAGACTCCCGCCATTACCACCCTGGCGCGCTACTAAACCCTCGGTGCCTGAAAATCACAGCCGCCTCTCCGCTGCTGGAGAGGCGGCTGCCGTATTGGCTGGTTCCCTGAGATTAAATCCAGCCGCGCAATTCCATTGCTTTGACCACGCGGTTAATCGCCACCATATAGGCAGCATCGCGCATGAAGACCTTTTCTTTCTCTGCCAGTTCCAGCACCGCCTGGAACGCTGCCGTCATCTTCTGGTCGAGTTTGGCAAGCACTTCTTCTTTCGGCCAGTAGAAATTCATGTCATTCTGGACACTTTCAAAGTAAGAAACCGTCACACCGCCGGCATTGCACAGAAAATCGGGGATCAGGAAAATGCCGCGCTGTTTGATGACCTCATCGGCCTCCGGCGTGGTGGGGCCGTTGGCGCCTTCAGCAATGAGTTTGACGCGCGGTGAAATTTTATGGACCGAGTCGGCGTTGATCTGCCCTTCCAGAGCAGCCGGGATCAGCACATCCACGTCTTTACTGATCCAGGCATCCCCCGATTCAATGGTATAACCGGCTTCTCTGGCTTTGGTTTTGTCAATCGTGCCGTACTGATCGGTAATACTCATCAGGAAGCGCGGATCAATCCCATCCGCCTTGCTGACCGTGTAAGAAGTGCGGTCTTCGCGATCCCAATAAGAAACGCAAACCACTTTGCCGCCCAATTGTTCCGTAAATCCAATGGCTGCATACTGGGCCACATTGCCAAACCCCTGAACAGCCGCCAGACATTGAGTCGGGTCGAGCTTGAGGTGTTTCATGGCTTCGCGCACCGTATAAATCACGCCAAAACCGGTGGCTTCGGTGCGGCCCAGCGAGCCGCCGCCACCAACCGGTTTACCAGTAATCACACCGGGGGTATATTCACCCACCAGCTTGGAGTATTCATCCATCATCCAGCCCATCATCTGGGGGGTGGTGCCGACATCCGGGGCAGGCACATCCTGGCGCGGGCCGATATTCTTCCACATCTGCTGCACCCAGCCGCGTACCAGCCGTTCCTTCTCGCTGGTGGAAAGCGTTGCCGGGTCCACAATCACGCCGCCCTTACCGCCGCCCAATGGAATATCCACCACCGCGCATTTCCAGGTCATCCAGGTGGCCAGCGCACGCACCGTGTCAATCGTTTCAGCCGGATGAAAACGGATGCCGCCTTTACTGGGGCCGCGCGCATCATTGTGCTGGACACGAAAGCCTTGAAAGACTTTGATACTGCCGTCATCCATGCGCACAGGGATACGGAAGTGGAACTCACGCAGCGGCCAGCGCAGTATCTCGCGCACCTGCGGGTCCAATTTGAGCAGTTCTGCCACATGATCGAACTGGCGTTGAGCCATTTCAAACGCATTGGTGGTTTCTGCCATTGTTTTTTCTCCTGTTGATTGGAAGTTTGGGTTGGTTTGTTGCTTCATTAAAAAATAAACGGGCACAACGGCACTGTGCCCGCTCAAGACTGGGTTTGGAATTGCTGCTGGCAGCTCATCGGTTCAATTGACCTCACAAAAAGGTGATGATGATCCTGATATAGGTTAGCAAACCTGAGGTCGTTCGTCAATATGATGAAAATCGCCTCTCTCCGGTGATACCCGGCACGGCGCGGCGTCATTCGTCACATAGACAGGCCGGCTCAATCTTGTTTGAGCGCTGCCAGCTGTCGTTCCAGCTCGGCACGGGCTGCTGCCGGGCTGGCCCGTCCGCTTGTATGGCGCATCACCTGCCCCAGCAGCCAGTTGAACACGGTGGTTTTCCCTTGATGATAGGCTTCCACCTCGCGCGGATTCTGCGCCAGTACGTCTGCCACAATTTTCGCAATCAGACCGGTGTCATTCACCTGCGTCAAGCCTCGTTCGGCAATGATTTGGGCGGCTGAACTTCCGCTTGTCAGCATCTCCGCCAGCACCACTTTGGCAGTGTTGAGATTAATCGTCTGATCGCCGGTAAAGCGCAGCAATTCCACCAGCATGGCAGGCGTTACCGCCAGTTGGGCAATGCTTTTCCCGCTCTGGTTGAGCCATGCAAAAATTTCACCGCTGATCCACAGGGCAATCGTTCGCGGTGAAATGGCAGATTTTGCCTGGCTGACACAGGCTTCAAAGTAGCCCGCCACAGCCTCGTCTTCGCTCAGCAGGGCTGCTTCGGCAGGGTTCAGCCCATACTGCTGGCAAAAACGGTTCTTCATCGCCTGAGGCAGTTCCGGCAAACTGGCGCGCACCCGTTCAATCCACCCGGCTTCGATCACCAGCGGCGGCAAATCCGGTTCGGGAAAATAGCGGTAATCGTGCGCCTCTTCCTTGCTGCGCTGGCTGATGGTGACCTGCGCGGTTTCATCCCAGCCCAGGGTTTCCTGCCGAACCGGCAGACCCCCATCCAGCAGAGCAGTCTGACGTTCAACCTCATAGGCAATGGCGCGTTCCATTGCCCGAAAGCTGTTCAGGTTTTTGATTTCCACGCGCGTACCCAGTGTGCTGCTGCCCGGCAAGCGCAGCGAAACGTTTGCCTCAAAGCGTATGACGCCCTTTTCCATATCCCCGCTGTTAGCACCCACCCGCCTTAAAATTGCCCGCAGAGCGGTGGCATAGGCGCGCACTTCTTCCAGTGTATTCATGTCCGGCTCGCTGACAATTTCCAGCAACGGCACACCGGCGCGATTCAAATCAACCAGCGAGAATGAACGGCCCTCTTCATCCTGCATATGGATCAATTTTCCGGTATCTTCTTCCAGATGAACCCGCCGGATACGCACCGTTTTTTCTCCCTGCGAGGTTTCGATGCGCAAAAGTCCATGCTCGGCCAGCGGATATTCGTATTGCGAAATTTGATAGCCTTTGGGCAGGTCCGGATAAAAGTAATTCTTGCGGGCAAACAAACTGAGGGGGGCAATCTCACATTCTAACGCCAGGGCAACCCTCAGTGCATGTTCTACGGCAGCCCGGTTGACCACCGGCAGTGTGCCGGGCATGCCGGCACACACCGGGCAAACAGCGCTGTTGGGTTCTGCCTGGGTCGAATCGACCACCGGACAGGCACAAAACATTTTGCTGCGAGTTTGCAGTTCGGCATGAACTTCCAAACCAATCACTGCTTCGTACGGCATGGCTCCTCTGGCTCGGGCAAACTTGTGATGGGGGAGATTTTACCATAGCCCTGCCCCTCTCAAAATCCAATATTTTCCCAATCTGCTCTTAATAATTTCTAAACAATCGTTTGTTATCTTAAACACAGCAAGCACGGGAACATTCCCATTCACAAAACTCTTGAAAGGAGACACAATAATGAAAAGCAAAAAGTTGATTGTCGGCATTTCTTTGGGCGCTCTCGCCCTGATTCTCGCCTTCGGCCTGGCTGCTCAAGCCTTCCAGACGGTCAGCGCCAATGCGCTCCCACAGGTGGGCGGCCCATTCGGCGGTGGGCGGGGTATGATGGGGCCAAATGATGGTGAAGCACTGGCAGAGGCGTTGGGCATCACCACCGATGAGCTGACCAGCGCTTACCAAAAGGCAGTCCAAGCCGCCGTGCAGGAAGGTGTGGAAAAGGGCCTGATCACGCAAGCCCAGGCCGATGCCATCCTCAACGGCACAGGCCGCTTTGGCGGCAGAGGAATGCTGGGCTGGCTGTTCCAAAACGGGGTAGATTTCCAAGCCCATCTTGCAGACGCTTTGGGCATCAGCGTGGATGAATTACAGGCTGCGTATGTGAAGGCTGCCGAAATTCGGCTGGAACAGGCAGTAGCCGACGGCCGCATCACGGAAGAAGAAGCCGAGTTGCTGCGCGCCCGCCATACCCTGTTCAACAATGAAACCTTCCAGAGCAGCATGCAGGCCGCTTTTGAAAATGCTGTCAAAGAAGCCGTTGCGAATGGCGTCATCACCCAGCAACAGGCTGACCTGCTTCTCCAACAGGGCGGTTTCGGGATGCGCGGCGGATTCATGGGCTTAGGCGGCGGTTGCCATGGCGCTGGACGCGGCGGCTTTGGACGGGGCTGGTAAATCCTCTTGAACCGGCTGGCGGTACGGTAACTTTTCTCCTCCTTACTAAATATCCGCTTTACGGGTGAGGATGCAGCGCAAGATCCCCGGCATCCTCACCCTTCGATTCTGACCGGAGTATAATGAATCAATATGGCGAAGAAACTGCTCATTGTGGATGACAAACTGGAATTGCGTCAACTGCTGCGCTCCTACCTGACAGAGGAAGGATTTGAGGTCTTTACCGCTGGCAACGGTCAGGAAGCGTTGTTTGCCGCCCGCGATCATAAACCCGACCTGATCATCCTCGACCTGATGATGCCGGAGATGAGCGGCTTTGAGTTTTTACGCACTTACCGCCGCGAAGCAGAAACGCCGGTCATCGTCCTGACCGCCCGATTGGAGGAAAATGATAAAGTGGTCGGCCTGGAACTGGGTGCCGATGATTATGTGACCAAACCGTTCAGCATGCGCGAACTGACCGCACGCATCCGCGCCGTTTTGCGCCGCATGGACAAGGCCGTAGCCGCGCCGGAAACTCTGCGGCGGGGGCAAATTGAACTGGACCGCACCAGCCGAATGGTGCTGGTCAATGGCAAACCGGTTGACCTGACACCTTCCGAGTTTGAAATTCTGGCCGCTTTCATGGAAACACCCGGCAAGGTCTTTTCGCGGCTGGAGTTGTTGGAACGCATTCAAGGGGATGCCTACGAAGGATATGAGCGCACCATTGACGTGCATATTCGCAATCTGCGCCTCAAAATCGAGCCCGATCCTGCCAATCCCCACTACATCGAAACGGTGTATGGAGCAGGTTATCGTTTTGCTGTTCGAGATTAACCGTCCGATGAAAAATATATGCGATCATTAACCGTCAAACTGACTCTGGCTTTTCTGGTGGTGGGTGTAACCGGCGCACTGCTGGTAGCCGTGTTCATCAACCGGCGCATCCAATCCGCCTTTGACCGCTTTCTGCTGACCCGCGATGAACAGGCGATGATCTCTGCTTTGCTGGAGTATTATCAGTTCAACGGGTCGTGGGAGGGGATTGACAACGCCCTGCTGCGCCGACCGCGCATGATGATGCAGGGAATGGGCGGGATGATGCGCACCATGGAAGCCACCTGGGCGCGGTTCACGCTGGTAGATGCCGAACGACGGGTGCTGTTCAGCATTTCGGCTGGCGAACCCAGCGGCAGTCTGATTCCCGCCAGTGAATTGAACCGCGCTGTCGAGCTTTCGGTGAATAACCAGACCGTCGGCTGGGTGATTCTCAACGCCAAACGCCGCGCGTTGATTGCGGATACGCCCGAGGCAGTCTTTTTGCGCGGGGTCAATCAGGCAGCCCTGGTCAGTGCGGTGATTGCCTCGCTGCTGGCACTGGCACTGGGCGGCTTTCTGGCCTATGGGCTGACGCGTTCCCTGCGTGAGCTGACCCATGCGACCGAGGAGATTGCGCGCGGCAATTACGGCAAAGAGGTTGCCGTTCGCTCCAACGATGAACTGGGCACTCTGGCTCAGGCATTTAACAAAATGAGCCGCGATCTGGCCAACGCGGTTCGCCTGCGCCGCCAGATGACCGCCGATATTGCCCACGAATTGCGCTCACCCTTGACCGTGCTTTCCGGTTATGCTGAAGCGCTCAGCGAGGGTAAATTGAAAGGCAATCCCGAAATTTACAACGTTCTCCATCAGGAAACGCGCCAGCTCAGCCGCCTGATTGACGATTTGCGTCTGCTATCTCTGGCGGATGCCGGCGAATTAAGTCTGCTGATTCAACCCACCGATATTCCCACCCTGCTCAATCAGATCATTACCCGTCACAGTGTCACCGCTCAGCAAAAACAAATTGATTTACAGACTGCCGTATCCCCCGGCCTGCCCAAATACCCCCTCGACCCCGACCGGATTGCGCAGGTGCTGGACAACCTGATTCTGAATGCCTTCCGCTACACCCCGGCGGGCGGCTGGATTCGGTTAAGCGCCGAAATCTCGCCGCCGGGCGGTTTGCGCCTGAAAGTGCAGGATAACGGCAGCGGCATCGCTGAGGATGACTTACCCTTTATCTTTGAACGGTTCTACCGCGCCGATAAAGCCCGCCATTCCAATCAGGAATCGGGGCTGGGGCTGGCAATTGCCCGCTCGATTGTGGAGGCACACGGTGGAAAAATCACTGCGCAAAGCCAGCCGGGCAAAGGCACTACCTTCACCATAGATCTGCCGCCCACATAATTTGTGCAGCGTGTTACAATTGCGCCATGCTGAAACGCTGGCAATTCTGGGTTGGCATCGCCGTAAGTGCCTTATTCCTGTATCTGGCACTGCGCGGCTTGCATCTGGGGGAAGTGTGGAATTCGCTGCAAACCGCCCAATTCTGGTGGTTGCTGCCGGGTGTGGCAGTTTATTTTATCGGGGTGTGGGCGCGCGCCTGGCGCTGGCATTACCTGCTGCGACCCTTGAAAAAGATTCCCACCCGCACCATGTTCCCGATTGTGACCATCGGTTACATGGGCAACAATATTTACCCGGCCCGCGCCGGAGAGGTACTGCGCGCCGCCATTCTTAAAGACCGCGAGGGAGTGGCCATTTCTGCCTCGCTGGCTACGGTGGTGGTCGAGCGGATTTTTGATGCGGTGGTAATGCTCGGTTTTGTGTTTTTCAATCTGGGAGAATTAAGCCGGCTGACGCACGATTCCGGTTTTGTGGGCAATATCCAGCAGCTTTCGGTATGGAGCGCACTGATTTTCATTGGCGCGCTGATCCTCTTCCTGCTGGCAGCAATGTTCCCGCGCGTTACCGAACGCCTGACGATGAGCATATTGGAAAAAGTCGTGCCGGCCCGCTTTCGCCCCAGGGTGAGCGGGGTTGCCCTACGCTTTCTGACCGGATTGGAATCGCTGCGTTCTCCGCGCGAAGCCTTGATGGTCTTTTTCACCACGGTCATCATCTGGCTGCTGGAAACCGGCAAGTACTGGTTCATCATGCACGGCTTCGGCTTTGAGGTGAGTTTCTTTGCGTTAATGCTGATGAACGGCATTGTCAACATCGCCACCACCCTGCCCTCCGCCCCGGGGTACGTGGGTACCTTTGATGCGCCCGGCATTGCCGTGCTGGTGGCTTACGGCGTGCCGCAGGCTAGCGCGGCGGCCTATACGCTGGTATTACACGCCGCGCTTTGGCTGCCCATCACAGCCCTGGGGGCCTATTATTACTTCAAACAACCCCTGCGCTGGGGGAAGGATTTACAGCAAATCCGCCAGACGGAGAGCGCAGCAACAGACTAAAACGAACGAGGGAAGAATATGCGAATTGCTGTCATTGGAGCAGGCATCGGCGGGATGAGCGCCGCATTCGACTTTGTCAACGCCGGTCATCAGGTGGTTATCTACGAATCGGCCCCCTACGTGGGCGGGCTGGCAGCCGGTTTCAAGGACGAGGGCTGGGAGTGGTCGGTGGAGCATTTCTATCATCACTGGTTTCAGACTGACCGCGACATGCTGAACCTGATCCGCGAGCTGGGTTTGCAGGATGAAGTGGTCTTCCCCCGCCCCAAAACTGTGGTTTATTACAAAGAAAAGTTTTACCCGCTGGATTCTCCGCTGGCAGCGCTCACTTTTCCCGGCTTCAGCCTGCCGGACATGATTCGCTTTGGGTTGGTGACGGCTTATTTACGTTATTTGGCCGACTGGAAACCGCTGGAAAAAATCACGGCTCACGAATGGATGCGTAAAGCCTACGGGGAACGGCTGTACAGTGTCCTGTTTGAACCCCTGCTGCAAGGCAAGTTCGGCCAGCACTATAAATCCGTCAACATGGCATGGTTTTGGGCGCGCTTCAAGGTGCGCTCCACGCGGCTGGGGACTTTTCAAGGCGGCTTTCAGGCCTTTTCGGACACCTTTGCTGAAATTCTACGCCGCCGCGGGGTTGAGATTTTGCTCAACACGCCCGTTGAACGCATCGAAAGCGGCGGGAAGGTAGATGTACTGCTGAAAGACGGTCAGCGGCAGTCCTTTGACCAATGTCTGGTAACGGTTGGGCCGGGTTTACTGGCAAAACTGGCTCCCAGCCTGCCGGAAGATTATCTGCGCGGGCTTCTCAACCTGAAAAGCATGGGCGCGGTGGTGATGGTGCTGGCGCTGCGCCACCAGTTATCTGAAGAAGGTTACTACTGGTTCAACATTCCCAAGAGTGCCGGTTATCCTTTCCTGGCACTCGTGGAACATACCAACTTCGTTTCCCGTGAACACTTCGGCGGCGAGCACATCGTATACATCGGAGATTATCTCGACCCCGACCACGAATATTTTCGCCTCTCTCAGGAAGAACTGCTTCAGCGTTTTCTCCCGGCATTACAACGCTTTAATCCCGACTTCCAGCCCGATTGGCTCATTAAAAGCTGGCTCTGGCGAACCTCCTATGCCCAGCCGATCCCGCTGGTCAATCATTCCAGAAATATCCCTTCCATCCAGACCCCCATCCGCGGCCTTTACTTTGCCAGTATGAGCCAGGTCTACCCCTGGGATCGGGGGACGAATTTCGCCATCGAGATCGGTCGGAAGGCTGCGGCCCTCATGTTAAAGGGCGTGTAGCTGTGATGCAATTTTCCGAGCCTGACTCTACGAAAAAAAGCCAAAGCTTATTTTGGCTTTTTTTCACATTAACGGCTATATCTATGATGCTGGCCCATTATTTCTCGCCACACCCCCATATCTTGGGGTGTCGGCGAGCTACCAGCCACAGATATGGATATCCTCGACTATCGATGATGGAGCGAGCAGTATTGTAAATGGGTTATCATTTTTTAAGGTTACTCACCTTAAAAACCGTGAACTTTTTAAACTGGCGTAGGTTTCCCGACTTGTTTCATCCTGGGGTTTTTGTTAGAATACTCTATAGATCGATCCATGAAGGCCAAACACCGCCTTCCTTCACCAGCAAGATAACCAGGTGCACACATTTGGGGGAACGTCCCGCTGCGAACCAGAGGCAGCGGGTTTCTGTGCCCTGTTGTCTGCGATCGACAAGACCACATCTATCCATCAAGGAGGACCGCTATGAACCCTCACCAGGCATGGCAGGCAACACTTGGACAGCTTCAAATGGAAATGCCCAAAGCATCTTTTGATACCTGGGTGCGCGACACACAGATCCTCCAATACGGGGAAGGTACCTTCACCATTGGCGTCCAGAATGCCTATGCCAGAGACTGGTTAGAAAGCCGCCTCTCCAGCACGGTAACCCGGCTGCTCACCGGATTGATGGGTTCTCCACAATCGGTTCGTTTCGTAGTGCATCACCACGAAGAAGAAACCGAGGTAGAACCTTCGATAGATGAACCAGAAAACGCTTCTTCGTTAGCCCATAACTTCACCATCAACCCGCGCTACACCTTCGATAACTTCGTCGTGGGCGCCAGCAACCGGTTGGCCCACGCCGCCTGCATGGCTGTTGCCGATAACCCCGCGAAAGCTTATAACCCGCTCTTCCTCTACGGGGGCGTCGGGCTGGGAAAGACCCACCTTCTTCATGCCATCGGCAACGCCGCCCATCAGCGCGGGTTGCAGATCCTTTACGTCTCCTCTGAAGAATTTACCAACGACCTCATCAATTCCATCCGCACCCACAATACGCCCGCCTTCCGCGATCGGTATCGCCGCATTGATGTCCTGCTGATCGACGACATCCAGTTCATCGCCGGAAAAGAGTCCACCCAGGAAGAGTTTTTCCATACCTTCAATACCCTGCACGGGCAGGAAAAACAAATCGTCATCACCTCAGACCGCCCCCCCAAAGCTCTCGTCACCCTCGAAGAACGTTTGCGCTCGCGTTTTGAGTGGGGCCTGACGGCCGATATCCAGCCCCCAGACCTGGAAACCCGCCTGGCCATCCTGCGTTCGAAGGCCGAACGCACCGGCAAAGACGTGCCTGCCCCTATTCTTGAAACAATCGCCCGCCTCGTTCAATCCAATATCCGCGAGCTGGAAGGCGCACTGACCCGGGTGCTGGCCTTTTCGGAGCTTTCGGGCATGCCCCTTTCACCCCAGCTGGTGCAAACCGCCCTGGCCGATCTCCTTCCCCAGCGAAATAATCTGGACGCCGATCAGGTCATTCGGGCTGTTGCCAGCGAGTTTGGCATTTCGATCGATGAAATGTGCGGGCGAGGCCGTTCACGCGATGTCGC